>Ga0265327_10004614_pt1 | contig 12108 bp, 13 predicted proteins | sample 41621metaG_FD_202089 | JGI IMG/M metagenome (GOLD analysis project Ga0265327, IMG submission 202089) | Rhizosphere microbial communities from Carex aquatilis grown in University of Washington, Seatle, WA, United States - 4-16-21 metaG | ecosystem: Host-associated > Plants > Roots > Rhizosphere...
GGCTCCTATCAAGTCACTCCGATCGGTCCTGCGCGTCCGGCAGGCGGCAAAACCCATGAAAGCCACACGTGAAGTGGGCAACGACGCTACGAGCCAACCTGCCGGACGGTGAAAGCGTGACACTCAGACGACGCTACCCAGCGCCGGCGGTGCCTGCCCGTGGGCCGGGCAACACCCGTGGCCGATCGCTCAGCGCACCGCGACGTGGCGTCGGACCAGCACCTCCTCGACCGCCACCCGATCGGGCTCGGGAGCCAGGCCCGGTCCGTCGTGGACGGTGATCCGCACCGGTCCCGCCGTCGACCCGCCGGCGACCGGGACGACCAGGTCGCGGCCGAGGTAGGTGGTGGGGGGCGCCAGGTCGCCCGGCAGCCCGGCCGTCGGCAAGGCCCCGAACGCGGTCAACACCGAGCGGCCGACCCCCGCCTCGAACATGCCGCCGATCCACCACGGGACGGCGGCGGCGTCACACCAGTCGATCACGTCGAGGGCCGCACCGATGCCGCCCAGTCGTGCCGGCTTCACGCAGACCACCGAGCAGGCGCCGGCACGCACCGCCTCGGTCACCCGGCCGGGCGAGTCCAGGGACTCGTCGAGGCAGACCGGCGTCCGGAGCCGGGCCGCCAGTGCCCGGTGGCCGGTCAGGTCGTCGCGGCCGAGCGGCTGCTCGACGCACAGCAGACCGAGGTCGTCGAGCCCGACGAGTCCCTCGAGGTCGTCCGGCCCGTAGCTGCCGTTGGCATCGAGCTGGACCGGGATCCCACCCGGGGAACGGCCCGACAGGACCTCGCCGATGATCGCCTCGGTGCCGGGCGCGACCTTCACCTTGGCCCGTGCGTACCCGTCCGCCGCCAGGCGATCGAGGTCCACGCGGAGCGTCGCGACACCGGTCGGCAGGCCGAGCACCGCACCGGGGACCACATGGCGCCCCGCCACTCCGAAGAGGTCGGCGAGCGAGTGACTGGCCGCACGCAGGTGGGCGTCGCCCACCGCCATCTCGAGGGTCGACCAGGCCAGCGGGACGTGACCCGGCGGGACGGCGTCCTCCAGGTGGCCGACGGACGGCAGGTCGCCCCCGGCCGGCAGCGAGGCCAGCAGCGCCGGTACGAGCACATCCGTCAACGAGGCGAAGGCGCCGTCGGCGTCCTCGGCGTCGTAGGTGGTGTCGGCCAGGGCGGCGCACTCGCCCCATCCCGACACGGCGCGCCCGTGCGCCGTCCGGACGGCGACCCGCACCAGCACCAGGGGCCGGTGGCGGTGCACGCCGACCGCGGTGGTGACCGGGCGGAGGAACGGCAGGTCCACCCGCAGCACCTCCACCGACTCGACCGTCACTCCGCCGCCGGCACCCAGCTCGCGCCAGACCCGCCCTGTCGGCCCGGCACCGGGGCTTCGTTCCTGCATGGCTGGGAGCCTACGGTCCTGTCCTGCGACGGTGGCACAGTGTGGAGCATGCGTAAACAGGTGTTTCAAATTCCGGACGGGTCGGGTACGATGGAGTGAGTCGCTCAAGTGTCCGGGTCCCGCCACCCGTTGACCTGAGCGAGGCAGCACCGTCAGCCCCACTCCGCCAGGGGGCTGACGCGCCCCGAGGTCGGTCCCGCCGCCTCCGCCGAGGCCGCCGGTTGCCGATCGGGACCGCCGCTAGCCTCGGCAAACATGGTCGCCGCTCTCCGGCTCGACGATGTCGCCGACAGCGCCAGGCCGCAGGCGGAGCCCGAGGCCACGCCGCCCACCGGACGCCTCCGGCGCCACGGCCTGCGCATCACCTGCCACCTCGCCGCCGAGCTGCCACTCGTCGTGCTCTGCATCCGCTCGCTGACCACCGGTTGGCGGGCGACCTCGGACGATGCCGTGGTGGCGTGGCGGGCCTGGGATGTGCTGTCGGCCCACCCGACGCTCCTCGGCGCGCCGACCCACGCCACCGGAGTCGACCACCAGGTGTTCGCCCCCGGTCCGGCACTGTCGTGGCTGCTGACCGTGCCCGTCCACGTCGATCCGACCCAGGGGACGCTGTGGGGCTCCACCCTGATCGCCCTGGCCGCGGTGGCGCTGACCGTCGAGGCGGGGTGGGCTGGGGGCGGGCGTTTCGGGGCGGTCGGCGCCTCGCTGTCCGTCGTCGTCGTCCTGACCACCGAGACGGCCGTCCTGATGAACCTCCCCTGGACCCCGTGGCAGGGTGCGCTGTGGCTGCTGGCAGCCATGGGCTGCGCCTGGGCCACGGCCGGCGGGCGGCTGTGGTGGTGGCCTGCGGGGGTGCTGGCGGCCTGCATCGCGGCCCAGGCCCACGTGGTGTTCGCCCTGACGGCCGTGACCGTCTGTGGCGCCGGCCTCGTCGTCGGGGTCCTCGGGATCCGCCGGGCGCGCCGGGCCGACGACGGGTTGTCGGACGCGCCGGACGAGCCGGGCCATCGGCGGCCGCGGGTGGCGGTCGGCCCACTGATGACCGGCCTGGTGGTCGGCGTGGTGCTGTGGCTCCCACCACTCCTCGACGAGCTGTGGGGAAGCCCCGGCAACCTCACCCTGCTGTGGCGCTCGTCGAGCTCCGCCCGGGGCACCATCGGCTACTCCGGCGCACTCCAGGGCCTGGGCGCAGCGACGTGGCCTCCCTTCTCGTGGACCCACCGGCTGCCCACCACCGGCCCCGCCCTCTTCTTCCAGGTGCTCGGCACCACCTTCCACGGCCCGGCCTGGCACGGCGTGGTCACCCTGGTCGTCCTGCTCGCACTGGCCCTCTGGTGCACGGTCACCCGCAGGACGGCGGTGGCCGCGCTGTGCTGGGTGGCCACGGTGGCGTCGGCCGCCGCCGTCGTCACCATCGCCCAGACGCCCTCGGCCAATGCCTTCCAGCTCGTCTACCTCGGGGTGCTCTTCTGGCCGGTGGGGCTCCTGGCGACCGGCACCGTCGTGGCCGGGATCGTGGCCATCGTGCGGTCCCTGGCGGACGGACGGATCGCGGCATCCACGGGGCGGCTCATCGCCACCGGGGCGCTGGCCGTTGGCGTGGTCGGGGTGGTGGGCCTGGCCGCGGGCGTGACGGAGGTCGACGCCCGGTCGGTCCCGAACGAGCTGTCCGTGCAGGGCGGGCCCGACGTGGCCCTGCTGGCCACCCGGGCGGCGGCGGCCGTCTCCCGGGTGGCTCCCGACGGCCCCTTCGAACTGCGCCTGACCGGGTCGGCGACCGTGGCCAACGACGCCACCGCCTACCCGTCGATCGCGTACGCGCTCATCTCGGCGGGGCGGCCGGTGCGCCTGCCCGAGCTGTACGCCGTGGGTGCCGACGCCTCGCGGGCCGCCCACGGACGTCTGCCGGTGGTGACCGTCGACATCGGCTCCACCGAGCCCACCGCCCGCCTCACCTCGAGCTGACCCGGCTCGGGCCGGGCCCGCACCGACCCGACGGCACCCGGCTGTAGCGTCGTGGCCGGCACCACACCACCAGGCCCGGGTGGCGGAACGGCAGACGCGGTGGACTCAAAATCCACTATCCGAAAGGGTGTGCGGGTTCGACTCCCGCCCCGGGCACCAGTACCGCGCCGACGTGATGGACCGCACGGTCGTCGGTCGTAGGGTGAGTGACATGCGCCACGCCAGCGCCGACACGCTCGAGCAGATCCGACCGTTCCTCGACGAGATCCGTGGGGTACCCGGTCTGGTCGAGAAGAAGCCGGGCATCTTCTACCGGAAGTCACGGGCTTTTCTGCACTTCCACGAGGACCCGTCGGGACTCCACGCCGACGTGCGCCTCGGCGCCGACTTCGAGCGTCTGCGGGTCGAGACGGATGTGGAGCGGGCCGAGCTCCTCGACCGGATCGAGGGGCTCTGACTCCCGTGTCCCTGCCCACACCGACCCTCCGGACCGAGCGGCTGCAGTTGCGCCCGATCACGGGTTCCGACGCCAAGGCCCTCTACGCCACGCATGGCGATGCGTTCATCCTCCGCTACTGGGACGCACCGCCCTGGACCGACCGGGCCCGCGCCGACCGCTTCGTCGAGGCGAGCCACGCCATGGCCGCCGACGGCACGGGGGCGCGCCTGGCCATCGAACGGCTCGCCGACGGGGCGTTCCTCGGATGGTGCAGCGTGAGCCGCTGGAACCCGGACTTCCGGAGCGCCGCCCTCGGCTACTGCCTCCACGATTCGGCCTGGGGGCACGGGTACGCCACCGAAGCGGCCAGGGCCCTGCTGCGGTGGGCGTTCGACGCCATGGACCTGAACCGGGTGCAGGCCGAGACCGACACCCGCAACGACGCGTCGGCGCGGGTGCTCGAGAAGCTCGGGTTCCTCCGCGAGGGCACCCTGCGCGAGGACTGCATCGTCAACGGCGAGGTGTCGGACTCGTGGGTGTTCGGACTGCTCCGGGCACAGTGGGATCCCGAGCTCGGCATCGACGAGTACACGCACGCCTGACCTGCACCCGAGAATCGCCGCGCCTGGTTGCCCTACTCGACCTCAGCCTCCCGTCGGCGGAGCGTCGAACAGGGCCAGCTCCGCACCATCCGGCGGCTCGAAGGTACGCAGCCAGCCGTCCAGGTCGGAGCGGCGGATGGGATGGTCGCTCCACGGTGGCTGGGCATTCCGTCGATCGATGCGCTCCCACAGGACCTCGGGAGGTGCGTCGAGGAAGTGCAGCTCGACGCCGACGCCGAGCTGACGGGCTCCACGGCGCAACTCGTCACGTTCGACCCGGGCCCACAGCCCGAAGTCGAGGACGACGCTCGTACCCAGCCGGAGCAGGTCGTCCGCCAGTCGGCGGAGCTCACGCTCGACCCTGCCGTGCACCTCCTCGTCCCACGGCGTGGAGCCGATGGCCCACAGCCAGTCGTCCGAGGTCAGTCGGAGCGCGGGGCGCTCAGTGGCGAGGCGCCGGGCGAGTGTCGTCTTGCCCGCTCCCGGCAGGCCGCAGGTGAGGAGGAGTCGAGGTGCCACCGCCGCCAGTTGAGCATCGATGGCACCACGATGGGGACCGGAAGGACGGGCCCTCGGCCCGGGTTCCCGACCCGGCGGCCGCGTCCCGAGCCCCTGCAGCGCACTAAATTCCGGGCGATGGCCGACCGCGACATCGAATTCGTGCTGTTCGACCTCGGAGGGGTGCTGATCGAACTCGGCGGCATCATCTGGTTCCAGCAGCTGACCGGACTCGGCCACGAGGACGACGTGTGGGCGCGGTGGCTGGCCTGCCCGTGGGTCCGCCGGTTCGAGACGGGCGGGTGCTCACCGGACGAATTCGCGGAAGGCCTCGTGGCCGAGTGGCAGCTTGACGTGAGCCCCGACGCCTTCCTCACCAGTTTCGAGGCCTGGCCGATCGGTCCCTTCCCCGGGGCCGCCGAGCTGCTGGCCGACGTCGGGGACGCCGTCCCGATCGGCTGCTGCAGCAACACCAACGTCGTGCACTGGGCGTACCAGTCGCGGGAGTGGCCCATGCTGGACCTGTTCGACCACCGGTTCCTCTCCTTCGAGCTCGGGCTGGTCAAACCCGACGGGGTCATGTTCGACGCGGTGGCCGGAGCGGTGTCACTCGAACGGGACCGGATCCTCTTCTTGGACGACCTCGGACTGAACGTCGACGCCGCCCGCAGGTCCGGCTTCCGGGCCGAACGCGTCCGCGGGCCGGACGAATGCCGGACGGCGCTCGTCCGGCACGGCGTGCTCTGAGCAGACCAGGGCGACCGGCCCGCACGCAGGTGTGCCGCCTCAGGTCCCGTCCCCGTCCGGAGTGAAGAGGCGCCAGTGACCCTCCGACACCACGTCGACCGTGCCGTCGGACACCCTGACCGCCGACTCGTCGTCGAGAGCGTAGGACGCGATCGGCAGCTCAGCCGCCACGCGTGCGATGTTCGCCAGGGAATGGTCGACGAAGATCGGGTCCGGGTTGTCGAGGTGCACGTACAGCCCGAAGTCGACCAGCCCCAGCGCCGTCTCCGGCCCGAGGGCCATGTCACTGTCCGGTGGCACCCACTCCAGGTTCGACTCGGCGTCGCAGTTGTGCGGTGTCATCACGATGCTGCCGGCGCTCACCCCGACGTACACCAGGTGCTCCAGGGACGGCAGCAGGTCCGCCAGGCCCGAGCGCCGCATCCAGTGGTGCAGGTACAGGACGTCCCCTCCCCAGACCAGGAGGGCGTCGGTCTCCTCGAGCACGGGGATCCAGCTGTCCGGCCGGATGCTGGTGAGGGCGGTGAGCTCGAGCAACCCCAGTGACCCCCAGCCGAGGTCGCACAGCCGGCCGCTCCTACTCCCCCGGATCGCATCCATCGCCCCTCCGCCCCCGCCCGGGAAGGGGTGCATGCCGGTCGCCACGAACAGCGCGCTCGACTGGGCGACCGGTTTCCCCAGCAGGCCGACGAGCGCCTCGTGGATGGTCGGGTTGGTGACGCCGTTCGAGGTCAGCAGCAGCTTCATCACGCCTCCGGGCGTTCGGGTGGACTCTTCGGGGCAGGATACGGATCATGCCCGTCCAGATCTCGTCCATGTGCCTCGACGCCGTCGACCCCCGGGCCCTGGCCGCCTTCTGGTCGGCCGTCCTCGGTTGGGAGGTCGTCGAGGAGGGTGACGACGGCGTCAGCCTGGCGTCGCCCGGTGGCGGGTTCCCGTCGCTCGACATCCTGCCCGTGGCCGAGGCGAAGCAGGTCAAGAACCGGCTCCACCTCGACGTGCGGGCCGACGGGTCGACGTTCGCGACCGAGCTCGACCGGCTCGAGCAGGTCGGCGCCCGGCGGGTCGACATCGGCCAGGGGCCGGAGGTCTCGTGGGTCGTCCTCGCCGATCCGGAGGGAAACGAGTTCTGCCTCCTCCGGAGCACCGTGCAGGAGCTGGACGGCTGATCGGGGCACGGCGGATGGACTGACGGGTCCGCACCCGGCTGCAGGTCCGGGGCGGATGTGCCGATACCCGCGTGTGGCCGCTCCCGACCGCTCCTCCCTCGCCGCGCTCCCCGACCTGCCGGTCGACGCCGCCCCGCGGTCCGACCCCGACCCCGCGCAGGTCGATTCCTCCCCCACCGCCCAGCTCGAGCCGCGCCTCGGACTCGTCCGGGACGTGGCCGACGAGATCCGCTGGACCTTCACCCGGCGCCTCGGATGGATCGCCCAGATCGCCCTCAACCTCGCCATCGGCGTTCCGGCGGTGGTCGTCACCACCTGGGACCACCACACCGACGACGTGCGGGTCAGCGGGTTCGCCACTTCGCTGGCCGGCTGGGTGCTGGCCAGCGCCCTCAACTGCAACCAGCTCGGCTTCGACGCCGACCGGGCGGCCGCCTCCTTCCGGTCCGGCGACACTGCCTGGCGGGTGCTGCTCCTCAAGAACCTCTCGATCCTGGTGGTCCTGGCACCACCCATCCTGGTGACGTCGGCCGTGCTCCGGCTGACCGTGTCCCATCCCCCCGACTCGATCCCGGTGGCCATGGTGCGCGACCTGGCCGTCATCGCCGTCTGGCTGGGCTTCGGCTCGCTGCTATCGGTGCTGCTCCCCTTCCGGCCTCTCGGCGTGCGGGGCCGGTGGACGCACCCGACCACCTGGGCCCGGTTCGCGGTGTGCCTGGCCGCCCCCTACGCCGTGTACTACCTGCTGGCCCACTACTGGCACGTGCCCGAGGTGGCCCTCGCCGACCTCGTCTTCCACCACCGGGACCGGAGCAACCTGTGGGGCTACACCGGATTCATGGTCACCTGGGGACTGCTCACCTGGGGACTCGGCCTGGCCCTGTCCGAGCTCTACTACCGCCTGCGGCCGGCCGGACTCGAGCGGGATCTCGACCGCCACCGCTGAGGCACGGCGCGGTCAGACGACCGACTCGCCCGGCATCGGGCGGGGCCGGCGAAGGGGCCTGGCCACCACCCACAGGGCGAAGGCCAGGACGATGAAGGCCAGGCCGATGGAGCCGAGCGACAACAGGCCCAGCACGACCAGGATCCCGGCCACGCCGTAGCCGATGCGGCCGGCCGCCTCCGATCCGGCGCGCACCCGGCGCAGGAGACCCACGCCGGTCACTGCGCAGCAGGCCAGCAGGGCCACGATGAAGAGGACGACACCGGCCGGATCCGAGGCGTAGACCGTCGTCGTCCGGGCCGGCGCCCCGGCGGGATGGGTGGTGGTCGTGGCCGACAGCACCAGGGCGCTGAGCAGCACGGTCCAGCCGAAAGCCAGTCCGAGGGCGATCCAGCGGTAGGAGACGAGCCGCTTCGGGGTGGGCGGGGGCCGCTCCATCAGATCGGGCAGGCCCCGGCGGAAGCCGAACAGACCCCGGCTGGCGGCGGGCGTGCTCACCGCATCGCCCACCGTGCCGGGCAGCGCCGGGTCACCCAACAGGCCGAACTGGCTCCCGGCCTCGGACCGGGGTCCCAGTTGGCCGGCCAGGTCCAGGTCCGTGTCGGGCGGGCCCGGTGGCGCCGCCACGACGGCAGGCAGCAGCCGGCCCGTCCAGGACGGCTCCGGCGGCGGGTCCTGGGCCTCCTTGCGACCGTCGCGCACCAGGGCCGTCGGCGTCCCCTGCGAGAACCAGCGCGCCTCGTGGACGCCGAACGGATCGGCGAACCATCCCTGGGGCGGCTTGTCCGGGGTGTCGCCGCCGGCGTCCATGGCGCGAGCGTAGACGGGCGGACCAGCTGCCCGGCCCGGTACCACGGGGGTCCTCGGAGGTGGCGACGAACCACCGTTTCCGGACGCCACCGTGACACACTGGTCCGTCAACCGGGCGTGCCGTCGCCCGCCGCGTCGAGAGGAGCTCGTGGGTGCTGGCCTTCACCTTCCCGGGACAGGGGTCCCAGCGATCCGGCATGGGTCATGCCTGGGTCGACCACCCCTCGTGGGAGGTGGCCGCCGAGGCCTCCGAGATCGCCGGGCGCGACCTCACCTCCCTCCTGCTCGACGCGCCCATGGAGGAGCTCACCCGCACGGCCAACGCCCAGTTGGCCACCTTCGTGATGAGCCTGGTGGTGCTCGACGCGGTGGAGCGGCTCGGGCTCACCCCGGGCGCCTGCGCCGGCCACAGCCTCGGCGAGTACACGGCCCTGGTGGCCTCCGGTGCCCTCTCCCTGTCCGACGGCACCTCCCTGGTCATCGAACGGGGCGACGCCATGCAGGCGGCGGCCGACGACCGCCCCGGCACCATGGCCGCCCTCATCGGGATCGCCGACGACGACGCCGAGGCCGCCTGCCAGCGGGCCGAGACCGACGTGTGGGTGGCCAACTACAACGCCCCCGGCCAGGTGGTCATCGCCGGGACGGAGGAGGGCATCGCCCTCGCCACCGGCCACGCCAAGGAGCTGGGCGCCCGCAAGGTGCTGCCCATCCCGGTGTCCGGCGCCTTCCACACACCGATGATGCTGCCGGCCCGGGCCCGGCTGCGCGAGCGGCTCGAGACCGTCACCTTCCATGCGCCGGAGGTGCCGGTGGTGGCCAACGTCGACGCGCGCGTGCACACCGATGCCGCCGAATGGCCCGGACTCCTGTCGGCGCAGCTGTGCAGCCCCGTCCGCTGGAAGCACACCCTCGAGGTGCTGAGCGGCCGGGGAGCGACCTTGATCATCGAACTCGGACCGGGAGGCGTCTTGACCGGAATGGTGCGCAGGGCCACACCAGACGTGCGGGGCGTGCCGGTGGCCGCACCGGACGACCTCGACAAGCTCATGGACACGCTGTCCGGTGGCGACGAGTGGAGCCCGCCGGGTCCCGACGGGCAGGGCGAGCACCTCTACACCTCCGAACGCGTGGTCGTGAGCCCGGCGCCCGGCGTCTTCGAGCCCGCCGTCCACCTGGCCGCCCTCGAGAGCACGGCCCTGGCCGAGGCCACCGCCGCCCCCGGCAGCGGCCAGGGGGCCGAGCCCGGCTCGCTCCTGGCCGTCGGGGACCAGGTGGGCACCGTGGGCCTGACCGAGGTGCGCACACCCTTCGACGGCATCCTGGTGCGCTGGCTGGCCGTGCGGGGCGAGCGGGTGGTCGAGGGCCAGCCGGTGGCCTGGATCCGCACCAAGGGGGCGGGCTCGTGAGCCGGCCGGTCGAGACCGACGGGCCGCGGGTGGTCCTGGTCACGGGCGGCTCGCGGGGCATCGGCCTGGCCTGCGCCGAGTGGTTCCTGGCCCGGGGCGACCGGGTGGCCGTGACCTCGCGGACCGGTGTGCCCGAGCGGGACCCCGGCCTCGGGCCGGACCGGTTCCTGTCGCTCACCTGCGACATGACCGTCGCCGAGCAGGTGGACGCCGCCTTCGCCGCCGTCGAGGAGGCCTGGGGGCCGGTCGAGGTCCTGGTGGCCAATGCCGGCATCACGCGGGACGGCCTGCTGCTGCGCATGTCGGAGGACGCCTGGTCCGAGGTGATCGACACCAACCTGACGGCAGTCTTCCGCGTGGCCAAGCGGGCCCTCACCAAGATGCTCCGCCTCCACCGGGGCCGGGTGATCCTCATCTCGTCGATCGGGGCCTTCATCGGCTCGGCCGGCCAGGTCAACTACGCGGCGTCCAAGGCCGGCCTGGTGGGTATGGCCCGCTCCATGGCCCGTGAGGTCGCCAGCCGGGGCATCACCGTCAACGTCGTCGCTCCGGGCCTGGTCGAAACGAATATGCTGGCCGGACTCGACGACGCCCGTCGTGCCGAGTACGCCGCCCAGGTCCCCCTGGGACGGGTGGCGAAGCCCGAGGAGATCGCCGAGGTCATCGGCTTCGTGGCCTCCGAGGGAGCCGGGTACGTCACCGGAGCCGTGCTGCCGGTGGACGGCGGCCTGGCGATGGGCCTCTGACCCCGACGGGTCGGGCACGGGCGCGATCGCCGCATCCGAGCAGCACCACGAGACAGACCAAGGAGACGTAGTGAGCAACGACGAGACGTTCGAGAAGTTCAAGGGGTGCGCCGTGGAGGTGCTGCAGGTCCCCGAGGACAAGATCACCCGGGATGCCCGCTTCGCCGACGACCTGGACGCCGACTCACTGGACCTGGTCGAGCTCGTCATGGCCCTCGAGGAGACCTTCGACGTCTCGGTGGACGAGACCGAGCTCGAGGGCATCGAGACCATCGGCCAGGCCTACGACCTCATCGTCGCCAAGCTCTGATGCTGCTGGGCCTCGGCCCGGACGGGCCCGTCACCGGACGCCGGGTGGCCATCACCGGGATCGGCGTGATCTCCTCGGTCGGATCGGGCACCGACGCCTTCTGGGCCGGGCTGCACGGTCCGGCGCCCGAGGGTGAGCGCCGGGTCCGCGACTTCGACCCCGAGCAATGGTTCTCCACCAAGGAGGCCCGCACCCTCGACCGCTTCGCCCAGTTCAGCGTGGCCGTCGCCGACATGGCCCTGGCCGACGCCGGCGAGGTGGCCGCCGACCCGGGCCGCTCGGGCGTCATCATGGGCACCGGGGTGGGCGGCCTCGAGAGCCTCGAGACCCAGATCCTCGTCTACGCAGAGAAGGGGGCCCGCCGGGTCTCGCCCCGCCTCGTCCCCATGATGATGTCGAACGCCGGCGCCGCCGCCGTCTCGATGCGGCTCGGCTGGCACGGCCCCTCGGAGACGGTCATCACCGCCTGCGCGGCGGGGGCCCACTCGATCGCCCACGCCGCCCGACTGGTCGCTTCCGGCCGGTGCGACGTGGCCGTGGGCGGCGCGGCCGAGGCCGGCATGACGGCGGTGGGCACGGCCGCCTTCGCCAACATGACGGCGCTGTCCACCACCGGACGCTCGATGCCGTTCGACGTCCGGCGCGACGGGTTCGTCATGACCGAGGGCGCCGGTGCGCTGGTGCTCGAGGACTGGGACCGTGCCGTGGCCCGCGGCGCCCGTATCTACGGCGAGCTGGCCGGTGCGGCCAGCACGGCCGACGCCCATCACATCACCGCCCCCGCACCCGGCGGGTCGGGCGCCGCCGCCTGCATGCAGCTGGCCATGGAGGACGCCGCCGTGTCGCCGGGCGACGTCGCCCACATCAACGCCCACGGCACCTCCACACCGCTCAACGACCAGGCCGAGTCGGACGCCATCGGCAAGGTGTTCGGCACCGACTCACCCCCGGTCACCTCGGTCAAGGGGGCCACCGGCCACGGCCTGGGCGCCAGCGGCGCCATCGAGGCGGTGGCCTGCGTGCTCACCATCGACCGCCGGAGCATCCCACCCACCCTCGGCTA
>Ga0265327_10004615_pt1 | contig 12107 bp, 13 predicted proteins | sample 41621metaG_FD_202089 | JGI IMG/M metagenome (GOLD analysis project Ga0265327, IMG submission 202089) | Rhizosphere microbial communities from Carex aquatilis grown in University of Washington, Seatle, WA, United States - 4-16-21 metaG | ecosystem: Host-associated > Plants > Roots > Rhizosphere...
CCCGTTGGAACCCTCCCCGATCAGGTTGAACGCGAGGGGTATTTGGTAAGCTGTCCCCGAAATACCTACTGTGGCGCCTTCACCTTGTTCGCGTCCACGCCCCCCGCGAACGTATCCGCAATCCCCGCCCCCGGCTGGGCCGCGGCCACCCCGCCCTGCCGCTCGATCGCCCGCCAGTGCGCCACGTTCCTGGCGTGCTCCTCGAGCGACGACGCGAACACGTGCCCCCCCGTGCCGTCGGCGACGAAATAGAGCTCGGTGGACTTCGGCGGGTCCAGCACGGCGGCCAGGGCCGCGCGGCCGGGATTGGCGATGGGGGTCGGGGGCAGGCCGTCGATCTGGTAGGTGTTGTAGGGAGTGGCCGCCGCCAGCTCCGAGGCGCGGATGCCGCGGCCCAGGGGCCGGCCCTTGCTCACGCCGTAGATGATGGTGGGGTCGCTCTGCAGCCGCATATTGCTGCGCAGGCGGTTGAGGAACACCGCCGCCACCCGCGGCCGCTCCGAGGCCTTGCCGGTCTCCTTCTCCACGATGGAGGCCAGGGTCACCGCCTCCATGGGGGTCTTGTAGGGCAGGCCCGCCTGGCGGTTCTGCCACAGCACGTTCAGGAGCCGGTCCTGGGCGTCCATCATCCGCTTCACCAGCTTGGCCCGGTCCTCGCCCCGCTCATAGGGATAGGTCTCTGGCAGGATCGTACCTTCCGGCGGCGTGGGGGCTTCGCCGGTGAGGTCGGGTTTCTGGGCCAGGATCTCCACCACCATGTCCGAGGTCAGGCCTTCGGGGATGGTCACCTGGCGCTTGACGATCTTGCCGTCGCGGATCTGCACCAGGATCTTGGAGAGCGGCTCGCCGCTGGCGAATTCGTATTCCCCGGCCTTCAGCCGCCGGGCCACACGGGTGACCTGGGCGGCGGCGATGAACACCGAGGCCGAGCGGATCACCCCGGCCCGCTCCAGGGTCGAGGCCACTTCCGGCAGGCTGGCGCCATGGCGCAGCTCCACATCGGTCATGGTCCCGGATTTCGCCCGGGGGCCCGGGCCCTGATAGGCCCAGATGGCGGCGACCACGGCCAGGGCGGCGACGATGGCCAGGGTGAACAGGGCGGAGCCGGCGGTGGCCATCCAGCGGCGCGACGCGCCGGGGCCCCCGCCCCGCCTGTTGAAAAGCGGTGGGCGGGGCGGTCGAGCGGGGCGGGCCGGCCCCCGGCTCACGGGACCCGCTTGAAGATCACCGAGGCGTTGGTCCCACCGAAGCCGAAGCTGTTGGAGAGGGCCACGTTGATCGGCATGGGCTTGGCCACATTGGGGACGAGATCGATCTCCGTCTCCACGGAGGGATTGTCCAGATTGATGGTGGGCGGCGCGATCTGGTCGCGGATCGCCAGGCAGCTGAACGCCGCCTCGATTGCGCCGGCCGCGCCCAGCAGGTGGCCGGTGGCCGACTTGGTGGAGCTCATGGTCACCTTGCCCGCCGAATTGCCGAGCATGCGGGTCACGGCGCCCAGTTCGATCTCGTCGCCCAGGGGGGTCGAGGTGCCGTGGGCGTTGATATAGTCAATCTCGCTGGGGTCGATGCCGGCATCCTTGATCGCCGCCCGCATGGCGCGGAACCCGCCGTCGCCGTCCTCGGCGGGGGCGGTGATGTGATAGGCGTCGCCGGCCAGGCCGTAGCCGATGATCTCGGCATAGATCTTCGCGCCGCGGGCCTTGGCGTGCTCGTATTCCTCCACCACCAGGACGCCGGCGCCCTCCCCCATGACGAAGCCGTCGCGGTCCTTGTCATAAGGCCGGCTGGCCTTTTCCGGGGTGTCGTTGAAATTGGTGGACATGGCGCGGCAGGCGATGAAACCGGCGACGCCCACAGGGCAGATGCTGGCCTCCGCCCCGCCGGCGATCATCACGTCGGCGTCGCCGTACTTGATCATCCGCGCGGCGTCGCCGATGGCGTGGGCGCCGGTGGCGCAGGCCGTCACCACCGAATGGTTGGGGCCCTTGAAGCCGTAGCGGATCGAGACCTGGCCCGAGGCCAGGTTGATCAGGGCCGAGGGGATGAAGAACGGGCTGACCTTCCGGGGCCCGCCCTCGTGCAGGATGATGCTGGTCTTCTCGATGGTGGCCAGGCCGCCGATGCCGGAGCCGATGATCACCCCCGTGCGTTCGCGATCGTCTTCCGACTCAGGCGCCCAGCCCGAATCCTTCACCGCCTCGTCGGCCGCGGCCATGGCGTAGAGGATGAAGTCGTCGACCCGGCGCTGTTCCTTGGGGGACATGGTCTGGTCGGGATCGAAGGCGCCGGGGGTGTCCGGACCGCCGCCGCCGCGACCGTCGATGCGCGGCACCTCGCAGGCCACCTGGCAGGCATAGCCTTCGGGGTCGAAGGTGCTGATCCGGCCGGCGCCGGACTGGCCCGCCAGGATCGCCTTCCAGGTTATCTCGGTTCCCTGACCCAAGGGGGTGATGAGACCGATCCCGGTGACCACGACGCGACGCATGGGCTGCTCCGATACGCAGACCGCCGCGCTCGATACATCGGACGCGGCGGTCAAAACCTTAAAGAAAACAGACGCTTACGCGCCCAGCTTCTCTCCGATGAACTTCACCGCATCGCCCACCGTCTGGATGTGCTCCGCCGCGTCGTCCGGAATCTCGATATCGAACTCTTCTTCGAAGGCCATGACGAGTTCGACATTGTCCAGGCTGTCAGCGCCCAGGTCGTCGATAAAGCTGGCCTTTTCGGTGACCTTTTCCGGATCGGCGTCGAGGTGCTCGATGACGATCTTGCGCACCCGCTCAAGGATGTCGGACATGTAGGTAGAGTCCCTTCTATTCAACAGACACATCCGCGACGGCCGACGCCTTGTCAACCATTGCAGATTACCGATCCAGGCCTGCGCCGAACCGCTTTCGGCCGTGGCCGTAGCATGATCCTGCCGCCGAGGCCAACGTCAGATCATGGCCATCCCGCCGTTCACGTGCAGGGTCTGGCCGGTCATGTAGCCCGCCTCGTCGCTGGCGAGAAATGCGCAGGCGGCGGCGACGTCATTTCCCGAGCCGAGCCGCTGCGCCGGGATGCCCGCCAGGATCTGGGTCTTCTGGGCGTCGGTGAGGGCGTCGGTCATCGGGCTCTCGATAAAGCCAGGCGCCACGCAGTTCACAGTGATCCCCCGCGTCGCCACTTCCGCCGCCAGGGCCTTGGAAAACCCGATCATTCCAGCCTTGGACGCCGCGTAATTGGCCTGGCCGGGATTGCCGGTCACCCCCACCACGGAGGTGATGCCGATCACCCGGCCGAAACGGCGTTTCATCATCCCGCGCATGGCGGCGCGGCTGAGGCGGAAATAGCTTTCCAGATTGATCTTGAGGACCTGTTCCCAGTCCTCGTCCTTCATCCGCATCAGGAGGCCGTCCTTGGTGATGCCGGCATTGGCCACCAGGATGTCCAGCTGGCCCGTGGCAGCCTCGGCGCGGCCCACCAGGCCGTCCACTGATTCGGAATCGGCGAGGTTGGCGGCGGCGATCGAGGTGCGGGCGCCAAGTTCCGCGGCGAGGTCGGCCAGCACTGGCTCACGCGTGCCCGACAGCACCACATGGGCGCCCTGGGCGTGCAGGGCGCGGGCGATGGCGGCGCCGATGCCGCCGGTGGCGCCGGTGACGAGGGCGGTCTTGCCGGTCAGGTCGAACATGGGTCCGCGCTCCTAGAGGCTCTTGGCGAAGGCTTCGAGGTCGGCCGGGCTGTTGAGCGGCGTCGCCTCGGCGTCAGGGGTGATGCGCTTGACCATGCCGGACAGCACCTTGCCGGCGCCGGCCTCGGCGAACCGGGTCACCCCACCCTCCCCGGCCAGCCACAGCATGCTTTCGCGCCACCGCACCCGGCCGGTCACCTGGTCCACCAGCAGTCGGCGGATCTCCTCAGGGTCGAGGGTCGGGCGCGCCGTGACATTGGCCACCAGCGGCGCGCGCGGCGCCAGGATGGTCGCCGCGGCCAGGGCCTCCGCCATCTCGTCGGCGGCCGGCTGCATCAGGGGGCAGTGGAAGGGGGCGGACACATTCAGCGGGATAGCCCGTGCGCCCAGCTCCTTGGCCTTCTCGATGGCGAGGTCGACTGCCGCCTTGGCGCCGGAGATCACCACATTGCCGGCATTGTTGTCATTGGCCACCACGCAGACCCCGACCGCGGAGCCCGCGGCCGCGGCGGCTTCCGCCAGGGCCACGTCGCTCTTGGGCCCGATCAGCGAGGCCATGGCCCCGGCGCCCACCGGCACGGCCCGCTGCATGGCCTGGCCCCGCAGTTTCAGCAGCCGCGCCGTGTCGGCCAGGCTGATGGCGCCGGCGGCGGCGAGGGCCGAATATTCGCCGAGGCTGTGGCCGGCCACGAAGGCGGCGCGCTCGATCCCGACCCCGAACTCCTTTTCCAGCGTCCGGGACACCGCCAGGCTCACGGCCATCAGGGCGGGCTGGGCGTTCTCGGTGAGGGTCAGATCGCCCTCGGGGCCCTCCCGCATCAGCTTGGAAAGTTTCTGGCCCAGAGCGTCGTCGACCTCCTGGAACACTTCGCGGGCGGCGGCGAAGGCTTCAGCGAGGTCGGCGCCCATGCCGACGGCCTGACTGCCCTGGCCGGGAAAGATGAAGGCGAGGCTCATGGGCGCTCCCTGATTTGAGAGGCGCGTCTGCCGCGCGCCTGGCGATTCCGAGCCGGAGGGTTAGGCGATCAGCCGCGAACCGGCAAGGTCGCCGCGTCTGCCGGGCTTCCGCCACGGCGCCCTGGAAATCCTCGCGGGATGCTCGCAAGGTCCCGCCGGAACACGCCACCAGGGAGTCCGCCATGCGCGCCGTCGTCCGTCGCAACAAGAAGTTGGTCTGCGACGAGGTCGCCGACCTGACCCCAGGGCCGGGGCAGATCCTGGTGAGGACCCTGGCCTGCGGCATCTGCGGATCAGACCTCCACGCGCTGCACCACATGGAGCACATGATCGAGACGTCGCGTCGGGCCAATGGCGACGACGGCGGCGCCATGGGCGGCGGCTTCGACCCCCGCGCCGACACGGTGTTTGGCCACGAATTCTGCGCCGAGATCCTCGACTTCGGCGCCGGGATGAGCCGGGGCCTGAAGGCCGGCGCCCGAGTCGTCTCGGTGCCCGCCACCATGACCGAGAGCGGCGTGGAGCTGTTGGGCTATTCCAATCGCCTGCCCGGCGGATTCGCCGAGCGCATGCTGCTGTCTGAGGCCCTGGTCCTGGAAGTTCCCAACGGCCTGCCCACCGATCAGGCCGCCCTGACCGAGCCTTTCGCCGTCGGCGCCCACGCCGTCGCCAAGGCCCGGCTGGACAAGACCAGCGTCTGCCTGGTGATCGGCTGTGGTCCGGTGGGCCTGGCGGTGATCGCCGCCTTGAAGGCCAAGGGCCACGGCCCGGTGATCGCCTCGGACTATTCCCCCCGCCGCCGCGCCGCCGCCGAGATGCTGGGCGCCGACGTGGTGATCGACCCCGCCCAGGAAAGCCCCCACGCCCGCTGGCAGGCCTATGGCGTCCCCACCGCGCGCGCCGCCCAGAACATGGCCCGGATGATGGGCCAGACCTTTGGCCAGCCGGTGGTGTTCGAGTGTGTCGGGGCGCCCGGCGTCCTACAGGCCTTGATCGAGGCCAGCCCGGCCGGCAGCCAGATCGTGGTGGCCGGGGTTTGCATGGAGACCGACAAGATCGAGCCCGCCATCGCCATCACCAAGGAGATCGAGCTCACCTTCGTGTTCGGCTATTCGCCGGAGGAGTTCGCCGCGACCCTGCGCCAGCTTTCCGAGGGCGTGATCGATGTCAGCCGGGTGGTGACCGGCAAGGTCGGCCTCTCCGAGGTGGCCGAGGCCTTCGTCACCCTGGGCGACCCAGAGGCGCACGTGAAGATCCTGGTTGAGCCTGGGCGGTGAGAACCTCTTATGTGAGCTTCGCGACCGAGGCTGATCCGCCGGTGCGAGTGGCGGCCCTCCTGCGGACTCCCCTGGACGCCCAGCCCCACAAGGCGGCGGCGGTGGTGATCTGCCACGGCTCCGACGGGGTCGACGGGCGCGGCGACTTCCACGCCCGGGCGCTGAACGCCGCCGGCATCGCCACTCTGGAGCTCGACATGTGGTCAGCACGGGGATCCGCACGCGGCGCGGCCGCCCGGCCCCGCTCGCCTGTCGAGACCCTGGCCGACGCCTTTGCGGCGCTGCGATTCCTGGGCGCCCAGCCGGAGGTGGACGCGGCCCGCATCGGGATCATGGGCTTCTCCTGGGGCGGGGTCGTGACGCTCCTGAGCGCCGCACGGCGGTTCGCCGATCCGCTGAGCGTCGGGACCGCAGGGTTCCGGGCCCACGTTGCGCACTATCCGGTCTGCTATGCCTACGAGGCCGATCCCCGGATGGCGCTCACCGGTCTCACCGGGGCTCCGATCCTGATCCAGACCGGAGACGCCGACAGCTATGACCACCCCGACGCCGGCGCGAAACTAGTGGCCGCGATCGTCGGCCGGGGCGAAGCGCCCGCGCGTGGGGTGACCTATCCGGGCGCGACCCACGGGTTCGATCGCGACCTGCCGCCCCAAACCATCAACGATCCCTTCGCCCACAACGGCGCGGGCGGCCCAGTGCTGATGGCCTTTAATCCGGCGGCGGCGGAGGCGGCGCGGGCGGAGGCGGTCGCCTTCTTCCGCGACTCTCTGGTCGGCGCCTGACGCCTGTTCCCCGCGCCTCCTGCCCTCTATGATGGTTCTATGAGCGAGACCCCTTCCCCCGCCCCGACCCCGAGCGCCGCCGACGAGGCCCGTGTCCGCCGCAACAAGCTGGTGGGCCGGATCGCCATCATCGCCTTGGGACTTCTGGTGCTGGTCCAGATGGCCCCCATGCTGCTGGATCTGGCGCACAAGCGCGGGTTCTAACAACCGTTTGACTTCGCCTCCCCCTCCGCCGGTAGGATGCCGGCGAAGACGCGGCGCGCGGCCGCGCGGGAGGAACCGGGCATGCGACTGACCAAACCCAGGATTGCGCCGCTGGCGGACAGCGAGCTGGACGCCGACCAGAAGGAGTTGCTGGCCCCCATGGCGGCCAACGGCCCGGTGCTGAACATCTTCCGCACCCTGGCGCGCACCCCGAAGGCGGCGAAGGGATTCCTGGCCTGGGGCAATTACATCCTCTCCCGCCGGAACGACCTCCCAGCCCGGGAGCGGGAGATCGTGATCCTGCGCACCGGGTTCCTCTGCAAGTCAGGCTATGAGTGGACCCAGCATGTGCGGATCGGCCTGGCCGCGGGCCTCACCGATGACGAGATCGCCGCGATCAAGACCGGCGCCGGCGCGGCCGGCTGGAGCGGCCCGGACGCAGCCCTGATCCGCGCCACCGACGACCTGCACCGCGACCAGTTCATCTCCGACGGCGCCTGGGCGGCGCTGAAGGGCTATTTCAGCGACAAGCAGTGCATGGACGTGGTGTTCACCGTCGGCCAGTACACCCAGGTCTCGATGATGCTGAACTCCTTCGGGGTGCAGCTGGACGAGGGCCAGACCCTCGACCCCGACCTGAAGGGCTTCTGAGCTATGGGCGAGCGGCTCAAGGGCAAGACCTGCGTCGTGGTGGGGGCAGGCCAGACGGCGGGTGAGACCATCGGCAACGGCCGGGCCATAGCCATCCTGTTCGCCCGGGAGGGCGCCGAGGTGCTGTGCGTCGATCGCGACGGAAGCCGCGCCGAAGAGACCGTGGAGATGATCGAGGTGGAGGGCGGCAAGGCCTTCGCCCTGGCCGCCAATATCGTCAAGGCCAAGGACTGCGAGGCCATTGTCCAGGCGGCCCAGGCCCGCTGGGGCCGGATCGACATCCTGGTGAACAATGTCGGCATTGGCGGCGGGGGCGACGGTCCGGCGCATCGCCTGAAGGAAGAGGCGTTCGACCGCATCCTGGAGGTCAATCTCAAGGGCATGTGGCTCACCCTCCAGGCCGCCCTGCCCCTGCTGCGGGAGCAGGGCTCTGGCGCCATCGTCAACATCTCGTCGCTCGCCTCCATCGCGGGTGGCAACCAGACCGCCTACGAAGTCTCCAAGGCCGCGGTGAACCGGCTCACCACCAGCGTCGCCCAGGCCAACGCCTCCAAGGGGATCCGCTGCAACGCCATCGCCATGGGCCTGATGGACACCCCCATGGCCGTGGCCGGCATCGCAGGCGCCACCGGCCAGGATCCGGAGGCCGTGCGCCAGGCGCGCAACGCCCGGGTGCCTATGGGTCAGATGGGTACGGCCTGGGACACCGCCAACGCCGCCCTGTTCCTGGCCTCCGACGACGCCCGGTTCATCACCGGCCAGGTGCTGTTCGTCGATGGCGGGATGAGCGGGCGGATCGGGTAGGGGGCGCGCCAAGCGTCTTCCCAGCTTCCCCCACATTGTGGGGGAAGTGTCGCGAGGCGCGGCACGCGTCGAGTGACGATGGGGGTGCGAAGCTGAGGCGTGCGGACTTGCAAGTCTCGCACCCCCATCGACCCTCCAGCGAAGACGCTGTCGGGCCACTTCCCCCACGTCGTGGGGGAAGCTGAGAGGCCCCGGCCCTCAGGGCTTCGGCGGCGGGCGCTTCTGGGCCAAGGCTGCGCAGGACCCAAAGCCGATGGGGCCCTCGATGTCGTAGAGGCGGCATTCGCCCACCGCGACGCCGTCGGTGGCCTGGTGATCGGTCTTTTCGAAGCCGATCCACTCCCCCACCATGGCCCGGTGCAAATAGAGGGTGACGTCGGAATTTATGTAGCTGAGGCCTTCCGGCGCGGCGTGGGCGAAGGGGCTGACGAAGTCGCAGGCCACGGCGACCCGCTGGAATGGGGTCAAGGCCACGCCCTCCACCAGTTCGCGCACCTCGCTCATCCAGGTCTGGCGCTTCTCGCCGGGCTTCAGGGGCTGGCCAAAGGCGCCGCTGATGGGCCGGGTGGCCCACATCCGACCCATGGGGCCCGTGCCTGGATCGGGCGCCGGGATGGCGTCGGGCATGGGCACGTCCCAGTTGGGCGGCCCCCAGACGGCGGTGGCCGGCGCCTCGGTCACTCGCAGGAACTGGCACGACGCCTTGGCCATGCTGACCCCGCCGGAGATGAACTCCGCCTCGGCCACCTTGATGCGGCCGCCCTCGCGGATCAGCGCGGTCCTGACCTCGATGGGGTCGAAGCCCGGCAGCTTGTACATGTCCACCGTCAGGCGGGCCGGCACGAAGGCCGGATCGCCATAGGCGTCCTCCAGGGCGTGGCCCAGCAGGCCGGCGATGACCCGCCCGTGCAGGGACTGGGGATTCCAGGGACCGCGGGCGGAGGCTTGCGGGACGTAATGCGCCCCATCTCGAATGAAGAAGGCTTGGTTTTCCATGGCCGCGGAACATGCCGATTTCAGCGCGACTGTCGAGCTTCGATCGACGCCGTGCTTGACCAGGATCAACACGGGCCGGACCCGCGGGTGGGACAGTGGTCGCGCTCCACAGCCAGCGGAAGAACATCATGTCTGACGTCGATCTTGGCGACATCACCCGCGACGGCGCGGTCGTCCGTGTCCGCCTGACCCGCAGCTTCGACCATCCGCCTCAGATGGTCTGGGCCGCCCTCACCGCTCCCGCGCGCATGGTGGAGTGGCTGGCGCCCGGCCAGATCGCCCTGACCCTCGGCGGTCGCGCCCAGCTGAACTTCGTCGACAGCGGGATCGTCATCGACAGCCCGGTGAGCGCGGTCGTCGCCGGCCGCCTGCTGGAATATTCCTGGAGCAGCCCCGGCGAGCCGGAGCGCCCGGTGCGCTGGGAGCTTGAGGCGAAGTCGTGCGGGACCCGCCTGACCCTCACCCTGACCCTGCCCGCCACCGAAGATATCGCCCGCTCCTGCGCCGGCTGGGAGGCGCACTTGGAAATGCTGGCGGCGGCCCTGGAAGGCGTGCCGATAAAGTTCCCGTTCGGGCGGTTCCTGGCGGTGCGGGAGGCCTACAACGTGGCCCTGGCCGAGATGGCCTAGGGCGCCACTGTGGGCGCCCCGCCCGCCCGGTAGACCACCCCGCCCTTCATGACGAAGGCCACCTTGTTGAACTGGGTGACGTCCTTCAGCGGATCGCCGGGGACGGCCACCAGGTCGGCGAAGCGGCCGGCCTGGATCGTACCGATCTGGTCCGGAGCGCCGATCAGGTCGGCGCTGTTGCGGGTGGCGGTGAGGATCGCGTCCATGGGGGACATGCCGCCGGCCTCCAGCAGGCCGAACTCCATGGCGTGGTCGCCCTCCCCCAGGTCCGTGCCATAGGCGATCTTGACCCCGGACTTCAGCGCCCGGGGCAGGTTCTGCTTGGGCAGCAGGTCATTGGCCAGCTCCTTGGGGGCGGTCCCGGGGGTGAGCATCTCGGGATGGTCGCGAGCGGCGCGATAGAACACCTCGAACACCGTCAGGGTCGGCACGAGATAGGTCCCGTGGGCCTTCATCAGGGCGAAGGTCTGATCGGTGGCGAAGGAGCCGTGCTCCACCGAATCCACCCCGGCGCGGACGGCGGCCTCGATGGCGCCGGCCGGATAGATGTGGGCGGCGACCTTGAGGCCCAGGCTGTGGGCGGTATCCACAGCCACCTTCATCTCCTCGTCGGTCATCAGCTGCTGGCGCGGGTCGTCGCCGGTGGAGGCGATGCCACCGGAGGGCATGATCTTGATCACCGTCGCGCCGCGCCGCTTGTGCTCGCGCACCCGGATTCGAGCCTCGTCGGCGGTGTTGACGATGCCATTCGTGGCCCCCGGAATGCCGATGGCCGGATCGATGCCGCTGCGGGGATCCCCATGCCCCGCGGTCGGGCCCAGGGGCTCCAGGGCCACCCACATGCGCGGCCCGGCGATCTTGCCGTCATCGATGGCGTGCTTCACGGCCACGCTGTCGTCGCCGCCGCCTACATCGCGGACCGAGGTGAAGCCCTCTTGCAGCATGGCGCGGGCGAAGGCGGCGTCATCGAACACCCGGTCGAGGTCGGAATGGGTGACCCAGTCCTCGGTGGCGTTGCCGTGACCCGGCAGCTTGGCGCCCACATGCACATGCACGTCGATGAAGCCCGGCATTACGGTAGCCTTGGACAGGTCGATCACCTCCGCGCCCTTGGGGGCCACGAACCCGTCCTGGACGGCGGTGATCCGGTCGTCATGCACCAGGATCGAGACCTGGTGGCGCGGGGCGGCGGCGGCCCCGTCGATCAGGGTTCCGGCATGGACCACGACGTCCCGGGCCTGGGCTGCGCCCGCCGTGAGGACCGCGCAGAGGGCCAGGGTGCTGGTGAGGGTGGTTTTCATGATTGGCCCCAGGGCGGAATGAGCGGGTGGGATGAAATTCAGGGTCAGAAGAATTGAGCGAGGTTGCGCCGGATGCGGTCCAGCACGACCTCATCGGCCGGCGGCGTGGCGAAGGTCTGGCCGGTGATGGTCTCGAAGGCCTTGATGTAGACCTGCGCGGTCTCGGCGACGAGGCTGGCGGGGATCTCCGGGATCGGGTCCTTGTAGGGGTCACAGCGGGCGGCGACCCAGGACCGCACGAAGTCCTTGTCGAAACTGTCGGGGCGCTCGCCGGCGGCGAACCGGGCGTCATAGGTCGCGGCGAACCAGTAGCGACTGGAGTCCGGGGTGTGGATCTCGTCGGCGAGAACGATGCGGCCCTCCCCGTCCAGGCCAAATTCGTACTTGGTGTCCACCAGGATCAGGCCCCGGCGGGCGGCGATCTCCTGGCCGCGGGCGAACAGGGCGAGCGCATAGCCCGACACCGTCGACCATTGCTCTGGCGAGAGCAGACCCTGGTTGAGGATGGCCTGGGCGCTGAGCGGCTCGTCATGGCCGCCGTCGAAGGCCTTGGTGGTGGGGGTGATGATCGGTTTGGTCAGACGCTGATTGTCCCTGAGTCCATCTGGCAGGACCGCGCCATAAATCTCCCGCTGGCCCTGCTTGTAGAGGGTGAGGATCGAGGTGCCGGTGGTTCCGGCCAGATAGTCGCGGACCACGATCTCGACCGGCAGGATGTCGAGGCGCTGGCCCACGACCACATTCGGATCGGGATAGGAGAGCACGTGGTTCGGGCAGATGTCGGCGCAGGCCTCGAACCAGAACCGGGCGGTCTGGGTCAGAAC
>Ga0265327_10004616_pt1 | contig 12106 bp, 8 predicted proteins | sample 41621metaG_FD_202089 | JGI IMG/M metagenome (GOLD analysis project Ga0265327, IMG submission 202089) | Rhizosphere microbial communities from Carex aquatilis grown in University of Washington, Seatle, WA, United States - 4-16-21 metaG | ecosystem: Host-associated > Plants > Roots > Rhizosphere >...
TGCTGCGCGACCGGCTCGCCCGCCCGGTGCTGCGGCTGGAGCACCGGCAGCCGCACTGGATGTACATGCTCGCCTTCTTCGCCGCCTTCGAGGTCGGCGCGATGCTGGAGGACATCCGCCGGTTGCAGCACGGCTTGCTGGTGTCGCTGGTCCGCGACCTCAACACCTATATGCACACGTCACCGGCGGCGGCCTTCACGAGCTTGAGCGCGCTGGCCGGCGCCGTCTGCCTGACCGCCGCGCTGCTCCTGCTGCGTCGGCGCCGCGAACGGCCGCTCGCTCGCCGCGTTTCGGACGAGATGTCGGAGAACGCGATCCGATAGCCGGGAGAGCCGCCGCCCCTGCGTGCGACGGGGACACGCTCCTCGCGATCCCCATCGCCGCCGCCCATGTCACGCCACGCCGCGGCGGGACTGCGGCGCTGTGCAAGGTGTTGATGTTCGGCAGCACCTGCTTCACCGACGTCGCGGGGCTGATCTGGACCGCGAGCCGAGGCCGGCATGGAAGCGACGCCGTATCGACGACACCTGCACTGCACTGCGCCGCGGCGGCTGCGTGGACGCATCGTGCCGTCCCGCCACCGGGCCGCCGAAGCGGAGCGCTCGCGATGACGACGCCCGCCGAAGCGATGACGGCCGTTGCCGTCGGCGCGCAGTCCGGGACCGCCCTCCTCGACGCGATCGGCCTCGGCGTCTACGCCACCGACGTCGCCGGAAGCTGCACCTTCATCAACCGGGCCGGGCTGGCGATGCTCGGCTACGCGCGGGAGGAGGTGCTCGGCCGCAACATCCATGATCTGATCCACCATACCCGTCCCGACGGATCGCCTTACCCGCAGGCGGAATGCCCGCTGCTCCATACCGCGGTGGGCGGTCATCCGGTACGGCTAGACAACGAGCTGTTGTGGCGCAAGAACGGCTCGTTCCTGATCGCCGAATACTCGTCCTTTCCGCTCCTCGCGGGCGACGGCGCGATCGCCGGCACTGTCGTCACCTTCGACGACGAGGCGCACCGCCACGACGCCCAGGCGCGCCTCGCCGTCCAGTACGCGGTCAGCCGCGTGCTTGCCGGCTCCGCGGACGCCGAGAGCGGCGTCCCTCAGGTGCTTGCCGCGATCGGCTCCGGCCTCGCATGGGACATCGGGATCGTCTGGCTCCTGAACCGTGCCGAGGATCGGCTCTGCGCCGCCCAGACATGGCTGTCGGCCGATGCCGCCGGACCGGCGGCGGACGAATTTCTCGCCGCGACCGTCGATCGGCCGATCGAGCGCTGCGAGGGGCTCGTCGGCCGCGTCTGGGCGGACGGTGCGCCGGTCCACGTCCCGGAGATCCGGGGCGAGCAGACGCTCCTGCCGCGGTCGGAAGCGGCTGCGCGGGCAAGGCTCCGCTCGGCGTTCGCGTTTCCCGTGACGTACGGATCGGAGTTGCTCGGCGTCATCGAGTTCTTCAGCCGCCGCCCGATCCGCCTCGACGACGGCCTTACCGACGCGGTGGCGGCACTCGGCCAACAGATCGGGCAGTATCTCCGCCGCAAGCGCCTCGAGGACGAGCTGCGCGAGAGCCGCAACCGGCTCCGCGCCGCGCTCTACGCCTCGCGCACCGGCACGTTCCGCTGGGACATCCGCACCGGGCAGCTCGACTGGGACACCAACCTCGACCGCGTCTTCGGCCTGCCGCCGGGCCGCGCGACGCGGACGCTCGACAATTTCCTGGAGATGATCCACCCCGACGACCGCGCCGAGGTCGCCGCGGACATCGGGCGCTCGGCGCGCGAGGGCAGCGATTTCGAGCGCGATTTCCGCGCCGTCTGGCCGGACGGGACGCTGCATTGGATCTCGGCGAAGGGAAAGACCTTCTCCGACCGCGACGGCGTGCCGACCGCGATGACCGGGGCCGGCGTCGACATCACCGACCGCAAGGAAGCCGAGGCGGAACTGGAGCTTGCCAAGGAGGCGGCCGAGGCGGCGAACCGGGCCAAGAGCCAGTTCATCGCCAACATGAGCCACGAGCTGCGCACGCCGCTGAGCGCGGTGATCGGCTATTGCGAGATGATCGAGGAGGAAGTCGCCGATCTCGGCGAGGACCGGATCGTCCGCGACCTCCAGAAGATCAACAACAATGCCCGGCACCTCCTGTCGCTGATCAACGACGTGCTCGACATCTCGAAGATCGAGGCCGGGCGCATGGAGGTGCACGCCGAGACCTTCGATGTCGCCGACACCGTCCGGGAGGTCGCCGAGACCGTGCAGTCGCTCATCGCGCGCAAGGACAACGCCCTGGAGGTCCGTTGCGGCCCCGGCGTCGGGACGATGCGGACCGACTTGGTCAAGGTCCGGCAGTGCCTCATCAACCTGCTGAGCAACGCCGCGAAGTTCACGGAGAACGGCCGGATAACCCTTTCCGTCGAGCGCGCCGCGCCGGCGCCGGACGGTGGTGGCGGCGACCGCGACATGCTGGTCTTCCGCGTCGCCGACACCGGCATCGGCATGACGGAGGAGCAGATCGGCAAGCTGTTCCGCCGCTTCGCCCAGGCCGACGCCTCGACGACGCGCCGCTTCGGCGGCAGCGGCCTCGGCCTCGCGATCACGAAGGCGTTCTGCGCGATGCTCGGTGGCTCGATCGACGTCGAGAGCGCCCCCGACAAGGGGACGACCTTCACGATGCGGCTGCCCGCCGCGCTCGATGCCGCCGCTGCGGCGGCGGATGCTGCCGCCGCTGACGAGACGGAGACCGGAGCGCCGGCCGGCGACGCCGCATCCCGGCAGCAGCAGCAGTTCGTCCTCGTGATCGACGACGACGCCGCGACGCGCGATCTCCTGACCCGCTTCCTGGAGCGCGACGGCTTCGCCGTGCGCTCCGCCGGCGACGGCGCGACCGGGCTTGCGATGGCCCGCCGGATGCACCCGTCGGCGATCATCCTCGACGTCATGATGCCGCGGATGGACGGCTGGTCCGTGCTGTCCGCGCTGAAGGCCGACCCGGATCTCGCGGACGTGCCGGTCATCATGGTCTCGATCGTCAACGAGAAGGGCCTTGCCTGCTCGCTCGGCGCCGACGACTACCTGACGAAGCCGATCGACTGGCCGCGCCTCAAGCGGATCCTCGACCGCCACCGCTGCGCCGAGCCGCCCTGCCCCGTGCTCGTCGTCGAGGACGACGCCGACACCCGCCGCCTGCTCCGCGACATGCTGGAGCGAGCAGGCTGGACCGTTGCGGAGGCCGAGAACGGCCGCGTCGCACTCGATCGCATCGCCGAGAACCTGCCGGAGCTGATCCTCCTAGACCTGATGATGCCGGAGATGAACGGCTTCGCCCTCGTTCAGGAGCTGCGCAAGCGGCCGGAGTGGCGGGCGATCCCGATCGTCGTCGTCACCGCGCGGGATCTCACGGCCGAGGACCGCGAGCGCCTGCAAGGACAGGTCCGCCAGATCTTCCACAAGGACGAGGCCGATCCGGAGGCGCTGATCTGGGAGGTGCGCAAGGCGATCGGTCCCGCGCGGGGATGCGACGCGCCGCCCGCAGCCGCTCCAGCCGGAAAGCCGAACGCCGCGGGCGCAGGGCGCTCCGCCGACGAAGGCTTGGCCTGACAATAAAGGAAGAGTAAAAAGCAAAATTTGAACCACAAATGCACCAAGATAACAAGAAAAACAAGGCGTTCGGCGCGTACGATAACAGTCTTGGCGCTCTTGTTGTCTTGGTGATTCAAACGTTTTTTTCTAATCTGCGGCGCCTCACGGCCACGGCTGGTGCGCTCTCGTTCAGCGCGGCTCCAGGACCATCTGCGTTTGCGTGACCAGGGCCACTGCCCGTCCGCCCTGCAACGACACGCGCGTCTGCCAAACCATGGTGCGCCGTCCGCGATGCACGGGCGTGCATTCTCCGACAAGGATCGAGCCCACTGGGGCCGGTCCGAGAAAGTTCGTCTTCGACTCGATCGTCGTAGTGCCCGCCGCCTCGTCGGGCAGGTTGAGGATCGTGGCGTACGCTCCGAGCGTGTCGGCGAAAGCCATGATCGCGCCGCCGTGCAGAACGGCCGGTCGGGTGCACAGCTCCTCGCGAACGGTCAGCTCGGCCGTTACGCAGTCCCGCGACGCGCTCAGCAGCCGGACGCCCAGCAGCTCGGCGAAAGGCAGCGCCAATTGTTGCAGACGCTCCAGCTCACCCATGGCCGTTCTCCTGGCAGCGAGATTCGGCAGATCTTCGGCGCTGCGGATAAACCGCGCAATGACCTCGGAGGTAATGCGGAGAGCCTGCCGTGCGGCAGGCGGGGGATGCGGTCTACCGCCGGATCCGGTTGCCCGCGACGAAGCCGAACAGGCCGACCAGCGCGATGCCGACCGCGCCCTCGATGCCGCCGATGAAGTAGACGGTCGTGCTCGCCGGCTTCACGTCCAGCATGTCGGGCGGCCCGGTCTCGGTCATCGTCAGCAGGGTGTAGGTCAGCACCTCGCGGAGGCTGTAGACCGGCTGCTGTTTCGACGCCCCGTCCGGCGTGTCGGCCGGGCGGACGAGGCTGCCCGTCGCCCAATAGAAAGCGGCAAACAGCAGGTAGGTGACGAGAAGAGCGCGCAGCACGCGCGTCAGGCTCTCGCCGTAGTCGCACAGCCATTCGACGAAGACGTCGCCGGCATATGTCGCGGCATGCCGTACCGCGGCACGCCAGTTGCCGGTTCCCGCTGTCTCGGTTGCCAGCCGCCGCTCGTGCAGCTTCCCCATGCGCCGGCTCTTCCGGTACGCCCAGCTCGCGCCCTCGGAGTCGCCGAGACTGCGGAAATTGGGCTCCAGCGCGAGATAGCCCAGGCGCGCGCGTTCATAGTCCCCGGTGATCTCCTCGCCGATCGCGCCGCCGAGCTGTTCGCGGCGGAACCGCGTCCGTTCCAGCCATGCGCCGGACAGGAACGCGTTCGTCAGGTCGCAGGTCGCAAGCGTCACGCCGGCCAGATGCGCGTCGCGGAGATCGGCGCCGGTGAGATTGGCCCCGCTCAAGGTCGCGCCCTGGAGATTGGCGCCCGAGAGGTCTGCGCCGCTCAGATCCGCCTTCTTCAGCGACGCCGCCTGAAGGTCGGCGCCGACCAGCATGGCGCCCGCGAGCGACGCTTCGTCCAGCCGGGCGCCCCGGAACACGGCATCGCGCGCCTCGGCGTTCCGAAGCGTCGCACCCCAGAGGTCCGCGCCTTCAAAATCCGCATCGTCGGCGACGCTGCCCTCGAAATTGGCGAAACGCAGCGTCGCCCGCGTGAAGGACGCATCCTCCAGCATGGCGCCTGCGAAGTTCGCCTCCCCGGCACGCGCGTCGGCGAAGCACGCCGCGATCATGTCGGCGTCGCGAAAGTCCGCCTGCTCCGCCGACGCGCCCGCGAACGACGCCGAGCCGAGCACGGCCCCGGCGAACGTCGCGGCGCCCACGTCGCAGCCGGTGAAGATCGCATAGCGCAGACTGGCGCCGGAAAGATCGGCCGCCCTGAGCCTATCACCGGCGCCGCTCAAATCGACCCGATCGAGCATCGGGCGTGCATCGTCCGCCGCCGGCCGGGGTATCGTCAGGCGCCGCTGCGGATCGCGCTCGGCGCGGTCGAGGAGCAGCTCCGTTCGGCGTTGCGGCGTCGCCTCCGTGAGCGCGGCAAGAAAGTCCGAGGCCTCCGGCGCCTCAGACGCGTCGTCGTTCTCCCGAGGCACCCCGCCCGCCTCCCCTGCTTCGCCTCGCATGTCCAGGAGCGGGAGTGCGAGCGGGAGCCGGGCGGCGGCGGGCTCTTCCGAGCACGGCATGCGCCGTGAGGTTCGGGCTGGCTATGCCGCCTCGACGCCGGCTGACGCACGCGACGCTGCGACGACGCCCACGGCGGCCATTTCCCCCATCAGGACCGCTTCGCCGTCGCGCAGTCCCATCGTGCGGCGCAGCGCCTCGCGGGCCCGCGACAGGCGCGAACGGACCGTGCCGACCGGCACGTTGAGGACATCCGCCGCCTGCTCATACGACATGCCTTCGAGGCTGATCAGCAGGACCACCTGCCGCTGCTCCTCCGGCAACTTCGCCATCGCGCGGTCGAGATCGCGCAGTTGCAGGCGGGAACTCTGCGCCGCCTTCGCCGTCAGGACCGAGGCGACTTCGTCGACATCGATGTTGACGCCCTCGCGCACCGCCTTGCGGACCGTGTTGACGTGAGTGTTGTGCAGGATCGTGAAGAGCCATGCCCGCAGGTCGGTGCCGGGCTGCCAGAGATGCGATTTCGCGACAGCCCGAACCAGGCAGTCCTGGACCAGATCGTCGGCCCGCACGGTGTCACGGGTCAGAGCACGCGCGTAGCGGCGCAGCCGCGGAATTTGCATTTCGAGAAGCTTGCCGAACTCAGGAGTCATCTTGTTTTGACCTCGTGGCTGTCCCACACGGAAAAGTCTCACGGCAAAAAACGACGACTTCGGTCGATGCTCCACGGTTATTTTGTAAAAATTTGTTTTTCAGATGACAGTACTTATCCGAGTATTTTTAACAGAATGTAAAATTATACTCGCCGTTAATAGGATTTTGTCGCTTATCAATTTAAAGGTTATCGGTTCACTTCGGATTTACCTTTCCAGGCGGAACGAAGTGCGGTTACCGGCGTTTCGCAGGCTGGCCCGGCGCAGGAGCGTACGGGTCCTGCACAACCCGGTATCGCCGTTCTCACGAGGCTCCATGTCCGACCGCGCCCGCTCCGCCGCCGCCGCCCCGCACATCCTGCACCGCTCTCGCATTCGCGAAGGCGCCCCCTTTCCGCTCGGCGCGACCTGGGACGGGCTGGGCGTGAACTTCGCCCTGTTCTCGGCCCATGCGACGAAAGTCGAACTCTGCCTGTTCAGCGAGGACGGCCAACGCGAGATCGAGCGGATCGAGCTGCCCGAATACACCGACGAGGTCTGGCACGGCTACCTGCCCGACGCGCGGCCGGGCACCGTGTTCGGCTACCGTGTGCACGGACCCTATGCGCCGAAGCAGGGGCACCGGTTCAATCCGAACAAGCTCGTACTCGACCCGTACGCCAAGGCGATCGTCGGGCAGCTGACGTGGGATCCTGCAGTCTTCGGCTATACGATCGGCGCGCCCGACGAGGATCTGTCGTTCGACGAGCGGGACAGCGCGCCGTTCATGCCGAAGTCGCGAGTCATCGACCCCGCCTTTACTTGGGGACGCGAGCGCCGTCCATCGATCCCCTGGGACCGGACGATCTTCTACGAGACGCACGTGAAGGGCTTCACGATGCGGCATCCGGCCGTGCCGGACCATATGCGCGGCACCTATGCCGGGCTCGCCCAGCCGGCGATCGTCGATTACCTCAAGAGCCTCGGCGTCACCTCGGTCGAGCTGCTGCCGATCCACGCCTTCGTCGACGACAGCTACCTGCTCGACAAGAAGCTGCGGAACTATTGGGGCTACAACTCGATCGGCTTCTTCGCGCCCGATCCGCGCTACTCGGCGACGAACAAGATCGACGAGTTCAAGGAAATGATCGCCCGCCTGCACGACGCCGGGATCGAGGTGGTCCTCGACGTCGTCTACAACCACACCGCGGAAGGCAACGAAAAAGGGCCGACGCTCAGCTTCAAGGGCATCGACAACGCGACCTATTACAAGCTGCTGCCCGACAACCCGCGCTTTTACATCAACGATACCGGAACCGGGAACACGTTCGACCTCACGCATGCACGGGTGGTGCAGTTCGTCACCGACAGCCTGCGCTACTGGGCGACCGAAATGCATGTCGACGGGTTCCGCTTCGACCTCGCGACGATCCTCGGGCGCGAGCCTGACGGCTTCAACGAGAGCGGCGGATTCCTGCATAGCGTGCGTCAGGATCCCGTTCTGTCGCGCGTCAAATTGGTTGCCGAGCCGTGGGACATCGGCCCCGGCGGCTATCAGGTCGGCGGCTTCCCGCCCGGCTGGGCGGAGTGGAACGACAAGTTCCGCGACACGGTCCGGGCCTACTGGAAGGGCGAGGAAGCGACCCTGCCGGACCTCGCCACCCGCCTGACGGGCTCCGCCGACGCGTTCAGCAAACGTGGCCGCAAGCCGTGGGCGAGCGTCAACTTCATCACCGCGCATGACGGCTTCACGCTGAACGACCTCGTCTCCTACAACGACAAGCACAACGAGGCCAACGGCGAGGACAACCGCGACGGCCATTCCGACAACCGGAGCTGGAACCACGGCGCGGAGGGGCCGACCGACGATCCGGAGATCCGAGCGCTCCGCGAACGGCAGAAACGCAACATGCTGGCCACCCTGTTCTTCTCCCAGGGCACCCCGATGCTGCTCGCGGGCGACGAACTCGGCCGGACGCAGGGTGGCAACAACAACGCCTATTGCCAGGACAACGAGATCAACTGGATCGATTGGGAGGGCATCGGCGAGGACGGAAGGGCGCTCACGCATTTCGTGCGGACGCTGATCGCGCTCCGCCGCGACTACCCGATCCTGCGCCGCAGCCGCTTCCTGACCGGCGCGTACAACGAGGAACTCGGCATCAAGGAAGTCTCCTGGCTGACGCCGGCCGGCACCGAGATGCAGCCGGAACAATGGCAGGATCCGAAGGCCCTATGCATGGGCGTCGTGCTGGACGGGCGGGCTCAGACGACCGGACTGCGCCAGCGGGCGTCGGACCAGACGGTGCTGCTGGTCGTCAACGCGTACCATGACGTCGTCGTCTTCACGCTCCCCGAGGTCGTCGGCGGCGACGGCTGGGAGTTGCTCGTCGACACCAATCAGCCGGACCAGACCGAGGCCGCGAGCTTCCCGTTCGGTCACGAGTATCAGGTGACCGGACGCTCGCTGCTCCTCCTTGCGCTCAAGCCCCAGCCGCTGGTGCCGGCGCATGCCGCCCCGCAACGGACCGCCGTCCCCGCCGCGGCCAAGGCGCCTGTTGAGCCGGTAACGACGGGCAAGCCGGCAGCGCCGGCCACCACGGAGAAACCGGCACAAGCCGCGCCGAACGAACTGGAGGACGTCCCCGGCTGACCACCTGCCGATACCTGTCTCGAACCCCTTCCCCCGTTCACGGGGGAAGGTCGGGATGGGGGCAGTCCTGAAAGAGGCAGCGGCCCGCCCCGCCGGCCTCACCGCAGCGGCAGGGCGTACATCAACCCGCCGCGGCTCCACAAATCATTGAGGCCGCGGTCCAGCTTGATCGGGCTGTTCCGGCCGAGGTTGCGCTCGAAGCTCTCGCCGTAGTTCCCGACCGCCTTGACGATCCTGTAGACCCACCGCTCGTCGACGCCGAGCGCCTTGCCGAGACCGGGCGTCACGCCGAGCATGCGCTGGATGACGGGGTTGGGGCTCTTCAGCATCTCGTCGACATTGGCCTGGGTGACGCCGTACTCCTCGGCCTCCATCATCGCGTAGAGCGTGTATTTCACGATGTCGAACCACTGCTCGTCGCCCTGCCGGACCATTGGGCCGAGCGGTTCCTTCGAGATGCGCTCCGGCAGGATCACGTAGTCGTCCGGCTGGCCGACGGCGGTCGCCCGGATCGCCGCGAGCTGCGATGCATCCGTCGTGAAGGCGTCGCAACGGCCGGAGACCAGCCCCGCGATGTTCTCGTCGACTTTCTCCAGCACGACCGTCTTCACGGCCAGCGCATTGCTGCGCGCGTAGTCGGCGAGATTGAGTTCGGTGGTGGTGCCGGGCTGGACGCAGATCGTCGCGCCGTTCAGCTGCTTCGCGCTTGCGACGCCGAGCTTCTTCGCGACCATGAAGCCCTGGCCGTCGTAGAAATTGACGCCGGCCATGTTGAAGCCGAGCGCGGTGTCGCGCGTCAGCGTCTGGGTCGCGTTGCGCGTCAGCACATCGATCTCGCCGGATTGCAGCGCCGGGAAGCGCTGCACCGCCGTCGTCGGGACGAAGCTCGTCTTGTCGGCATCGCCGAGCACGGTCGCCGCGACGGCGCGGCAGAAATCGATATCGAGCCCGGTCCAGCGTCCCTGGCTGTCCGGCGCCGAGAAGCCGGCCACGCCCGTATTGACCCCGCAGATAACGTAGCCGCGGGCCCGAACCGCATCGAGCGTCGCCCCGGCATGCGACGGCGCAGCCGCGCCGAGCCACCCTGTCGCGGCAAGCATTACCGCAGCCAATAAGCATCTTTTACCGGCCATCCGCTCCTCCGTCACTGTCGGCAATCAGCAGCCGATGAATCGGCCGGCAAAGCATGATCGTCATCGTCGGGCAACGCCATAGTCCTGGGGTGCGGATATGGACGGAAGCCGTTGAAATCAGGCGGGTGCCGGAACGCGAGGGGTTGCCGTGGCAAAGAAGTGACACGCACCGCATCGGCGGCCCGAAAGGGAACGCCGATGCTATGCCGACCGTACCTCGTTTAATCCATCTAATCTGGAGTGCCCGTGGACGACCGATCCAACGACCCGCGCTACTGGCGCGACAAGGCCGCGTCCTTCCGTGCGCAGGCGAACAAGCTCCTGGCGCGCGCCGGCGAGTTCGATGACATGGCTGCACGCATGGAGGCGGAGTACGGCGCCGACGGTTCGTTAGAGGACGCGACGGTGCGCGGCCGCCTGAACCGGCTGCTGCACCGTCCCGGCAAGCCGAAGCCGGCTCCGGCGTCGACCCCGATACAGCAGCCCGGGTTGCGGGTCGTGCGATAGGCGATCCGATACGCATTGCCGGAGAGCGGAATGCATCACCGGAGAGCGGAACGGCAGCCCGAAGGCCGCCGTCGCCGCAAGGGACTGCTTCTATCTCTAGCGTCATGGTGATGAAGGCGGGTTCCTGACCGACCTGCTGCTCCGTCATCGCAACCTGCACCGCCGCCCCCTTCCCCTTGCCCCGGTCAGCGTGGCCTTGTCCCAAGGGACGGCACGCGGCGCGCCGGTCTTCCCAAGCCCAATCCTCCGCCGACCAGAGCAGCCCCGATATGTCCGCCGGAGAGGCTGACGACGAGGTCGCTCAGGTCGCCGATCGATTTGCCGTCCTGATCGTCGGCCGCCTTGCAATTGCCCTTGCGAAACCGTCTTGCCCGCCCAAAGTTCGCACCGGCCGGCAGCCGGCGCCGTGTTGTGGTATAGTCCCAAATGGATATATTATATATCCACAACGGCGGAAGGCGACCTCATCGCCCCGCACCCGACACGAGGGTTGGCAATGCAGGCGGAAACAGGAGCAAAACAGGGGGGAACAGGAAAAAAACAGGAACAATGACCTGTTATTTTTGTGAAGATCGCCGGCTAAGTTATTGAAATAAATTGATATGATCTGCGGCAGGGCCTGTTTCCGCCTGTTCTTTTGAACTCCGGTCTAATGCGGCGTAGCCGGATGAGGAATCTCGTCGCTGCACGATTCGCACGGCGTCGCGGTCGACAGCGTCTTTACCATTCATAAACTGTTGGCACTCTCCCGTAATGAGTGCTAACAATCGCTCCCCCGAGACCAACATTCCGTTGTTGAGGAGGCACCTATGAATTTCCGCCCGTTGCATGACCGCGTCCTGCTCCGTCGGGTCGAGCAGGAGAACAAGACGTCCGGCGGGATCATCATCCCGGATACGGCGAAGGAGAAGCCGATGGAGGGCGAGATCCTGGCGGTCGGTCCGGGCGCGCGCGGCGAGGACGGCAAGGTTCAGCCCCTCGACGTCAAGGTCGGCGACCGGGTGCTGTTCGGCAAATGGTCGGGCACCGAGGTCAAGATCGATGGCGAAGAGCTGATCATCATGAAGGAAACCGACGTCATGGGGATCATCGAGCGCTGACGGCAGGCGTTCGCCCCACCCGCTGCCGCACGGCAGCGGAACGTCGATGATCGGATTTCAACGGGACAGCGAGCACCGGCACCGACCGGCACCTACCCGTCCCGGCACCATAAAAATTTAGGAGTTTCAGCGAATGGCTGCGAAGGAAGTCAAATTCCATGCCGATGCGCGCGAGCGGATGCTGCGCGGCGTCGACATCCTGGCGAATGCGGTGAAGGTGACGCTGGGGCCGAAGGGCCGCAACGTCGTGCTCGACAAGAGCTTCGGGGCGCCACGGATCACCAAGGACGGCGTGACCGTCGCCAAGGAGATCGAGCTTTCCGACAAGTTCGAGAACATGGGCGCCCAGATGGTGCGCGAGGTCGCCAGCAAGACCAA
>Ga0265327_10004617_pt1 | contig 12105 bp, 9 predicted proteins | sample 41621metaG_FD_202089 | JGI IMG/M metagenome (GOLD analysis project Ga0265327, IMG submission 202089) | Rhizosphere microbial communities from Carex aquatilis grown in University of Washington, Seatle, WA, United States - 4-16-21 metaG | ecosystem: Host-associated > Plants > Roots > Rhizosphere >...
AACCAATTCGGAGAATCGATAGTCGCGTCGCCGCGATGGCGCCGCCCCTCGTGAGTAGCCTCGCTGATCCGGCGCCCACGTTCGAAACCCCAGCCTGTTCAGTGATTCGGCGACAGAGCGCCATGACGCCGAGGTCTGCGGAAAGCCATGTAGCAGTATGACCGGGATTCCTTCTGTCGGGCCACTATCGCGGACCTCGAAGGTGAGCCCCTGTCGCTCGAAGCTGGTGAGCCTGGACATGTCATCCTTTACAGTCTGCGGCGAGTTCATAGGTCCAGGACCAGCCGCTGGCCCTCGGCGCGGGAGACGCAGATCAGCATCTGACCGTCTTGGTGCTGCAGATTGGTGAGCAGCTGTTCCCGGTGCTCGACCTCGCCGCTGAGGACCCGTTGCACGCAGGTACCGCAGAAGCCCTGTTGGCAGGAATAGGTGAGGTGGGGTCGGACGCGCCGGATGGCGTCCAGCGCACTCTCCTCGGCTTCCACTGTGACGGTCTCGCCGCTTCGTGCGAGCTCGATCTCGAATGAAGTTCCGTTGACCACCGTTGGTGCCGAGAATCTTTCGTGATGCAGCTCGGCCTGTGAACCTGTGGGCAGACCGGCTCGCGTGGCGGCAATCATGGCAGCCGGGCCGCATGCGTAGATCGCGGTGCGTTCGTCGACACCAGCCAGAAGGGTGCTTGCATGGGGAAGCCCGTGCTCGTCATCGGTGCGGACCGTGACTCGCTCTCCGTACGGAGACAACTCGTTGAGGAACGGCAGGCTGGCGCGGTGTCGGCCGGTGTAAAGCATGGTCCAATCCAGCTGGAGTCGGTCGGCCAGTCTGAGCATCGGCAGTATCGGGGTAATCCCAATGCCGCCCGCGATGAATCGCAGGCGTGTGCTGGGTGAGCCTGCACCAGGGACGGCCATATAGAAGGCATTGCGCGGTGAGCTGATCTGGATCTGTGTCCCAGGGGTGAGATCGTGCATCTCGATGGAACCGCCACCGCCGTCGGGGATGCGTCGTACTGCTATTCGATATTCGGCGACGTCACTGGGATCACCGCATAGTGAGTACTGCCGCCTGCGGCCGGACGGCAGGAATACGTCGATATGTGCCCCCGGATGCCAGGCCGGTAGAACGGTACCGGTTGGGGCGCAGAGTGTTATCTGGACGACGTGCTCGTCCTCGGCGACGATCTTCTTGTCAAATACCACCACGGTATGCCGGTCGACATTGTTTGGTAGTTGCCTGGGACGGCGGTTCAGACGCCTTTGGACGCTCTGAGAGCGGTCGAGTATCCAACCGCTGGCGTCTGTGACACCACCGAGAACCCGCATCAGCGGGTCACGGTGAAAGCGTCCGCCGATACTCGGCGGCGTTGGCCCAGGGACGATTTCGGTCGCCGAGGTCATGCGGCGAAGGCGCGCGCCGCAGGTGACTGCGCGAGGTAGGCGACGGCCTGTGCGGTATTGCCGACCCTTGCAGGTGAGTAACTCTTGCTGAGCAGGTGCGGCAACTGCCGCAGCATCGTGCCGAACGGAGGAAGGGTTCCGCGCCGTGCCGCACCGCGCCATTCACGAATCAGTCTCAGATAGCCCATCTTTGGCAGCGCGGGGTCGTGTTTGACCAGGGCCCGCATCGCAAAGAGCAGGATGGGTTCGTAGAGGATCGCCGCGAGGATCGCAGCGATGTTCTTCTGGTAGCGCTTTATCCCGAAGTACTCGGCGACGTCGTAGGCCACGAACCGGTGCTCGATTTCCTCGGCGCCGTGCCAGCGGTATAGATCGCGGATGACGGGGTCGGCACCTCGCCTGTCCCATTCGTGACAGTTCAGGATGAAGTCCCCGTAGTAGGCGGTCAGGTGCTCAATGATGGCTATCGCGCATATCTGTGGCTTGAGCACCCATAGCAGGGCGTTGCCGGACAGCTTGTCGAAGAGCGGGTAGATCTTCTGTTCCGCCCACTCCGTCAGTGTCACAAAGCCTTTGGCGTACGTGATTCCGTGCTGATCGAACCAGTAGTGCAATATGTGATCGTGGGTCTGGGCGTGCGTTGCTTCCTGCCCGATGAACCCCAGCATGTCCTCGCGCACTTTGTCGTCATTCACGAACGGCAGCGCCCGTTCGTAGACTGCGCAGAACCACCGTTCACCCACGGGCAGAAAGAAATTGAAGATCGATGCGCCATGTGAGGCGATCGGGTCCCCGGGAATCCAATGCAGGGGGGAGTCGGAGATGTCGAACTCAATGTTGCGCGCCCGGACGGCCACCCGATCCTCGCCAGGAGCCGCGGAGACTGAAACTCCGGTGCCGTGCTTCGAAGTTGCGTTGTTCACGATCCGCTTCACCTCGGTCAGTAGTGCCATGCAATCTGGTGGCACTCTGCCATCAGATTGAAGTTCAGCTTGCGCGTGAGCACCTGGATTGTCAACACCCCAGCTAAAATCGGGGACGTGGTGGTAAAGGTGGACCGGTCATATGCTGGGGAAACAGCAGACGCCCGCCGAGAGCGTCGTCGGGCGCAGCTTCTCGAGGCGGCTTTTGACCTCCTTGCCGAGAGCGGTCGCGATCGATTGTCCAAAAGGCGCGTCATTGCTGCGGCGAACCTGAATGACAGGTATTTCAACGAGAACTTCGCGTCGGTCGACCAGCTCATGGAAGCCGTATATGGCTGGCAGCTAGGCGAGTTGGCCGCACATTACGCAACGGTGTCGGCCTCGGTACGCGGTGGAATGCGGGAACGTATTCAGGCGAACGTTCAGGCGACGATGAGCTTCCTCGTAGACGACCCCCGGCGGGCAGCGCTGCTCAGCATGGGACACGGCGGGGACGAATCGCTCACGGAGCTTCGGCAGCAGACAGCGTTTCTGGTGGCCACCGCGATGGTCAGCGAGGCCATCAAAGGAGAACTCCCGCTGCCGCGTGGACGTCGGCATCTGGAGCTTTCGACACTCCTGATCGCCAACGGTGCCATCGAACTCGTCACTCTTTGGGTTGGTGGACGGCTAGGCGCCCTCACAGCCGATGAGTTACAAGAGACTCTGGTGAACCTCATCGTCGATGCCGGAAGTGTTGCCAACTAGCCGGCATGGCCGTAACACGTTGAAGCAGAGGAGCTGTCGCGTTAGATGCGGCGCCCCTCGCGACGCAGCAGATCCTGGGCGCTGACGCTGCCACCGCGGCTACGGCGAGTGGCCTCGTCGACTTCCTGCTGTTGCTGCGGGGTGCGCTTCTGATCACGACTCTGTCCGGACGCCGGTAACGCCTCCGTGGCATCAGCGGCGGGGGGAGCGGGCTGTGGTGACTGGGGAGGACGCGGAGCCCGGGGTGGGCCCTGCCGCGTGGCATCCGGAGTGGCGATCGGCATCGCCGTCGTCGCGTCCTCAGCCGGAGTGCTGCTGGCACGATTCGGCTGAGCTGGTTGCGACGTGGACTGAGGAGGCTTGGCGACGGGTATCGCGGTGGTCGCATCTCCCGATTCGGCGGCCGGGCCGGAACCGGGCTGCTTGGGACCGCGCAGCTCGCCGAGCCACGACTCGATCTCTCTATCGGCATTGCGGCGGTCCGGGCGGTGTGTTCCGGCGACGCCGTTGCGGGTGGTCGGAGCGTCCGGGCCGGTGGGGTTGCCACCGGGTACGCGCGCGGTGGGCGCGTCGGTAGGCGCAATGTTCTTGCCGGGCACCGACATCCGCGTTGTCGCAGGGGCGTCCCCACTGTCGTCGCTCGCGATGTTGACCGGAGTGGTCGGAGGAGCGGGAGGCGGCGGAGTGGGCCGCGCCGGTGCGGACGGATCATGTTGGCGCGGTGTGGGTGTCGAGGGCAATCGGGTGCGCTCGGAGGCGATCTGCAGTTTGGTAGTGCGTGCGTTGGACCCGACCGGAGAACTGGCAGCCGCGATGGCCTGCTCGCGTCCGGTCGGGCGCTTGCGCTCGTCGGCCAGGGTGACCTCGCCGAGGCCGAGCTTCACCTGGATGCGCTTCATCCAGGCCGGTGCCCACCAGCAGTCGTCGCCGAGCAGCTTCATGACCGCCGGGATGAGCAGCATGCGGACGACGGTGGCGTCCAGGATCAAGGCGGCGATGAGACCGAAGGCCAGATACTTCATCATCACCAGATCGGAGAAGGCGAAGCCGCCGGCCACCACGATCAGGATCAACGCGGCCGCGGTGATGATCCGCCCGGTGTTGGCAGTACCCACGCGCACAGCCTCGGTGGTGGACAGGCCCTGATGCCGCGCCTCGATCATGCGGGACATGAGGAACACTTCGTAGTCGCTGGACAGGCCGTAGATGACGACGATGATCAGCACGATCACCGGCGCGGTCAGCGGTGTCGGAGTGAAATTCAGCCACTTGGAGAAGTGTCCGTCGACGAATATCCAGGTCAAGATGCCCATCGTCGAACCCAGGCCCAAGGCACTCATGACGGCTGCCTTGATGGGCAAGACCAGTGAGCCGAATGCCAGGAACATCAGGATTGTGGTGACGCTGATCAGGATCACGATCACCAGCGGGAGCTTGTCGAACACGGTGTCGATCGAGTCCTGCTCGAGGGCGGGAGTACCACCGACATACATCGTGACGCCCTTGGGAACGGACATCGCGCGGAGCTCTTTGACCTTGGCCCCGGCGGTATCACGGTTGATCAGGGCGTTCTGGATGACCTTGACGCTGGCGTCGCCGTCGGTCTTGACGGACTGGCGGCGCTGCCACATCTGGCTCTTGTCTCCGCCGGGTTCGACGAACCCGGGAACCTTCATGGCGTCGGCCCGGATCTGGTTGAGCTGCGAATCCGTGGCGCCCTTGGTCACGATGGTGATGGTCTCGGTACGGAACCCGGGGAACAGCTTGTCGAAGTCCTCTTGAGCTACGCGAACCGAATTCGTTGGCGGCAAGTACTTTTCACTGAATCCGCCGAGCTTGAGGTTGCCCAGCGGGATGATCAGCAGCAGCATCACGATGACGATCGGGACGGCGAAGACCAGCGGCCGCTGCATCACGAAGACGACGGTGCGTCCCCAGAAGCCGTTCTCCAGCTCCTCGCGCGACTTGGTGCGGCTGAACCGCTTGATGCTCAGGGCATCGACATGGCGCCCGAGAACACCCAGGCACGCCGGCAGCACGGTAACCGCCAGAATCGCGGCGAGTAGCACCGAGGCGATACCGGCGTACGTCAGCGACCTCAGGAACTGCTGCGGCACGATCAGCATCGGCATCAGGGCGGCCGCGATCAGCGTCGCCGAGAACATGACGGTGCGGCCGGAGGTGATGACGGTGCGCCGGACCGCGGTTTCGGTGTCGTAACCCTCGGCGATTTCTTCGCGGAAGCGGCTGACGATGAACAGCGAGTAGTCGATGGCGATACCCAGGCCGATGAGCGTGACCACCGGCTGAGCGAAGAAGTGCACGGGGGCGAACAGCGTGATCAGCCGCATGATGCCGAGTGCGCCCGCGATGGTCAGACCGCCGACCATCAGCGGCAGGCCCGCCGCGATCACACCACCGAAGACGAAGAACAGCACGACCGCCATGATCGGGAGCGACAGCACCTCCATGCGCTGCTGGTCCGTACCGATGGTTCCGGTCAGCTCGCTGGCCACAGGCTGCAGGCCGGCCAGCTGGATGTCGACGCCGTCGAGCAGGAACTTGTTCTTGGCGGGGTCGTGGTCCTTATCCGGATCAGACAGGGCTTTGTAGTTGTTGAGGATGGTGTCGTCGTCGTCGCCCTTGAGGCTGACCGAGACGAAGGTGTGTTTACGGTCGTCGGTGACCATCCGTTTGACGGTGGGGTCTGTGGTGGTGGGGGCGCGTAACCAGCCGGCCCAGCCGTAGACCTCGTTGGGGTTGTCCTTCTGAAGCTGGTCGAAGTGGTCGATGACCTTCTTCTGGAAAGCGGGATCGTCGACCGTCTTGCCCTCGGGGGCTGCGATGACGGCGACGACGTGGGTGGTCCGGTCGCGTCCGAGCGCGTCGTCGGCCATCACGGAGGCCTTCACCGACTCGCTGTTGTCCGCGAAGAAGCCACTCTGCGTCACGTGGTCGCCGAGCGTTATCCCGAAAAGCCCGGAACCCAGGCAGACCGTGACGAACGCGGCAACGACGATGAACCGATACCGGTACACCATTCGGCCCCACCAGGCGAACACAGAATCTCCTAACTAGCGTCTCTCACGCGCCGGTTTTCATGTCCTGGACGTCAGCAACGCCGACAAGGGTCGGAATGGCTGCAACCAGGCGCCTTCGTCGGGGAGCGAATCTAGACCCACCCGCGGTAAGGCTCGGGGGAAAACTCCGGGTATGTCCTCGAGATCGACGAACTCCAGAGTATCCGAGGTTAGCGCCCAACTCGCATGTTCGCGAAATCCCAGCACACTGACGGGCACCCCGTCACCGGCGATTTTCTCCATCGGTTCTCGGAAAGCCTGACCATCCGCCGAGGCCACAAGCACCCCGGCCAGGCCTTCGTCGGACCGTAGCTCGATGTGAGCAAGCATGTCGACGTCGACGTCGCTGTCTTCGTCGATCTTGGGTTTGGCAAATACCGCAAACCCAACATTGCGCAGCGCCTCGACCCATGGGCGCACCACGTCGGCACTTCCCGGCGCGATATTGGTAAACACTGTGGCCTCGGGTTCGACGAGGCAATCGGGGTGATCCGCCGAATAGGCGGCCGTGCGTTCGAGCAGCCAGCGGCCCAGGGCGTCGAACCGTGGCCGGTTCTCCGCGGAGGGGCGGCCGCCGATGATGGCGCCCAGGCCCATGTCGAGGTTGGGTGCGTCCCACACCAGCAGTACTCGCAGCACCCGGCGTCGGTGGGCCGTCTCGCCCACGGTGTTGGGGCGCTCCAAGTCCTCGGCGAGGCTCACAATCGCTCCCAGACGAAGTCGTTGATCGCACTGCCGACCGTGTGCGCTTTCCCCTCGAACTTAGTGGTGGGCCGGTTCACGGAGACGGGAATGCGCGGATCGTCGAGTTCAAGGCGTCGCAGCGTGGACTCGTTATCGCCCACCTCGGCGATGTGCTGGGCGTAGTTCGCGTGATCGGTGGCCACATGCAGGGTGCCGCCCGGCCGGAGGCGGTCCGACAGCAGCGCCACTGTGCCCGGCTGGAGCAGCCGCCGCTTGTGGTGGCGGGCCTTGGGCCAGGGGTCCGGGAAGAAAACCCGCGCCGCGGTCAGCGATCCCGACGGCAGCAGGTACTCCAGCACGTCCAGGGCGTCGCCGCGGATCAGCCGGATGTTCTCGATGCCCTCACGATCAATCGCCGAGAGCAACTGCGCCAGGCCCTTGCGGTATACCTCCACCGCAAGCACATCGAATTGTGGTTCTTCTATCGCCATCGCGGCAGTGGATGTTCCTGTGCCACAGCCGATTTCAAGAATCAAGGGCGCAGTGCGGCCGAACCAGGCCGCAGGTTCCAGCGGTGGGCAGGTGCCGTCGGCTTCCCGGGCGACGCGCCCATAGGTCGGCCAGGATTTGTCCCAGGCCTTCTGCTGGCCGTCGGACAGCGATGACCCTCGTGAACGGAAGCTGGATACGCGGCGGGGGTGGCGGTCGCGGCCGTCCGTACCGGCAGTGGATTCGACCCCGCCGGTCCCAGGGAGCTCGTCGGTGGCTGTTTCAGATGCCACACAGCCCCGCTCCTGGCCGTCACAACGCATCTTCCCATGGTCACTCATGGGCGGCAGATCCCATAATCCCAGCGCATATTGATACTCAACAGTTGCCTACCAGGGTGGAACCCTCCATCGGATCAGGTGACAATGTGAGCATTTCCGTAAGCGCGATGAGATTGGGTCTGCAAAGCAATGACGCGGGGGTTTGAGGTCTTCCGGGGAGCGCTCGACCGGTTCGTCACGCGTCCTGAGGTTCGCCAGGTGCACGGCGGCCAGCGGATTCACGATCTGGCGGTGCGGTCGGGAGACCCTCTTCGGGTTACCGTCCGGGGCCGGGCCGGTGTGGGCGTCACCAGCGTGATCGGCGCGTTGGGACGCACGCTGCCGGTAGCGGACGGGCCGGGGCATGCGCTTATCGAGGTGCCAATCCCGTCGGAACCGATCACGGCTGACGTCGACGTGGTGGTGTTCGCGGAGGCGCTCAAGCCCGAGGACCGCGCCGTACTGGAGGCATCCAACGCACCCAAGGTGCTGATTCTCAACAAGGCAGATCTGACCGATCCCGGCGCCGCTCGCGGCCCCTGGACCGCTGCTGTGGAGCGGTGCGCCCAGTACCGCCTGGAGACGCGGGTGCCGACGCTGCCGTTATCGGCGCACGTTCCGCTGGCGGATATCGATGAAGCCATGGTCGAGGCCCTCAAACTGATGGTCGGGGACCCTGCGGACACCAGTTCCGTCGATGCCTTCGTCACCGGCACACACCAGGTGCCGGTTTCGATGAGGCAGCGGTTGCTCCATGAACTGGACCTGTACCCGATGGGGTGCGCGATCGGGGCGCTTCGGCAGGTTCCCACCCTGGCGGCCCCGGGACTCGCCGCACTGCTGCGCGACCTGTCGGGCATCGATGCGGTGGTGAACGCGATTCGCGCGGCCATTGCCCAGGGCTGGTACCGCCGAATGCGCGCGGTGCTCGCCGAACTCCGCAGGATTGGCGTGACGGGTGTGCTGCCGGTGCAGATTGACGCCTTCTTGACCAGTGACGATGTGGTGGTCGCGGCGATGCAGTGTGCGGTGGATGCCGCGACGGCGGCGGGCCTGACGGTGGAGCTGAGCGATCATCCAGAAGATCACCGCTACCGCGCCGAACACTGGCAGCGATTCGCCGCCGGACCGGTGAACGCCACATACGCGGCAATGGGCACGGACATCGTGCGGGGATCGCTGCGCTTGTGGCGGCTGGCGGGGGGCCGGGCGTGACAACTCCTACCGACAAGCGGGTCGACGAGCTGGTGCTGGCGGTGGACCCCACCCTCGGTCCGCTCGGCGTGCATGTGCACGACGCCGTGATGGTGACCGGCAGCTGGCTGGCCGGCGCGAGCACCCTGGCCACCGAGCTGTCCTCACGCATATCGGGTGTGCGCATCGTCGAGCCTGAGGAGCTGCAGCACGGGCAGGCGCCCTCGGCGGTGGTTTTCGTGTGCAGCGGGACCGCACCGCTCACACCGTCGGACTGCGGTCTGATTCAGCTGGCCGCCGCCAACACCGATGCGCTTGTCGCGGTGGTTTCCAAGATCGATGTGCACCAGTCCTGGCGTGAGGTCATGAACCGGAATCGGGAGATCCTGGCCGAGCACGACTCGCGGTTCAGCGGTATCACCTGGCTGGGGGTCTCGACGCGTGGCACGGCAGTGGGACTCGACGAATTGGTGCGGGCAGTGCGCAAGGTTCGTGAGGAACCTGCCCTGGCTGAGCGAAACCGGCTGCGTGCCTGGGCGACTCGTCTGCAGGGAATGCTGAATGTGCCGCCGGAGGCCGGGGAGGGTGCACGCGCGGACGAGCTGCGCAATCAGCGGCAGGCGGCGGTACGGCGCACGCGTTCGGGCAAGTCCGAACGGACCTTGGCGTTGCGCAACCGCATCGCGCAGGCACGCATGACGCTGCTGTACTTCGCGCGCAAGCGAGTGGGCTCGGTGGCCGGCGAGCTGCGCGAGGACATCGCCGAACTGAAGCGCCGCGATGTGCCCGGCTTCGGCGATCGGGTGCGGCGCCGGGCGGCCGAGGTGGTGGCCGAAGTGGAACAGGGCACCGAGGAACACCTGGCCGAGATCTCGGCCGAGGTAACCCAACGCTGGGCGGCGCCGCGCCCCAGCGCGAATCGGCCGCTGCCGCCCGAAGCACCAGATCCTTCGGTGCGATCACGTCGGCTGGAGACCCGGATGATGGCGCTGTTCGGGGTGTTCTTCGGGCTGGGCGCGGCATTGACGGTGTCCCGGTTGGTGGCGTATGCGCGTCCCGGCCTGGCGCCGGCGGGCTTGGCGGTGGGCCTCATCGCCGGTGCCTGCATCGCGGTGTGGCTGGTGGCGGTGCGCGGGCTCTTGCACGACCGGACGGTGCTGGACCGGTGGTTGGGAGACACCACGGGAGAGCTGCGGGCGTACTTGGAGCAGTGGGTCGCCGCGCGGGTGCTGGAGGTGGAGACCAGGCTCAACGCCGATCTGGTCGAGATCGACGAACGTGAGAACGACAAGCTGGCCGCCCGGGTCGGGCAAATTGATTCCGAGCTGCGTGAGGCCGCTATGAACACCGCGCGCGCAACAGCGCTGCGCAACCGCGACCTGCCCTCCGTACATAAGGCGTTAACGGCGGTCACCGAACGGCTGGACGCGATCGCGGGGACAGCCGAGAATAGATCGATAGGCCGCGCGCGCGAGGGTTAGGCAGAGACATGATCGATGGTTTTGACCAGGGTTTCCATGTGGGCCTTGGGGGGCCAGGTGAAGGGGTGCACGAACCAGGCCATGCGCTCAGCCCCGATCTGCACGTCGATCACCACATGTACCTGCCCACCGATGGCGGTCTGGTGGACCTCGGAACAGACCTCATCGACACCGACCATGACGGCATCGGCGACACCGTCACGCTGCATGAACCTGACGGGTTATCGGTGGTGTCCGACATCGACGAGGACGGTATCGCCGACAAGGTGACCACGTTCGGGGCGGACGGCACGTATGAGACCTGGGCCCGCGGTGCGGGTGCGCACTGGGAGCTCATCGAGCACGGTCGCATCGGCGGTAAGTAAATGGGCTGGGGTTGTACCGCGGGGGAGTACTGGCCGAAGCTCGCTTGTTATTGATGGATACGTACCAACCCCGTTTCACGCTGAATAGCGCCAGCGCTAACCTCATATATCTAGGTTCCGACCAGCGCCGGTGCGGCAACTGCGTACCTCACCCGGCTCAACGAGGAGATGCTCTCGATGACAGCAGCGACCATTCCCGGTCTTGACAACGCTCCGACGAAACACGCCGGATTGCTCGCTTGGGTCCGCGAGGTCGCTGAGCTGACACAACCTGATCGGGTCGTGTTCGCTGATGGTTCCGATGAAGAGTTCGAGCGCGTTTCTCAGCAACTAGTGGACGCGGGCACCTTCCAGCGGCTCAACTCCGAGAAGCACCCCAACTCGTTCCTGGCGCTGTCGGACCCGTCGGACGTCGCCCGGGTGGAATCGCGGACGTACATCTGCTCGGAGCGTGAAGAGGACGCCGGTCCCACCAACAACTGGGTGGACCCCACCGAGATGCGCGCGACCATGACCGAGCTGTTCCGGGGCAGCATGCGCGGACGCACCATGTGGGTGGTGCCGTTCTGCATGGGCCCGCTCGGTGCCGAGGACCCCAAGCTGGGTGTGGAGCTCACCGATTCGGAGTACGTCGTTGCCTCCATGCGGGTGATGACCCGCATGGGTGCCGCCGCTCTGGAGAAGCTGGGCGACGACGGATTCTTCGTCAAGGCGCTGCACTCGATCGGTGCGCCCCTGGAGCCCGGTCAGGAAGACGTTCCGTGGCCGTGCAACGACACCAAGTACATCACCCACTTCCCCGAATCCCGTGAAATCTGGTCGTACGGTTCGGGTTACGGCGGTAACGCGCTGCTGGGCAAGAAGTGCTACTCGCTGCGCATCGCCTCGGCGATGGCCCATGACGAGGGCTGGCTCGCCGAGCACATGCTCATCCTCAAACTCATCTCGCCGGAGAACAAGGCCTACTACGTGGCCGCGGCCTTCCCGTCGGCCTGCGGTAAGACGAACCTCGCCATGATTCAGCCGACCATCCCCGGCTGGCGCGCAGAGACTCTGGGTGACGACATCGCCTGGATGCGCTTCGGCAAGGACGGCCGTCTGTACGCCGTCAACCCGGAGTTCGGCTTCTTCGGCGTGGCGCCGGGCACCAACTGGAGCTCGAACCCCAACGCCATGAAGACCATCGAGGCTGGCAACACCGTCTTCACCAACGTCGCACGTACCGACGACAACGACGTGTGGTGGGAAGGTCTGGAGGGCGAGCCCGAGCACCTGATCGACTGGAAGGGTCAGGACTGGGTTCTGCGCGAGACCGAGACCAAAGCGGCGCATCCGAATTCGCGTTACTGCACCCCGATGTCGCAGTGCCCCATCCTGGCTCCCGAGTGGGATGACCCGCAGGGTGTGCCGATCTCGGCCATCCTG
>Ga0265327_10004618_pt1 | contig 12103 bp, 10 predicted proteins | sample 41621metaG_FD_202089 | JGI IMG/M metagenome (GOLD analysis project Ga0265327, IMG submission 202089) | Rhizosphere microbial communities from Carex aquatilis grown in University of Washington, Seatle, WA, United States - 4-16-21 metaG | ecosystem: Host-associated > Plants > Roots > Rhizosphere...
TGGCCAAATGCAAGGCGCCGGGCTTAATCATGGTGAAGTCGGTGATGAGCGCGCCCATGAAGGCTTGATGCTCGACGCGGCCGATCAGGTTGGCGTGGTTGGGCAGATTTTCGTCGATGACCGGGGCGTGCTTGCTGTCGCCGTGGTCGACGAGCAGATTGACCTGGTAACGCTGCAAGGGCGCCGTCCCGCCGCCGAGATGGCCGAACAACCCCATGCGCGATTCGGATTTGGGGAAGAAATCCTCGACATGCTGGAAAATGTCTTGCTCGACGTTCACCAGAAAATCGACCACTTTAGGCAGCGTCTGGTAGCGCTCCTTGAGCTCTTCGATAGGATGGCCGACGGCGTAGACGGCGAATTCGCGGTTCAGCCCCTTCAGCTTCTCCTTGGCGTCCTTGCGCCATAGCGGGAACTGGCGCAACAGCTTTTGCAGTTGCTGGTGGAGGTGGGCGATGTTTTCTTGAATGCTGTGTTGCTCAGGTTCGGCCAGCTTCTCGAATTGATCGGGACTGAGCCCTTCGTTATGCTCGTTCATCGGCGCGAAGGCGTAACTGGTGGGGGTTTCCACCAAGCTGATATGCTGTTGCTTGGCCTTTAAGCGCAATTCCTCGATGGCGCGCAATTCGCGCAGCTTGGCTTGCTCTTCGATGGCCTCGGCGCGGGCGCGGTATTCCTCGCCCTCGAAGGTGGCGGGGATGGCCACGGCGAGATCCTCGATCATGCGCCCCACGTCGTTTGCAAAGCGCTTGCCTAGCCCGGCGGGCAGGTTCAGCGCGCGCGGCTTGGCCGGGTTGGCGAAATTATTGACGTAGCACCAGTCCTCCGGGGGCGGCTGTGTCGCGGCCTCGCGCTTGACGATTTCCTGCGCCGCCGTGAATTTTCCGGAGCCCGGGGGCCCAAGCGCGAAAATATTGAAACCTTTTTGTTGCACGCCAAGCCCCAGGCGGATTGCGCCCAAGGCGCGTTCCTGGCCGATGATGACGCCGGCGTCGGCCAATTCCTCGGTGGTGGCGAAATCGAATTGCGCAGGATCGCAAGGCGTGAAAAGCTGCTCCGGAGTCAAGGCGGCGGTCATGGTCGTGGTGTCCATCCTGTTGCGGCGAAGAAAGCCCGGTGGATTTGCTGGTTGCCGCAAGGCGGCACGCCCATCCCCGGAATCGGTCAGAAACAAAGCGACAACAATAATACATGCACCGTCTGGCGGGGAAGGGGAAAACCGGCTTTTCACTAGCCTCGATATTCGCTGAGGTGTGAAGTGGCCGACAAGCCATGGGTTGGAGTCCAAGCTTTCTGTTGGAGTGCAAGGCTTGACTTGCAGGGGGTTGCAGTCTTGTGCAAGGCAAGCCTTGCATTCCCATGTAACGCAAGCGGCCGCCAACCGGGAATGTACGGCCCTGCCTGCTATAAAATGCGTTGTAAACGTTCCGGCCTGGGCTTGTGAACCTTGGCCTGCTTTAAACCTGAGGAATAAGCCATGAGCCGACCCGCGTTGAACCTGCCCACGCTGTATGAACAATTGGTAGCGCTGCCGGAAAACATCACCGGCGAAATCATCGACGGCAAACTTTATACCCAGCCCCGCCCCGCCGGGCGGCATGGCGAAGCCGGCAGTGTGCTGGGCATGCACATCGGCCCGCCGTTTAGGCTGGGGAAAGACGGCCCCGGCGGCTGGTGGATTTTGGACGAGCTGGAAATCCATTTTGTCCGCGACATCCTGGTCGTGGTGCCGGATCTGGCCGGTTGGCGGCGCGAGCGCATGCCCGCCATCCCCGAAGACCACCGTTTTGAAGTCGTGCCGGATTGGGTCTGCGAAATCCTGTCGCCGTCCACCGGGAAAAAAGACCGCGTCAAGAAACTGCCGCTGTATGCCCGCCAGGGCGTGGCCTATGCGTGGCTGGTCGATCCGCTGGCGCGGACTTTGGAAGCGTTCAAGCTGGAGCAAGGCCTGTGGGTGTTGATCGCCACTTTGGCCGACGACGAGCCTGTGAGCGTCGAGCCGTTCGACGCGATCACGTTTTCGTTGGGGGATTTGTGGGTGTGAAATGCGGCGGCCTTGGCCGGTTCCGCGTGGGCAGACGATAAAGCCATCTGTCCACCGGGCTGGTTGGCGCATAATCGCTCAATCCAGGGCAAGACGAAAACCTATTGTATCCTCGGTTCCAATTTTTGTGCATCCTCTAGCTGTAAAGCTTGCACTATGGCTTTCCCATGATCCACCGCGAAAAACATAGCATGCTTGTAACAAATCAATTCGTGCGCATATTTCCTCGCCACTGCGATAATAGTGCGGCGTCTTGGGTGTGCAAGTCATTTCACTCGCATTTCCCAGCATGTCAAACAGCCCAAATGCGTTTGCTTTGAAACTGCCAACTGGGCTTGTGTAATCATACTTGTCAATGCAAGGAGGGATGTCGTTAAACAGTTTATCTAGTATCCCCGGTTTTTCATTATAATGCCGTATATTTGCATAGATACACTCTAATTTGCTATCCTTTCCCCAGTAGTTTATATCTGAGCTACCCGCCCTAGCCGCATATTCCCATTCGACTTCGCTTGGCAGTCTGAATTTTTGGCCTGTTTTTCCATTTAGCCATTGAATATAAGCGTGGATGTCTTCAATGCTAATATTAACAACAGGGTGATTGTCATCTTGCTCAAGGCTAGTTTCATGCCACTTATCTGAAGCATAATTAGAATCCCTGACAAACAGTGCAAACTGTCCTCTTGTAACCTCGTGTCGCGCAAGTTTAAACGCCTTTACAAAAACTTTATGGCGTGGTCTTTCATCTTCATTACCACTATCTGACCCCATAAAAAACTCTCCTGCTGGAATATCCATCATACCAGGGCAATACTCGCATCGAGGCGGCAGCGAAGGCTTGGTCACCGGCTTAGGATGGATCGGCGGTGCAACAGCCGCAGCTTTCATAGTGGAGCGTAGGTAATACGTGGCCGACGGGATGCCTTGGCTCACCACTTCCGGGTTCTGGCCTTTGGCGTCGGTGACTTGATGAGCCACGTCGTTGAAGAAGGCGAGGATGTCTTTGCCGCTGTCGCGGTCGAATTCGTCCAGCCAAGCTTGGGTGTAGGGGCTGTGCGCACCTTCGCCGTCTTTGGCGAGTTCGCCAGAACTGGCGGAGTAGGCCAAAAGCCGATGCTTGCCCCCGCTGTGCGGCCTGACCAAACCTCGAAACGGCGAGTTGCCGAACACCGCCCGCGCCGAGGCTTCCAGTTGCGGAATTTCCCGGCAAGCGTCGAAGATGGCGATGGCGACTTCGGTGTTTTGGTCCAGCCCGGCGACTAGCTCGTCCAATTCCATCATCCGCCGCTTGAGCAGATTGCGCCCCGCCGGGTTTTGCAGGGTTTCGCGCTGGATCGCGGGCAGTTCTACGGGCAACAGATACGGCACGCCATCCACTTGCAGGCCGTGCCCGGCGTAGTACAGCACGACCATGGCCGCGCCGCTGGCAGCTTGCTGCAAGGCGTCGTCGGCTTTGAGCATTTCATCCAGGCTCAAATCGGCCTGCACGTCGCTGTTAGGGCGCACGGGGTGTAGCAGCTTGAAGCCGGCCTTTTTGAGTCGTTCGGCCACCGCCTGGCCATCGGCCAGCGGGTTAGCAAGGGCGTTGATATGCTGGTAGCGGCTGTTGGCGATGACCAAAGCCACCCTTTGGCCTGTGGCCTGGGCGGGAATGGACAGGGCCGCCAACCCGACCAGCAGCAGCCAGGTTTGCCAGGAACGGAGCATTGCGACGATCTCCCTTATCAATGGGGTGAGACGATAATTTACGCGGGATGCTGGGCTGATGCCAAGAAATTTGCGGGAATTTGCCAGTAACGCGGTAAGGTGCAATCGGGCGCAATAGCGAAGCGTATTGTGCAGGATGTTAAACCTCGCCATGCGGCGCAATTAAGGCTATCGCCTATTGCGCCCTGTGCGCCAAATTGGGGCCGGCCGCCCCCGCTAGGGGCGGCAAAAGCCTTAAAGTTGGGGCAAATTGCCCAGCCTTAAGGCTGCCACGCTTCTTGCATTGGGCGGGGAGCGCGGGCGATGATACGCGCCTGCCATCCCCTTCCATGACGAGCGCCCCACACTCATGAAAACCACGCCGACCCCACCCATCGCAGGCGCCGCGCAAGTGAAGAAGCTGCGCAATGCGCTGGCCATCGCCCGCGCCCGGAAATTGCTGTCGACTTTGCAACAAGAAGCGGAGTCCACCATTTCCCACGACCAGACCAAGCGCGTCACTTATCTGAACGAATTATTTTCGCGCATCCACCGCGAAGTGTTCCACGATTGGAAAGAGCAGGCTACGGTCAGCCATCGCCCCGGCCAAATGCCCAGCGCCGAAAAGCGCAAAGAATTCCGCATGACCATCGAGCGGCTGGTCATGAACGGCGGCAGCCAAGGCACGGAATTATTCGACAACAACGGCTTCGTCATCAAAACGCCGAATATCGCCGAGCGGCTGGCGCAGTTCTACCAAAACATGGGCCGGGTGCGGCCTTTCGATTACGGCAACCGGCTGGCGTTGGATGTGTTCATGACCGCGCTGTCCAACTTGCCGGCCTTCAAGGGCGTCTACGAGCAAGGCATCGACTTTAGGCGGCTGGACGCCCAGGACGCCGTGGTGTTGCACAGCCTGAACAGCACGCTTGAGGACGTGACGCGGGCGTTTCAACATGCGCTCGATCCTAGCCGCACCCGTTGCCTGCAAAATGTGCCGAACGGCTACGGTCAGTGGCCGGAAAACAAAAAATTCGTCGCCAGCATCCCGTTCCTGTCGCATGTCACCGAAGACGGCTTGGAATGCCTGGTCACGGTGAACGGCGGGCTGGTGCCTTTGACCACCATCAAGGCGGAACTGTTTGTGACCGGCATGCAAGTGGCCGATTTTCCGTTGAGCCTGTCGGAACATGTCATCGGCTTCCTGCCCGGCACCGAGTCGCTGCGCGTGCCGGGCAAAAACGACATTGACGGCATCCGCGTCGGCGAAAACGGCGTGGCCCCGCTGTTCTGCCTGGACATTAACATTTTGACCGGACTGCGTTACGCCAGCCACACCGAGTTGAAAGAACTCATCAAGCAACGCGAGGGCGAAAGCGCCACCGTATTCGATCTGGCCGACAACCCGGAATTGAAATCTAAGCTACTGTCGGCGGCTAATGACGACGAGCGGCTGGAGCGCACCATCGAAATCGCTTACGCCCGCTTGAACCGCATCACCAAAAAGCTAGACGAGGCCAAACAAGCCATTTTTGCCGGCAAGCAGCCGGACGACAACCCGAAGCTGTTCATGGCGATGGGCGGCGCCGGCGCGGGCAAGACCGCCGTCGAGGAAATCGCCAAGGCGCAATGCGGGCAGAATTTTGTCATCGCCTCGCTGGACGAATACCGCAAGCGCAGCGATTTGTACGCCGTGCTGACCGCAGCCAACCACCACAGCGACGACTATGTGTTCATCGAGCCGTTTGCCAACCGTCTGCGCGATTTAGTCGCCGAGCATGCCAAGGCGGCACATATCAATATTTTGTACGACGGCACCGGCATACCCTACAAGCCGCGCTATTTCAACGTGGTCAATGCCTTCAAGAAAGCCGGTTTCAGGACGCAAATCACCGCCATCGACGCTTTCATCGTCAAACCGGAAGGCCGCGAGGACGAGTTGTCCCGCGCCGCCGTCATCGCCAGCGTGAAAGACCGCTTTGACAAGACCGGCCGCGCCCTGCCCTGGGTGGTCACGGTGGACAAGCATATCCGCTCGCCCTGGTCGTTTCTGGAAGCCTTAGAGCATGAGTCGCTGGATAAGATCGCGCTGTTCGCCAATGACGGCGAGCGCGACCGGCATTATCTAGTGGCCGAGAGTTTCGCCTTCGCCGAGCGCGAAGTGCGGGATCTACAAGACCACCAAAAATCCGGCCGGTTGGCGGAGTTTCTACAAGCAGCGAGCCGGTCGCGGGGCGGCTCCATTTTGAAAACCCTGGCGAATGGCGAGCCGGAGAAAATCAACGAACTGATTGCCAGGAATCCGGCCTTGGACGAGCGCAATGTCGCTTATCTGGTCTATCATAGCAAGCACGGCAGCCGCGTCTTGGCAATCTATAATACCCGGCGCATGGTGGATTTTATCGTCAAGCGGCAATTGAACCCCAATGCGTCCGGCGAGGAAGGCCTGCTGCACAAACACGCCACACTGGCTTTCCATGTCGATCCGGGCGCCAAGGAGCCGTGGATGATTAGTCTGCAACATGCGGTTGAAGGCTAATCTGGTTTTCCTTTTCAAACTTCACTAGGAGTTGTGCCATGCCAGAATTACGCTTGCCCCTGTCGGGCGATGTGAGTCAAACGATCAATCCGTGGACTTGGTATTTCCCGTTTACTGGAAATCAATTCGGACTGCTCAATGTTAGCTTGGGCAATGCCGGCGATCCGGCGGTGGAACAGAAGATACTCGATGATGTCGGCAGTTATGGCAAACAACTGGGGCGGATCGGGGACGTGTTGAAAATCTTAGTGGACAAGGCCGAGCAAGCAGGCACCTTGTCGCCGGATGACATGAAGGCCGTCAGGAAATTCCGCGCACAACTGGAGTGCGTCGATTTAATCAAGCAAGACGCGCTTTGATGGTTTTCCTCGTCAGCAGACCGGCTTAAACGAGTGGCGCCTAAACTCGGCCTAATCGATAATTTGGCGGACATAGACGCCCAGCAATGGAACGCTTTAGTGGGCGATTATCCTTTTCTGCGCCATGAATTCTTGACCGCCTTGCATGCGACCGGCTGCGCCTCGGCTAAAACCGGCTGGCAATCGGTATATCTGGGTTTATGGCGCGGCGCGACGCTGGCCGGGGCAATGCCGCTGTATTTGAAAAGCCATTCGCGGGGCGAGTTTGTGTTCGACCAGCAATGGGCGGGCGCGTTCGAGCGCCACGGTCTAGCCTATTATCCAAAACTCCTTTGCGCGGTGCCTTTCTCCCCGGTCACTGGCCCGCGTCTATTGGCCCAAAGCACGGTAGACCGGCGCATTTTAGCCCAAGGCGCGGTGGATTTAGCGGCCCAACTTGGGGTTTCCTCGCTGCATATCCTCTTTCCCAATGAAGCCGACCAAGCCTGCCTGCGCGAGCTGGGTTTCATGCTGCGCGAAGGCATCCAGTTTCATTGGCATAATGGCGGCTATACCAGCTTTGAGGATTTCCTGGCGGCGCTGAACCATGACAAGCGCAAGAAAATCCGTCAGGAACGACGCCGCGTACAAGAGGCGGGAATTTCCTTCCTGTGGCTGCGTGGCGACGCCATTGATGACAACCAGCTTGAATTCTTTTATCAATGCTATGCGAACACCTATCGCCAGCATTTTTCTTCGCCCTATTTGAGCCTGGCATTTTTCCGCCAAATTGCCCAGGCCATACCGGACAATCTATTGTGGATCATGGCGGCGCAGGGTAGCGAGCCGATTGCTTGCGCAATGAATGTCATTGGCCAAGGCACCTTGTATGGTCGTTATTGGGGAGCCATGGAATTTGTCTCCGGCTTGCATTTTGAAACTTGCTATTCCCAGGCTATCGAGTATTGCATCAAGCATGGCTTGACCTTATTCGAAGGCGGTGCGCAGGGGGCGCATAAAATTTCGAGGGGCTTGTTGCCGACGCCGACCTGGTCGGCGCACTGGATTGCTGATAATCGCTTTGCCGACGCCATTAGACAGTTTCTAGTGGATGAAACGCGGGGTATCGAGGATTACCGTGAAGAGTTGGACAGCCATACGCCGTTCAAAAAGCCGATAGTATAATTCGCCGGGCTTGATGCCATGGATGCGAATTCATCCCCCGGACGGCAGGCTATTGGAGCAAGACATTAGACCCCGCCCGCTTGCTTTTTGGACGGTTGCGATCAAATTGCCGCCCACGCAGAACGGCGGAGCGAAATGGCTGTCCTAAATCGGGGGCACGCAAACACCCCTCATACAATACCACCCAAGATGAGGAAAACCATGAGTAAAATTCTCGAAGAAGTGCTCGGCGCGAATGCCGGTTATGCCGCAAACTTTGGCGATAAAGCCAGCCTGGCCCTGCCGCCTGCCCGTGGCTTCGCCATTTTGACCTGCATGGACGCACGCCTAGACCCGGCAAAATACGCCGGGCTCTCCGAAGGCGACGCCCATGTCATCCGCAACGCCGGCGGGCGGGCCAGCGACGACGCCATCCGCTCGCTGGTGATTTCCTACAAACTGCTGGGCACCAAGGAATGGTTCGTCATCCATCACACCAATTGCGGCATGGAGTTGTTCGACAACGAAGTGATGTCGGACTTGTTGGCAAGCAGTCTGAAAACCGCCTCGATTGATGAACACGGCTGGCACGACCATGGCGACGGCCCTGGCTGCACCGAAGGCAAATATATCAACTGGCTCACCATCAAATCCCAAGAAGAAAGCGTGCTGGAGGATGTGAGGCGCATCCGCAGCCACGCACTGGTGCCGAAGGAAATTCCGATTTACGGCTATATCTATGATGTCTATTCAGGCAAGCTGATCGAGGTGCCGGCGGCGACCGAGGCAGGCAAAGTAGCCTAAGTAATTTTTTTGCAGATAGCCTCCCGGCAAGGGAGGTTATCTGTTTTTCCGTAAGAGGTATGTGATGCAACGACTATTCCTAATCCTAGCAATATTGGGCAGTGGCGCGGCGGCGGCCGACGAAGCGATGCCGTCCCGGCAAAACTTGCTGAAGCAGGTAACCAGCCTGCCCACCAACCCAGTGCTGACAAATGTGATCCGCGTTGAGTTTCCGGCCGACTACAAAACGCCAAGCCACACCCACGAAGGGCAAGGCCCACGCTATATCGTCAAAGGCCATTTAAAAATCACCGACGAGGTGAAAAGCCAAGTCTACGGGCCGGGCGACGTGTTCTGGGAAACCGGCGAGGCCATGACCGTGGAGAATGTGGGAGGCAACGACGCGGAATTTATTATCTTTGAACTAGTCCCAATCGCCGCAAAATAAGCCATGCCTATCATCGGCCACACCACGCTGATGCTGATTTTTATCGGACTGGCAGCCGGTATGGCCTCTGGTTTTCTCGGCTTAAGGCGCCGCCATTCGCTTGCGTTGCTCTAGGGCTATTCTTAGCCTTATCACCAGCAAAGCTTATGGCTGGCGCTGTTGATGGGATTCGATGATGGTTTGATACGTGCCGTCCTGCTGCATTGAGCGCAAGGCTTCGTTGAACGCCTTGATGATTTCGGCATGTTTGTGATTCGCTTTGCTGACGGCGACATATAACTTGCTAAAACCCACGGACTGCGGCAGAATTTCCAAATGTTCCGATTCAATGGGCAAGAATTTCAACAGCACGTAGTTGATCGCGTTCAAATCACCGACCACCAAATCATATTGACCCTGCGCCAATTCGCCAATCGCAGGCAATAGCTCTGAGTTACTGACTTTGGCAAAGTTCTGCGCGGCGGCGAATTCTTTAGGATACGCATAATCCTTCACAACGCCCACCACCAAACCACTCAAATCCGCCAGGGTTTTGAATTTGATCGGGCTGTCTTTGCGCTTGATGAGGCGCATGTCGTTAATCAAATACGGATCGCTGTAATCCAAATCACGCGCCCGCTCATCGCTATACCAAATATTTGCAATCAGGTCGTAGACGCCGATTTTTCCACCTTCCAGCGCGCGCGGCCAAGGCTCGTAATCAATTTTATAGTCATACTGCGCCCGCACCAGCGCGGTGGTGATGAGATCAATGGCCAAGCCTTGCTGCGGCGCGGACTCGTCCACATAAGGCGGCCAATGCTCGGCGACGATGCGCAGGGTTTCCGCTTTCACGCTAGCGATGGGAATGAGCAAAGCCAGCAGCAGGCTAAAATGGATCACGTGTTTTTTCATAGGTTTTCATCCGTCGGGTTATGGGTCGAAATCGGGTGTTTTCTGGGAAAAGAAATCGTTGCGCCCGCTGTCGCGGCTTCTGGCCGCTTTTAGCGCCCTCTCGGCTTCGGCCTTGATCTTCAGGTCGGAAAGTTCATGGTAAGGGCGGACGGCTGTCTTGACCGCTTTTTCCAGATACGGGAGGGCTTTGTCAAACTCCTCCTCGCTCAGCCAGTAGTCGCCAAGGAAATAATTGGAATCCAGCCCCTCAGGATCGAGCTTGATCGCCGCCTCCAGATATTCCAGGGCCTGGTCGTCATCGCCAAAGGAAAAAGGCCAGCCGGGCACGCGGTAATAGAGGTTGCCCAGGGTAATCAAGGCGGTCGCTTCCATGGCGGCGGGGTCTATCGCGATGGATTTTTCCAGCAGATCCTTGGCCTCTTCAACGCGGCTTAAGGAGCTTAAGCCCCAGTCGGCGGCAGCCAAGGTGCAGAGGGTGATGGCTTCGAGAATCAACGGCTCGGCGCGTTGAGGGTATTGAGCTTTGAATGCCCGGATACGGGTCAGCAGCGCTTTGTATTTGTCCGCTTGCTGGCCGCCGGGGGCGCGGTAGAAGATGTCCGCCCATTCGGCATTCAGGAGTTTGCTGGTTTCTTCGACGGTGGATTCCGCCTGGACGGCGGTGACCAGTAAAAAACCAAACAGGATTGCCAGTAGTGATTTAGGTATGTGCACGCGATATTCAATCAGGGTCGATCTTAGGCGAGGTCTAACATTTTTGACCATTCCACGAGTTTGGCGTAATGGCCGCTTGTTTTCATTTTGACGGATCCACAATGGCTTTTTTGAGTTTCATGTCATTTGGCTGAACCTTTTCCGATAATCGCCGTGATGAACACATGAAGCTGGTCGGCCAAGTCTTGCTCATCCTTCCAAACAATGTGATTGTATTGCCGCGTGTCGAAATGGATATTGTCTAGGTCATCCTGTCGAACGCACCAGAAGACCGGGATGCCTAGCCCGAGCGCATAACCCGCCTCAAAATACACTCCGGGTCGTTGTAATGTCACGTCGGCGACTAGGAAACGGGAATTTTTTATTTCGGTCATGATCTTTAGGTCAATTCGATCAATGTCCGGTCGCATATCCGTTCGGTAGGGGTTGAATCCGGCTTTTTTGATGGCCGGATGGATGCCATTTTCCCAGGCGGGTTTCATTCCTTCCGCGAACGACATTGCCACAAATCCTTGGTCGCTGATGACCGAGGCGCGGGCGTGTTCGTCGAGGAATGCCCATCCTGCCGAGGTGATCTGTAGAGGATTATTACCATGGGGGTATTCGGCTAAAAGCTCTAGCAAACCTCGATTAGAAAGTTCAACAAGGAGGTAATAGAATTCTTCCTTTCCGGTCGCCGATACGATTGGGTAGTCAAGGTCAATATCAAAGGAGAACACATGTCCAGGAAAATCCGTCTTCCTTTCACATGCGCGCATGAGGATTAATTGTTTCTCGGATACGCTATAATTCCGGAACGATTTTTCGATAGCTTCCAAGGTGTTATTAGTTATTTCCTGAATTTCTGTGCCTGAATCAGTCCGATCTCTAATCCAGGCAGAAAGTTTATGGCTGATTCCTTTCTTCTCTGCGGCCTGAGCGGCGGTATTCGTAATCGTAAATTCTCCACACCGCTTACATGTAACGGAGAGGCGCTTGCCGTGATCCTCCACGACCACATCTTGTTGATCTAGCTTGCAGATCGGGCAGGGTTTCTGTTCACTCTCAGTCATAAAATAGTCCTTTGGAGAGCGGTATTTAGGAATCCAATTTCATGCGCATAACGCTGTCATTCCGGCAGGGATGCCGGAATCCAGAGCCATGGATGGTAATTGGCAGGTTGCGCAAGTGCTTAATTTTTGCCAAGTGCAAGTCCGCCGCTTCACGTCCTTGTGACTGGATTCCGGCATCCCTGCCGGAATGACGGGGTTCGGCGCAACAGCTTATACCGGCGAGAGTCGGCGCTTGCGGGCAGGCTATGGCGTTACTTGTTAAACGGCCAAAACGATTTCTTCTCGCCGTTGTTTTCCTGCCCCGATTCCTCGCCTGCCTGCGGGTTTTCCTCCCCGCCTTCATGCCCTTGCGCTTCCGCCAAATTCTCCACCGGGTTTTCCGGCACTTCGTCGAAGCTTTCCGGCTCGTGGGTTTGCGGGGTCTCGCCGGCGCGCACGTCG
>Ga0265327_10004619_pt1 | contig 12100 bp, 10 predicted proteins | sample 41621metaG_FD_202089 | JGI IMG/M metagenome (GOLD analysis project Ga0265327, IMG submission 202089) | Rhizosphere microbial communities from Carex aquatilis grown in University of Washington, Seatle, WA, United States - 4-16-21 metaG | ecosystem: Host-associated > Plants > Roots > Rhizosphere...
ATCCGGCGCGATCCCCGCCGAGGTGACGAGACGCGTGTCGCGTGGATTGTCAGTGGTGTGCACCGCTACGACCCAACTTGCGAGGAGGTGTGTTAGCGGGGCCATTTGATCAGAGCCTCGTCCTCGGCTGCTACACAAAATTTATGCTTCGCCGGCGGGTGGAGTCTTTTTGTTGTTTTCCATTGCGTTTTTTAACGCGGGGACTTGTTCCAGTAATTTCTCGAATTTGATGCCGGTGAGGCTTTCGATTACGGGTGGTAATTGCGCCATGATTTGGGTGACGTCGCCAGTTAACTTGCTTGCGCCGCCGCCAGGGCCGTTGCCGCTGTTGATGATGACCATCTTCTCGGTCTTGCTGAGCGGTTCGCTAATTTTGCCGGCTACTTCGGGCAAGATGCGCACAATCATTTCGATGACGGCGGCTTCGTTGTATTGTTTGAACGAATCGGCTTTGAGCTTCATCGCCTCGGCTGTCGCGGCGCCCTGAGCCTGGATAACGGAGGCTTCTGCGAGACCGCGGGCTTTATTGGCTTCGGCTTCGGCGATACCAGTTGCTTTGGCGACGTCGGCGGAGGCAAAGCCTTTGGCTTTTGCGGCAGAGGCGGCACCGGCGGCTTCGGTTTCCAGTTGGAACTTAGTCGCGTTGGCCAAGGTTTCGACGCGATAACGTTCGGCGTCGGCAGGTTTTTGGACGTTGGCTTCGAGCTCGCGTTGTTTGCGGAGAATTTCCTGTTGTTGTAGTTCGATCTGTTTCTGCTTCTCGATGATGGTGACCTGGACCTCTTCAGCTTTGACTAATTGGTTGGTTTTGAATTTCTGTAAATCGTAGGCGAGGTCGGATTCGGCCTTCTTTTGATTCACCGAGGCTTGATAGTCGGCGACCTTCATCGAATAGTCGCGTTGGGCCTCGGCGATTTTACTGTCGGCAGCGAATTTGGCTTCCTGTCCCGCTTGTGTTGCCTGGGAGGAACGAATCACGGCATCGCGATCCGCTTCGGCTTGCGCGATGACGGCGTCGCGTTTGACCTGGGCGATACGAGGTTTGCCGAGAGCATCGAGATAGCCCTGGCCGTCGCGAATATCGCGAATGGTGAAGCTGACGATGCCCATGCCCATGTTGGCCATATCACCGGCGGCGACTTCCTGAACTTTTGAAGCGAAGGCATCGCGGTTTTGGTAAATGTCTTCAACGGTCATCGTGCCAAGGATGGCGCGGAGGTGACCTTCGAGGGTTTGCATGGCGACGTTTTTGATGTCGTCGATGCTCTTGCTCAGAACCTGTTCGGCAGCGGTTGCGATGGAGATGTCGTCACCTTTGATTTTGATTTGCGCAACGCCGTCAACGCGGACGGGAACACCTTTGACGGTGTAAACTTCGGGTGTTTGCACGTCGATGGTCAGCAATTCGAGCGAAAGGACGTCGACTTTTTCCAAAACGGGCAGGACGAACGTGCCGCCGCCTTTGACGATGCGGAAGCCGCGGATCTGCGCGTTCCCTTCAGCATCAGCGAACCTGTGTTTGCGGCCAGAAAGGACGAGGACCTGGTTGGGGCCGACCTTTGTGTATCGGCTCGCGAAAATCGCCAGGAAAAGGAAGACGACGAAGACAATTGCGACCACCGCGACAACGATGCCACCAATGGAGCCCAGATTAAGTTCTGCAAGTAGATGAGGAGTCATATCAATGTTGTTGGGTTTACGAGGCTAAGGAGACAAAAAACTGGGATTCGCCGACGCGCGTAATTCTGACGGTCTGACCATTGGCAACGGGCATGCCGTTTTGTTCGCGAGCGGGCGCGGTGTAGCGTGTTCCGCCACTGACGTATGCAATTTCGCCGAAGCCATTGGCGGGGATCGGACTGATAACGGTGGCGCTTTTGCCCACAAGTGAACCGATGCGGACTTCGCTGGAAGCCTGTGTTTTCTCGAAAATGGCGTTGAACATGAAAAATGCTCCTGCCGCAACGACGAGACCGCAGGCTGCCGCCAGCGGGGCGTTAAGCCAAACGCTTTTGGTGCTTTCAATATTATAGAAAACCATGCCAAACGCACCGAAGGCGGTGACAAAAGAACAGATGACGACTGGGCTGAAAATGGAAACGCCGGGCATACCCGTATCACTGAAACCAGCATCGACATGGCCATGGGTGCCCACATCGACGTGATGATCGACGCCGCCAAAGAGGTGTCCCAGCACCGCGCTCAGAATTGTGAAAAGCAGACCAAACCCGAGGCATCCCAGATAGATAAAAAATACCATATGCTTTACATCGGCATCTTGAGTCAGGTTCACAGGGTTGTCAGTTATAAAATGGTTACTGGTTTATAGTCGGATTTTGCTATTAAAGGAACGGTAAGCCGGTTAGTCAGATTTCAATGCAAAGGTGCAAAGAGGCAAAGGCGCGGAGATTCGCAGGCCGAATCGATATTTGTCGCCGTCAGAGCGGCATGAGGGTTCCGCAGGCTTTGCAGCGGAGAACCATTTCAAGCGTTTCGTGAGGCACGGTTTCGAGCTGTTTTGAGCCGCATTGATCACACTTACGAGTGGACTGTTTCTCGCGCTCGGCCTGCCTCGCGGCATCCCATTTTTCGGCGACGTCACAGGCGCGGTCAAAATCTTCGTCCGCGACCAGGACATCGACGACATCAAGGCCGCCCTCGTCGATAGCGGCTGTGGTTTCGCTGGAGACTTGTTCCTGTTTCAAAGACTCCCTCAGACTGGCGGCCAATTCTGGATTAAGCTGGGCGACACTTTTCATAACGTTTTGAAATTGCAACGCAGCGGTACTGAGGTCAATTCGCAGTGATGACGTTTGGCCGGGAGTGAGGGTGCGCTTGTTTTCGGCAACGTTGCAGGACTCAACACAGACCATTTGGTGAAATTCGTCGTCGCCGAAGTCTGGCATGCGTATCGACTTTTCGATCCACGGGTTCCACAGAACGGTCGAGCGTGAATCGGACTTCGCGATGCGAATGCGACGATTTAATTTTTCGTCACGGATTTCGACGGTGGATTCCGTATCCAAATAAATGCGATCCGTTTCGCAGGTGATTCTAATTCCGTCGTTGGTTTCCTCTTTGCGGACGAAGTTTTCCATTTGGTCGAGATAGGCTGCCCCTTTCAGACCGGTGACGGAGATTTGGTTGATGTCGCCGATTTGGAAGTACGTGTGCAGACAATCTTCGAAGGTGAAGTTTTGTTGCGACTCGTTGGTGATAAGTAGCGCGCAGGTTAACGACTGGCCGACGGTCACGACAAACTCGACGGCAAATGGCGGAAATTCTGCGGCAGCGGGACAGTTTGGCATCGTAAAATGGACTTTCACTGTGCCGTTATTTTCAGAGGCTTTGGACAGTTCCCATTCTTGCAATCGAGCGAAACCGTGCGCGGGATGGCCTTCGCGCGAACCGAACCACGGAAGAATAATCGGAATGCCGCCGCGAATAGGCGAGTCTTGTTGGAAACGGCTCTTCTGGCTCATGAAAAGAACCGGTGGCTCACCATTTTTTTGGAAATGGGTGACGTGGGCGCCATGCAGATAAATTTCAGCGGTGCTCCAATCCGAGGTAACGATGACTTTTAATAGGCCGCCGTTGCCGGTGGAGAATTTTACGCGTCCGGGAATTTCAAGGCTCATATCAATATTGTGCTTTGCCTGGGACCATCATGGCTTTGTGCATGGAGACGATGCGTTCGATCGCTTTCAACTCGTCGGGATGATCTTTGGCCTGATCGAATTTTTCGCTGGGATCTTGATCGACCTCCATCAGGAGGGGCGGATTGTGGGCGGCCGCGGGTTCTTTGCTATAGCCGTCCTGAGTTATGTAGTGGGCTTTGTAGTTGTTGTAGCGGACGGCGCGGAGTTCGGGCCCAGCGTAGAAGAAGATAGTGTCGCGCTGGGATTTTCCACCAAACAGCAGCGGGCGCATATCGATCCCGTCGATGATGCGGTCGGTTGGTTGTTGGACCTCGGCGAGCGCGAGTGACGTCGCGAAAAGGTCGAGGCCGGAGGCAAGCTCGCTCGTAACGCCCGGTTTGATTTTGCCGGGCCACCAGGCGATGGCGGGCACATGATGGCCGCCGTCCCAGGTTCCACCTTTGCCATCACGCAAAAGGCCGGCACTGCCGCCATTGAGTTTACGGATCAACCAGGGACCGTTGTCGCTGGTGAAGAATACGAAGGTGTTATCGGCGATTTTTTCTTCGCGCAAGGTGCGGAGGAGTTCGCCAACACTCCAGTCCATTTCTTCCACCGTGTCGCCGAAGAGGCCGCGTTTGCTTTTGCCCTTGAATTTTTCCGAGGCAAAAAGCGGCACGTGCGGAAAGGTGTGCGCGAAATACATGAAGAACGGTTCTTTGCGGTGCTCGCGGACAAACTTGATCGCTTCAGCGGTGTATCGTTGGGTCAGCAATTCCTGATTGGCGGGGCGTTCAATAATGTTGGTGCCGCGCATGAGTGGAACGTTGAAGTGATGCCAATCGGGGTGTCGCCCGTCGCTGTCCTGGTTGCGAACTTTAGGGCTGGGCGTGTCCATGTCATTGGAATAAGGCAGTCCAAAAAAGTAATCGAAGCCGTGACTTGTCGGCAGGTATTGCGGAAGACAGCCAAGGTGCCATTTACCGATGGCACACGTGGAGTAGCCGGCGGTTTTCAAGGCCCGGGCGATGGTAATTTCGGTTTGGGGCAAGCCGCCGTCGTTGTACGGATAAAGGACGTGATGTTTTTCACTGCCTTCCATTCCACTTCGCAAAGCGAGTCGACCGGTGAGAAGCGCGGCGCGGCTGGGAGTGCAAAGATTGTGCGGCGCGTAATATTCGGTGAAGCGCAGCCCTTCGGCGGCCATACGATCGAGGTTCGGCGTGTTGATGGTCGGGTGGCCGTAGCAGCCGAGATCGCCATAACCAAGGTCGTCGTCGAGAATGATGATGATGTTCGGCGCTTTCGCGGCGGCGATCCCAATGCAGGCCGATAACGCAAGTAGAGTTAATATTCTGCGGATCATTGCGCGAGGTTAACGACTGAACTTTGAACTTTGAACTTTAATTTTTACTCTTAAACTCGCTGGCTCTATGCCAACTCGCTACAAATTTTGTTTTGGTCCCTGGAACATCAGCGAAGGTCAGGACCCGTACGGGCCGACCACGCGTCCGGCGCAGGATTTTGATTGGAAGCTGTCCGCGCTGAAAAAGCTCGGGTTCGACGCGATGATGTTTCACGACGACGACGCGGTGCCGGATATCGACGGCAAATCAGACGCGCAGATTCGCAAGGAAGCGAAGGAGCTGAAGAAGAAGTTGGATGACGCGGGGATTGCGGCGGAAATGACCGCGCCACGCCTCTGGTTTTCGCCGAACACAATTGACGGCGCTTACACGAGCAACGATCCGAAGCACCGGCAATACGCCATCGATCGCTCCCTTCGTTGCATTGAAATCGGAAAAATTTTAGGGACTGATCTTTTGGTTCTCTGGCTCGCGCGCGAAGGCACTTATTTGCGTGAAGCGAAGAGTGGTCGTCGTAGCGTTGATTTGTTGGTTGAAGCGTTCGACAAGATGCTAGCCGCCGATAGAAAAGTGCGGCTGTCAATCGAACCAAAACCGAATGAGCCGATGGACCATGCGTATATTCCGACGATCGGTCACGCGCTGGCGATTGCACAACTCACGCGCGATCCGAAACGCGTTGGTTGTTTGATAGAATCGGCGCATGCGATCCTGGCTGGTTTGGATCCGGCGGATGAAATTGATTTCGCGATGGCGTTTGGGAAATTGTGGTCGTTGCATTTGAATGACCAAAACGGATTGAAGTTCGATCAGGATAAACCGTTCGGCAGCACGAATCTTCGTTCGGCGTTCAATCAAGTTCGCGCGCTCGAACGCAATGGTTACGGGAAGAATGGCGAATACATTTGTTTCGATGTGCATCCGTTCCGCACGACGAAGCCAGAACATTGGCTTGCTCACCTCGATAACAGCCGCAAAACATTCCTGCGATTGGTGCAGAAAGCGCGGTCGTTTGATGAAGCTGCAGCGAAAAAGCTGATAGCGAATCGGGATTATCAGAATCTCGACCAAATGGTGATCGAGCACTTGCTCGGAAAATAATTACAACTTTTGTTTTGTTGACAAACAGAGGTGAAAATATTTAAAATACAGGCATTGGAGCTATTCAATGCCTGTATTTTATTTTTTTATTATCGGATTCAGGGTTCGACAGCTATTCCAACTCACAATAAGCGCAGTCGTCCATTTGGCCAATTGCGGGCAACGAGGCTAAACCTCGTCGCCCGCGTCTTAGCTCAGGATTGGCGGGCGGAGAGGACCATGTAGGACTGTTGATGGCGCGCGGGAGGTGTCGGGCGCCATTCCATCGCGAGGTCAACTACGCGGCGCATTTGCCTGAACCACCAATCGGCACGCGTCTGGCGGCTGTGCCGCACAGTGGCCGAGGCGGAGAGTTGCTGCTGTTCGAATCCCAATTCCATTTGATTTGTAGTAATCATGCCCAAGACTCTACAAACCTCACTTGGACAAAGGCTGTCCAAGTGAAAAATTATTTAAACTTTTTTTCGAGACCGAAATGATAGAGGGCAGCAATGACAATGGAATGACGTATCTTATTATCGGCAACCAACTTAGGAATGTCGTCAAGGTCCACGATGCGCGTAATTATGTCCTCGCCACTGTCAAAATTGACGTCGCAGACGAGCCGACAATTCTCGACCAATACGGTATAACAGGAGTTGCTCATGATGGCTGGGTTTGGAAAGACTTTGCCGATAACGCGGGCGTTTTCTCCTTCGTAGCCGGTTTCTTCTTTTAGTTCGCGGCAGGCAGTTTCGACGGGTGATTTGTCTGTTTTGTCCATCACGCCACCGGGGACTTCCAGTTCGATGGAGTCGGAACCGTGGCGGTATTGTTCAACCAGAACCATTTTGCCGTCCGTCGTAATCGGAATGACGTTCACCCAATCCGGCGATTCGAGGACAAACATTTCGTGAGCTTCGTTGGTACGCGGCGAAACTTTTTCGTCGGAACGCACTTTGAACACGCGAAAGTCGCCGAGGAATTTAGAAGAACGTTTTGGCCACGGTCTGATCATGGAGCACTGATACCACTATTTTATCGACGCGCAAAGCTCCGCGCATAATATGCGAAATATGATAACTGCCTGCCGTCGACTCGTCGTGATTGCTGCGTTTTTGTTAATCGCATTGTGCACCGTGGAAGCGAAGCCAATTCGGGTGGTGGTTTGGGATGAAGAACAGCCTGCGCAAAAAAAGGCGTATACGAATTTTCTCGGCAATGCCATCGCCGATTATTTGTCGAAGGAGCCAGGAATCACCGTCAAATCGGTGCGCCTGGATGATCCCGATCAGGGCCTTTCGGCTGAGACACTCGATAATTGCGACGTGCTCATCTGGTGGGGACACCAAAGGCATGGTGAGGTCAAAGACGAGCATGTGCATGACGTCGTAAATCGGATTATTGCTGGGAAAATTAACCTGATCGCGCTGCACTCGGCGCACTGGTCGAAGGTGTTCATTGATGCGATGGGCAAACGCGCCGTTGCGGAGGCGCTTGCTTCTGTGCCCGCCAAAGAACGGAATAAGGTTAAGCTGCAAATTCTCCAACCTGATCTCGGCGGTTTAGCGCCGGCCAATGGACCGTTGACCCCTTGGTCCAAACGCACGAAAGGTCCGAACGGCGAAGACGTTTTGGAAGTGAAGCTCCCGAGTTGCGTGTTTCCCGGTGTTCACAACGACGGCAAGCCAAGTCATATTACGACGTTGCTGCCAAAGCACCCGATTGCAAAGGGTGTGCCGAAGAATTTTGATATCCCGCAAACTGAAGTTTATGCCGGCCCATTTCATGTGCCCAAACCCGACGCACAAATCTTCGACGAAAAATGGGACACGAACGAAACCTTCCCAACCGGTTGCCTTTGGAGTGTCGGGAAAGGAAAGGTGTTTTATTTCCGACCGGGACACGAAACGTACCCCATATATTTGGAACCAGTTCCGCACACGATCCTCGTGAATGCGGTGCGCTACATGGGAAAGAAATAAACTATTCTTCGCGTTTCTTGGGCACGAGCGTATGAGTCGGATGGCCGTAGAAAACTTCCGCGGCCTCCATCATCGTCTCGGACAAGGTCGGGTGCGGGTGAACTGATTCCGCAAGATCTTGCGCGGTGGCACCCATTTCGACGGCGAGCACACCTTCGGCAATGAGTTCCCCTGCCCCATGGCCGACGATTCCGACGCCGAGAACACGCTCGGTTTCTGGATCGATGATCAGTTTGGTTAGGCCTTCGGGTTTATCGAACGTCATCGCGCGACCGGAAGCGCCCCAGGGAAATTTCGCGACCTCGACCGCGATGCCTTTTGCTTTTGCTTCGGCTTCAGTCAGGCCGCACCAGGCGACTTCGGGATGAGTGAAAACCACAGCCGGGATAACGACCCCTTCGGATGTGCTTTCTTCTCCGACAATGGTTTCGATAGCAATGCGGGCTTCTTTCGAAGCTTTGTGGGCCAGCATGACGCCACCGGCAATGTCGCCGATAGCCATGATATGTGGATCGGACGTTTCCTGCTTCTCGTTGACTTTAATGAAGCCGCGGTCGTCTTGTTCGACTTTGGTGTTTTCCAAGCCGAGATCGCGGCAATTCGGCGTGCGCCCAATCGAGACCAGAACGCGATCGTAAAGCTCTTCCTTTTTGACCTTATCCGGGCCTTCGGTAACGACGCGCACCTTCTTGCCCTTGGTCGACATCTCAACGACTTTCGTTTTGAAACGAAGTTCACGAAAATTTTTCTCTGCGTACTTCAGCACCGGACGAGCGAGATCGGCATCGGCCCCAGCTAAAATGGTGTCGAGCATTTCGACGACAACCACTTTGCTGCCGAGATTGGAATAAACGGTTCCAAGTTCCATACCGATATAACCGCCACCGACAACGAGCAGGTCTTCGGGAATCTCTTCGACCTCTAGAGCTTCCGTCGAAGTCATGATGCGCGGGTTGCCGAGATCAAACACCTTCGGCAAGGCAGCTTTGGAACCCACGGCGACAATGCATTTTTCGTAATTTACGAATTGCTGACCTTCGGCTGTTTCGACGCGGAGCGTTTGCGAATCTTCGAAGTAACCGCGACCGTAAAGCACTTGAACACCGCGCTTTTTGGCAAGGAATGCGATGCCGCCGGACAGTTTCTCGACGACGGAATTTTTCCACGTCCGCAGTTTTTCCAAATCGATTTGTGGCTCACTGAAAGTGATACCACGATGGGCGGATTCGCGAGCGTCGCCCAATAAATGGGTGGCGTGCAGCAACGCTTTCGAGGGAATGCATCCGCGATTGAGGCAGACGCCGCCAAGGCGTTTGTCTTGTTCGACGAGCAGGACGCGTTTACCCATGTCGGCGGCATAAAACGCCGCGGCATAACCGCCGGGACCGGCACCGAGGACGACGATATCTGTTTTGATCGGATCCATGTGTTAGGAAATCTTTAATGAAGCTTCGCTGAATTTTTCAAAGCCCTGGACAATATCGAGCATGAAACGAACGGCGTTGCCACCGTCAATAACGCGATGATCGTAAGCAAGCGTTAGAGGCAACATTAGGCGTGGTTCAATCTTGCCGTCGCGAACGACTGGCTTCAGCGAACCGCGGCCAATTCCAAGAATCGCCACCTCGGGCTTGTTGATGATTGGCGTGAAATGCGCGCCACCGATGCCACCCTGATTTGAAATAGTGAAGGAACCGCCTTGCAGTTCTTCGATGCCGATTTTGCGCTCGCGAGTTTTGGTCGCGAGATCGTTTAGCTCTTTCGAAAGTCGAACGATATCTTTGGTGTCCGCATCGCGAATCACTGGAACAATCAGGCCTTGATCTGTATCCACGGCAACACCGACATGGATGTATTCCTTGTAAATAACGTCGCCAGCGGCTTCGTCGAGACTGGTGTTGAAAATCGGGTGTTTCTTCAGCGCGTCGACAACCACTTTGATGGCAAAGCTGGTTAACGTGAGCTTCGCGCCTTTTTTGTCGTAAGCGTCAGCATATTTCTTGCGGAGATCAGTCACGACGGTGAGATCAGCTTCGTCGAATTGCGTGACGCGCGGCACCGCGTTCCAGCTTTCAGTCAGGCGTTGGCTGATGACCTTGCGAAGCTGAGTCATCGGCTTCTTCAAAACCGGCCCCCACTTTGAGAAATCAATCGATTCGATTTTTTTCGCCGGCGCTGCGGGTGCGCCTGCGGCAGCGCGAGGCTGAGCGGCGGCGCGTTGCAAACGTTGGACGTAGGCACGCACGTCGGCCATGACGATCCGGCCACCGGATTCGCTGCCGCGAATTCTGCGCAGGTCGATGCCGAGTTCGCGCGCGATGCGACGAATCGTTGGCGAAGCGGCTGGCGGCGGACCACCGGCATCTGCTTCGTCTGCTTCGATTTCTTCCACTTCTTCAGCAGGCGCAGGTGCGGGCACAACTGCCGCACGAACTGAAGCAGGCTTGGCGGGTGCGGCTGGTTTTGCTGCATTGGCAGCAGGCACTCCGGCGCCATCGGCAACTGAAATCAGCGGCGCACCGACGGAAATTTTATCACCAACGGCAACGAGAACTTTGGTCACCTTGCCGGTCGCTGAGGATGGCACTGGCGCTACGGCTTTACCCGTTTCGAGCTCAATGATGCTCTGGCCTTTTGAAATCTGGTCGCCTTCTTTGACGTAAATGTTGACGACTGTGCCGGAGTCGGCACCTTCGCCGAGTGTAGGTAGTTTAACGTCCATAGTTTAAAGGGCTGCAAGCTGCGGGAAGCGCTTGTCAGGATCAATATTCAAATCTTTGATGGCTTGCGCGGCAAGTTTCGGATCGATCTGGCACAAGGTCGCAACGACCGTACATTCGGCATCGATTTCAAAAAAGCGGCGCAACGCCGGCCGTGTTTCACTTCGACCAAAGCCGTCCGTGCCTAAAGTCGTGAGACCGCCAGGCACCCATTTCGCAATCTGGTCGGGGACGATTTTCATCGAATCCGAAACAGCGACGAACACTCCCTTTTCTTTTTCGAGCACTTGCTGCACATAAGGTTTCTTCGGCGTTTCCGTTGGATGAAGCATGTTCCAACGCTCGGCGAGCAAGGCGTCGTTCCGGAGATTCTTGTAGCTCGTCGCACTCCAGACATCGGCGGAAACATCATAACGTTCAGCCAAAATTTGCTGCGCTTTCAACGCGGAACGCATGATGGTTCCGCTGCCAAGAATGTGCGCCTTATGTTTTTTGCCCGACGGACCTTCCTGGAATTTATAAAGACCTTTGAGAATTCCTTCCTCACAACCGGCCGGCATCGGCGGCATCGGATAATTCTCGTTGTAGAGACACATGTAGTAGAAAATCTCTTCGCCGTCCTGGAACATTCGCTTCATGCCGTCGCAAATGATCGTCGCAATTTCGTAACCGAAAGCCGGGTCGTAAGCGTAAAGATTCGGCACCGCGCTGGCCATCATCAGGCTGTGACCGTCCTGATGTTGCAAACCTTCGCCGTTCAATGTCGTGCGCCCGGACGTCGCGCCGAGCAGAAAGCCCTTCGCGCGCGAATCGCCGGCCAGCCAGATTTCGTCACCGACGCGCTGGAAGCCGAACATCGAATAATAAATGAAGAACGGAATCATGTTCACGCCGTGATTGGCGTAAGCGGTTCCGGCGGCAACGAACGAAGCCATCGAACCGGCTTCAGTGATGCCTTCTTCCAAAATCTGTCCGTCTTTGCACTCGTGATAAAAACTCAGGCCTTTTTTATCAACTGGCTCGTAAAGCTGGCCTTTCGACGAATAAATACCGATCTGTGCAAACATCGGATCGATGCCGAACGTGCGCGCTTCATCCGGAATAATCGGGACGATGCGACGCCCGATGTGCGGGTCGCGAACGAGTTGATTCAACATTGCCACGAAAGCCATGGTGGTTGAAGCCTCGCGTGTTCCACTTCCCTTCAACATTTCCGGAAACGCCTGCGCCGCCGGGGTCTGAAGCGGTTCAGCCTTAACGACACGTTTCGGCACAAAGCCACCGAGCTTTTTACGGCGTTCGAGCAAATA
>Ga0265327_10004620_pt1 | contig 12097 bp, 10 predicted proteins | sample 41621metaG_FD_202089 | JGI IMG/M metagenome (GOLD analysis project Ga0265327, IMG submission 202089) | Rhizosphere microbial communities from Carex aquatilis grown in University of Washington, Seatle, WA, United States - 4-16-21 metaG | ecosystem: Host-associated > Plants > Roots > Rhizosphere...
TTGACCATCTGCGCCACCTTCAGCTTGAAGGCCGCGTCGAAAATCCTGCGTTTTGATGTCATTCGTCACCTCTCTTGATGGTTCATTGTCCACCTATCGAGGTGTCCATTGCCATTAGACCACTACAGTCCGCGCCGCCAACGATGTTCTCGGCCTCCTCGCCTTCCCCTTTCAACAATAAGTCGGCCTTGCAGATGGCGTAGGTTTCGGGGTTGATCTCCTGCCCGAACAGATGGATGGACACTTCCTTGCCGTGGCTGGCTGCCAGTTCCTGCAAGGCTTCCTCGGCCACGGTCAGCATCCCGCCGGTACCGCAGGAACCGTCGTACAGCGAATAGGTGCTGGATTCGATCTGCCCGGCCACGGGCAGGAACAATAGCTGGGCCATCAGCTTGACGACATCACGCGGGGTGAAATGCTCGCCGGCCTCTTCGTTGTTTTCTTCGTTAAAGCGCCGGATCAACTCCTCGAACACCGTGCCCATGCCGTGGTTGTCGAGCGCGGGCAGTTTGACGCGGCCATCGGCATCCTTGACCGGCAGCGGCGAGAGGTTGACTTCCGGGTTGAGAAAATCGGCGATCAAATGGCCGAGGATGTCGGCATCGACCATCTTCTGAATCTGGTCGCGGAAGGCGAACTTGTGCAGGATGTCCTGGACGTTGGGCGAGAAGCCGTCGAGGTAGGCAATGAAATTGTCGCGCAGGCGCTGGCCCTGCCCGCTCGCGGACAGACGCGACAGCGTGAACTCGGAGGTGTTGTAGAAAGCTTGGCCCGCCGCCATGCGCAACGCGCCTTCCTGGTCGAGCACGCGGTGCTGGTCCAGGAACCGCTTGCGCTCCAGCACGGCGTCCTTGGTCGATTCCAGCACCGCGTCCAGGCGGCGCAGCACCGTGAAGGGCAGGATGGCATCGCGGTATTTGCCGCGCACATACACGTCGCGCAGCCGGTCGTCGGCGATGTTCCAAATAAAATCAGCGATCCACTTGAGTTGGCTTTGGTCCATGGTCTTCTTGTTTGCCTGCCACGCGGGTTGTCGCGGCAACGTTTTAGGGGGCGGTGCTATCGTCTTTGTCCAACAGGAATAAGTCGATAGCGGCATCAGTTTACCATCTGCCAAGAGCGTTTAGCGTCGCACGGCTTATGGACGCCCGGGGGGCGGCACATGACTGGGCGGCTTGAATGACGGCCTGCAGGCTTCAATCTTCTCGATATGCGCGATGCCGTACTGACGGCGGCCAGTCTTGCGCTTAGGCTCTTACTTTTCGATTGCCTATTGGGCGGATACTGCCCAACCCCGATTAAGCCCACCGATGACCAAACCAACAACTTCGGACACCTTGGCCGACAACGGCGGATTGACTACCACCGAAGCGGCCAAACGGCTGGCCAAGGACGGCCCCAACGCCCTGCCCAGCGGGCAGCGGCGCACTTGGCTGCGCATCGTCTGGGAGGCGGCGCGGGAGCCGATGTTTCTGCTGTTGTTTGCCGCAGGCACCTTGTATCTCGTCTTCGGCGAATTGCAGGAAGGATTGATCCTGTTCGGCTTTGTACTGGTGACGCTCGGTCTCACGCTTTATCAGGAAGGCAAGACCGAACGGGCGATGGATGCCTTGCGCGATCTCACCAGCCCCCGCGCCTTGGTGATCCGCGATGGCAAGGCCCGGCGCATCGCCGGGCGCGAGGTGGTGCGCGGCGATTGGGTGATGCTGGCCGAGGGCGACCGGGTGCCTGCCGACGCCGTGCTGGTCGCGGGCAGCGGTCTGCAGGTGGACGAATCCCTGCTGACCGGCGAGCCGGTGCCTGTGGGCAAAACCATCGCCGCCGGGGAGCCCGCGGCGGCGCGGCCCGGCGGCGACGACACGCCGTTCGTCTATTCCGGCACGCTGGTCGTGGCGGGACAAGGCACGGCGCGGGTCACGGCCACCGGGGCGCGCAGCGAGATCGGCCGCATCGGTGCCGCCTTGGGGACGCTGCAAGCCGAACGCTCGCCGCTGCAAAAGCAGACGGCGCGGTTGATAAGCACCTTGGCGCTATTGGCGCTGGGGATGAGCCTGCTGTTGGTGCTCGTCCACGGCCTGCTGCGCGGCGACTGGTTGCAGGCGGCCTTGGCCGGCATCGCGCTGGCCATGGCGATGCTGCCGGAAGAATACCCGGTGGTGCTGACCGTGTTTCCGGCCTTGGGCGCGTGGCGGCTATCCAAGCAGAAAGTTTTGACCCGGCGTCTGGCCGCCATCGAAACCTTGGGGGCCACCTCGGTGTTGTGCGTGGACAAGACCGGCACACTGACCGAAAACCGCATGACGGTGGCGCGGCTGGTCGCGGGGGAGGAACGCTTCACGGTGGACGCGGCGACCGAGTTGCCCGAAGCTTTCCATGCCTTGGTGGAGTTTTCCATACTGGCCAGCAAAGCCGACCCCTTCGATCCGATGGAGCAGGCATTCCACCGGCTGGGCCAGCAGTTTCTGGCGCAAACCGAGCATCTGCACCGCGACTGGGCCTTGATGCAGGAATACGGTTTGACGCCGCAATTGCGCGCCATGGCGCATGTGTGGAAAGCGACGGAGGGCGCGGATTATGTGGTCGCCGCCAAGGGCGCGCCGGAGGCGGTTATCGAGTTGTGCCATCTCGACGCCGCCGTGCAACAGCGCATCGCGGCGGCGGTGGAGGCGCTGGCGGGCGAGGGCTTGCGGGTGCTGGCGGTGGCGCAGGCCCGCCACGCGGGCGAGCCGTGGCCCGCCGCCGAACATGATTTCGACTTTGCCTTCATCGGCCTGCTGGGCCTTTCCGACCCCTTGCGTGCGGAAATCCCCGCCGCCGTGGGCCAGTGCCGCGAAGCCGGTATCCGGGTGGTGATGATTACCGGCGACTATCCCGCCACCGCGCAGACCATCGCCCGGCTAGCCGGGCTGGACGCCAGTGAAATCCTGTCCGGCGACGACCTGGCGGCGTTGAGCGACACGCAATTGCAAGCGCGCATGAAGACGGTGAGCGTGTGCGCCCGCATCGCCCCGGAACAGAAGCTGCGTATCGTCCAGGCGCTGAAGGCCGGCGGCGAAATCACCGCGATGACCGGCGACGGCGTCAACGATGCCCCGGCGCTCAAGGCCGCCCATGTCGGCATCGCCATGGGCGGACGCGGGACTGACGTGGCCCGCGAGGCCGCCTCGCTGGTGTTGCTGGACGACAACTTCGCCTCCATCGTGGGCGCGGTGCGGCTGGGGCGGCGCATCTTCGACAATATGCAGAAGTCCATGTGCTACATCCTGGCGGTGCATGTGCCGATAGCCGGCATGGCGCTGCTGCCGGAGTTGCTGGGCTATCCGGCCATGCTGTTTCCGATGCACATCGCGTTTCTCGAACTCATCATCGACCCGGCCTGTTCGCTGGCGTTCGAGAACGAAGCGGCGGAAGCCGACAGCATGAAGCGCCCGCCGCGTGATGCCGACGCGCCGCTGTTTGGCGGTGCCACGCTCTGGCACGCGCTGCTGCAAGGACTCGGCGTGCTGGCGGTGGTCATCGGGGCCTATGCGTTCGCGCATGGTGAATTGAGCGAGCCTGCCGCCCGTGCCTTCGCGTTCGCCGTGCTGGTGACTGCCAATCTGGCGCTGATCTTTGCCAACCGCTCGCGCTCGCGCAGCTTGCTGGCCTCGTTGCGCACGCCCAATCCGGTATTGTGGATCGTGACCGGCCTGACGCTTACCGTTCTCGCCTTGTCGCTCTATCTGCCGGCACTTGCCAAGCTGTTTCGCTTCGCGCCCTTGCCGCTTGGCGAACTGGGCGTCGCTTTCGGCTTAGGGTTAGCCAGCGTCGCCTGGTTCCAGCTTCTTCAAATTAGCAACGCCAAAACCCGCCTCGTTTGGATCGCCCTCGTCCTAGTCTGCGTGGCGGCGGTGTGCGCCAGTCTGGGCCTGACGCGCTGGATGGCGCTTAGCGTCTGCGAGTTGTGCGTCTTGCAGCGCATGCTGTTCCTGCTGATCGCCGCGTTGGCCTTGATCGCCGCCCTCCCGGATGGGCGGCGGGCGCGGTGGCTTCCGGGAGGTCTCGCTATAGGGCTCGCCGTCTTTGGCCTAGCCCTCGCCGCCTACCAGAGCTGGCTCTATCGCCTGCCGCCTAACGACGCCGTTTGTGCGGACGGTTTGGCAAGATTGTTGGGTTACCCGTTGGAATGGCTGGGCCAGCAATTCCCCGTCTTGTTTCTGTCCAACGGAGTCTGCGCAGAGCAAGGCTTGGCGATGCTGGACCTGCCGCTTTCGGATTGGACGCTGATGGCCTTCGCCGCCTGTCTGGCGCTTGGCGTCTGGGCTCTAGCGGGCGACCACAGCGTTAGGAAGCAGTAATGCCCAAGAAAAGCGCTATCAGCAAAAATCATTGGGTGGCTTGTTTCCCCCCTCCAGTACCCCAAAGCCAGTAAGATTGCCGGGAAAGGGTGAATCCGTTGTCCTGTCCACTCATTGACGTTCTTGAACACCTGCGGCAGTTCTTCGTAACGCACTTTCGCCAGCGGTGGGTACATCATCAAAATCAGGCCAATGGCGATGGGAACAGACGTGGTGCCGACCTGGAAATGGTTCAGCCATTGGTTAAAACCGGGAACGCTATATCCCAAAGCCACCCCGCCGCCCATGCTTAAGAATATCCACAAGGTTAGAAACCGCTCCACGAAACCGAGGCGTTTGGGGGTTATGGGGTATTGGGATGTGTTCATGGCGAGTGCCTTTAATAGATTTCTGAGCCGATCTTATTCAGGGCTGCCGCCAATTCAGCTTTATCCATCGTCTCCACCGGCAGGGCCAGCAGCTGATGAATACGCTTTTCGAGGGTGGCATAGGTGGCTTCAAAGGCGGCTTCGATCTCTTCCGGGCTGCCTTTGACATGGCCGGGGTCGGACAGGCCCCAATGACCGCGTGTAGCCTTGCCCAAATAAACCGGGCAAGCCTCGCCCGCCGCCGAGTCGCAAACCGAAATCAGGATGTCGATGTCGGCGTCCTCGAATTCATTCCACGACTGGCTGCGATAGCCCTCCGTCGGAAGCCCATGCCGGGCCAAAGTCGCCAAGGCGCCGGCGTTGATTCGGCCAATCGGATGGCTGCCGGCGCTGAAGGCTTTGAAGCGGCCCCGGCTTAAATGGTTGAACAGGGCTTCGCCCAGGACGCTACGGCAGGAGTTGCCGGTGCAGAGGACTAGGATATTCAAAGGTTTTTGGCTCATGGAGGGGTTCCGGTGCTGGATGATGCTTGATGGTCAGGGATTTAAGGGGCTTGGATGAGGCCAGCCAGCCCTTTGCTGCCGATGGGCGGTTCGGCCAGCCAAGGGATCAGGGCGCAACGGGGCGACAGTTCCTCGGCCACTTTGCGGATGAACGGGATTTCATGCCGGCCCCGTCCGGCCAACTGCGGATCGCGGGTGCCGCTCGCCAACAGGCTTTGGTTGATGACCCAGGCGTATGGCTTGATGCCGGCGCGGGCCAGATCCTGTTGCAGGCGTTCGGCTTCATGAACCGGCGTGGCCTCGGCCAGCGTGGTGATAAGCACCTTCGTGAAGGCCGGGTCGCGCAGGCGTGGCAACAATTGCCGCACAGATTCAGGCATGTCGCCTTGCACCCGCATGACCTCGCGATGATAAGCTTCGGCGGCGTCGAGCAGCAGGATTGTGTGGCCGGTCGGCGCGGTGTCCAGCACGACGAAGCCTTCCCTGCCCGCATCCACGGTCTTGGCGAAGGCGCGGAACACGGCGATTTCCTCGGTGCAGGGCGAGCGCAGATCCTCTTCCAGCATCGCCAATCCGGCGGCGTCGAGGTTCTTCCCGGCCTTCGCCAAGATGTCTTGGCGGTAGCGTTCGATTTCCACCGCCGGGTCGATCCGGCTGACCGACAGCCCCGGCACTGGGTTTTCGATAGCCGCCGCGACATGCGCCGCCGGGTCAGTGGTGGATAGCAACACTTGATGACCGCGCAGGGCCAAGGCGGTGGCTATCGCGGCGGCGACCGCGGTCTTGCCTACGCCGCCCTTGCCCATGGTCATGATGACGCCCCGCCCGGCGTGTTCGAGTTCATTGACCAGGCTGTCCAGCGTCGGCAGTTCGGGCAACAGAGCCGGTCCAGTTTCCACAGCAGATTCAGCGGCTGCCGGGGCCGAAACCGCCCGCAAAGCGGCGATGCCGACCAGCCCAAAGGGCATGAACGGGGTCTCGAAATACGGCAAAGCCGCAAGCCGCGTCGGCATCGCCGCCAAAGCCGCGTTGCCGCGCCGGGTCATCGCGTCGGCAATGGCATCGCCCGGTGTCTTGGCCTGGAAACGGCCATTGACGGCTAGCACTTGATTGGCAATTCCTAAATCCGCCAATTCGCCATGCGTCCGTTCCGCCTCCCGCAACGCAGCAATCTCCGCCCGGCTCACCAACACCACGGTGGTCTGCCCGGCATCGGCCAGCCGTGCCACCGTCGCGGCATACAAGTCGCGCTGCTTTTCCAGCCCTGCCAACGGCCCCAGACAGGACGCGCCGCCGGTCGAGGATTCGATGAAGCCGTTCCAGGCCGATGGCAAGGACAGCAGCCGCAACGTGTGGCCGGTGGGTGCCGTGTCGAAAATCACATGGTCGAAGGCCGCAGTCTCGGCCGGATCGCCGATCAGCGCGGAGAACTCGTCGAACGCGGCGATTTCCACCGTGCAGGCCCCGGAGAACTGTTCTTCCATGCTTTGGATCGCGGCGGGCGGCAGGATGCCCCGGTAAGGCGACACCATGCGCTCGCGGTAAGCGTGGGCGGAGGCTTCCGGGTCGATATTCAGCGCAAACAGCCTTGGCACTTCGGGTATCGCGGTCGGTGTCGGCGACAGCGCGACGCCCAGCACTTCATCCAAATTGGAGGCGGGGTCGGTGCTGACGATCAGCACCCGAAGGCCACGATCCGCCAAGGCGATGCCGGTGGCGCAGGACAATGAAGTCTTGCCGACGCCGCCCTTGCCGGTGAAAAACAGATAGCGGGTGGAGACGGTGGGAATGCCCATGGCTATGCCTTGATGAGTTCAGCAGCAGCCGCTGTTCGGTTTGCAGCAGCTCGATTCCAGCACCGGGATGGTGATGGCGGGTTTCGCCGCCAGCCCCAGCTTTTGCGCCAGTTGGTCGCGGGACAGGTAAACGCCCGTTGACACCACATGGCCGTCCACCGCCACGACCGGCAACCGCTCCATGCCGGCCTCCATTTCCTTGACCACAGCCGGGTTGGCCGCAAAGGCTTGGGGTTGCTGGGACAGGTTGTAGCGGGCCACCTCCACGCCTTGTTCGCCCAGCCATTGCAGGTCGGCGACAAATTGGACGAGGACGGGATCAACATCGACGCCGCAGACGCCGGTGGAGCAGCACATGGCCGGTTCGTAAATTTCAAGCTTTTTCATTTTAATCAAACCTTATGTGGTTGATAGCGATTGGAAGCGGGCGGCTTATTCGCCATCCTGCCGTGCGTTTTCAAAGGCTGCCTATCTCGCGGACTTGCCGCTCCAACGCTATTTGCTCCAGACTGGCGTGGTTGAGGCATGTGAACAGAGAGATGCGGCGGTGGAGGATGGCGAATGCCTTGGAGAAGGCCATGAACTTCTGGTCGTCTGCAACTGCCGCCGGGTCAAACACACACCAATGGGCGGTGATCGGTTGTCCCGGCCAAGCTGGGCAGGCCTCGCCCGCCGCGTTGTCGCAGACTGTGATCACGAACAAGATGCTACGCGCCGAATTGCCAGTGCAAAGAAACAAGGCTTTGTAAATTTTATCGCTCATGTCGAAGCCTCCTCGATGGTGGCGCATTCGGAGAAAGGTTTAGGAAAACAGGGATTGCCGCCGCAACAGTTTTCGGTCAGAAAGGCGATCAACTCGTTCATCGTCTGGAAATTCGCCGCGTAGATGACAAAACGGCTCTCCTGCCTGGACGAAACGAGATTGGCGTAAGTCAGTTCCTTCAAGTGGAAGGACAGCGAAGAGGGCGCGATGCCGAGAGTCTCGCCGATTTTTCCGGCAGAAAGACCTTCGGGGCCGGTTTGCACCAACAACCGAAAGATGGCAAGGCGAGAGTCTTGGGCAAGCGCGGCGAGTGCAGTGACGACAGATTTATTTTCCATATTTCAATTATTATAGAAACATAAAATTATTTCAAGCCATCTTTGCCTGTGGAAATTAGGAGAGCGTAATAATCCTGAGAAGATGATCCAGGTTTAGGAAGTTAACGAGGGCTGGACGACGTGCCATGGCACGACAGTGGGCCGGTCTGTGCGTGCCATCAGGGTTTTTCATCGCTTTATCAGCGATCCACGAAACTTATAAAACTGCTATGACCAGGCAAGCCCGCTTGCCTGGTGTTATGCGGGGGGCGCCGGGGCGCATATCCCGCCCGCAAGCCTGGCCGGGCCGCAAGCCGCGGCCTGCCCGCCATCGCGGCGGAAAACCGCCCGGGCGGCCGCGCGAAAGCCCCGCAGACCTTTGGCCCAACACCATTGTCCAAAAACTGCCCAGCCACGCAGGCCGTGTGGCCGGAATGCCCATCTGCCCTGCCCTTCCGCCTCCGTCGTGAAAACGTTTCCGCATGGATTGCGACGATTTCAACCATGGCCAGATTAGATGTCGGATGCTGGAAGTTGTGATTGGCTCCGCATTCTACCTGTTCTAGCCATCCCGGCCTTACCCATAATTTGAAAATCGCCCGAGCCGATTGGCGGAGGTATTGCTTTGTTTCAAGATATTGCCTGCTGCATAACGAATACAAAACCGACGGTCAACCGTTAGCTATCAGTAAATTCACGGTTAACATTAAACACAGCGCTGGAAAACAAAGCGCGGGGCTCGCAGAGCCAAGAGCGTTCTACCCATCCACGTTCCAGACAGCAGCATCACCGCGCCCGTCGGCTACTATAAGCTAGCGCTTGTTGAGGTTAAGCTGGATGAATCGAACGAAATAAAAGGTTGTGATGCAATGTGCCTAAACCTCGCGAGCGGACTCAGAATTTCCAGCCAAGCCATTCCGTACTTCTTCCAATTGCAATGCTCGGAGCATAGCGATATATGTTTACGGTCGGCCAACCGTTGGCTAACCGTTGACAAACGGATCACCTGTGACGCCCCCACGCACATACCCATAAGCACTCACAAAACAGACATAACCAACATGCCTGCCTCTAGCTAGCCTGAGTTCGGGATAAGCGCTCAGGCTTTGACTGTGCGCACATTTTGCGCATCCCGAGTCGGGACGGCAAAATTTGGATTATTCGGTTTTTTCATCATCGCCAAGGGCCAGCAGGAATTTTTTTTGCAGCCAGAGGTTGAACGGAATGCGCTCCATGGGGCTGCGGAAATCGCCTTTTTCCTCGTCCCAGGAGGCTGAAGTGCCGGCCCCGTCGCCTTGCCGGTACTCGGCGGCCAACGCCAACCGCGCCTCCGGCGAAAGCGCTTGAACGACCCCCCTGGCCCGGGCGACAGCGTCGGCCGCCGCCCTGCTCTGACGCCATTTTTCGGCCTCCTCCCGCTTTTTCGCCTCGGTCTCCGCGACCATCCGCGCTTCCTGCCGCGCGTCAAAGGCGGTTTTGCCGACCTCCGCCTCCGACTCGAACAGTGTGCGGATGTAGCCCGCCATGGATCGCCTGACCTGCTTTTCCCTTGCCTTGGCCTCCACGTACTCCACCGTGGCGCGCGCACGCGCCTCGTCCTGCCGTATCCAGGCTATTGCCAGCCGCTCGCCGATGCCGTGGCTGCGCAATTTCTTGAACAGGTCGGACTCCCGGATGTCGGGGCGGGCATCCTTGTCCGCCGGAGCCGGCAAGGCATTCTGCTCGGACAACGGGCCTTCGGAAATGATAAAACGTATCTCGGACACCTTCCTGCCGGATTTTCTGAATTCCGGATCCAGCCTGATGTCGGAGACTCGGTTGACTTCCCCGACCGGCTTGTTGATCGCGTCCCGCTTTAGATACTTGAACTCGTCGTATATCTTCGACGTAGCGCCGACCAGCCTCCTGTAAGTATCCACCGGCCACCACCCGGTCGACCCGACATTTTTGAACCGCAGGCAGTTTTCGTACAGGGCCAGCGCGTAGGCCGAGTCAAAAAGCCTCTGGACACGGATGTTGATGGTCGCGTAAACCTCCGGCGTGTAAAGCTGCTCGGCCAGGAAGTCGGCATAGCTGTAGCTGCACATGCCGTTTTCAATCTTGCCGTAGGCGATCAGCGCCATCGTATGCCAGGAAGCCTTGCCGTCTTGCAGGAGGTTGAACTTGACCGGCGTGCTGGACAGGGTCTCAAGGGCGTCTTGCAGGTATTCTACGTTCCCGCTATCGTCCCAGCCCAGCATGGCGACCAAATGTTGGACGGGGATCGTGTGGAGCCGCACAGTGGTGAGATTGTCGTAGGCGTTCAGCAACAGCACATTGGCCAGTTTGCGCTCGACCAAGGTCAAGTCCGCGCCGATGTGGATGACGGCGGCATGTTTTTTTAGATTCTGTCGCGTTGGTTGCGGAAGCGGGCCGCGCTTTGGTTTTGCCATGGAAATCCTTTTTGGATCAAAATGCGTTGAAATGTAAACACGGTTAAGGTTAATACAAAAGTGAAAAATTATCACCTTCACCTTCGCCGTCACTGCTCATTCGCTCCATCGGAAGACGTCAAAACCCGCATGCGCTTGGCTTTACGCAACCGTAAAGCCTCACCTTTAGACCAAAAGCGTACCGTAAAGCCTCACCTTTGCAACCGTAAAGCCTCACCTTTAGACCAAAAGCGTACCGTAAAGCCTCACCTTTGCAACCGTAAAGCCTCACCTATCTTCGCTGTACGCCTTGAATTGCGCGGTTACCAGAAGGTTAAACGTTCTTAAACGGTGTTAAAAGATAAAAAAAGACAACAACAGCATATTGTTGTTGTTTTTCCCACACTCAAGGCTTTGCTACAGTGTAGAACATCCGGAACCTCCCATTTTGGCCAGATGCCTCACCGTAAACCCTCACCTTTGGCGAACAGAACCGCCGTAAGCAATCAGCCACCCTGCCGACCGGGAGCCTTTGTTTTCAGTCGGCTTGCTAATCCCGCCGCAGCGGCAACAGCTCGTCAATGCGGCTGGCGGGCTTAAGCCGGGAGCGTTTCCGGGGTGTCCTTGCGCCAGGCGGCGAAGTCCAGGCCATTGAGCCTGGCGACACGAGCGAAATCAACGCAAGAATCCCACCGGGATAGTGGTGACAGCACGCATGGGAGAGGTCAGGCGGGCAACAAGGGAAGTCCCCCGCAGGTGCCTGGCGGCACCGGGCAACGGCGGCCCCGCGAGGAAGGAGGGGTGGAGCCGACCTGCGGGGATGGCGGAGGGGCGCGTAGTAGTGCCCTAACCGCTCTGAATTGATGGGTAGAGCCGCTTGAGCTTAATCCGGGCGTCGGGGGTCGTGAAGGGCTGATCCAGGCATTGCGTGGCCAGGACGCCCAGCTCGATCTCCGCCATGTCCAGCCAGCTACCGTGCTTAGGCGTGTGGTGGATTTCCAGGCGCGCAGCCAGCCGCCGCGCCTCCTCGGGCGGGAACGCCTGGTGCAGCGAGGCCAGCCGGTGGGTGTTGAGGTTGTCCATGACCAACATGACGGTCTCCGCCTCGGGGTAGTGCACGTCCAGCAGGTCGCGGATGACGTGGGCGAAATCCACCGCCGTCCGCCGCGCTGTGACTTTGACGTGGCGCTTGCCGACCAGCGGCTCCGACAGCATGAACAGGTTGGCGGTGCCGCAACGCTCGTATTCGTAGTTGTGGCGAGCCGGCTGCCCAGGTTCGGCGGGCACAGGAACGCGGGTTTCGGCGACCAGTTGCTTGCTGCATTCGTCGAGGCAGACCTGCGGCCTGCTCGGGTCGTAGGGCCGCGCGTAGACCTCCAGCGCGTCCTCCATCGCGCAGACGAACGCGGCGTTGGCCTCCGGCGGGATCACCCATTACCGCCTCAGCCAAGGCCTCAGCCAAGGCTTGAGTTCATTTTTTTTTAAGCGAGTGCCGGGCGGTACGATTCTGAAACCTGTTCCTGACAGGTTTCAGCTTCCGCCAAGACACACCCCTTGCCCTACGGGCAGCCTGCGCCGTCCTGCGTCCGCCACGGAACGATA
>Ga0265327_10004621_pt1 | contig 12097 bp, 11 predicted proteins | sample 41621metaG_FD_202089 | JGI IMG/M metagenome (GOLD analysis project Ga0265327, IMG submission 202089) | Rhizosphere microbial communities from Carex aquatilis grown in University of Washington, Seatle, WA, United States - 4-16-21 metaG | ecosystem: Host-associated > Plants > Roots > Rhizosphere...
TCCGGCATGATTAGGCTGGGATGAGGGGAATATAAATAGCATTTTCCTTATTTTAAATTCCCCTCACCCAACCCTCTCCCGCTGGAGAGGGCTTTACGTCGCTTTATCAACTGAGGTATCTATATGTGCTTCGTTGTAGTTCTTTCCTGAACCGCTTCCGCTGCTTCGCGTGTAAGGAAATCCTTGCTTGTATTCAGGATCGGCCTATTGTGGTTGTAACAGATGACGTTAAAATTAAGCACAGTTGTTTATAAAACATATGGCCGCTCTTGCACATCGAAGGCTATAGCGATTGCCTTGGCGGTATAGTCGAACGGCTAACCGTGGAAGAGCAAGCGGCGGGATACGATGGCGTGAAAACCGCGATCAGGATCGGCCAAACCAACATTACCTTTATTTGAGGAGCCCCAGATGGCCAAGACAATACTGTTTGTAGAAGATTCCGCCTCGGTTCGGCAAGTGATGAAAAGTACCCTGAGCCGTGAAGGTTACGATGTGGTAGTCGCTTGCGACGGCCAGGACGCCCTGACCAAACTGGACGGCAGCAAAATCCACCTGATCATCAGCGACGTGAACATGCCCAACATGGACGGCCTGACCTTCGTTAAAACTGCGAAAAGACTGCCCGCGTATAAATTCACCCCGATCATTATGCTGACCACCGAAACCCAGCAAGACAAAATGAACGAAGGCAAAGCCGCGGGCGTCAAAGCCTGGATCGTTAAACCGTTTCAGCCGCAGCAACTATTGGCCGCGGTGGCGCAATTGATTCAGGCTTAAGGTGATTTCCATGATACCAAGTTTATAAGCTTCGTGATCTTCGTAGTGTATAACAGAGCCGAATATGCAGGGCAGACTCTTTATCGGACACCACCGCTTAAGGTATGAGCATGGAATAACTTAGGCAAGTTGCCAATAGTCGGAGTGCAGGCTCCGCCTGCATGCGCAAGCAAAGCTTGCAGTCCTGCCGCATACAATTGTCCACTTTATTTCATGCTCGTTCTTAAGTAATCGGAAGCAAACAATGGCGAACCTAAATACATATCGAACAGGACGGTCGCATCGTCGGTATTAATACGGGGCCGGCCAAAACACCGACGGCGGTAAATTGTTTAGCGAAACGAATCAAGCACTACGGTTTGGCGAGCTATGGCTTTATTTTCAAATGGCTACTGCCGCCAACGGTAAGCCGGAACTGCAAATGGCGACGGACTTGCTGACGAAAGCTACTTCTTTCGCGCGCCCAAACATTCGGACATGATAAGACCTTTGCATCCAAAAGAAATATTTCTCCAACCCGGAGATTGTTGTTTTTCCGACCGGGATACCCGTATCAGCACGGTGCTTGGTTCCTGCGTGTCGATAACCTTTTGGCATCCTCAATTATCGGTAGGCGGAATGTGCCATTATATGCTGCCGAGACGCGGCAATGGACCTAGAAACGGCGATTGGCCTGAGCTGGATGGGCGTTATGCCGATGAGGCTGTTGCCTTGATGTTGAAGAAAATGGATGTGGTAGGCGCTTCTTACAAGGAATATCAGGTCAAGTTATTCGGCGGCGGCAACATGTTTCCCCATGTAGCGCAAAAAAATATGTTCCGAATCGGCATCAGTAATGCTCAAGCCGCTCGGCGCTTGATCCAACACTATGGGTTAACCTGCGTAGCCGAGCACCTGGGCGATAGCGGACACCGCAAGGTGATTTTTGAAGTGTGGAGCGGAGAGGTTTGGGTTAAGCACAATCATTTGCTGCTCTGCACCGCGCACGAAGCTGATAAACAAAGGGAGCTGGGATGACTCAGATTAAAGTGCTGATAGTGGACGATTCCGCCGTGGTAAGACAGGTACTGACCGCGAATTTGTCGCAAGACCCCGGCATTAACGTGCTAGCGGCCGTTGCCGATCCGGTGTTCGCGATGGCGCGAATGCAGATGCAATGGCCCGACGTGATTGTGCTGGACGTGGAAATGCCGCGCATGGACGGCATCACCTTTTTGAAAAAGCTGATGGCGGAACGGCCCACGCCGGTGGTGATTTGTTCCACGTTAACCGAAAAAGGCGCGGAAACCACCATGCAGGCTTTGGCGGCGGGGGCGGTCAGCATCGTCACCAAGCCTAAAGCCGGACTCAAACAATTTTTGCAGGAGGATTCGGAAAACTTGGTGGTCGCGGTCAAAGCCGCGTCTCGCGCCAATCTGCGCCGATTGATCTCAGCGCCCGCAGCCACGCCGGTGCAGGCCAAATTAAGCGCGGACGCCATTCTTCCGGCCGCCTCCCAAGCCATGGCCGAAACCACCGACCGGGTCGTCGCCATCGGCACTTCCACCGGCGGCACTCAAGCCTTAGAAGCCGTATTGACCGCCTTGCCGCGGGTCAGTCCTGGCATCGTTATCGTGCAACATATGCCGGAAAAGTTTACCGGCGCTTTTGCCGCCCGCCTGAATAATTTATGCCAAATTGAAGTGCGCGAAGCGGTTAATGGCGACCGGGTACTGCCGGGACGCGCATTGATAGCGCCGGGAGGGCGGCATTTGCTGCTAAAGCGTAGCGGTGCGCAATATTATGTTGAGGTCGTGGACGGGCCTCCGGTCAGTCGTCATCGTCCGTCGGTCGATGTATTGTTCCGCTCGGTAGCCAAGTGCGCGGGCAAAAATGCTTTGGGTATCATCATGACCGGCATGGGCGATGACGGCGCCAAAGGCTTAAAAGAAATGCACGACATGGGCGCGCATACGCTAGGTCAGGATGAAGACAGCTGCGTGGTGTATGGGATGCCGAAAGAGGCGGTGAAGTTGGGGGCGGTGAACAAGGAGTTGCCGTTAGGCCGGCTTGCCGCGGAGATTGTGGCGTATGGCGGCGGGCGATAATTCGGCTATGTAAAAAGGGCGGTTTAAATTAATAGCGGTTTTCTCATAGGCAACGAAACCCAATAATTGAAACTGACGACTTGGACAAATTACCGCTCAGTCACAACATTCCTTAATTTTTTGCGAATGGCTAAAGCAGTTATGATAAGTTTATTGATTGTCGACGATCATGAGTTGATGCGCGAAGGACTGAGACAGCTTTTCGAAGCTGAAAATGACATCGTGGTCAGTGCGGAGGCCGGTAGCGGCGAGGAGGCGCTTGCCATTATGCAGAGCCGGACGTTCGATCTGGTTTTGCTCGATCTATCGATACCCGGTATCCATGGCGCGGAACTGATAAAAAAAATCAAAGAGAGGCCGGATAGCCCGCCTATTCTGGTGCTAAGCATGCATAACGAGCCGGAAATCGTCAAACGCAAGCTCAAGTTCGGCGCCTCGGGCTACATCACTAAAGATAGCTCGGCCAAGGATTTGCTGGAGGCGATGCGTAAGGTGGCGTCCGGCGGATGCTTTATCGCGACCGACATTGCCGAAAAAATCGCTTTCGAGGCGAGCGGCGAGCGCCGGAATGCAGTTGGTAGCGCATGAGTTACTGTCCGCTCGAGAGCTTATGACCCTGCGCATACCGGTCAAAGGCAAAAAGGCCAACGAAATTGCGCTGGATTTGGGTATCGGCAGTAAAACCGTCAGCACCCATAAAATCCGTTTGATGAATAAAATGCATATCGACAGCGAGGTCAAGCCCATGCAATACATCATCATGCAGGGTATGGCTCTATAACACTCGCTTTTTTCTTCCAATGTCCTACAGCGTTATGAGTTGGCCGTGTAGGGCAACAGCACCGCGTATTGCATGATGAGTTTAGGATGGATCGATTATATCGGTCGAAGTTGTAGTGCTTAAGTAAGGCTTGGGTTAATGCTTGTCGGTTAAATCCGCTTAGCTAAAAGCACTTTTGCAAGCACTCAGGTAAATTCTCATTAATAACGGGTAAATCCACAAAAGCTAAGCTAAAAAATTCAAAAACCGCATCGCCAAAAAACAAAACTTCGTGTTCTTCGCGCCTCGGTAAGCCGCTACCCAGGTTTTTGCCCGGCCCTGTCTTTTAGGGTCTGGAGCAAGTCGTCCGCTGATGCGGACTCGCCTGCCCTTGTAAGGTTATCTTACGCCACATCCTCATATATCAGGTTCATCCGTATAAAACCTACTTCGTTGTAGTCCGTTTCTTACACGTTTAGGGTGGTTGATTATCAGCCGATCCTTATGGGTATTCGGAATCAGCCGATTGTACGCCTAACGAATATCGTTAGAATTAACCACGGTTGTTTAGACCTTACTACATATGTGGCCGCTCTTATCTGTCGAAGACACGATAGCAAGGCGAGGTAACATTAAGTTTAAAGGAAGTGTATATGCAGACATCGATAAAATCCGATCAAAACGATAACTGGTTGACAGTGCCGTTATTGTTGTCAGGCGGATTCGGTACTTTAGGTGTTGTAGCGGTCAGCCGTTATGCGATGACGGCTTCGTTAACGGCGACCGGATTGGTGGTTATGACTGCCGCTTTGTACTTTTGGGGGCGTAATCGCTGCCGGATGACGCTGCAAATGAGCGAGCAAGGCCTCTTAGCCAAATTACACCGGGAATACGAAGAAAAAATCAAAGCTATGCAGGATGAGCATAGTGAAACCGTGTTACGGGTTTGCGCCGATCAAGTGGAGGCGGAGCGAAACCGGATCGAAATCTTGCTGGCCGGTTTAGCCCAACATTTAGCGCTATTGTCGGATCGTCTCGGCGTACAAAATCAGGCGAATAGCAAACAAAACGAGCGCCTGCCTGTTGAAATTTGCATTGCCGATTTAACGCAACGCGTCGGCGCCTTGATCGGACAACTTGATCAGTCATTGATAGACGACGAAGGAGGAGACAATCAGGCGATCGTAGGGCTTGATTCGTTGTGTCAAAAAGTATTGCCCATCTGGGCCTGCCAAGTCGATATGGCAAAGACGCATACCGAAGAATCTATCGCGAATTTAGCGCAACGTTTCGACGCGTTGTCCAAACGCCTCGATGCCGCCGTCATCGCGTCTCAAAGTGCCGTGGAAGGCGACAGCGCTGCACACGGCGGCATTGTTGATCTGTTACGGGACAGCCAGCTGGAGCTAAGCACTATTACTCAGGCGCTGGGCGCTTCACTGCAAGAAAAGGACAAGCTGCTGCGTTCAATCGAGGATTTATCCGGATTTACCGAACAACTCAGCAAAATGGCTTTGGAAGTCAGCAGCATTGCCAGCCAGACTAACTTGCTGGCGTTGAATGCCGCTGTTCAGGCGGCGCGAGCCGGCGATGCCGGGCACGGCTTTTCGGTGGTGGCCGATGAAGTGCGGAAATTGTCGCGCTCGTCCGGCGATATCGGCAAGAAGATTACCGAGACGATTGATTCGGTTAACGAAGCGATTGAATACACGCTGGTCATTTCCCATAACTTCGCAAAGCGAGATCAACAAACCCTGAGCAAAGCGGAGAGCATTATCGCTTCGGTGTTAACCCGCTTTACCCAGGCGGCTGCCGGACTGTCCGCGTCCGGAGAGCTGTTGCGCAACGAAAATAATGCGATCAACCATGAAATAGCCGATGTTTTTACCGACTTGCAGTTTCAGGACCGGGTCAGCCAGATTTTGACCCTGGTCGGCGACGATGTGAACAAGCTCGAGCAACATTTAAACGAACTTAAAAACGAAGTCCCCGAGCAAGGCTTAACCCGCACGGTGAATGTGGAACAATGGCTGGAAGAGCTGGCTATGACTTACACCATGGAAGAGCAACTGGCGGCGCATGAAGGGGTCAAAGTCGGAATCAAGACCCACCAAACCAACATTACCTTTTTTTGAGGAAGCCAACATGGTCAAAACAATGCTGTTTATAGACGATTCGGCAAGCGATCGAAATGAACAAAGGCAAAGCGGTCTGCGTCAACGTTTGGATGGTAAAACCTTTTCCGCCGCCGCAATGGCTGTCGGCACCGGCGCAACTGAGCCAGTCTTAAAGGCGAGGAGCCGGCAATGACTAACATCGGCCCTAACAATCAGCAGGACGGTCGCATTGTTATAAATGGTGAGTTGAGCATTTATACCGCTCTGGAACTGAAAGAGCAATTGCTGGCGGGCTTGTCGACGGCGGAAGAGCTGGAACTGGATGTGTCCGGAGTCGGTGAAGTCGATGCGGCCGGCTTACAACTGCTGGTGATGGCGAAACAACAGGCGAATGCTTCCGGAAAAGTCCTACGCATTACCGGCCATACTCCGGTAATAATTGAACTGTTGGATTTGTCCGGTTTGGCCGGTTTTTTCGGCGATCCGCTGTTGATGGTTAACAATTCCAATCCTGAAGGTCAATCGGTATGATCCCGGACGAATATCTCCAAACCTTTGTGGTCGAATGCAGAGAACTGCTCGAACAAATGGAAGATGCCTTGTTAGTCGTAGAGCAGGCCGTCGACGACCCCGAAATCATCAACGCCATTTTTCGAGCCGCGCATACTATCAAAGGCTCGGCCGGCATGTTCGGTCTCGATTCTGTCGTAACCTTCACTCATGCCGCGGAGAGCGTACTGGATAGAGTACGTAGCGGCGAAGTCGCGATGACTTCGGTATTGGTGGGTTTATTTATTGAAGCGCATGATCATTTGAAGATATTAATCGATCATATTGCCGAAGGCAGCCAGTTACCGAGCGAGATCGACAGCCAAGGCCGGCGCTTAATCGGGGAGTTGGGCGCTTACCTGAATAAAACCGGCGCGGATCAAGCCGAGAGCGCAATCCCCGCCGTGCATCGGGCCAAAGTAGAACGCGAACACAGCGACGCCGTCGGCAGCGACCATTGGCATATTTCCTTGCGCTTCGGCCCGGACGTGTTCAGGAACGGCATGGACCCTTTCTCATTCGTGCGTTGCCTGTCCTCCTTAGGCCGCATCGTACATCTGGAGACGCTGATCGACGCCATCCCGGCCGCCGAAGATATGGACCCGGAAACTTGCTACCTGGGCTTTGAAATCAGCTTCAGCAGCAATGCCGACAAAATCGCTATCGACAGCATTTTCAACTTCGTCCGCAGCGACTGCCTGATCCGCATCCTGCCGCCGCGCAGCAACGCCGACGAATACCGGCGCCTGATCCAAGAGCTGCCGGAACAGGAAATGCGCCTGGGCGAAATCCTGGTCAAATGCGGCACCTTAACCGCCGAAGAACTGGACGGCATCCTGCGCTTTCAAGCCGAACAACAAGAACTGCCGCAACGGCCGATCGGCGAAGTCCTGGTCGAACAACAACTGGTGCGGCCGCCGGTTATCGAAGCCGCGCTGGAAAAGCAAAAGCAGATTAAAGACAACAAAAAGAACGAAGCCAACCTGATCCGCGTCGACGCCGATAAACTCGACGAACTGATCAACTTGGTCGGCGAACTGATCATTGCCGGGGCCGGTACCAATCTGATCGCCCGGCGCGCCAAAATGGCCGAACTGATCGAATCCACCGACACTTTGTCGCGGCTGGTCGAGGAAGTGCGCGATTCGGCCTTGGCTTTACGCATGGTGCAAATCGGCGGCACCTTCAACCGCTTCCAGCGCGTGGTGCGGGACGTCAGCAAAGAACTGGGCAAAGACATCAACCTGGTCATCAGCGGCGCGGAAACCGAACTCGACAAAACCGTGGTCGAAAAAATCGGCGACCCGCTGACTCATTTAGTGCGCAACGCTATGGACCACGGCATCGAGGCGGCCGAACTGCGCCTTGCCCGCGGCAAACCGGCTCAAGGCACGCTTAAACTGAATGCCTACCATGACGCCGGCAGCATCGTCATTGAGGTCAGCGACGACGGCGGCGGCCTGAACAAAGACAAAATCCTGGCCAAAGCAATCGAACGCGGACTGGTCACCGAGGCGGCCAACCTGACCGACCAAGAAATCTACAACCTGATCTTCGAAGCCGGCTTTTCCACCGCCGAAGCGGTCAGCAACCTGTCCGGCCGCGGCGTCGGCATGGACGTGGTGCGCCGCAACATCCATGCCTTGCGCGGCAGCGTCGGCCTGGATAGCGCCGAAGGCATCGGCAGCACCATCCGCATCCGGCTGCCGCTGACGCTGGCTATTATCAACGGCTTCATGGTCGGGGTCGGCAACGCAGCTTACATCATCCCGTTGGACATGGTGGTTGAATGCATCGAATTAAAAGCCTGGGCCGGCGACGAAGGCGACGGCCATTACCTGAACTTGCGCGGCGAAGTGCTGCCGTACCAACGCATGCGCGACCACTTTGAAGTTGAAGACGGGGCCAAAGTTCAGCGTGAAAACGTCGTCGTGGTGCGCTACGGCGGGCGCAAAGCCGGCTTGGTCGTAGACCGGCTGATGGGCGAGTTCCAGACCGTGATCAAGCCGCTGGGCAAATTGTTTAAAGGCGAAAAGAGTATCGGCGGTTTTACCATCCTGGGTACGGGCGAAGTTGCCATGATCGTCGACGTACCGGGACTGATGGGGCAGATAGAGCGTGAAATGGCGCTGGGTGAGATAGCGGTCTCCACGGTATCAAGATAATGAAGTCCAATTCGTGATTATCGCTTCGTGGTGTTTTAGTTCGTGGTTTGTAGGGCTTGTTTATATTAAAAAACCGGCTTTGCTGTCTATGTCATGTGGGCATGGGCGGCACTTTTCACAGTGAAAAATATTAAACAGGTAAGAACATAGAAAATCAGGCGCTTAGTAACATCGTAATTGCAGTAAAACTGGGACTTAACTTATTAATATTTTTATCTCTTTAAGAGAGATGGATTGAGTTTTAAGCCGGTTCAATCAGAAATTAAAGTTTTTTGAAAAAGGATATAACTATGTTAGGCAATATGACACTTAAAAGCAGGCTCATCCTGAGCTTCGGATTGATGATCGTGCTGATTGTCGTGGTCTCGGTGAAGAGTATCACGACGATGGTTGCAATGGATGAGTCAATGGACCGTATCACCAATGACCGTTTTCCTAAGGTGCTGATGGTCAACGAGGTCACCAAACGCGGTATCGACAACGGGCGTTGGATGCGCCAATTATTACTGACTACCGACGAGACTGAACTGGATAAAGCCAGCCAGCAGATCGAAAGCAACCGCAACCTGAATGCGGAGACGCTGGACAAGCTCGACGAGATGATAAAAAACGAAAAAGGTCAGAAACTGATTGAAGTGGTCAAGGAGCGGCGCAAGGCTCTGACCGAACAATATGATGCGGTGCTGTCTTTAATCAAGATCGATCGCAAGAAGGCTCAGGAGATAATGCTGAAAGAGTGGGGGCCGGCTAATACTAACCTCATCAATGCGCTGGATGAACTGAGTAAGTTTCAAATGGAGCTGAAAGACCAGGATACGAAAGAATCTGCCGAAAATGCAGAATCGGCGCGCTTGCTGATTATTGCGCTGAGTTTGGTGTCTATTATTATGGGGTTGGGCGTTGCTTATTTTCTTATTCGGGGCATCATGCGCCAATTGGGCGCCGAGCCGGATGTTGTTGCCGGCTTGGCCAATAAAATTGCTGTCGGCGATCTTGGCACCGAGATCGAGCTGACATCCGGTGATACCGTCAGCGTGATGTCGGCCATGAAACGAATGAGCGATACGATCAAAGCGCTGCTGGCGGAAATGGACCATATGTCCGATGAGCACCAAAAAGGCGACATCGATGTCGTTGTTGACACTGAAAAATTTCAGGGCAGCTTCCAATCCATGGCGCAAGGCGTTAACGACATGGTCGGCGGGCATATCGCCGTTAAGAAAAAAGCCATGGCGGTATTCAAAGCTTTCGGCGAAGGCAACTTCGACGCACCGATGGAGCAACTGCCCGGTAAAAAAGTTTTCATCAACAATACCATCGAACTGGTGCGCGGCAATCTGAAAGCGGTAATGATCGACACCGACAGCCTGATCAACGCAGCTGCTGAGGGTTTGCTCGATACTCGTGCCGATGCGTCTAAACATCAGGGCGACTTCCGCAAGATGATACAAGGCATTAATGACATTATCACCAATATCGTCAACCCGCTGAATGTGGCGGCGGATTATGTAGACAATATTTCTAAAGGCGCAATGCCCGCGAAGATCACGGATACCTATAACGGCGATTTCAATATCCTGAAAAACAATCTGAACACCTGTATCGATGCGGTTAATGCACTGGTGGCCGATGCCGATATGCTCTCGGTTGCCGCTGTCGAAGGCCGTTTACAAACCCGCGCCGATGCGACTAAGCACCAGGGCGACTTCCGCAAAATCATCGAAGGTGTCAATCACACTTTGGACGGTGTCATTCTTCCTGTGAACGAAGCAGTTGCTGTTCTCAATCAAATGGAACAGGGCGATCTCACTAAAACCGTCAACGGTAACTATAAAGGCGAGCTCGACGATTTCAAGCAAACCATCAACAATACTATTGCCAAAATTTCGCAAGTCATTAACGAAGTTACCGGCGCTGCGGCCAATATCGCCTCGGCCAGTGAGGAGGTGTCTGCCACGGCTCAGAGCATGAGCCAAGCCGCCAACGAACAGGCGGCCAGTGTTGAGGAAACCAGCGCTTCGATCGAACAAATGTCGGCTTCGATCAACCAGAACACTGAAAATGCCAAAGTGACCGACGGCATGGCGACCCAGGCGAGTAGCGAGGCGGTGCAAGGCGGCGAAGCGGTCAAAACAACCGCAAGCGCGATGAAGAGTATTGCCGGGAAAATCGGCATTATCGACGATATTGCTTACCAAACCAATCTGTTGGCCTTGAATGCGGCGATTGAAGCCGCCCGTGCCGGAGAACACGGCAGGGGCTTTGCCGTTGTCGCCGCCGAAGTGCGCAAACTGGCCGAACGCAGCCAAATCGCCGCGCAGGAAATCGGGGAACTCGCCGAAAGCAGTGTGGAAATGGCTGAAAGCGCCGGTAAGCTGTTGGATACCATCGTTCCTTCGATCAAGAAAACCTCCGACTTGGTGCAGGAAATTACCGCGGCTTCCGAAGAACAATCGGCGGGCGTGGGTCAAATCAACAGCGCGATGGATCAGCTCAATCAAATCACCCAGCAAAATGCCAGTTCAGCCGAAGAGCTGGCTTCCACTTCCGAGGAAATGAGCGGGCAGGCGGCGCAGTTACAGGAGCTTATGGCCTTTTTTACGCTCACTGACAGTGCCGTTGCGACACCGGCAGATCCCCATAAAATCAAGCCATTCAAAGCTCCGCTTAAAAAAACGGCGGCGGCAAAGTATGTGTCTAATGAAGCTGAATTCGTGAAATTTTAGGAGGCTGCTATGAGGACTTACACATCAGCGGAACAGACATTATCGGCCGTGGCCGCCAGTCCGGAACTTGAGGAACAGCAACAATACCTGACTTTTGTATTGGGCGGCGAAACCTATGCGGTCAGCATCCTTCGGATCAAGGAAATTATTCAATACAGCCAATTAACCGAAGTGCCGAGGATGCCGGGTTTTATTCGCGGGGTCATTAACCTGAGAGGCAGCGTGGTGCCGGTGATTGACTTGAGCGTGCGTTTCGGCAAGTCGCCTACTGCGGAGGGACGACGTAACTGCATCATCATTATCGAAGTGGCGATAGAAGCAAAAAACCAGCATATCGGTATCATGGTGGATGCGGTGAACGCGGTACTGGATATTCCGGCTAACGAGATCGAACCGGCTCCGACCTTCGGTACCGACATCCGCGCCGATTTTATTGCCGGCATGGGCAAAATTAACGGCAAGTTTGTGATTATCCTGAATATTCAGCATGTGCTGTCGATGGATGATATGAGCGCATTGGTTACGGCGAGAGGAACTTCGCTAACCGATTTGTCGCAGCCTAAATTGTCTGCGGGGTAAATACGAGCATTCAATAGCGGCCGGCTCGATTAAACGGCTGGTACTGGCATTGTTCAGCACCATTTTTGTCACGACTGTGATTACGCAATGGGCCGTTCAAATGTTGGAGCCATTTCCGCAGTGGGGCGAATATGCACTTTATTCAACTAGTCATGCCGGACTCGCCCGTAGGGAGAAGGAACTGTCCATCCTTAACTTAATGGCAGTGACGCCGGAGTGTGGGAACGATAGCAGGCCCTCTCCTCCGGGCTCTATAATATAGTGAACGTGGCGGTGCTTTAAACACCGGCCGAAAACCTTTTTTTCGTTTTGCACCCGCCGTTTTACGAATAAA
>Ga0265327_10004622_pt1 | contig 12093 bp, 8 predicted proteins | sample 41621metaG_FD_202089 | JGI IMG/M metagenome (GOLD analysis project Ga0265327, IMG submission 202089) | Rhizosphere microbial communities from Carex aquatilis grown in University of Washington, Seatle, WA, United States - 4-16-21 metaG | ecosystem: Host-associated > Plants > Roots > Rhizosphere >...
TTTTTTGGATGGGATACAAGTATTGGCTCCACGTTTTAGTCTCGCCGGGCTGGAGAAAACTAAAGTCTGGCTGGTTGTCGGTATAAACGCCCGCCATGATTTCAATGTAGGGAGCAAACTCGCCCTTGGCGTCCCGGTCGGTCAAGTTGCGGTCCCACGCGTAGCCGAACTCATGATTGCCCCACGTCCACTGCTTTTTACCGGGGGAAATGTGATGGTTCGCCACATGGACAATACCTGCTTGCGCGGCGTAATCGTATCCGCCAAAAAAATCTTCCCGGCTGCCCATGCACATGTAGGACGTTGGTACGGGAATGTTGGCGTAGAAGGATAAATCGTTAGGCGCATAACCGGGCACCTTGGCCGGTACGTTGGCTGCTTTGGTTTTGGCGCAATGCGGCGGCACAAATTGGCTCGGGATTTCATGAGGCGGAACGCCTTGGCGGCCACGTTCGCCATAATTCACGCCATAATAAAAGCCCTGCGCCAGGGGATACTCGCTCATGGAACGCCGCGCGTGGTCGGCGACGTAATAGACGTCGGGCGGGAAAAAACTTTGATACGCCTCATGTACGCGCGTGGCAACGTTGGCCCACCACAAAAATGTCTGTACGAACGGCGTGCGATTGTATGCGCGCACTTTCAATTCCAAGACGGCCCGGTCCGGATGCAGACAGACACCATGCATGCCTTTCACACGTGTCATCGGGTCATGGTCGCTGCACCAAATGGTTTTGCTGCCGTCGGCGTGGTTTTCCACCTCGTAATCCACGGGCAAAAAAGTTGCGGGACGGTGATGTTGTGGCCAGTTGAATTCAATGCCGCCGGAAATCCATGGGCCAGCGAGGCCCACTAACGCAGGTTTGATGACCTGCTGGTTATAAATCAAATCGTAGCCGTTGGTTTTGTCCTGCAAAATATGAATGCGGCCGCCAAGTTCCGGCAAAACCATCGCCCGCAGAAATTCATTTTCAATCCAGATCGCGGTCCATTGGCGGTCCACGGGTTTTTCGGCGATTCGGTCCGTGAAGGGTAGGGGATAAACCTTGCCGCTGCTGCCCTGGTACACGCGCTTTTCCAAGAACATCGGATTCTTGTCCGGTGCCGCCGGCAAATACGTTGGCAGCACAATGTCTGAGCGCGTGACAATGACACAGGAAGCTTTGCTCATGGTTTGATTTGAGAGCTTAGAATATTGGCCGGTTTTTGAACATGGAGGATGTGCCGAATGACATGGATAATTTTCCTGACGGCCATTATGCTGACCGCATGAACCGCATCGAAAAAGGCGAGGGTTTTCCCGGCCAGCGCAGTGTGGTGCTGCCGCAATCGGTGGTGTTGCAGGCGCAAAAGCAGCCGTTGACCGCTGCGTTAATGCCCACGGACGCCGGATGTTTTCCCCGTGCGGCCGGCCATGCGCGTGAACGTCCAGCAGGCGCGGACCAGGCCATCTTCATCTATTGCGTCAAAGGTTCCGGCTGGTGCGAGGTGGCGGGCGAGCATCACGTTATTCGCGCCGGTGAGCTGCTGGTCATTCCGCCTCAGGTGGCGCATGCCTATGGTGCCGACGAAAAAAATCCATGGACCATTCATTGGTTTCATGCGCAGGGAAGTCTCCTTGCCAGCTACCTGGCTGAATTAAAAGTGTCGCCCGTGCGGCCCGTTGTATTTCTGGGTGACAGCCCGCAGGTGCTCGCATTGTTCGAGGAGGTTTTGGAAGTTTTGGAGCATGGCTACACGCCGCAACAAATGCTGCATGCCGCCCATGCGTTGTCGCATCTGATTGCGGTGATGATACGCCACCGGCATGAGAACTGGCGGATTCAGCCGGATTCGCGTCAAAAAATCAGCCGCACGCTCGCCTACATGAAACAACACCTGGAGCAGCCGTTGCAATTGGATGCGCTGGCGGCTCTGGCGAATCTTTCGCGCTCGCGCTATTCCGCCTTGTTCAAGGAACAGACCGGATTTGCGCCCATGGATTATTTCAACCGTCTGCGCATGCACCGCGCCTGCCAGTTGTTGGACACCACGGATTTAAGCGTCAAAGACATTGCGAGCCGCCTGGGATATCACGACCCGCTGTACTTCTCACGCGTGTTTCGCTCCATTACCGACAGCCCGCCGGTGGAATATCGGCAGAAGCACAAAGGCTGATTAAGTTTTGGCGGCCTTAACGATGGCCGTGAGCAAACCCTCGGTGGTGTGTTCTTTGGCTTCCAATGCGGGCTTGAGGTCCAAGGCGGCGATGGCCTTGCTGGTTTCCGGGCCGATGGACGCAATTTTCAAGTTCGGAAATTGTTTCATCACTTTCGGCAGGTCAAACCGCTGATGAAAAAAATTCACCGTCGAGCCGCTGGTAAACGTAATCCAATCCGCTCCATGCTCGCAAAAATCCGCGGCGGCACCGGAGAAATCCTGTGTCTCGATGACCGTCTTGTAGAGGCCGATGTCATCCACAATCGCCCCCAGCTCTTCGAGTGCGCGCGGCAGGTCGGGATTGGCTTTTTCAGCGCGGAGCAGGCAAAGCTTCGTATTTTCAATGCTGCTGTGCTTCTCAAATTCCTCGGCGATTTTGCGTCCTAAAAATTCCCTGGGCATCAAGTCCACCTGCAAATGAAACTCGCGCAGCTTGGCTGCCGTGGCCGGGCCGACGGCGGCGATCTTAGCCCCGCCAATGTCGCGCATATCATGGAACTGACGGAAAAACAGGTCAAAAAAAGTCGTTACGCCGTTGACGCTCGTGAATACGAGCCAATCGTAAGTATTTAGTGCCAGCAAGGCGTCAATGAAATCCTGCTTGTTGTCCGGCGTTTCGCCGCGCACGGCGGGAATCTCCAAAACCTCCGCGCCCAGGCTGGACAGCTTTTTACAGAATTTTCCGGACTGTACGTGTGACCGGGTGACGACAATGCGCTTGCCGAATAGCGGCAGCGTTTCAAACCAGTTCAGCTTCGCGCGCAGCTTTACGACCTCGCCAACGATGGTGATGGCGGGCGGCGAAATTTTTTCATTCGCGACCTGTTTGGCAATGGTGGCCAAGGTGCCAGCCACGGACTTTTGCCGTCCGGTGGTGCCGCGATGGACGACTGCCACGGGCGTCTCCGGCGACATGCCATGGGTGATCAATGATTTCGTCCAGTCAGGCAAATTATCCATGCCCATCAGAACCACTTTTGTGCCAGGAATTTTGGCGATTTGTTCGTAGCGCAGGGCGGTGGAAGGATCGGCAGAATCGCTGTGGCCGGTGAAAACGGTGAAACTGGAGCAGTAGTCGCGGTGGGTGAGGGGAATGCCTGCGTAATTGGCTGCAGCCACCACGGAGGAAACGCCCGGCACGACTTCAAAATGGATTTTGGCCGCCACGAGCGCCTCGGCTTCCTCGCCGCCGCGCCCGAATACGAAGGGGTCACCGCCCTTGAGCCGGACGACGGTTTTGCCGGCATGCGCCCGGTCGATCATCAGTTCAGTCAGTTGTTCCTGCGAGAGACCGCCTTCGCGTTTATGATTGCCGCGGCCGACGATTTCGGCCGTCGCCGGGGCCAGGCGGAGCAATTCCGGGTTCACGAGCACGTCGCAAATCACCACGTCCGCGCGCTGGAGCAATTCCGCGCCGCGCAACGTCAGCAGGCCGGCATCGCCGGGACCTGCGCCAACCAAGTACACTGTGCCATTAGAGGATTTCACCCGCATACTTTACCCAAAGTCACGCGATGGGCACGCATTTTTTCCTTTGCTATTATTTCGGGCGGCATACAGTCGGGATATGGGGTGCGCAGGCAATGCTTTTTCGTGACAATCGGGTCGGCCTCGTAATGGTTCAGCGTGCCTCCGCCGGCCAAGCGCGGTTGATACGGAGGCCGGTTTCGACCCTGGTATTTGGGTTGTCCAGGACCTGCTGAAAATATTTGATCCGTTTTAACCGCAAATTTCGCTTTGTAAAATGAAGGGCCGTTGCGACGCGAAGTTTCGCGCCGGTTTAACTTTTGCCCGGCCTTAACATTCATTATGCAACCGTCAAAATCTCAGAATGGGGGGCACAGGTTTGGCCTGTTTGTTCCGATGCTGTGCGCTACCCTCGCCTTACTAGTAACCGGCTGCCCGCACAACGAGTATATCGTACAACTCCAGCCGGATGGCGACCATGTGCTGCGCACGCTGGAATTTTATTGTTGCGATGGTGTAAACACCAATACTGGTAAGCCTAATTACGAGAACTTTTCTCCTGACGAACTGGCGGCCATTGCAGCTATGTATCCGGCCGGCGACATTACCAATGCAGGCAAGCAATACTTCGCGCAAGGCGAATTCACCAACACATTGCCGCCGGATGTCGGCGGCGCTGGCGCTTGCATGAGCTATGTCACGACTCTGGGGGCGACAGGGATTTATTCAGAACGCTTTCGCGGCAACGATGACATGGCGGGGTTGGCGACGCGGCGGATGCACGCAGCCGACCAGTTGACGGATTTACTGTTGGGCTGGAGCAAGGCCGAGCTGGCCAAAGAACCCGGCTATGACCAGTTGCGTGGATTTATCGACAAGGATTTTCGCCAGGACCTTAAAAATTTGGGCGCTTACTGGTGGGAAGGGCAGTTGGTGACAAGTTATCAGACGAACGCATACGAGGAATTCATCGCCCGATTCTGTCAATATGCCTGGGAGCGGGGTTATTTCAAAGTGGGAGACATTCCCGTGATGTACGAGGCTTTGAATTCCGGCGACGCCAAACCGATGTTCGCGCACTGGCAGCGTTTTGTGGCTGCCAAAATAGGGGTGCCGGAAACAAATTCAGTTCCAGCCTCGCTTGGGTTTTTAAGCGATGAGAAAACGATGGAAGCGTCGTTTACCAATTACCTCGCTGGCACGGAAGCTTACCGCGTTAAGTTGCAGCAGTGGGCCGCACAGGCCAACTTAAATCCCACGGCGCAAGCTCCCCAGCCCAGTTCCGTAACTGACGACCTGTTGGGGGAGTTGATTGAGTTTGATTTGTTTGGCCATAATGATCATCTCACCGTGAAACTGGCCCTGACTGCGCCGCCCCTGCGCACCAACGGTCGCTGGGATGAAACGCTCAAGCAGGTGATTTGGGAGACTGACATGGGAGCCAGGACCAACGCCGCGCATCTTCCCTTTGCGTGTTTCGCCACGTGGGTTCAGCCGGGCGACAATTTTCAAACCAACCATTTTGGCGGGACGATTTTGACGGGCGATGCGCTTCTGGAATATTGCCTGTGGCGCAATAGTTTGGATGCCGCGCGTGGGGCGGAATGGGACGCGTTTATCGCGGGTCTTCAGCCCGGCGGTGAACTGGCGGGCAAAGTCAGCGCGTTCCGCTTTTTGGGTGAACCCGCGCCATTGGGAACCAATCAAGAAGCGAGTGCCATCAGCCCGTCGGCCAAGCCGCGCGAACTTCTGGGGACTGCGTTACAGGCGGTTAAGCCCGGCGAATGAGCTTGCCTTTGGGCCTGTTTCATGAGAATAAAAGCGACGACCGAGCCGCAGAAAAGACCTGCCGGTGGATGTGTCTTCGATCCCAACCCGGCGATCACAAGCAGAACCATCCGTGGGCCTTGATATTAGGGATGCGTCGAGGTCAAAAAAACAACGCGTGGAGAGGTGGCAGAGTGGTTTAACGCGCACGCCTGGAAAGCGTGAATACCCAAAAGGTATCGGGGGTTCGAATCCCCCCCTCTCCGCCAGTTTTAAGAAGCTGGCATTTCTATTTTTCAATAACTCACCCAAACCCGAAACCTGTCGGGGTTGCGTGGGGCTTCCATGAGATTATTTTGAGGCCATGGCCTCGTTGACGGCCTGTTCCTCGTTTTGCGTACTTTGGCGGATGCTGTCGGCGTTCGCCACATGCTTGAGCTTGGAAGACATTTCATTGGCCATGGATGAGGCCAGCCGGGTGAGTTCGTGCCGATCGCAATAAATGGCCCCAATAATGGCAAGCGTGATGAGGAAAGAACACAGTTTCCGCAATCCCTGCTTAAACTGGCTGTGGTTTGCTTCGGTTTGTTTTGCCGATTCTTCGCGCGTGCGCGATTCTTGAATTATCTGGACGCGTCGATTGTTTGCTTCACCTGCGGGTGTGTCTAGAGCCATCTCCAACTTCATAACTGGCTCTATGCAATCATCGTGCCAATCAGAATTTGCCAAGTAATCGCCAAAATATGGCAAGGCCTGCCTTATCGCGAGGCAAAGACTGTCCTGTTCCGGACGTGAGTGTTTTTAAATCAGGCGGTTATGGATTTTGGCGCGGGCGTAAATTAATTGCATCTTGCATTGTCAGACGAGGCAGTCGGCGAACAAGGGGGGCATAACGTATTTAACATGGGGATTTAAGCGCCGCAAGTATTGGGCGATGCGGTAACGTATTAAGAGTTTGCCCTGGAAATTGGTTGCCAACGTTGATTTAGCCGTCGCCGTTATTAAGCAACCCAAAGTTGTAGTGTTCGACGAAATTGTATGTGCAATTACGGCTGAACTCCGCTCTTCATAAAGGTTGTGATGGCAAAAAAGGGTTGTTAAATCACAAATAACGTGGCTTCAATTCTATCCAGTGGCATTTCCCCCAGCCGATTACTTGAAAGAGACTTTGTACTCTGAGAAGCGATAACTGATTTTAATTTATTATGCCTGAAGCAATCCTTGAAACCGAAACAGCCAGACGCAAACTGGCCGGGAAATATCTTACGTTCACCCTCCATTGTGAATCCTACGGCATTGATGTTCTGAGGGTGCGCGAAATTATCCGCCAGGCTAACATCACCTCCATGCCGCAGATGCCGGCGCACATTCGTGGTGTCATCAACCTGCGCGGGAAGATCATTCCCGTGATGGATTTGCGGATGCGTTTTGAGTTTGCCATTGCGGCTGACAATCAGCAGAGCTGTATCGTCGTTGCGCAGGTGAAATTGCCAGACGGCAAGATTGCGCCGATGGGGCTGGTGGTGGATGGCGTGGAAGAAGTTCTCAATATCGCCGAGGCAGACATCGAGGAGACGCCGGACTTTGGCGGACAAATTTGCACCGATTATATCATAGGCATCGCCAAGGTCAAAGGTCAGGTCAAGGCACTATTGGATATTGACGGTGTCGTGGGTGCTGACACGTTGAAGCAACTTAAAATGCTGGCCGCATAATTTTTAAACAGCCCTCTTTAAAAATAAAATCGAATTATCAATTATGAAAAGCATGACTATTGGCAAACGTATCACCCTTGGTTTTGCCAGCGTGATAATCATCGCCCTTGCCTTGGGCGGATTTGCCTACACGCGGCTAGTTACCATCAGCCACCAATCCGACCGGATAGCCAAACAAGCCATTCCGAGCTTGGAACTGGTTTTTCGGGCGCAGAAAAATGCGAAGGATTATGACCGCTTGGTTTACAAACATATTGGAAGTGAAAGCAAGGAAGACATGGCTGTATTGGAGGCAGCATTGCATGCCGATACAATCGACAACGACAAGGTTTATGAAGAGTTGGACAAGTTGATTGCGGATGCCAAGGGCAGGACCTTGTTTGACCAGGTCAAAACTGCGCGCGCAGGGTATGTCCAAATCCGCAATCAAGTGATCGCCGTAAGTGATCAGGTAACCAATAACGCGCAGGCGTACAAAATGGCCCGCACCCAGTTGGACCCAGCAAGTGACCGGTATCTCACGGCGCTGGAAACGTTGATTGATTCTGCCAGAACGGATGCGGATGATGAGTCCAAGAGCATTCAATCCGCATCACAAAGTTCGAAAGCTGGCATATTGATTGGCTTAAGCCTGGCATCCATAGTCGGAATTGGGGTTGCTCTCATCATTATCCGGGGCACTGCACGCATTTTGCGCAATGTCAGTAACTCTCTCAACGACGGTTCCAGCCAGGTGGCCAGCGCCTCAGCCCAAGTATCCTCCGCCAGCCAGACATTGGCGGAAGGTTCCAGCGAGCAGGCGTCGTCCCTGGAAGAAACCAGTTCATCTTTGGAGGAAATGGCTTCCATGGCCAAGCATAACGCGGAGCGAACCGACAAATGCAAGGGCTGGATGGGCGAGGCCCGCGGAATCGTCAGCAACGTAGACAAACTGCTGAGCGAAATGGCCGCCTCCATTCAGGAAGCCAAGCGTTCCAGCGAGGCCACGGGCAAAGTCGTCAAAACCATTGAGGAGATTGCTTTTCAAACGAACATCCTGGCGCTGAACGCCGCTGTTGAAGCCGCCCGCGCCGGTGAAGCTGGCATGGGTTTTGCCGTGGTGGCAGATGAGGTGCGCAATCTCGCCCAGCGTTGCGCCCAGGCAGCCAAAGAAACCAGTGTATTGATCGAGAATGCCGCCGTTGCGGCGAACAAAGGCAGTCTACTTACAATCTCAACGCAGGAAGCCTTTAAACAGAACATTGAAATCTCGACCAAGATCGGGACGGCGGTTGATGAAATCGCAACCGCAGTGAAGGAACAAACCCAAGGCTTGGCGCAAATCAACACTGCTGTAGGGCAGATGGACAAGGTGACACAAAGCAATGCGGCCACGGCGGAGGAAAGTGCTGCTGCCGCTGAAGAGTTGAACGCCCAAGCCGCTCTCATGAAACAGTCTGTCGCGGAATTGCTCCAACTTGTGGACGGCACGAGCGAAACGGGCACGAAGAATCCAGTGTCTGGTACCCAGCCAACCAATATGATTCATCCAGTTACGGCCAAGCGGGCCACGCCCACTAGCAACGGTCGAAATGGCAACGGCCACACGTCAACGGTGCTCCCGGCGGCAAAACGCCGGGATGAAATTCCGTTGGATAATGATTTTAAGAATTTCTGAGTCCGCCTGCGGCTTGACTAAGCGGCGCGTTTGCCGGATGACGGTTGGCATATCACAAAGTTGCCGTCTGCAAAGGCGTGCTTTGGTTAACGCGTAATTCGCCGTCAAATAAGGCAGTCGGCTAGCAGGGTGCGCGCCTCAGGATTGTTGTTGGTGGAGAGGATGACAATGGCCCAGCCGCCGTCGCGTCGCATGATGCGCATGGAATGGATGTTGATTTGCGGCGCGCGAAAACGGGCGGCGACTTTGGCGAGCGCGCCGGGTTCATCCTTGATGCGGACGCCAATGAGTTCTTCGCTAATGGCGTCGTAGCCGCTGTCTGCCAGCGCGCGCAATGCCTCGTCGTAAGGCTTCGCTTCCAAATAGACAATCCCGTGGGCGTGGTCGTCGCTGACGGTCATTTGCAGAATGTTGACGCCCCGTGCGGCCATGCGTTCGGCGATGTCAGCCACAATACCCGGGCGGTCCGCAGGCGTGACGATGGTGATTTGTTTCATAGTTTCGGGGTGACGCGTTGGGCGAGTGAAGCCGCCACGTCCGCCACCACATGGTCAATCATGGTGCGGGTTACGTGGGGCAGGGTGATGATGTGGGCAATGTCGCGGCTGGGCGCAATTTGCCAGCGTGCCATGACCTCGGGGCCGGGGCGCGGAAATACCACGGTAATGGAATTGGGATGACGCCAGGCGTGGAGGCCGGCAGCCTTGAACTGGGCAATGGCGTAATCGGCCAGGGCAAAACAATCGGCCACGCGCTGCTGAAAGCCCGCTTCGCCACGGCGCTGAATGGCGCTCCAAAGAATGAGCGGACTGAAGGCGTTGCGGCTGCCGGCAATGGTGGTGTCCATGCAGCCAACGTATTCCACGCTACGCGCCACGCGGTCAACGTGTCGCCGCCGCGCGAGGGTCACGCCGCAAGGCATGGGGCAGCCGATGAATTTGTGACCGGAAACGGAGAGTGAATCCACACCGGCATCGAACCCGAATAGCTGCGGATCTTTTACCCAGGGCAGAATCATGCCCGACAACGCCGCATCCGCATGAATGTAATGGCGCGTGATGGCGAGGTCCTTGAGCATAGTGCGGATTTTGCCAAGGTCATCCACGGCACCGTGCATGGTGGTGCCGATGTTGGCGAGAATGATGGGCGGAACGTCGCGATGAATCTTCAGGGTTTCGCGCAAGTCTTCGTAATCAATTTCGCCGTTGTCGGCTCCGCGAATCATGATGCTGCGGGCGCCGAGCACGCGTACAATTTTGGCTGCCGAGTAATGGGTATGCTCGGAGTAATACACGACGCCGTCGGGATAAATTTCCCGGCCCAAATAGAGGCCGTAAAGATTGCCTTCGGTGCCGCCGGCGGTGACGTAACCCCATGTTTCGCCCTCGGTGGCGCGCAGATGTTTCTGGAAAAACGCGACAACTTCGCGTTCAAAGCTGAAGGTGTTCTCGCGATAGAGTGACTCACCAAAGGGATCGCCCACGTTGTTCAGCGCAAAGCGGAGCAGCGGAATGATTTCCGGATACGCAAAATCCTGGCTGCACGGGTATCCCACAAAGCTGGATTCAAGCTGCTCCATCGAGGACAAGAAATCGGCCAGGCGCGCGGCGGCGGCGGCGGGCAGGGGTGGCATGGACGGAATGTCCGCCCGGTTTAAAATGGCAGTGTCGGTAGCTTGCATGACTGGCGGTTCACAATACGATTAGCGGTTAACAATTAAAAGCAATCCCCTAATTCTGTCTTCCAAGGTCTGGCGATTTAGGCCGTGCAGTGGATTGGCTGCGTCAGGGACTTTCGAAGACATGAGCGTGCGGGGAAAATGGGCGAGGGTAAATACGTAATTCGGGGGATTTTCAAACGGCGGAGGCATGCGGGCACAAATGAAACACAAATTGCCATGGATTATGAAAACGATTGAGGCAACGGTGCTTCAGCACTGCTTTTCGGGATGGTTGCGCCAATGTTTGTCAGTCCCGGAAGGACACGGCTTTTGAACAACCAAGTAACGAAATCAAAATCCCGCTTGGATGGCACTCTCAATTTTTGCGTGACCGCTGGCGTTGGGATTTATCCCGTCAAAAAAATAATCGGTGTTGGAATTCAAAACTGGCACCGGCACCCATTTGACATTCAACCCCACGCCGGACAAAGTCGCCGCGGAATTACTGAGCATCTGGCTGTAAGCATTCGCCGCTTGATCACTGCCTTGGAGATAGGTCGACGGAAGATTCGCATTCAGGTAATTGGAGCCGGCGATTTTTAGGGCTCCTGTCAGTATGACCTTCGGCAACAGATTGGTGGAGAATGAGGCGTACCAGCCTAAGAACGTATCGGCACCCGACTGCGGCGTAAAAAACGCATAGTGCCGGTTGGCGGTCAAATTGGTCATTATAATCAAACCTGGGGAATACGAGCGCGAGCCCCACGTGACACCAGTCGGTCCCGGGCCCGTATTGGGGGAAGTTCGGATACACGAGTAGGTGTTCGTGGCATAGGTCGGCAGGATGTTGCCATCGACATAGTCACCCACCGTCACCACCGTTGTCCCCGCACCACTACTGAGCCGCGCCGTCCCGATCAGCAAGGTGTTGCCGGAAAAGAAGAACAACGCGGCGTTGGGTTGCGTGGAATATGCCAAACCGCCCAATGCATTCGGCAGCGTGCTCCAACCCGGCGGAAAGTAGATGCTGTTCGTCAACGGATTGAGCGCTCCTTGGAGAACATTCGTTTCCGATACCCGCAACGACGTTGGAATGCCCAGCCATGCCGCCAGCGAATTTACGGCCTCTTGATTATCCGTCAACGCCGCCTGATTCGTGCCGAACCAAAAGACATCATTATATCCCGCCAGCCAGACACTGACCGTTGAATTGGAGACCGTATAATTGTTGGCCGTGATCGCGTCTGCTTGTGCGTCCGCTATTTCGCTGCCGCCCACGCCTGCGTTGCTCTCGATCAGGGATAGATTTGTGCACAGCAAGGTTGAAAAACGGTTCGTCAAATTGGGCTGCTGCGACGTAGGATTAAAACCCACGGTGACCGAGTCACCAAAAAAGTAGCAAATGGGGGACGCGGCGGCCGGCCCATTGCTCACGGTCAATGTGCCGTAGTTCGTGGTGACCGCATAGTTAACCAACCGGCCGTTGGGGTCCACCAATTGCGGAACAATCGGATAGGTTCCAACTGGGCTGTTGCTGGTCGCCGTCGTGGTGTAGAGGGCCGTGATGTTGTCGCTGTTTTGAATGCCAGTAATGCTGCCGGTAAACACGGGATTGGCCGTATTTGAAT
>Ga0265327_10004623_pt1 | contig 12090 bp, 11 predicted proteins | sample 41621metaG_FD_202089 | JGI IMG/M metagenome (GOLD analysis project Ga0265327, IMG submission 202089) | Rhizosphere microbial communities from Carex aquatilis grown in University of Washington, Seatle, WA, United States - 4-16-21 metaG | ecosystem: Host-associated > Plants > Roots > Rhizosphere...
GGTCGGCCGGCCCCTTCTTGGAGTGGAAGGCGAAAGCCATCTGGCTGGTGGCCTCGCCGGAGAACACGTGGGCCGGATTGCCGTCGTCGCCGTTCTTGCCGAGGATATTGAGCTTGGCGCCGGCGCCGTAGAGCTTCAGCTCGAGGTCCGGATTGCCGACCGAGCCGGTCAGGTTGAGCGGGCCTTCCTTGCCGTCGGCCGTCTGCTTCCACTCTTCCTTCCACAGAAGGCCCGCCCGTTGCGGGTTCTCCGGATTGACGGCGGGGCGGGCGCCGGCCGCGGGCGCGGCGGGGGCTTGGGCCATGGCGGCGCCGGCGAGGGCGGCGGTCGCAGCGGCGATCAGAATGGTCTTCACGCGGGCTCTCCCTGGATCAGGCCTTGCGAGGCCTTGTTTTCTGTGGCGCGACGCTAGAACCCCGCCGCCTTCAAGGCAACGGCTAGCGCCCCTTGAACGCCGGCTTCCGTTTCTCGAGAAAGGCGGCCATGCCCTCCTTCTGGTCCTCGGTGGCGAACAGGGACTGGAACAGACGGCGCTCGCTCTTCAGGCCCTGGGCCAGGGTAGTCTCGAAGGCGGTCTCAACCATCTCCTTGCACACGGTCACGGCCACGGGCGACAGGCCCGCGATCTTGGCGGCCGCGGCCTTGGCCTCGGTCATGAGTTCGGCGGCCGGGACCACGCGGCTGACCAGGCCCGAGCGCTCGGCCTCGGCGGCGTCCATCATGCGGCCGGTCAGCACCAGGTCCATGGCCTTGGCCTTGCCCACGGCTCGGGTCAGGCGCTGGCTGCCGCCGATGCCGGGGCCGATGCCCAGGGTCACCTCGGGCTGGCCGAACTTGGCCGTGTCGGCGGCGATGACGATGTCGCACATCATGGCCAGCTCGCAGCCGCCGCCCAGGGCGTAGCCGGACACCGCGGCGATCAGCGGCTTGCGAAAGCGCGCCGCCCGTTCGTGGGTGCGGGTGATGAAGTCCTGCAGATAGGTCGCGGGAAATTCGAGACCTGACATCTCCTTGATGTCGGCGCCGGCGGCGAAGGCCCTGTCAGACCCGGTCAGGACTACGCAGCGCACGGCGTCGTCGGCTTCCGCGGCGTCCAGCGCCGAGGTCAGCTCGGCCATCATGGCGCTGTTGAGCGCGTTCAGCGCCTCGGGGCGGTTCAGGCGGATGACCTGAAAGCCCTCGCCGGGCTCGACCACCAGGCATTGATACTCGGCCATGGAAGTCCTCATTGCCGCAGCGAAGAGTCTATCATGGCGTCAATCCGCGAGCGCGTCAGGCGAAAGTGTGAGCGGTTTCGCCGTCAGACGCGCACTCAATCCAAGAATCTCTATGGGCCGTCGACGCGGATTCCCTTGTTCCGCAACAGGTCCGGCAGCCCGCCCGGCCCGACTAGGTGCCCGACCCCCACCACCACCACGACCCGGGCGGGCCGTCCTCCGGCGGGCGGAGGCGTTTGCAGGCGCTCGACCAGGGTCCGGACCCAGGCGGCGTTGCGGCTGGTCAGGAGGATGTCGAACATCTCCGGGCTCTCCTTGCGCAGCGCCTCCACGCCCTCGGTCTCGATCGCCTTGACGTCGCCCATCAGCCAGCCGTCGAGCAGGCGCTTGGACTGGCCGGGATCCTCCTCGAGGTCGCGCAGGGTGTCCTGCAGGGAGGCGACCTGGATCGACTGCGGCTGGCCGGCGAACATGCCGATCTGCTGGGCCGGGGTCTCGAAGGCGCGGCGCTGCGCCTGGGGCGCGCTGTCGGCGAGCTGGCGTTCGACCCCCTGGTCGGCCGTCGCGCCCTCGCGAGCGTAGGCGGCCTCGCCGATGGTGACCTCCGCCAGCCAGGGCCGCAGGCGCTCCAGCTCCGCGCCTGGCAGGCGCAGGGCCTGTTCCTGGCGCCGCAGGCGCATCCTTCCGTCGGGAGACAACAGGTCGACCAGGCTCCGGCCTTCCGGCAGCATGCCCTGGGCCAGGGCCAGCCTCTGGGCGTCGAGCAGGGCGGCCGAATCCGTCGGCGTCTCGAACCACAGCTCGTCGGCCTCGGTCAGGGCCTGGCGCAGGGCGTCGGGCTCCCAGTCCGCGCCGCGGGGCAGGATGTGGACCGAGCCGAACAGCGTCACCGTCGCGCCGGATCCGTGTGCTGTCCACAGCGGCGGCTTGGCCCAGGCCGGGGCCGACAGCGCCCAGAGGGTCAGCAGCAGCGCGAACAGCCGCCTCACCTCTGGCACTCCGCGCAATAGAAGGTTGAGCGGCCGCCCTGGACCTTGCGCCGGATCACGCCCCGGCAGCCGGGGGTAAGGCAGGGCTGGTCCTCCCGGCCATAGGCCTTGAAGCTATGCTGGAAGTAGCCCAACGAGCCGTCGGCGGCCTGGAAGTCGCGTAGAGTCGAGCCGCCCGCGGCGATCGCCTCCTCCAGCACCTGGCGGATCGCCGCGACCAGCACGCTGAGCCTGGCGCGGGCGACCTTGCCGCCGGCCTTCAGGGGCGAGATGCGCGCCCGGTGCAGGGCCTCGCAGACATAGATGTTGCCGAGGCCGGCGACGATCCGCTGGTCCAGAAGCAATGTCTTGATCGCCTGGCTGCGCCCCTTCAGGGCCTCGGCCAGATAGGCGGCGGTGAAGTCCGGCCCCAACGGCTCGGGGCCCATGCCGGCGAACCAGGGATGACGCGGTATGGCCGTAGTCTCGATCAGGTCCATGAAGCCGAAACGGCGGGCGTCGAAGAAGGTCAGCCGGCGGCCGGCGTCGGTGTCGAACACGACATGGGCGTGCTTCTCGCCCTCGGGCGCCTTGAGGGAGAAGCCGCCCGGCTTCAGCACACCTTCGTGGGCGGCGATCTCAAAGCGTCCGGTCATGCCCAGGTGCATCACCAGGGTCTCGCCGGTGTCGAGTTCGGCCAGCATGTACTTGGCGCGGCGTTTCAGGCTCAGCACCCGGGCGCCCTGCAGTCTCTGGGCGAAGCGCTCCGGCAGCGGAAAGCGCAGGTCCGGACGGCGCGCCAGGGCGTGGGTGATCCGGCGGCCCTCGAGCGAGGACAGCAGCCCGCGCCGCACGGTCTCGACTTCGGGCAGCTCAGGCATGCGGGGTGGCCGGGGTCATGGCCCTGATTAGCGTGGCCCGCCCGTTCGGCAAAGCCGCGAGCGGCTTTCCTCGGCCCTTCCGTCCGGCGCGCATTTGCGCCAAACACTGCCGGCGGCTTCCATCCGGGGCCTGACGGGAAGTGTGCATGAGCGGCAAGGCCAGCTTTGGCTTCAGGGACGTGGATGCGGCGGACAAGGCCGGGATGGTGCGCGGCGTGTTCGACCGCGTGGCCGGACGCTACGACCTGATGAACGACCTGATGTCGGCCGGAGTGCACCGCCTCTGGAAGGACATGACCGCCGCGCGGCTCAATCCCCAGCCCGGCGAGACCATCATCGACTGCGCCGGGGGCACCGGCGACATGGCCGGGCGCTTCGCCCGCATGGCCCGCGCCGCCCAGCTGCGCCGCGGCGGGCGGGACGCCCGCATCGTGGTGATCGACTACAACGCCGAGATGGTGGCCGCCGGCATCCGCCGCGGCGGCGAGCCGGAGATCGCCTGGGCCGTGGGCGACGCCCAGAGGCTGCCCCTCAGGGACGGCGAGGCCGACGCCTATGTCATCTCTTTCGGACTGCGCAACGTCACCGACGTGCAGGCGGCGCTGGGCGAGGCGCGGCGGGTGCTGAAGCCCGGCGGGCGCTTTCTGTGCCTGGAGTTCTCGCGCCCCCCCGCCGAGGCTCTGCGAAAGGCCTATGACGCCTATTCCTTCCACGTGATCCCCCAGATCGGGGCCTGGGTGGCCAAGGACCGCGACAGCTACCAGTACCTGGTGGAGAGCATCCGCCGGTTTCCCGATCAGGAGACGCTGAAGGGGATGATGGCCAAGGCTGGGTTCGGCCGCCCCGGCTACACCAACTTCACCGGCGGCGTCGCGGCCCTGCACCAGGGCTGGGCGGTGTAGGTGAGCGACCTTTTCGCTTTCTTCCGCCTGCTGGGCGCCGGCTGGGTGCTGGTGCGGGCCGATGCGCTGCTCCCGCGGGCCCTGGATCCCTACCTGACGCCCCCCGCGCGCCTGCTGGCGAAGTGCCTGCGCCTGTTCGCGGGACCGCAGGCTCGGCGCGGCCGCCCCGGCGAACGTCTGGCCCTGGCCCTCGAGCAGCTGGGCCCGGTGGCGATCAAGCTCGGCCAGCTGCTGTCCACCCGCGCCGACATCTTCGGCCAGGCCTTCGCCGACGACCTCGCCCGGCTCAAGGACCAGCTCGACCCTTTCCCCATGGAGCTCGCCTACGCCGAGGTCAGCAATTCCCTGGGCCGGCCGGCCGGCTCCCTGTTCTCCGAGTTTCACCCGCCCGTCGCCGCCGCCTCGCTCGCCCAGGCCCATCCCGCGCGCCTGAACGACGGGCGCAAGGTGGCGGTGAAGGTGCTGCGGCCGGGGGTGGAGCACCGCATCCGCGCCGACATCCGCGCGCTCGGGCTGGCGGCGCGGTTCGCCGAGCGCCTGGGCCCCGAGGCCCGGCGGCTGGAACCGCGGGCGGCGGTGGCCACGGTGGCGCGATCGCTGGAGCTGGAGCTGGACCTGCGGATGGAGGCGGCCGGCGCCAGCGAGCTTGGGGAGGTGATGGCCCGCGACCCCTACATGCGCGCGCCGGAGGTGATCTGGGATGGGGTGGGCAAGCGGGTGCTGACCCTGGCCTGGGCCGAGGGCATGGCCCTGTCGGACCCGGCCGCGCTGGACCAGGAGGGCCTGGACCGTCCCGCCCTCGCCACCCAGCTGATCCGCGCCTTCCTGGCCCAGGCCCTGGACCACGGGGTGTTTCACGCCGACCTGCACGAGGGCAACCTGTTCGCCGCTCCGCCCGACCGGCTGACGGCGGTGGACTACGGCATCATCGGCCGCCTGGGTCCACCCGAGCGGCGCTACCTGGCCGAGATCCTGTGGGGTTTTCTGGAACGCGACTACATCCGCGTGTCGCGGGTGCATTTCGAGGCCGGCTACGTGCCGGCGCACCATTCGGTGGAGGCCTTCGCCCAGGCGATCCGGGCCGTGGGCGAACCGATCTTCGGCCACAACGCCAACGCCGTCTCCATGGGGCGCATCCTGGGTCAGCTGTTCGAGATCACCGCCCTGTTCGACATGCGTCTGCGGCCCGAGCTCGTCTTGCTGCAGAAGACCATGGTGACGGTCGAGGGCGTGGCCCGCCGTATCGACCCTGAGCACGACATCTGGGCCGCCGCCGATCCGGTGGTGCGCCGCTGGATCGCCCGCGAACTGTCGCCCCCCGCCCGCATCCGCCGCCTGGCCGAGGAGGGCCTGAGCGTGCTGGAGGGCCTGGCCCGTCACGCCCGCGCCGTACCTGTCTCCGAAGTGGTCAGGGAGGCCGAGCCCAAGTCCGGCTCGCGGATGCTGTGGTTCGCGGCCGGCGCCGCTCTTGCGGGCGCCGCCTTCGCCATCGCCGCCCTGATCCGCCTCGGCTGAGATCCGCGCCGCCATTGTCAAGGCAGGGCGCGGTTACCACCTGTGCCGGAGACCGTGGGGGAACTTCCGATGACCGACACCGCCAATACGACTCAGGCCGACTATTGGAACGGCGGGGCGGGCCAGACCTGGGTCGAACTCAAGGACCTGATCGACCTGGAGCTGCGCCCGCTGGGCCTGGAGGCCCAGGCCGCGCTCTCGCCCCGGCCCGGCGAACGGGTGCTCGACATCGGCTGCGGCTCCGGCGAGACCAGCCTCGACCTGGCCGCGGCGGTCGCCCCAAACGGTTCGGTGGTCGGCGCCGACATATCGCGCCTGCTGCTCGACCTGGCGGCCGAGCGCGCCAAAGGCCGGGGCCTGGCGGTGCGGTTCCTGGCGGCCGACGCCCAGGTGTCGGATTTCGGGGGCGAGCCGTTCGACGCCGTATTCTCGCGCTTCGGCGTGATGTTCTTCTCCGACCCAGGCGCAGCCTTCGCCAACATCCGTCGGTCGCTCAAGCCCGGAGGCCGGCTGGCCTTCGTCTGCTGGCGCCCATTCGAAGAGAATCCTCTGATGAAAGCGCCGCTGGACGCGGCTCAGGCCCTGATCCCACCCCTGCCGCCATCCGATCCCCTGGCGCCCGGGCCCTTCGCCTTCGCCGATCCCGAGCGGGTGCGCGGGATTCTCGGGGGCTCCGGGTTCACGGAGGTCGCCATCCGCTCGTTCGACGCAACCGTCGGCGGCTGGACGCCCGATCAGGCCCTGCTCGTCGCCCAGCGGCTGGGGCCGCTCGGCGGCATGTTGCGCGAGAACCCGGACTTGCGGCCCAAGGTGCTGGCGGCGGTGGCCGGGGCGCTGGAACGCTTCACCGGGCCGGATGGCAAGGTCGGGATGCCCGCCGCCGTCTGGATCGTGACGGCGAGCGCTCCCTAGACCTGTCTAGCCGTTGTCGTCGCCGGAGGAGCGGCGCGCCGAGCGGCGGCTCGAGGACGTCGTGCGCGAGCCGTAGTCGTCCTCGCCCTTGCTGTCCTTCTGCTGCTTCCAGTAGTCGGCGCCGTCGCGCGGCTTGAACAGCGTGCGCGGAGCGCCCTGCTTGTCGACCACCGCGAACAGATTGGCCTTGGCGTCGTACATCAGCCTGTCGCCGTTGGACCGGGTGAGGCTCTCCACGCCCTTGGGCGGGTTGTCGACGAAGGCGTGCACCTTGGTCAGGAAGTCGTCCTCGCTGGTCGCCCCCACCGCGTCGCCGTCGCGCTTGTAATGATAGTCGGCGTTCTCCTGGGCGGTGTGCTTCTTGTTGGCGGCCCACAGCGGCTTGCCGTGAAACAGCGGCGTGTCGGACTCCCGCGCCGAGGAGGCGGCCGAGGTCGTGTAGACCGCGTTGGAATAGCGCGCCGGGGCCCGGACGTCGGACCCTTCGGGCGCGGCGTCGGCCAGACGCCGGTCGGATCCTTCGCCGGCGTGGGCCCGGGCCGGATTGGCCGAGGGCGCGCCGTCGCAGGCCGATAGAGACAATACGCATACAAGAGCCGCGCTCGCGGCCGCCGCGGACCGCAAGGCCCAATACCGTGTTTCCATTGGGTTTCTCCCATCAGAGCCAAAGTCTGCGGCCAGAACCCGATCAGCCGGGAACAAATAAAGAACAAAATTACGCCGTTTGTCGAGTCGGAATTTTCAGCCTCTTAAGGCGGAGCGCGAAAGCCGCTATGACGCTGGCCGTGCAGTGCTGGAGGAGCAGGCCATGCCGGCCGCAGGCAAGCGGGTTCTTCTGATCGTCGGCGGCGGGGTGGCGGCCTACAAGGCGCTCGAACTCGTGCGCCTGTTGCGCAAGGCCGACATCGCCGTGCGGCCGATCCTGACCCGGGCGGGGAGCCAGTTCGTCACCCCCCTGTCGCTGCAGGCGCTCAGCGAAGGCACGGTCTACCAGGACCTGTTCTCCCTGACCGACGAGTCGCAGATGGGCCATATCGAGCTGTCCCGCTCGGCCGACCTGATCGTGGTGGCCCCGGCCACGGCGGACCTGATGGCCAAGGCGGCCGTCGGCCTCTGCGACGACCTCGCCTCCACCACCCTTCTGGCCACCGACACGCCCGTACTGATGGCGCCGGCGATGAACGTGCGCATGTGGGAGCATCCGGCCACCCGGGCCAACCTGCAGACCCTCAGGTCGCGCGGCGTGCGGTTCGTCGGGCCGGACGAGGGGCCGATGGCCTGCGGCGAGTTCGGGCTCGGGCGCCTGGCCGAGCCGGCGGAGATGTTCAAGGCCATCCTGGCCGAGCTGGCGCCGGGGCCGGCCAACGCGCCGCTGAAGGGCAAGCGCATCGTGGTCACCGCCGGACCCACGGTCGAGCCGATCGACCCGGTGCGGGTGCTGACCAATCGCTCCAGCGGCAAGCAGGGATACGCGGTGGCCAGCGCCCTGGCGGCGCTCGGAGCCGAGGTGACCCTTGTGTCCGGGCCGACCGCCCTGCCCGGCCCCGCTGGAGTGGAGCGCGTGCAGGTCGAGACGGCGCGGCAGATGCTGGCGGCCTGCGAAGCCGCCCTGCCGGTCGATGCGGCGGTGTGCGTGGCCGCGGTGGCCGACTGGCGCCCGGCGGAGGCCGACGGGCGCAAGGCCGCCAAGGGCGCGCACGGGCCGAGCCTGGGCCTGGCCGAGAACCCCGACATCCTGGCGACCCTGTCTCAGCCGGGGCGAGCGCGTCCTGGGCTGGTGGTGGGCTTTGCGGCGGAAACCAGCGGCGACGAAGCCGAGCTCGAGGCCCTGGCCCGCGCCAAGCTGCTGCGCAAGGGCTGCGACTGGATCGTGGCCAACGATGTGGCGCGCGAGGGGGTGATGGGCGGCGACGACAATGCGGTGCTGTTCGTCACCGCCGAGGGCACGGAGCGGTGGGGTCCGACCTCCAAGGCCGAGATCGCCGAGCAACTGGCGGCGCGCATCGAGGCGGCATTGGCGTGATGATTCCGCGCTACCGCTTCGCTACTTGAGCGCGGAATCATCGTAAGGCATTGGCGTCATGACACCCAAGATCGCCGTCCGCCGCCTGCCCCACGCCGAGGGCCTGCCGCTCCCCGCCTACGAGACCGCCGGCTCGGCCGGCATGGACCTCCGGGCCGCCTTGCCCGAGGACGAGCCGATCAGCTTGCGGCCCGGCGCGCGGGCCATGGTTCCCACCGGCATGTGCTGGGCCATACCCCAGGGCTACGAGGTGCAGGTGCGCCCGCGTTCGGGCCTGGCCGCCAAGAACGGGGTCACCTGCCTCAACACCCCCGGCACCATCGACAGCGACTACCGGGGCGAGGTGAAGGTGATCCTGATCAACCTCGGTGAGGACGACTTCGTCATCCGCCGCGGCGACCGCATTGCGCAAATGGTGATTGCGCCTGTGGCGCAGGCCGGCTGGATCGAGGTCGACAGCCTCGACGACACCGCGCGCGGCGCGGGCGGCTTCGGGTCCACCGGCCACGGGTGAGGTCTTGATAACCTCGAGCTGATGCGTTAGCCGCCCAAGGGCATGATCCAGGACCAGACCGCTCAGGACGAGGTGACCATCCGTCCCTCTCAGGTGATCAACTACGGCGCCTATCTGTTCGCCGCCGTGCAGATGGCCATTTGCGCGGCCCTGTTCGCCGTTCTGCGCCAGCACTGGCCGAACCTGCACCCGGTCATACTGGCCATACCGCTGTTCGCCATCCTGGGCGTGGCCACGCTCACCTGGCTGAAGACCGCGTCGGCGTCCTACCACTTCGCCAAGGGCCGCCTGACTTGGCGCACGGGCATCCTGTCGCGTTCGGCCGAGTCGCTGGAGCTTTACCGCATCGCCGACGTGACCATGGTCCAGCCGCTGTTCCAGCGCCTGTTCGGCGTGGGCCGCATCACCATCCGCTCGGCCGACGCCAACCATCGCGAGATCGTCATTGAGGGCGTGCCCGGTCCCGACCGCTTCCGCGACTGGCTCACCGATCAAGTGCAGCAGACCCGCCGCGAGCGGGGCATGCACGAGATCCAGATGGATAGTCTTTGATTTGCGCTACCGCGCTTCGCGCTACTTGAGCGCGTTGAAGGCTCTCTAGAAATTCGGGCTGTGCACGGGGATCGCCGCCCGCTTGATGGCCTCGGGATCGAGGCCAGGGCGGACCTGCAGATGGCAGTCCTCGGTCAGGGTGGCGACCGTCACCGTGTGGTCGTCCTGCATGAACCACACCTGGGTCAGGCCCTTGCCGTCGCCCTTGTCCGACCGATTGCGGCCGACGCCGACCACGCGGGTGGAGGTGAACTGCATCTGTCGGGGATCGCCGGTCTCGGAAGCCGAAAGCTTGCCGTACTCGGCGATCACCTTGCGTGTCGCATCCTCGTCGGACAGGGCGAAACAGGCGGTCTTGGAGCCGCAAGCGCTGAGCCCCGTCAGAAGCAGCAAAGACAGGGGCAAAAACGCGCGCATTCCTCTCCCCCTCGATGGGGGAGAGGTCAGGAGTGGGGGTGCGGGCAGGACGACCCCGGACCCGGCGCAGGAGGCGGACCGCCTCCCGAGCTTCGCCTTCGACGTCATCGAAGCACCCCCATCCCTGCCCTTCCCCCATCGAGGGGGAAGGGGAGACTATCCGGTTAGCGCTACGCCGTCTCCAGCACCGCCTCGTCGGTCAGGGGGTGGGCCAGGCGCTTGACCATCTCCTTGGGGCAGACCTGCCAGAAATGGCCGCGCATCCGGTCCCAGTCGCGGAGCAGCTCCTTGGCGAAGCGGGAGCCGGTCTCCTCGGCGTGCTCGCTGACCAGGGCGTGCAGCGCGCCTTCCCAGTGGGCCGAGGCCAGGCGCTGGATCAGCACGCTCTCCTTGTTGAGGTAGAGCTCGAACCGCTCGTGCGGGTCGTAGACCCAGGCCATGCCGCCGGTCATGCCCGCCGCGAAGTTCTCGCCGACATCGCCCAGGATCACGACCTGGCCGCCAGTCATATATTCGCAGCCGTTGGCGCCCGCGCCCTCGACCACCGCCACAGCGCCGGAGTTGCGCACGGCGAAGCGCTCGCCGGCCTGGCCCGCCGCGAACAGCCGGCCCGAGGTCGCGCCATAGAGGCAGGTGTTGCCGATCAGGGCGTTGTTCTCGGGGAAGCTCAGGGTCGGCGACGGCTTGACAACCAGGGTCGCGCCGGAAAGGCCCTTGCCCACGTAGTCGTTGGACTCGCCGGTCAGCTCGATGCGCAGACCCTGCACGGCGAAGGCGCCGAGCGATTGGCCGGCCGAGCCCTTCAGCTGCACCGTGAGGTGGCCGGGGGGCAGGCCGTCCATGCCGTACTTGCGCACAATGTGGCTGGAGACGCGCGCGCCGATCGCCCGGGCGGTGTTGCGCACGGTGTAGGTCAGCTGCATCTTCTCGCCGCGTTCCAGCAGGGCCGCGGCGTCTCGCACGATCTGGGCGTCCAGGGTGTCGGGCACCTCGTTGCGGCCGACCATGGTGCAGTAGGGCCGGTTGGGGCCCGGGTCGGCCTGCACCAGCAGGGGGTTCAGGTCGAGGTCGTCCAGATGCTCGCCGCCGCGCGACACCTGCTGCAGCAGGTCGGTGCGGCCGACCACTTCCTGCAGGGTGCGGAAGCCCAGCTGGGCCAGGATCTCGCGCACCTCTTCGGCAATGAAGCTGAACAGGTTGATCACCTTGTCCGGCGAGCCGGTGAACTTCTTCCGCAGGCTCTCGTCCTGGGTGCAGACCCCCACCGGGCAGGTGTTGGAATGGCACTGGCGCACCATGATGCAGCCCATGGCGATCAGGCTGGCGGTGCCGATGCCGAACTCCTCGGCCCCCAGCATCGCGCCGATGACGATGTCGCGGCCGGTGCGCATGCCCCCGTCCGCCCTGAGACGCACGAAGTGGCGCAGGCCGTTCAGCACCAGCACCTGGTGCGCCTCCGACAAGCCCATCTCCCACGGCGCGCCGGCGTACTTGATCGACGTCTGCGACGACGCCCCGGTGCCGCCCACGTGGCCCGAGATCAGGATGTTGTCGGCCTTGGCCTTGGCCACGCCTGCGGCGATGGCGCCGATGCCGGTCATGGACACCAGCTTCACCGTGACCTTGGCGTCGGGGTTGATCTGCTTGAGGTCGTAGATCAGCTGGGCCAGGTCTTCGATCGAATAGATGTCATGGTGCGGCGGCGGCGAGATCAGCATCACGCCGGGCGTCGCGTGACGCAGGCGGGCAATCATCTCCGTCACCTTGAAGCCGGGCAGCTGGCCGCCCTCGCCGGGCTTGGCGCCCTGGGCGACCTTGATCTCCAGTTCCACGCACTTGTTCAGGTACTCGGCGGTCACGCCGAAGCGGCCCGAGGCGACCTGCTTGATGGCCGAGTTCGGGTTGTCGCCGTTGGGCAGGGGCTTGTAGCGCGCACGGTCCTCGCCGCCCTCGCCGGACACCGACTTGGCGCCGATGCGGTTCATGGCGATGTTCAGCGTGCCGTGGGCCTCCGGCCCGAGCGCGCCCAGCGACATGCCGGGGGTGACGAAGCGCTTGCGGATCTCGTTGACGCTTTCCACGTCGTCGAGGGGGATCGCACCGCGGTCGGGCCGCCAGTCGAGCAGCTCGCGCAGCTGGATGGGGGCCAGGCCGCGCATGCCTTCGGAATAGCGCTTGTAGCTGTCGTA
>Ga0265327_10004624_pt1 | contig 12090 bp, 12 predicted proteins | sample 41621metaG_FD_202089 | JGI IMG/M metagenome (GOLD analysis project Ga0265327, IMG submission 202089) | Rhizosphere microbial communities from Carex aquatilis grown in University of Washington, Seatle, WA, United States - 4-16-21 metaG | ecosystem: Host-associated > Plants > Roots > Rhizosphere...
TCCTGCGGCGCCTGCACGCCGCTGGTGGAACAGCTGCTGAAGCTGACCCTGGGCGACGGGTTCGAGGTCCGTACGGGTCCCGCCCCGGTCTGCAAGTGCGCCGCCCACGGCCATGACGTCGTCCGGCAGGCCATTGTCGACGGCGGGCTCAAGTCCCTGCCGGCGGTGATGCAGGCCCTGGAATGGACCACCCCAGACGGCTGCGCGTCGTGCCGCCCGGCGCTGAACTATTATCTGATCTGCGCCTGGCCGGGGGACTATCAGGACGACAAGCAATCGCGCTTCATCAATGAGCGGGCCCACGCCAACATCCAGAAGGACGGCACCTACTCCGTTGTCCCGCGCATGTGGGGCGGCATGACCACCCCCGCCGAGCTGCGAGCCATCGCCGACGTGGCGGACAAGTTCGCCATCCCCGCGGTCAAGGTCACCGGCGGCCAGCGCATCGACCTGCTGGGGGTCAGGAAGGACGACCTGCCCGCCGTCTGGGCCGATCTCAACGCCGCCGGCATGGTCTCCGGCCACGCCTACGCCAAGGGCCTCCGCACGGTGAAGACCTGCGTCGGCTCGGACTGGTGCCGGTTCGGGACCCAGGATTCCACCGGCCTGGGCATCCGGCTGGAGAAGTTCATGTGGGGCTCCTGGACCCCGGCCAAGGTCAAGCTCGGCGTCTCCGGATGCCCGCGCAACTGCGCCGAGGCCACCTGCAAGGACGTGGGGGTGGTCTGCGTGGACTCTGGCTACGAGATCCATGTGGGCGGCGCCGCCGGCCTGCATATCCGCAGCACGGAGGTGCTCACCCGGGTCGCGACCGAGGACGAGGCGGTCTGGACCATCTGCGCCCTTGTCCAACTCTATCGCGAGCAGGGCTGGTACCTGGAGCGGATCTATAAGTGGATGGATCGGGTGGGCCTGGCTTCTATCCAGGCGGCCCTGGCGGACCCCGAAGACCGCCGGGCGCTCTATGACCGGTTCGCATATTCCCAGCGCTTCTCCCGCATCGACCCCTGGGCCGAGCGGGTCGCCGGGCGCCACACCGACGAATTCAATCCCCTGAGCCGCCGCCTGGAGTTCGCCCCCGCATGAACGTGCTCGTGAGAGAACCCGCCATCGTCTGGACAGATGTGGGCGCGGTGACCGACATTCCCCGCCGCGGCGCCCGGCGTGCGCCCAGCCCTCAGGGGGACATCGCCATCTTCCGCACCGGCGACGGCCAGGTGTTCGCCCTGCTGGACAGGTGCCCGCACAAGGGCGGCCCGCTCAGCCAGGGCATCGTCCATGGCCAGTCGGTCACCTGCCCCCTGCACAGCCGGGTCATCGACCTGGCCACCGGCGAGGGGGTGGGCGCCGACAAGGGCATGGGCTGCGCGCCGGTGATCCCGCTGGAGGTACGAGATGGCCGCCTGTGGATCGGCGTGGCGGCAGGCTAGCCCTTGACCCTCCCGTCCCTGTCCCATCCCCAACCCCGCTCATCCCGGCGAATGCCGGGACCCAGATCCTATGGCTCCGCGTCCGCCTCAAAGGTCCATCGGCGAACCTCCCGAACCACGGCGCCATGTCATCTGGGTCCCGGCATTCGCCGGGATGAGCGGATGATGGGGTGGTTCGGCGTGGCGGTGACCTGACCCATGGCTGACAGCTCCCACTCCCCCGGCGTCGCCACCACCTGCCCCTATTGCGGCGTAGGTTGCGGGGTGTCGGGACGCGTTGCGCAGGGCCGGACCCTGTCGGTCGCCGGCGACGCCAGCCACCCCGCCAATGCTGGCCGCCTCTGCTCCAAAGGCTCGGCCCTGGGCGCCACGGTGGGCCTGGAGGGCCGTCTGCTCGCCCCGATGATCGGCGGACGTGAGGTCTCCTGGAACGAGGCCACGGCCCTGGTGGCCCGACGGTTCTCCCAGACCATCGCCCGTCATGGTCCGGACGCGGTGGCCTTCTACGTCTCCGGCCAGCTGCTCACCGAGGACTATTACGCCGCCAACAAGCTGATGAAGGGCTTCATCGGCTCGGGGAATATCGACACCAATTCCAGGCTCTGCATGGCCTCGGCCGTGGCCGCTCACAAGCTGGCCTTCGGCGCCGACCTGGTGCCCGGCTGCTACGAGGACCTGGACCTGGCCGAACTGGTGGTGTTCTCCGGCCACAACGCCGCCTGGACTCATCCCGTCCTCTTCCGGCGCATGGAAGCGGCCCGGTTCAGGGGCCAGCGGCATGTGGTCATCGACCCCCGCCGCACCGACACCGCCGAGGTGGCCGACCTGCACCTGCCCCTGGCCCCGCAGATGGACGTGCGCCTGTGGAACGGCCTGCTGGCCGACCTCATCCGCCGCGGCGCGGTCGACCGCGGCTATATCGCCGCCCACCTGAACGGCTTCGCAGCCGTGGAAGCGGCCCTGGCGGAGGCCGATCAGTCCCCCGCCACCGTGGCCGCCGACTGCGGCCTGGCCCTCCCCGACCTCGAGACCTTCTTCCGCTGGGTCGCCGAGACGCCGCGGACGGTCAGCCTGTTCTCCATGGGCGCCAACCAGTCGGCTCAGGGGACCGCCAAGGGCCTGGCCATCCTCAATGTCCACCTGGCCACCGGCCGGATCGGCAAGCCGGGCGCCTGCCCGTTCTCCATCACCGGCCAGCCCAACGCCATGGGCGGACGGGAGACCGGCGGCATGGCCACCACCCTGGCCGGCCACATGGACTTCGCCCCCGCAGACGTGGCGCGGGTCGGCCGCTTCTGGGGCGCGCCGGCTATCGCCAGGCGGCCGGGCCTCAAGGCGGTCGAGATGTTCGAGGCGGTGGCGGAGGGCCGCATCAAGGCGATCTGGATCATGGCCACGAACCCGGCGGTCAGCCTGCCCGACGCCACGAGGGTGCGCGCCGCCCTGGCCGCCTGCCCCTTCGTGGTGGTGTCCGATGTGATGGCCGAGACCGACACCATGGCGTTGGCCCATGTGAAACTACCGGCCCTGGCCTGGGGCGAGAAAGACGGCACGGTCACCAATTCCGAGCGCCGGATCTCCCGGCAGCGCTCCCTGTTCCCCGCCCCCGGCCAGGCCCGCGCCGACTGGCGGATCATCGCCGACGTGGCCCAGGCCATGGGTCACCGCGACGCCTTCTCCTGGCCCACCGCCCACAGTGTGTTCCGCGAATGGGCCCGCCTCACCGCCTTCGAGAACGAGGGCCGCCCCCTCAACCTCTCGGGCCTGGTGGGCCTGTCCCCCCAGGCCTATGAGCAGCTCCGTCCCGTGCAGTGGCCGGTGACGGCGGACGGCGCGGGCACGCCGCGCCTGTTCACCGATGGCGGCTTCCCGACCGCGGACGGACGCGCCGTGCTCATTCCCGTCAGGCCCGCGAGCCCGGCCACGACGGCGGCCTATCCCCTGTCCCTCAACACCGGCCGCATCCGTGACCAGTGGCATACGCTCACCCGCACCGGCCTTGCCCCGGATCTCTGGCGTCACGCCCCCGAACCCCAGGTGGAGATTCATCCCGAAGACGCGGAAATAGCTGGACTTTTCGAGGGCATGCTCACCCGAATCCAGACGCCCCGCGGCGAGGCCGTCGCCGTGGCCCGGCTGACCGACCGCCAGCGCCGGGGCGGCATCTTCCTGCCCATGCACTGGACCGACGCCTATGCCCCCCGGGCGCGCGCCAATCCGCTGATCGCCGCAAATATCGACCCCATCTCCGGCCAACCGGAATTCAAGCACACCCCGGCCCGCCTGCGGCCCTATCGCGAGACCTGGAAGGGCTTCCTGCTCTCCCGGGAGCCCCACGCGCCGCCGCCCGGCCTCGACCTGATCTGGCGGCGCATTCCCCAGACCGCCGGCCACCTGCACGAATTCGCCGGCCGCGGCGACCAGTCCGAACGCGACGCCCTGCGCCGGGCCCTGGGGGACCTGGAGGGCGATGTGCTGGCCTATGAGGACCCGGCCACCGGCGCGCGGCGGGAGGCCTGGATCCGAGGCGGCCGCCTGGAGCGGGTGCTGTTCGTCGCCACCCTGGGGACCCTGCCGCCCCGCGCCTGGCTGGCGGACCTGCTGGAAGCCGAGGTCCTGCCTCCCGAGGCCCGCGTCACCCTGCTGTTCGGCCGCCCGCCCGGACCGGTCATCGACAACGGACCTATAGTCTGCGCCTGCCTCAAGGTCGCCGCCCGCACCCTCGACGAGGCCGCCCGCGGCGGCGCCCGCACGGTGGACGCCGTCGCCGCGGCTACGGGCGCCGGGACCAATTGCGGATCCTGCCGGCCGGAGATCGCACGCCGGCTGGCCGCCCTCATTCCTGTCCAGGAGACCCGCAATGCGGCCTGACCCCGCGATCGGCCGCGTCCTGCTGGTGGGCGCCGGCCCTGGCCCCGCCGACCTGATGACCGTCCGCGCCCTGCGCGCCGTCGAATCCGCCCAGGCCCTGCTCTATGACGCCCTGGTGGACCCGGGCGTCCTCGAGCTCGCGCCCCGGGCCTGCCTGCGCATCCAGACCGGCAAACGCGCCGGCCGCCTCAGCATGAAGCAACACACCATCAACAGGCTGATGCTCCGCCTCGCCCGCCGCGGCCTGCGGGTGGTGCGGCTGAAGGGCGGCGATCCCTCGGTGTTCGGCCGGGTGGGGGAAGAGCGCGCGTTCCTGCACGCCCATGGGGTGGCGGCGGAGATCGTGCCCGGGGTCACGGCGGCCTGCGCGGCGGCGGCGCAGTTCGGCTTCCCCCTGACCCATCGCGGCGAGGCCCGGCGGCTGCTGATCGCCACCGCCACGGTGGCGAGCGGAGACCTCACCGAGGGGGGGGGGGCGGGGGCGGCCGACCCGGAGACCACGCTGGCGCTCTATATGGGCCGTGACCAGGCGGGCGCGGCGGCGGAGCGGCTGATCCACCAGGGCCGCCCCCCCTCCACCCCGGCCATCGCCGTGGAGAACGCCGGCCACCCGCACGCCCGGGCGTTTCCCGCCACCCTGCAGACCCTGGCCGCGACCCTGGCGGCGGCGCACCCGGACGGCCCGGTGATCCTGCTGATCGGCGAGGTCTGCGCCCAGGCCGATGTCGCGACCCTGGGGCCCGCAACCGTGGGCGCGCTCCCAGCGAGGGCGGCGCGGTGAACGACACCCGGATGTTCGCCTTCGAAAGCGATTTCGTGGCCAGCCTGAAATGCATTCCCATGGCCGTGCGGCTCAAGCTCGACCGCTGCGGGATCAAGCTCACCCTGCGCCAGTGGAGCCGGTTCACCCGCCAGGACCGCCAGGACCTGCTGCTCCGGCCCTGCGCGGCGCCCCAGGAACGCCGCGCCTATCGCGAGGCCCTGGTGGCGCTGGTGGCCTTGCGCACCGGCGACGACGCCAGGCCCCTGCCCGCGCCCGTCGCCGAGGCCTGGGAAGACCCACGGTCGATCCCCACGGCGGTGAGGGCCCAGGCCCGCAGCCTCGGCCTGGCGCCCCCCGGCGACACTGAGTGGGTGGCCCTGTCAGCGCTGCAGCGCTTCACACTGATCAAGCTTTCGCGGGACAGCCACGACAACGTCAACTTCGCCCCGGCGATGGCGGAGTTCGGCCTGGTCCCCGCCGCCGCGGCCGTGGGCTGAGGCTGGCGGACGGACGGGGATGTGGACGGAAGGACACGGGCGCGGTGTTGCGTCGGTGTGGTGAGGCAACAGGGAGGCCACGGGCGCCATTCCAGATCCCCTACATCGTGGGGGAAGTGTCATGAGACGCGGCACGCGTCGAATGACGATGAGGGTGCGAATCTGAAGCGCGCAGCCAGCGAGGTCTCGCGCCCCCATCGCCCCCCAACGAAGACGCTGTCGGGGAAGGTTTCCCCCACGATGCGGGGGAAGCTGAGGCGGCCTATGGCGCGGGACCGCCGGTCCGGACCCGTGACCTGGAGGCTGGTCGTCACAGGAGTTGGGCTTGCCGGGAAGGTCGGCGCGTCAGCCGCCGGTCGCGTCTACGACGATGGCGACCGTCTTGCCTCGGGACAGGGGCTCCCATCCCGCCACGATGGCGGAGGCGATGGCGTTCGCCACGAGCTCTGGCGCAATCTGCGCGGCCTGCAGCAGCGGGGCGCCGAATTTGCGCTCGGGGGCCGGTGGAAATTCCACCACGGCTTCGCGCTGCCCCTCCTTGTGACGCACCGCGATCGCCATGCCGCGCCGCTCCCCATCATCACTGGACCGATGGGGCTGGCGTTGAAGCCGCCAGACATAGGGCTCCCCGCCGACCTCAATCTCAAACTCAGGGCTTCGCTTGGTTCGCGCCATGTGAGGGAATTAGCCCGGCAGGCGCCGACAAGCCACCCCAACGCCGCCCCAGGCCCGAACCTCGACATCGGAACGACGCACATCGCATCCGGCGTCATCCCGCCGCTGAGGGCCAGGCGCCGACCGCCCGCCGCGAGGTCAGGACTTGCGATGGATCGATGAACCCTGGTCGGGAAAGGTTTGGCCGCCCCCCGGCAGCGCGGCCGAAAGTGCGTTGGTGGGCCCGGTAGGACTCGAACCTACAACCAGACCGTTATGAGCGGTCGGCTCTAACCATTGAGCTACAGGCCCGTCGCAGCGGGGCGACGCCTCGCCGGTTACCATGGGCTGCACGCGCCTTAAAGCCTGCGTTCAGCTTGGGTTTGCGAAGAGCTGGGGGCCGCACCGCTCGCCCATAGGCGGCGGCCAGGATAAAGCTGATGCAACCCCGCCACCGGAAGCCCCCCATGACCACCTACGCCCGCACCACCGCGATCGCCCTGCTGTTCGCCGCGACGGCCGCCACGCCCGCGGCCATGGCCCAGTCCGCGCCGGCGCCCACGCCGGCCTCGGCCGCCGACACCTTGTTCCGCGCCACCACGCTCAACCTTTCAGCCTATGGCGAGACCCGGATCGCGCCGGACATGGCCAGCATCAATCTCGGCGTGAACACCGAGGCGCCCACCGCGGCGGGCGCCATGCAGGCCAATGCGGCCCAGATGACCCGGATGATGGCGGCGCTGAAAAAGGCGGGGATCGCCGACAAGGACGTCCAGACCTCGAACCTGAACCTGTCCGCCCAGTACGACTATGCGCAGAACCAGTCGCCTAAGCTGCGCGGCTACCAGGCCTCCAACCAGGTGACCGTGGTGGTTCACGACCTGGCGCGACTGGGGGCCGCGGTGGACGCCACCGTTCAGGCGGGCGCCAATCAGGTGAACGGGATCAGTTTCGCCCTCTCCGATCCCACCGCCGCCGAGAACCTGGCCCGGGAGGCCGCGGTCAAGGCGCTGACCGCCAAGGCCAGCCTCTACGCCACGGCCACCGGCTACCGGATCGTGCGCATGGTGTCGCTCAGCGAAGGCGGCGGATACAGCCCGGCCCCGCCCCAGCCGCTCATGGCCATGGCGAGAATGGCCAAGGCGGACTCCACCCCCGTCGCCGCGGGTGAGCTCGAGGTCCGCATCGATATCAATGGCATGTACGAGCTGGCGAAATAGGGGCCCAGGCCCGCCGGGCCGGAATCCTGGGCACGCCTAGAGGCCAGCCTTCTTGAAGGCGGCCTTCAGCTTCTCAGCGATCACCCGGCCTGGCGGCGTGGCGGGCCCCTCCATCCGGGCGGCGTAGACGAAGGCATGGCCTTCCACGGGCCCGGCCGACCAGGCCACGCCGCGGGAAGAATCGGTGTTGCTGGGACAGCTGGCGGTCACCGGGGCTCCGCCCTTGGCGACCTGCTCCAGCAGGTTGGCCACCGTCCCGGCGCTGCCGCCCTGACAGCTCGGCCAGGAGGTCCCGCAGACCTCGTGGGTTCCGTACTGGTAGATCACTCCGCCACCGGTGTTGCCGACCAGGACGCAGGTGTTGGGATCGCCGATGGCGTCGTTCACCGCGGTGTCCAGAGCGGTCTTGGACACCCCGGTCGGCGCGCCTGGCGAACAGGCGGCCAGGACCAGGGCCGCAAGGGCTCCCAGGGGCGCCCGGGATCTCATGCCGCCTGCTTAATGTGATTGCCGTCGTCCAGCAGGACCACGTTGGGGGCGTAGTTGCGCGCCTCTTCCTCGGGCAACATGCCGTAGGTGACGATGATCACCTTGTCGCCCTTCTGCACCAGGCGTGCGGCCGCGCCATTGACTCCAATCACCCTGGAGCCCCGGGGCGCCTCGATGGCGTAGGTGGTGAACCGGGCGCCGGTGGTGATGTTGAGCACGTCCACCTGCTCATGGGGCAGGATGCCGGAGGCGTCCAGGAGGTCGCGATCGATGGCGATCGAGCCTTCATAGTCCATGTCGGCCTGGGTCACCGTCGCCCGGTGGAGCTTGGCCTTCATCAGGGTCACGAGCATGGGAGAGTCCACGGAGGCGGGCGCATGCGCAGAGGCCCGCAGGAACAAGGGACTGGGGATATAGCCAGGAACGCCGAGGCGTTCAATTGCGGCGGCCCGCAAGCATTGATTAACAAACCTCGATTTCTAGGCGAAGCTCGCGGCGGACGATCGGGGGGAGCCGATGACAGGTCGAGGCGCCGCGCGGCATGGGCTGATCGCCTTGGCGATGGCGGTCGCCTGGGCGCCGGGCCCGGTCCCCGCCCAGACCCTGACGCCGGACCAGGCTCCGAAGCCGGCGCCCGGACATGCTCCGGCGCCCGCCAAGCCCGCGCCGGGTCCCTTCGGCCTCTCGCCCGAAACCATGGCCAAGGCCGCCCGCATCGCCGAGCAGATCCGCGCCGCGACCCAGGCGGCGGCGGCGTCCGCGGCGCGGCAGGTGGCGGATCGCTTTCCCAAGACGTCCCCAGCGACGGCCCCTGCGCCTGCCCCGACCGCGGCGCCGGTCGCGACGCCCGCCCCTCCAGCGGCGTCCCAGCCTGCCGGCGCCGTCGCCGCCGGGCCGCCGCCGCTGCGGGGTCCCCAGGGCCCGCCGCCCAACGGGGTCGACTGGCGCCTGGCCAGTGTGGACCAGCGCCGCAGCGCCGATGTCGGGCCTCGGGCCGTCGAGGGGCTGAGGCTCAATCCCGCCGCCGTCAATCGCACGGCGCTGCCGATCCTGCTGCTACGCGGCGCCCTTATCGATGGGGCGAGGCTCTATTCTTTCGGCGACTATTATTCGGTCACCGCCGATATGCTGGGGGCCAGGATATCCCTCACCGGGGCCACCCTGGCGTCCACGGCCCACCTGTCGCCCGCCACGCCGCTCGCCGCGTCGCCGGAGGCCGAGCAGATGGTGGTGCAGCGCACCGTGGACGGCCAGCTCGCCAGCTTCGTACGCTATGGCGTCCTCTATACGGTCGAGCTCCGTTGCGACGCCCCGGACGATGGGAGGTGCAAGACCGACGCCGTGGTTCGCGACCTGGTGGCCCGAAGCACCGTGGTGGTGTTCGGCAAGGCGGCGCGTCAGGCCGCCGGGCTGGGGGGCTGAGCGATGCGACCAGGATCCTCCGCCCGGTTCTCCGCCGTCGTGGCCGCCCTGGCGCTGGCCGCCTGCGACCAGACCACGCCCCAGACCCCTTCGTCCACGCCCACGGGCGGACCCGCCGCCGGAGGCGGCCCCGCGCCTGTGGAGGTCGCCTCGGCGGACGGCGGCGCCGAACAGACGCCTGACACCTCCCTGCCCACAGGCCCCGACACCCCGGCTCAGCCGGGGGGCCCGGCGCCCCTTACCGGCGGGTTCCAGCATCGCGACGCCGGAGACATCATCCCCGGCTCGGGATCAGGCTATCTCGACCGCACGGTCTGGTCGCCGAACCTCTGCTTCCCCCTGGAAAGCATTGGCTACGCCAATTCCCAGGTCTATGGCGCGGGCGGCGCAAACGGGCCGCCAGGGCTCACCAGCCAATGCGACCGGATGAACTACAACCTGCCCTGGCGCGACAATTTCTGCGAGGCGCGGGGCTATGCGAGCCCGGTCTGCGCCAATGGCCAGGGGCACCAGGGCCAGGACATCCGGCCGGCCACCTGCAAGAAGGATGAGTACTGGGTGGTGGCCGCGGAAGACGGGGTAGTCACCGATATCGGCAGCTATACCGTGACCCTCACCGCCGCCGCCCCGCCCCACAGGGTCTATCGCTATCTGCACATGGAGATGGCCGACCTGGCCGTCCATGAGGGCGACAGCGTCCATTCCGGCGACCACCTGGGCAAGGCCTCGAACAATTTCGGCGCCACCCCCACCACCATCCACCTGCACTTCGAGATCCGCGCCGGGGTTTCCGGCGCCACCACCGACGGCAAGCCGGTGGTGCTGCACACGTTCCTGCCCCCCTATCTCAGCCTGGTCGGCGCCTATCAGCGCAAGCTGGACGGCACGCTCTGCCACTCTGGCTGATCGAGGCGTCGTTCCCGGCTTGACGGCGCCCGCGTCACCCAAGGCAAATGCTCTTTTCGAAAACCCGGCATGTCGACCGGGCCCAGAGGGATGAGAACCATGGACGGCGACCAGATGAGCAAACCTGCGGCCGGCATGTCCGCCGAGGCCCTGGCCCAGATCGCGCCGAGCCTCCAGGGGGTGGTGGACGCCGGCGACCTGTCAGGTTTCGTGACCCTGATCTGGCGCAAGGGGGAAGTGGTCCAGGTGAACACCCTGGGCCATCGCGATGTCGCCGCCGGCAAGCCCATGACGCGGGACACCCTGTTCCGCATCGCCTCCATGACCAAGCCGATCACCTCGGTGGCGGCCCTGATGCTGATGGAGGAAGGCAAGCTGCGGCTCGACGACCCGATCACCAAATGGGCGCCGGAATTCGCCAATATGAAGGTGCTGAAATCGGCCACCGGGCCCCTGGACGAGGTCTATGACTCGCCGCGGGACATCACCATCGACGACCTGATGACCCACCGCTCGGGCCTGGCCTACGGCTTCACTTCCATCGGCCCTATCGCCCATGCCTATGAGGCGGCCCTGGGCTCGCCGCTGGCCAATCCCCACGCCCCCGACCTGTGGATGAAGCGGCTGGCCGAGCTGCCCCTGTCCTATCCGCCGGGAGAGCGGTTCCACTACAGCCACGCCACCGACCTGCTGGGATTCCTGGTGGGCCGGATCGCCGGGACCACCTTCCAGGATTTCCTGCAGCAGCGGATCTTCGGCCCGCTCGGTATGGTCGACACCGACTTCTGGTGCCCGCCGGAGAAGCGGGACCGGATGGCCTGCCTCTACCGGATCAATCCGGAGACCGACAAGCTGCAGGATGTCTCCTTCCCGCATGTGGACGCCCAGCCGGCCTTCTGCGGCGGCGGCGGCGGTCTGATCTCCACGGCCGACGATTATCTCAAGTTCGCCCGGCTGATGCTCAACAAGGGCGAACTGGATGGCGTGCGGCTGATCACGCCGGAAACCCACGCCCTGATGACCGCCAACCGGCTCACCCCGGAACAGCGGGAAATCCCGTTCATGGGCATCCCGTTCTGGATGGGACAGGGCTTCGGGCTCGGGGTCTCAGTGATCACCGATCCCGAGAAGCAGGCCTGGATGGGGGCCGGTTCGGAGGGCGCGTTCGGCTGGCCCGGCGCGTTCGGGACCTGGTGGCAGGCCGACCCGGCGGAGGACATGGTGCTGATCTACCTGATCCAGAACTCCATGCCCCTCGGCCCCGAGGCTGCGGCTCAACTGGCCACCGGCCAGCGCATGGGCGGGCGCGTCGCCCTGCCGGTATTCCAGAAACTGGCCTACGCAGCCTTAGGGAAATAGAGCCTCAGTAACTGTCGCGGGGGGCGACGCACATGCGTTTCCCCTCGTACATGTCTCCCAGCAGCGAGCCGTCGCGGGACGCCAGGCGGCGGGCCCGGTCATAGGCGACGGTCTCGGCTGGGGGCCGCTCGCCGGCCGCGCAGATGGCGATCTCAACCTTGTCGCCCTGCGGGCAGGTGCAGATGTCCTCCCGCTTGTCGAGGCGGCTGCCGGGCGCCCGGCAGACCACCGGCAGGGTCGCGCCCGACACGTCGAGACAGACCTCGGTCTTCACCGGCAGATTGCTGGTGAGGTCGCCGGCGCGGGCGAGGCCGCCCGTGGCGGCCAGGGCGAGGACGGCGAGCAGGGATGCGCGGCGCATGGGGGACCTCCTGGGCTGGCGCAATATGGGACGCCGCAAGCATGGCGGCATTTGGACCTCTGTCCGCGCAGAGCTGGGCCGGCTTGAGCGCGGCTGTCGCACCCCGGCGGACCTGCTA
>Ga0265327_10004625_pt1 | contig 12088 bp, 12 predicted proteins | sample 41621metaG_FD_202089 | JGI IMG/M metagenome (GOLD analysis project Ga0265327, IMG submission 202089) | Rhizosphere microbial communities from Carex aquatilis grown in University of Washington, Seatle, WA, United States - 4-16-21 metaG | ecosystem: Host-associated > Plants > Roots > Rhizosphere...
TGCCGCACTTTGACGTCACGCCGCGATTGCCGTGCTTCATCACGACCACGCCGGCGCTGGCGAGCACCAGCGTGACAAGGCTGGAAACATTGAAGGCGCCCGCATGATCGCCACCCGTCCCGACCACGTCGATCGCCTCGCCCGCCCACTCCCCCACACCCGGGTCGATCGCGCGCAGGCGGAATGCCTCGGCAAACGCCGCAATCTCCGCCGCCGTTTCGCCCTTGGTCGCCAAGGCCAGCAAGAATGCCTCCTTGGACTCGTCGCTCGCCTCCGCCGTGGCCAGCGCGGCCGCCGCGATGACCACCTCATCCGCGGACAAATCGCGTCCCGCGGACAAATGCTGGGTGAGTGGCGTGAGCACGGGCATGAGGGCGGAGCGTTGCGTCCGCCGGGCGCGCCGCAAATAAAATTGCTTAGCCCCGCGCCTTCTGGGAGCTAAAACAGATGCGCCGCCTGCTGGCTGTCCTCTGCCTCGCCTGCCTCCTGCCCGCCATCGCGGTGGCGGAGGTTGTTCCTGAACAGCCGAAGGAGCTCGGCATCCGCGACGCCGTCATCCTGGGCGTGATTGAAGGTGTGACGGAATATCTCCCCGTTTCCTCAACCGGACACCTGATTGTTGCGACGCACCTGCTCGGATTGGAATCCACGCAGCCACTGCAGGCTCCAAGCGGCCAGCCGCTGTGGTTCCGGAGGCCCTCGGCGAAACATCCCGCCGGCGTTCCGCTCACCACGGCCCTCGCCGCCGATACGTTTACCATCGTCATCCAGTTTGGCGCCATCGCCGCTGTCGCCGTGCTCTACTGGCGCCAATTTGTCGCCATGCTGAACGGCCTGCTCGGCCGCGACCCGTCCGGCCTGCGGCTGCTGCGCAACGTGGTCGTTGCCTTCCTGCCGGCCGCCGTGGCCGGACTTAGCCTGGGCGGGTGGATCGGCGAGAATTTGTTCTCCGTCCGTGCCGTGATTGCGGCGCAGGTCGTCGGCGCCGGGTTTATCTTCTGGGCCGAACGCTATCGGAAGCGCCGGCAGGCATCCGTTGCGGCGCCCACCGAGCTCGCCGACCTCACGACGCGCCAAGCGTTGAATATCGGCCTGCTGCAGTGCGTCGCCCTCTGGCCGGGCACCAGCCGGTCGATGATGACCATCGTTGGCGGTTACCTGGCCGGACTCGATCCGCGGCATTCGGCGGAGTTCAGTTTCCTGCTGGGTTTCGTGACGCTCACCGCGGCCACGGTCTACAAGAGCTACCAAAGCGGCGCGGCCATGATCCAGGTTTTCGGCTGGTCCCATGTGCTGCTGGGCTGCGTCGTCGCCGCCGTCACCGCCGCCCTGGCAGTACGTTTTCTCGTCAACTGGCTGTCCCGGCATGGGATGGCCGCCTTTGCCTGGTATCGACTCGCCTTCGCCGGAGTGCTCGCGGTCATCCTCGGGCTGTAAAAATCCGCCCCGATTATGACGCTTGACGCGTCAAAACCCGGCTCTTTAATCCGACCCTTTCACACTTCAATCACGGGCTTTTAAGCCCCTTCCCACACCTCCAACTCCTTTCCTCCCATGGCAAATCCGAAACGCAAGCAATCCAAACGCCGCAGCGCCAACCGCCGCGCCGCCAACGCCTTTCAGGCCCCTGAGTTTGCCAAGGATCCCACCGATGGCAGTGCCTTCCGCCCCCACCGGGTGAACCCCAAGAACGGCATGTATCGCGGTCGTCAGATCCTCAACGTCGAGGTCTGAGTCCGCGTTCTCCCCTCCCCGCCATCCTCGCGATGGGCACTTCTTCCGGCGATACCGGGCGCATTGCGGTCGATGCCATGGGCGGCGACATGGGTCCCGCCGAGATCGTAGAGGCCGTCAAGCTCGCCCTCCGCCAGTATCCGGGCATCAATCCCGTCACCCTCGTCGGGGACGAGGCCGTGCTCCGCCCGCTCCTGCATGCTTCCGGGCTGAGCCGCCGGCACCACGTGGCCATCCATCACGCGTCGGAGGTCATCACGATGGATGACAAGCCGCTGATGGCCCTGAAGCGCAAGAAGGACTCCTCGATGGTGCGCGCTATCGAGCTTGTCCGCGATGGCCATGCCAGTGTCGTCGTGAGCTGCGGCAACACCGGCGCCCTGATGGCCGGTGGCACCCTCCGCTTGCGCACCATGGAGGGCATCGCCCGTCCCGCCCTCGCGGCCATCGTGCCCCGGGAAAACGGCCATTTCGTCCTCATCGACGCCGGCGCCAACCCCGAGGCCAAGCCCGAGCATCTCGTCCACAATGCCATCCTCGGCAGCCATTATTGCCGCGTCATGCTGGGCATCGCCTCCCCCCGCGTCGGCCTGATGAACATCGGCACCGAGGAGGGCAAGGGCAGCGCCCTGATCACGGAAACCAACGACCTGCTGCGCCGGATTGACGGACTCATCAACTACGCCGGCCCCATCGAGGGATTTCAGGTGTTTGCCGAGCACGTCGACGTCGTCGTCTGCGACGGGTTCGTCGGCAACATCATGATCAAGAGCTGGGAGTCCCTCGTGAAGTTCTTTTCCTCGATGCTGCGCGAGGAGCTCCAGGCCAACCCCATGCGCGCCACCGGCGCCCTGCTGGCCAAGTCCGCCTTCAGCGCCCTCAAGGAACGCATCAACCCCGAGCGCTACGGCGGCGCGCCCTTGCTGGGTCTCAACGGCAACGTCCTCAAGGCCCACGGCTCTTCCAACCGCCACGCGATCAAGAGCGCGATCCACGCGGCCAGCCAGATCATCAAGGCCGACATGAACCATCGCATCGAGGCCGACATCGCCCTCGTGAACGAACGGCTCGCCCAGTGACGTCGTCTGATCCGCTCCACCTCCTTTCCATGGCCCACGTCTCCACCGTCATCCTCGGCACCGGCTCCTATGCGCCCGAGCGCATCCTGACCAACGCCGAACTCGCCAAACTCGTCGACACGTCCGACGAATGGATTCGCAGCCGGAGCGGAATCCGGGAGCGCCATATCGCCGCCGAGGGCGAAGCCACGTCCGACCTCGCCGTCGCCGCCGCCAAAGCGGCGCTCGCCGACGCCAAGCTGGCTCCGACCGACATTGACCTGCTCATCGTGGCCACGGTGACGCCAGACCTGACCATCCCGGCCGCTTCGTGCATCATCCAGCACAAGCTCGGGATCCGGACCAATGTGCCGTGCTTTGACCTGAACGCCGCCTGCTCGGGCTTCGTTTACGCCCTCGACACGGCCTCGGCGATGCTTACTTCCGGCCGCTACCGCCGCGCCCTGGTGATCGGGGCCGAGAAACTCTCTTCCATCACCGACTGGAAGGACCGCACCACCTGCGTGCTGTTCGGCGACGGCGCCGGCGCCGTGGTGCTGGGCGTGAGCCACGAGCCCGGCGTGGGCCTGATCGGCACCCGCCTCGGGGCCTACGGCGACAGCACCGACCTGCTTTTCGTGCCCAAGGGCGGCAGCAATTCCCCTCCCAGCGCCGAGTCCGTCGCCGCCGGCGACCATTTCCTCAAGATGAAGGGCAAGGAGGTCTTCAAGATCGCCGTCCGGGCCATGGAAGAGGCCGCGCGGGATATCTTGGAACATCATCACCTGCGTGCGGATCAGATTGGGCTCGTGATCCCCCATCAGGCCAACCTCCGCATCATCGAGGCCATCTCCCAATACCTCGAGGTCCCGATGGACCGCTTTTACGTCAACGTGGACCGCTACGGCAACACCTCCTCCGCCTCGATTCCCATCGCCCTCGATGAGGCCCGCCGCGCGGGCCGTATCAAACGGGGCGACTACACGCTGCTCGTGGCGTTTGGGGCGGGCTTGACCTATGGTTCCGCGCTGATTCGCTGGTAAACTTATCGCCCATGCTTCCTAAACTGCTCCGCCGCCTGGCTCCCGCGCTCGTGATCGCGGCCATCCTTTCCTGTCTGCCTGGGCGCCTCGCAGCCGATCTGGTTTGGTCCCGCCAAACGGGCTGGCGCGTCGAAGGCGGCGCCTTCGCCGGCATCGGCGGTCCCGAGGCCCGCAAGGCCGTCGACCTGATGAACAAGGGCCGGCTGGACGAGGAGCACAAGAGCTACGGCTCCGCCATCAGCAGCTACGAGAAGGTCGCCAAGAAATACCCGAACTCCGTTTACGCCCCCGAGGCGCTTTACCGGGTGGGCAACCTCCGTCTCCTGCGGAAACAGTATTACGATGCCTTCGATGCCTACCAGCAGCTCGTCGGGCGCTATCCCAACACGAAGCGTTTCAACGAAATCATCGGCAAGCAGTATCGGATCGCGAGCGACCTGCTCGACGGCAAGCGCGCCTACCTGTGGGGCATGTTCCCGGGCACGACCGGCCGCGCCAACGGCATCGGCTACTTCGAGGTTATCGTGATGAACGCGCCCTACAGCGACTACGCCCCGCTGTGCTTGATGAACATCGCCCGCGGTCACCAAATCCGGAAGGAAACGGACGAGGCGATCGATGCCCTGGACCGGCTCATCAACAGCTACCCGCAGAGCCTGCTGTCCCCCGACGCCTATTTCAAACTCGCCCAGATGCATGCTTCGCTCGTGCAGGGTCCGTATTACGACCAGGCCTCCACGCGCGAGGCCGTCACGTATTACGAGGATTTCATGATCCTTTTCCCCAACGACGTGAATCTCGGCAAGGCCGCCAAGGGGTTGGACGAGATGAAAAAGATGCTCGCGGTCAGCAAGATCAAGATGGGCGACTTCTATTTCTACAAGCGGGACAATTACCTCGCCGCCCGGGTGTTCTACAACGAAGCCATCACCGCCTATCCCGATTCGGACCCCGCCCGCGAGGCCAAGGTGAAACTCGCGCAGGTCGAGGCGAAGGCCCAGGGCAAGCCCGCTCCCAACGAGCCGGCCAAGAAGAAGAAGCACTTCCTGTTCTTCTGAGGTCGCCCCGGGATTTGGGTTTGTCATTTCGGCCGAAGAGCGGATTGCTCGCTCCATTCGCATGACTTTCCGGCTGCCCGCCTTCCTCCTCGCCTGCCTGCTGCTGGGCCTCGCCGGCTGCTCCCATTACCAGCTTGGCACCGAGGGCAAGCCGGGTTTCGCGACGCTGTTTGTCGAGCCCGTGGCGAACAAGACGCTGCTGCCGCAGGCGCAGACCATCGTCAGCACGCAGCTGCGCCAGGCCTTCATCACGGACGCCCGCGTCACGCTGGTAAATTCCGCCGCCGAGGCCGACGCCACGCTCAGCGTGACGATCAACGACTACCATCGCGACGTCACCGCTGCCCGCGAGGATGACACCGGCCTGGCCCGGAAATTTTCCCTGACCCTGGGCACCGTCTGTACCCTGCGGGACAACCGCAACGGCCGGCTGCTGTTCGACAAGCGGGCCGTCGTGGTCCACCGCGACGTCTTCACCGACAGCGGACAGCTGCAGGCGGAATACCAGATGCTTCCGCTGCTCGCCGAGACCCTCGCGGGCAAGGTCCGGGGCACGGTGCTGGACGTTTGGTAACCGCGATGCACCCGCCGCTGCTCTCGCCTTCCCTGCTCGCCGGCGACCATGCCCGGCTCGCGGACAGCCTGCGCGTCGTCGAGGACTTGGGCCTGCCCCGCATCCACCTGGACATCATGGACGGGCATTTCGTGCCCAACCTGTCGTTCGGCCCGCAGACCGTCGCCGCGCTCCGGCCCGGCTCGAAGCTCTTCTTCGAAACGCACCTGATGCTGGATGAGCCGCACCGCTACATCGAACCCTTCGCCAAGGCCGGCTCCAACCTCATCGCCATCCACATCGAACCCGCCTACGACCACGCCGGCACGTTGGCGCGCATCCGCGCGCTCGGCTGCCAGTGCGGCATCGTGGTCAATCCCGGCACCCCGGCGACGGCCATCGCTGGCGTCCTGACTCAGGTCGATCTCGTCCTCGTGATGACCGTCCAGCCCGGCTTCGGGGGACAGGCTTTCCGCCAGGACATGCTCCCAAAGCTGCGTCAGCTCGACGCGACGCGTCGCAGCCAAAACCTCAATTTCCGTCTCGAGGTCGACGGCGGCATCGACCTGGCCACCGCCCGGGAATGCCACGCTGCCGGGGCCGACACGTTCGTGGCCGGCACGTCATTTTATCGCGCACCTGACCGCGCCGCGTTTGCCGCCGCATTTGCGGCTCTGGGCTGAGGTCTATGCAGGTCCGCCACGGCGATTACGTCATTTCGGACGATCCGACGCGGCTCGATTTGGCTGCGATCCACGCCTTCCTGACGAATGTATATTGGTCGGAGGGTATTCCGCTCTCCACCCTGACACGCGCTTTGCAGGGTTCCCTCTGCATCGGCGTTTATGCGCCCAATGGCGCGCAGGTGGGCTTGGTGCGAATTGTCTCGGACTATGCGACCTTCGCCTATGTCTGCGATGTCTACGTGCTGGAGGATCACCGCGGTCGAGGTTTAGCCAAGGCGGCTTTGCAGGCGATGGTTGACCATCCCAAGCTCCAGGGACTTCGCCGGATGGAGCTCGTCACCCGCGACGCCCACGGACTTTACTCGGCATTCGGTTTCACGGGTCTCTATCATCCCGAGCGATACATGGCAAAATTGGACCCTGAGGTCTATCGTCGGACGAACCGAAACGCTTAGATTATTTTCCCGCCCGCGCGAGTTCCTCCGCCTCGCGATACTGCCGCCGGAAGGCCGCATCCAGCTCGCTTGCGATGCGGACTTCGTCGACCTTGTCCTTCGAATTGAATGCCTGCCGAATCGCGCCCCGCGTCCGCTCGTAGCTGACGAGCGACATGTCACCGAGCTTCGCCATCGCCAGCGGCGGCCGCCCCGCGGCATTGACCGCCCGCCATGCCGCCACGAGCTCGTCGTGCGTGTCGAGACACATCGCGCCAACTACGAAGGCCATTTCTCGAAAAATCCCGCTCGTCCATTCCGGATGATACACGAGGTGCTCCTCATCGGCGAACGGCGCGGCGTCGGGGTCGCTGCGGTAAACCTTCCACTCGTCGTGCGCGTAAAAGTCCTGCCGCACCGGCAGCCGCCGGAGCGCAAACCGCACCGGCCCGCCCGGCGTGCCCGGTTTGAAGTTCCACAACTTCTGTCCTTCCATCGTCAGCGTGTATTCGATGAACGCCTCCGCCACCGCGCGGTCCGGCGCGCCGCGCAACAGCGCGATCGGGTCCACCGAGCTCACCGTGCCTCCGCGCGGAACGACGAAGCCCAGTCGCGGCGCGCCGCTGCCGCGCTCCTCTGTCACCTCAGCCTGCGACCGGCCGTAGAAATCAATCGAGATGCCCGCGGCGCAGTCGCCCTGCGAAACGTCAATCGGCGGTTTCTGTGAGCTGTCAGTGAAGTAGCGCCCGTTGGCGCCGATCAGCTGGATGAGCTGCAGCCCCGCGACCCAGCCTTCCCGGACCGCCTGCGCTGTTTGCTCCGCGGAGAGCTTGGCATGGTTTGTCCCCTGCAATGCGGCGATCCGCTGCTGGATCTGTTGCTGGATGACGTATTCAAAGGCCCGGGCCATCGACCCGCTCTTCGTCGGGTCCGCCAGCGCGAGTTCCCCCAGATATTTCGGATCCGTCAGGTCGCCCCAGCGCTGCGGCGGATGCGTGATCCCCAACCGCGCCAGCGAATCCTTGTTATAGAGGATGCCATAGGTGCTGAGCACGTTGCCGAACCACAGCCCGGCGGGATCATAAAAGACTTCCCCCGAGAACGCCGGAGCAACGACGGACGCCGTGAACCATTCCGGGTGTGTTTCCAACAGCGGGGTGCGCACGAGGCGGCCGGCCTGGGCCTGCCGGATGAAATCGTAACTGCCGCCGCCGAAGAACAAATCGATCCCACAGCCCACCTCCGACGCGAGGAACACTTTTCGCGCCTCCTGCACCCCGGCTGGGGCGTCCGCCGGCAGCTTGGGGTTGGTGAATCCATTCTGGATTTCCGCGGTCCACGGGCGGCCGAGTTTTCCCGTCCAGTAACTCTTGAATGACGCGACATACTCCGACTCGAGGTAGCGCGTGATGTCGCTCGTCCCGCCGACCACGCGCCAGTCCATCAGGACCGTCTTGCCCGTCCGCTGCTGATACCAGGCCCGAAACCCACGGCCGAATTCCGAACGGATCGCCTCGTTGTGCGGCGTGATGATGACCAGCGTGAGGTCGCTGCGCTCAAGCGCCCGCTGCTTTGGCCGCAGGATGAACGGCAGCGCGATGATCGCCACCAGCGCTGCCAGGATGATCGCGCGCTTGAACATGGTGCGCTCAGGCCACCAGCACCACGACGTCCTCGGGGTCGGCGCGCGCGTAGAGTTCTCCGCGCGCCGACTGCTCCACAAAGCGCGGATTCAGCTCGAAGATCTTCAGCCGCATGCCGGCGCTGACAAAGCCATACTGCGCCACCTCGCCGAGATAAACGCAGTCGCCGATGCGCCCGCGCACCGCGTTTTGTCCCGGGTTTTCGCGACTCAGGCTCCAGCACTCCGGGCGGATGGACACCGTGACTGCGACGCCGACCGCCGGCTTCGCCTGAGCATCGCCCAGCACGCCGACAAAATTGCCCACGGGCGTCTCCACCGTCACGTGGCCATCCGCCACGCCCAGGACCTTGCCCGGGATGAAATCCGTCTCGCCGATGAAATTGGCCACCGTCTTGCACGCTGGGCGCCGGTAGATTTCGCGGGGCGAGCCAACCTGCAGGATGTGACCGCCGTCCATCATCGCGATGCGGTCGGAAATCGACAGGGCCTCCTTCTGGTCGTGCGTCACATAGACCGTGGTAAGTTTGAACTCCTTGCAGACCCGCCTGATTTCGGCGCGCATCTCCAGCCGCAGCTTGGCGTCGAGGTTGGAAAGCGGCTCGTCCAGCAGGAGACAGCGCGGCCGGATCACGAGCGCGCGCGCGAGCGCCACGCGCTGCTGTTGACCGCCGGAAAGTTCGTTCGGTTTCCGCGCGGCATATGCGCCCATGTGCACCGATTCCAGCGCCTCGCCCACCCGGCGCGTGATCTCCGCCTTGCCCACTTTCCGCTCCTCCAATCCGAAGGCGACGTTTTCCGCGACCGTCAGGTGCGGCCAGAGAGCGTAGCTCTGGAACATCATCCCGGTGTTCCGCTTGTGCGGCGCCAGGCGGGTAACGTCCTCCTCGCCAAACAGGATGCGTCCTTCGTCCGGGATGTAGAACCCCGCCAGGCAGCGCAGCAGCGTCGTCTTGCCGCATCCGCTGGGACCCAACAGGAAAAACAGTTCCCCCGCCTCGATGGTCAGGTCCAGCCCCTGCACCGCGGTGACGGCGCCAAAACGCTTGGTGAGATGCTCGATGCGAATGGAAATCATGTTTGCCGCGCCGCAGCCTGGGCGAAGGCGGGCCGCGCATGGGTCGCGCCGAAGCAAGATTTCAGGGTGGGCGGAGTCAAAGTAATTAGCCCGAACCACGAATCGCCGTTGCCACGGCCGCCGCCCTTTGTCTCGCTCCCGCACCATGGCCACCACGACCGCCGCCCTGCACCCTGACGTCGAAAGCATCCTGGTGAGCGAGGCCGCCATCCGCCAGCGCGTCCAGGAACTCGGGCGCGAACTCAAGCGGCTCTACGGCGACGAAGAGATCACCGTCATCGCCATCATGAACGGCGCCATTCTCTTCACCGCCGACCTCCTCCGCCAGGTGGACAACGCCGTGCGCCTCGACTGCATCCGCACCAGCAGCTACGGCAGCGCGACCGAGTCGCATGGCACGCCGAAGATGGTCCACGGGCTCACCCTCGACATCACCGGGCGCCATGTGCTGATCCTCGATGACATCCTCGATACCGGCAAAACCCTCTCGTTGATCACGTCGATGATCCGCGGCCTCAATCCGGCCAGCATCCGCGTCTGCGTGCTGCTCGACAAGAAGGGCCGCCGCCAGGTCCCGTTCGAGGCGGACCTGGTCGGTTTTGAGATCCCCGACAAGTTCGTCGTCGGCTACGGCCTCGACTTCGCCGAGCGCTACCGCAATCTCAATTACATCGGCGTTCTCCGGCCCAAAGTCTGAGCTGGCGAGCCCGTGTGATGGACCGATTTGCAACCCAACCCACCCACCACTCGATGAAACTCAAGCCGCATCCCCTCGTTGTCGGGCTGTTCGCCCTCTCGCTCCTTTCCGGGTGCGCGAGCGAACGCGTCAAGGAGCAGGCCCGGAAGGAAAAGGCGAACAAGGATCAATACGTCGATTACTACCCGGTCGGCAGCAACATCCCGATCAAGATCCCCAAGGATGATGCCCGCGTCTCTGAGCAGGAAACGGAACGGACCCAGGAAATCTTCCGGGACATTCAGCGCAGTGGCACCAGTCCCGAGACCGGACCGCAAACCGGCATCCCGGGCGCTCAAAACGTTCCCACTCCGAAGTAGCCTGCGTCCCGGGCGTTCCGCTCCGGGCCCTCGCGCCGGCTAATTGCGCCGGCGCTTTTTGCTGCCCCGATAGGTCGCGTCGGGCTGGCTGGCGCGCTTGTAATCCCCGCTCTTCAGCGCGTCGATCTGGTCGCGCAGCACGGCGGCGCGCTCGAACTCCAGTCGCCCGGCCGCCTCCTGCATCTCGTCTTCCAACTCCGCGATCACCGCCGCGACATCGTCCACCGCTTCCGCCACCGCCGGCTCCACGCGCTCCCCCGAGCCGTTGTAGGAATGCAGGCTCGCCTGCACGCCGCGCTTCACGCTTTGCGGCGTGATGCCGTGAGCCACGTTGTAGGCCAGCTGCTTTTCGCGCCGATACTTCACCGTCGCCATCGTCCGCTTGATGGACTCCGTCGGATGGTCGGCATAGAAAATTACCCGCCCCTTCTCGTGCCGCGCCGCGCGCCCGGCCGTCTGGATGAGGCTCGTTTCGCTGCGGAGAAATCCTTCCTTGTCCGCGTCGAGGATCGCCACCAGCGCGACCTCCGGCAGGTCGAGGCCTTCGCGCAGGAGATTGATCCCGATGAGCGCATCAAAGTTTCCCAACCGCAGGTTGCGCAGGATCTCCACCCGCTCGATCGCGTCGATGTCGGAGTGCAGATACTCCACCCGGATCTTCGCGTCCCGCAGGTACGTCGTCAGGTCCTCGGAAAGCCGCTTCGTCAGCGTCGTGACCAGCACGCGCTCCCCCGCCGCGGCTGCGGCGCGGATTTCGCCAATCAGGTCCTCCACCTGGCCCTTGGTCGGCCGCAGCGTGATCTCCGGGTCCAGCAGACCCGTCGGTCGGATCAGCTGCTCGGCGACCACCGTGGAAAGGCCGAGCTCATACTGCGCCGGCGTCGCCGACACATACAGGGTTTGCCCGGTGACTTGCGTGAACTCCTCGAAACTCTGCGGGCGGTTGTCGAGCGCGGAGGGCAGCCGGAAGCCGAAGTTCACCAGCGTCGTCTTGCGCGCCTTGTCCCCGTTGAACATGCCCCCGATCTGCGGCACCGTCGCGTGGCTCTCGTCGATCATCAGCAGGAAATCCTTCGGAAAGAAATCGATCAGGCAGAACGGCCGGTCGCCCGCCTTCCGGCCGGTCAGGTGCCGGGAATAGTTCTCGATGCCGTTGCAGAAGCCCATCTCCTGCAGCATCTCCAGGTCGTAGTTCGTCCGCATCCGCACGCGCTGCGCCTCGAGAAACTGCTGGTTTTTCTCGAAGAACCCCACCCGCTCATCCAGCTCCGCCTTGATGGCCGCAATCGCCGGCTCCAGCTTGCCGCGGCTCGTGACATACTGGTTCGCCGGATAAAGGTCGAACTGGTCGAGCGAGCGCAGCACCTCGCCCGTCAGCGGATCGAACTCGCTCAGCGCCTCCACCTCGTCGCCGAAGAATTCCACGCGCAGCCCGTGCTCGAGATACGCCGGCATGATGTCCACCACGTCGCCGCGCACGCGAAACCGCCCGGGCTTCAGCTCGACGTCATTCCGCTCGTAAATGTTGTCCACGAGGCCTTCCAGCAGCCGCTGCCGGCCAAACGGCTGGCCGCGGCGCAGCGGGATCCGCATCGCCGTGAACTCCTCGGGTGAGCCCAGGCCGTAGATGCACGACACGCTCGCGATCACGATCACGTCCCGCCGCGAGACGAGCGAGCTGGTCGTCGAAATCCGGAGGCGCTCGATCTCCTCGTTGATGGACGAGTCCTTCTCGATGAACGTGTC
>Ga0265327_10004626_pt1 | contig 12088 bp, 7 predicted proteins | sample 41621metaG_FD_202089 | JGI IMG/M metagenome (GOLD analysis project Ga0265327, IMG submission 202089) | Rhizosphere microbial communities from Carex aquatilis grown in University of Washington, Seatle, WA, United States - 4-16-21 metaG | ecosystem: Host-associated > Plants > Roots > Rhizosphere >...
GAATTTCCGCCAGCGGCCGGTGTGTAATAGAAACCACCGTCGTTGACGAGGGTCGAAAACTTGGTGGTGTTGTGCTCCGTTTCCAGGTTCTGGCAGCGGGACAGAAAGATCAGCGCTTTCTGCACGGCCGGATCATCTTTCTTTGCGCCAGCCGCCTGCAATGCATCCAGGAAGAAGACGGTGTTGGAAAGATCGGGCCGGTCTCCCGTCCGACCATATCCTGCGCCGCCATACTTTGGATCCGAGGCATCCGCCTTTTCACTATCATCCCACTGCAGCTTGCGCAGGTACTTTTCTGCTTTGGCAATCACTTCGGTGTACTTGCCCTCTTTGTTGGCCTGTTGGAACGCCATCAGGCTGATTGCCGTCTCATAATTCCCATGATGGCTTTTCGGTGAATAGATCCCGCCGTCTGGCTGAGTAAACGATGCCAGATGCTTCAGAGCCTTGTCGACAACCGGGTCGGATGCCGGAACTCCGCTGAGAAGCAACGAATAGACCACAAGCCCCGAGATTCCAGGTTGCTCGGGTGAGGTCCAATGACCACCGTCCGCCTGGCTGGACTTCAGAAAATTGACGGCCTTTTCACGTGACTTGGCCAGGTCCTCGGCCTTGGGGCCGACAGTCTGTCCCATGGCTAACCGGCCAAACATCAAACCGACGGCCAACATGGCCAGAACCCAGAACCGAGACGTCGATCGCGACATGTGACACCTGGAAAATAGGAGACAGAAAACAACGTCGAGACCCCCAGATCTGGACGCGGTGGGCAGACTCACCCGCGGAACTGTCGAATCACCACGATACGGCGATTCACGGGTTTTGTTAACAGAGCAATCTCACATCACTGTTGAAGTTGAATGAACTTCAACCTGCATTGCAAAGTCCGAGCCAGACGGGAACCACGATTCAATTCGCAGGAAATCGCAGAATCGGGCGAATTCCACGACACGGTCACCGCTGCCGCCAGAGACCCCTGCTGCATCACGTCGGTTTTTCCAACATCCATGTCGACTGGCGCAACACCAACTTCACGTCCCCAGTTCGCGCTTCAACGCTTCCAGTTCGGCATCGATCTGCGTTTGTCGTTCATCCTCGGACGTGGCCGACGGGATGGCGAAGTAACCGGCAGGGGTCGAGGCAGGCTGTTCATCAGCCAGGCCAAAGTCTTCGCGCTTCCGCAGTGCTTCGGACAAACGGGCTTCCAGAGCCCGCTGCATCGTTGCCAGATGCTGCTTGGTGGCTCCCGCCGCCTTGTGCTGCTGTTCCAATCCCGCGATCAGATCCTCGACTTCGCGTTTGCGCATCAGACTTTGCCGGGCTTCCATTTCCGAGCCCGCCGCCAGTTGCTCGCGAGCCTTGCTGGCCCATGACTGGACTGACTGTCGATGTTCATCGATCTCGCGCTGCAACCGCAGTTCGGCATTGGCGGCCGTGTTGACGCTGCGCTGAGCCCCCGCCAACCCTTCCTGCATTTCCGAAATGATCTCGGCAATCGCGGCGTGGGGATCCGATGCCGAATTCAACAATTGAGTCAGGTTGCAGGTGACAATATCGGTGAGACGGCTGAAGTAACTCATGGGAGTCTCCTGCAAGGAACACAACGGTGTGGGAACGCGAGCCGGCAATCCGTGGCCTGGCTGGCGAATGGGTGTCTGGGATACATGGTCTGGCACAACAATCTGATGTCGAACACGATGCAGTTCATCCGGCGATCGTCGGATCGATGATTCCCCGTGCGGCCAGCTTTTCCCGCAGTTTTTCGCGGGCCAGTCGCAGTCGGCTCTTGGTCGTCGGAAGATTCGATTCCATGGCTTCCGCCACCTCCGGAAGGCTCAAGCCAGCATAAATATGCAGAATAAACGTCAATCGTTGGTCGTCGGGAATGTGATGGAGCATGTCATCCACCATCGAGGCAATTTCACGCCGCTCGAAATGCTCATCCGGCATCGGCAGTTCTCCCGACAGCCGTTCAATCACTTCTTCGCGATCATCATCCCCCGGTCGGCCTCGCGCGGCATGCACCAGGCAGTCATGTGCTCGTCGCCGCGTGGTATCGATCAGCAGGTTCCGGGCGATTCGGTACATCCACGCTTTGAAGATCCCGCGAGGCAGGTAATCCCAGGCTGTACTGTGAATTCGGAGCAGTGTTTCCTGCGTCAGATCTTCTGCCAGCTGCCAATCCCGCAATTGTCGATGAAAAAAACCGATCAGCGGCGCCTGATGACGTTCGACCAGCAACTCGAACGCGTCCTCTTCGCCCCCCTGCAACCGCAGCATCAACTGATCATCTTCATCGTTTATGGGCATGGAATGATGTCGACAAGAGGCCCTGTCCGGTCAAAAGACGTCAATTTCACCTCACAATGTAATCGTCGTGGTGAACCTTGCCTACACCCAACAGCAACTTTCATCATACTTCATTGATCTGATCGAGCGATCGTACGGGCCAGCGTTGGCCGAACACCGCGAAGTCGCTATGTTCGAAAACCGGTACGACGCTCGTCGTCCGAGAAATCCTGGGTGACGAAGGAAAGGTGGCGATGGCGTCGATTTCGCTGGAATATGGACGGACAGGTCGGTGGAACGGCGAAATTGCCGACGCTCATCTGCTCTGGCAATTCGGGGGACCGCCTGCATTACTGGATGCTCCCGCCTCCATCGCCGATGGCCTGGCTCACCCTTTGGACTTTCCCGCCTTGAACAGGGCGATCGTTCCCGGTGACCGTGTCACCCTGGTTCTCGATCGACATGTCCCCTCCGCCGCGGAAATTATCGTCGCTCTGTGGGAGGTCTGCGAGCAGGCGGGAGTCAACCCCGAGGACATCCTGGTGCTGCAGCCGATCGCGCTCATCGGCCCACGTCCCGATGATCCCCGCCGCCTGCTGCCAGAGACAGTACGATCACGGGTCCAATGGAAAGTGCATGACCCCACCGACGACCAGGGGATCGGATATCTGGCATCCAGTGCCGAAGGGGAGCGGATATATCTGTCACGCGATGTCCTGAACGCGGACTTTGTGCTTCCCATCGGTCGCCTGGGATTTGACCCGGTTCAGGGGCGGCGCAGCGCCATGAGTTCATTTTACCCGGGACTTTCCAACACCGAAGCGTTCGTCAAATCGCGCGGAGTCGGGCATAGCGAACTGGGCCCCGATGATGAACGCCCGATCGGCCAGCGGATCCAGGAAATCGGCTGGCTGCTGGGGGTTCAATTCTCAATCGTAGTGATGCCATCCAGCGGTCACGGCGGCGCCGCGTGCATCCTGGCCGGACATCCCGACTCTGTCAGCCAGCGCGGCCGCACCATCCTGGACGCCAGCTGGCGCATCAAGTTCGATCAGCGTGGCGAAACGGCTGTCATCTCCATTCCCAGCCATGTGGATGACCCGGCCGGCTGGGAACAACTCGGAGATGCGCTGGAGGCGGCCAGTCGACTGGTCGTGCGCGAGGGACGCATCATCGTGCTTTCCGACATCGCCGCGGAACCGGGACCAGGAATTCAACTGCTGGGATCAAGTCGATCTGCCAGGGCGGCACTGCAACCCCTGCGGCGCGAATCTCCACCGGATCTGGTCGCCGCATCGCAAATTGCCGCTGCCGCCGATTGGGCGAGTATCTACCTGCTGAGCAGACTGCCCACGCAACTGGTCGAAGATACGTTCATGACTCCGCTGGAAACGGAGGCCGAGGTCTCGCGCCTGGTCAGCACCTGCGACGGCATTATCGCTGTCGCAGGGGCTCAATATGCCTGGACTGAAGCCCCTCAATAGCCGGGCGCCTGGTCAACAGGCGTCACCGCGATCCAGCGGTTTCAATTTTCCAGATCCGGACGGTTCCGTCGCGCCCACCGGATGCCAACTGCGTCCCGCTCCGATTGAATGCGACCGTGTGCACCGCGTTTTCGTGACCCACAAACGTCTCCAACAGGTTTCCGGTTTCCGGATCCCACAGTTTCACCGCGCCATCGGTGCCGCCAGTTGCGAGCAACCTTCCATCCGGAGAATAGGAAACCGACCACACGTCCCCTTTGTGGGCAGTCCAGTTGTGAATCAATGCTCCACTGCTGGTATCCCAGATCCGGACTGTCCGATCCCAACTGGATGACGCCAACCGTTTCCCGTCTGTATTGAAACTCAACCCGTAGACAGATCCGGCATGTCCCATCAAGGGAATCTTCTGGGCGAGCGTTTTGGCGTTCCACAGTCGAACAATTTTGTCACTTCCCCCCGTCGCGACAATTTCATTATTGGGAGAGACAGCGATCGAGTGCACAGCGCCAGGCTGCTTTGTTTCCGCCACAATCCTGGCCTCATCAATGGACCAGACACGCAGCCCCCCTTCTTTGCTGCAGGCGAACAGCATCGAAGAATCGCTCGCAAACTCCAATCCACGCACGGCACTGGGATGTTCCATCACTTTCAGCGGCTCGGTTTGTGGCGGACTCCAGATCTTGATCAGTCCGTCATCCCCCGCCGTCGCCAGTTTCTCGCCGCTGGGTGAAAACCGCAGCGACCAGATTGTACCCCGGTGCGCATCGACGAATGTCGAGTTCACGCTTTGAGTCGCCACGTCCCACAATCGAACGGTCCCGTCCTCTACACCCATCGCCACCGTTTTGCCCGACGGATCGAACGCCACGGACCAGACGGTCCCCGAATTCGCATTCAATGTCGCCACAGGTTCAATCAATGGCGCTTCGACTTTCGTATTCGCTGTCCCGCGACCGCCTGCCAGGAATGCGCCTGCCAGCAAACCGACAGCCAGAAACGTTGCCCCCACGCCAATCGCAATCCGCCTGTTGCGACGGGCTCGTTTGCGAATCTCAATCTGGCAGACAACAGGAACGTCCTCCGAGGACGTTTTCATCAGCGCCCATTCATAATCCAGCAATTCCGCCAGGTGACTGGCAGACTGGATCCGGTCTTCAGGCTTCTTTTCGAGCAACTGATCGATGGTCCGGGCCAGCCATTCCGGGATCTCGTGATTCAAATCCCGCAGTGGCCGATGCTTGACCTCGGCAATCTGACGCAGGATCGCCAGCGCCGAATTCCCGGCAAACGGAGGTTCACCCGCACACATCTCATACAGGATCGCGCCAAAGCTGAACAAATCCGATCGATAGTCGGCTTCTTCGCCCAGGGCCTGCTCGGGAGCCATGTACAGTGGTGTTCCGGTGACAAAGCCCGTCCGTGTCAGCTTCACATCATCTGCAACGCGTGCCAGACCAAAGTCGGTCAGCTTCACCCGGTCACTGGGAGGCTCCAGCAGGATGTTCCCCGGCTTGATGTCCCGGTGAATCAACCCCTGTGCGTGAGCGGCCACCAACCCATGAGCCGCTTCCATGGCGATGCGCACAATCTCACGCAGCGGCGGCTTGTTTTCTCGAGTTAACCGCTGCTCCAGCGATTCACCGGCGATCAACTGCATGACCAGATACGGAAGGTTTCCGTCCGCCGATCTCTCCACCTGATACACGGCCACGACGTTCTCATGCGTGATCGAGGCGGCGGCCCGCGCTTCGCGACAGAATCGCTGTCGCGCCAGTTCATCGTCCGCAAGGTCCGGATCGAGAACTTTGATCGCTACATGCCGCTGCAGTTTCGAGTCGAACGCTTCGAGGACAATCCCCATCCCGCCACGGCCCAGTACACGCATGACATCAAAATGGGCGAGACGTCCCAGGTACGCCGGATCGGTGGCGGGCTGCAGGAACTGCAACGAGACATCGCGCGACCTTGAAGTGCGCGGCGATCGACTTGGCACAAACGTCTCTTCCAGGTCCAGTTCAGCGCCCAATTCTTTCAGCGCCGGCCAGTAGGCCGACGATGCCACCGGCTCCACTTCGTAGGCCCGCTCAACCATTTGCGACAGGTTTGTCCCATCGGTGGCAAGCTCCATCAACCGGGCCTGGCAGCATTCGCACGAGTCCATGTGACGTGTGCATTCCTGCTGCCGGTCGCCACTTAGCGAACCATCAATCAATTGCCGAAGTTCTTCGGCCTGGGGGCAGATGATTGTGTCCATCTCACGCTTCCTCCTGTCGCTGCATCGACTCGACTTCTTCTTTCAGCCGTGCCAGCACGCGACTCTTGGCGACATAGATTGCTCCCGTCGACATCCCGATGCGACTGGAGGCGTCTGCCGCCGAAACCCCTTCAACTGCCGTCAGCCAGAACGCCTGCCAGGTGTTCTGTTGAAACTCTTTTTTGACCCGTTCCATGGCCAGTGCCGCCAGACGCCGTTGGTACTCGACTTCCCAGACGTCGGCCCCATCGCTGCTGGCAGGCTGCGCATCCAGCAGCTGATTCATCGAAGTATCGCCCGAACCCTGAGGACGGTTGCGACGCGCGGTCAGGAAGTTGAAAATCCGATTCCGCGTGATCGTGAACAGCCACCCCCGAAACGTTCCCTGCGACCGGTCGTACTCGAGACGGCCAATTGCCGTGGAGACCGATCGCATCACGTCCTGCATCAGATCGGCGGCGTCCGCGTCCTGCAGTCCCCGTTTCCGCGCGAACCCATAAACCACCGGACCGTACAGCCGCATGAATTCCTGCCACGCGCCATGGTTGGTCCCATCGCGCAGCTGCACCAACAAGCTGGCTCGTGTGAGCGGTGAGTCGTCCACGGGCATCGTTACACCTGATCGTACCATAGGCCGTCGCCGATCCGTCCACCGCGGTGTGCACCAACCGCGTTGCCACGCATGATACGCTTCCCAGTCTCCCGGGACGAGAGTCCAACCCGAGATTCATACGATCGAACATTCGTATTTCCCCCTTTTCCTCCAAGGATATACGGGGCAAATCGGCCCGAATCTCGATCTTTACCAACTCTTGCGGCAAGTTTTTAGACACTCGGTTTACCAGTCCATTCTTCGCATTTCCGAAGCGTTCGCATGACACGCATGTTTTACTTCTGCACCAGATCCAGCCGGTTCCCCGAGCTTGGCTGCACCTGAACAGACTGTCCCGTCGACAAATCATCACTCGGATTCACAACCAGTTGTTCGCTCCCGAGCAAACCGGAATTCACGACAACTCGGCTTCCCAGATCCCGTCCCAGACTGACGCGTCGCAGTTCAACCTGCCCCTGTTCATCCACCACAGCGACATGCGGCCCCTCCACTTTCATTACGATCGTGTTGGTCGGGATGGTCCAGCTCGAATTGACGTGCTGGGTGTTCAACGTCACCTGGGCATAGCTCCCGGGTTGCAGATGAAGCCCCTCGTTTTCCAACTCAATCTCCGCCAGCATGGTTCGACTGGCAGAATTGACGGATGAAGATGTCCGGGTAATCGTGCCAGTCACCGACTTCATCGCCGATTCCGGGACACGAATGCTCGCCGTGACACCTGGCGCTGTTTGCATCGCATACGTCTGCGGAACCTGAATCTGAACCCGGATCCGACTCATGTCCTCCAGGACAAACAGTTCCTCCCGACCCGCGGTCACCAGCATTCCCGTTTCCGCCGTCCTTCGAGTGACCCTGCCGTCGAATGGCGCCACAATTCGCTTGAAAACCTGCAGCTCGCGAAGCCGGTCCACATTCGACTGCCGACTCCGGGCTGTTGCCACCCGCGCCTCGATGATCGCCATGCGCGTTTCCAGGTTCATTCGACGACGAACCACGTCCGATTCCGCAGCGGCAACAATCGCGGTTCGAGCCTCCACATCGCGTGTGAAGGTGTCAAATTCTTCCTGAGTAATCACGCGACTGGCAACCAGCTTCTCGCGACGTGCCAACTGGCTCCGGGCCAGGGCCAGTTCGGATTGGACACGCGCCAATTGAGCCTCGGCCGACTTCAAATCTGCATCGGCTTCAGTCTTTTCGGCCTTCGCCTGCAGCACTGCCGCATCGGCTTCGCGAGTGCTCGCTTCTGCCGTTGCCACTTCCTGATCCAGTTCCGGCGTTTCAATCTCCGCCAGTAGCTCACCCGCTTGAACCTGATCACCCAGATCCTTGTGCCAGGCCCCCAGGTAGCCGCTCACTCTGGCTGCCAGCGAGGCCGTCTGCCAGGGACGAAAGGTTGCCGGCAGCACAACACTGGATGATGTCGTCAGCACCGGTCGTTGAACATCGACCATCCGCACTTCGATTTCGGGCGCGGCAGAATGTGTTACCGATGAAGCATTCCATGGCTGGTACGCGATAGCCGCACCCGCGACCACGAACGCCGAACCCATCAGGGTCCACTTTCGTCGCGAGGCCCCTGGCGAAACCGCGCTGGATCCCGATCCCGGCTTCGTGGACGATTCGGGATCCAATTTCGGCATCACCCCCGATCGCCGCAATTCCCCGGTCCGCGATGACTTCTTCTCGATCGCCTTCCCCCCGAGTACCAGAACCGGGTTCAACATTGACGAGGCCATGATCCAACTCCCAGGCAGGTTTAAGCGAGCATTCGATGCAGGGAAATACCACCGGCGCCGGGCAGTCTTACACGGCAATCAATCTGTTGTTGCAGCAACATCTGAGGCGACAGGCGGATTCGCCACTTCCCCGACGGAATGATTCCGTCGCAGCAGGCTGTAAACCACCGGCACAAGCAGCAGAGTCGTCAGAGTGGCCACAAACAGTCCCCCGATCACGGCCCGGCCCAGAGGGGCGTTCTGTTCACCCCCTTCGCCCAGCCCCAATGACATCGGCAGCATGCCGATGATCATGGCCATGGCGGTCATCAACACCGGCCGCATGCGCGTCTTCCCGGCTTCCAGTGCCGCATCCCACGCTGTTTTTCCCTCGGACTGCTGCTCGTTCGCAAAGGTGACCAGCAGAATGCTGTTGGCAGTGGCGACACCGATCGACATGATCGCTCCCATCAGCGCGGGGACACTGAATGTCGTCTTCCACAGGAACAGCGACCACACAATCCCCACAAAAGCCCCGGGCAGAGCAGTGATGATGATGAATGGATCAAGCCAGTTTTGAAAATTGACGACCATCAGCAGGTAAACCAGGACCGCGGCGAAAATCAGGCCCAATCCCAATCGGAAGAACGCCGACTCCATGCTGTCGACCTGACCCCGCATCGTGATTGTGTTTCCCGGCGACAGCTTCGCCCGGTATTCCTGCAGCACCAGATTGATTTCCCCCGCCACGCTCCCCAGGTCCCGCCCCTGCACATTGGCATAGACGTCGAACGTCGGCTGAACATTCGTATGATTGGCCACTTCGGGAGTCACCCCGCGCTCCACGGTCGCCACGTTCGACAGCAGTTGCACCCCGCCCGCCCGGGACGACGTCAGCGGCAAGCCGTTGATCGCATCGACACTGTCCAGCTTGTAGGCCGGAGTTCGGGTTTCCACCAGGTACGAAATCCCCTTCGCGGGATCGACCCAGAAATTCGGCAGCACCTGGCCACTCCCTGACAGCGAGACCAGCACGCTGTTGGAAACTTCCTGTTGAGTCAGTCCCAGTTCCCGCGCTCGCGTCTGATCCACATCAATGTGCAGCTTGGGAACATTCATCACCTGGTGCAGATGCACATCCTGGACTCCGCGAATCCCTCGAATACGACCTGCAATCTCCGCCGCCATGTCGTAATTCTGTTTTCGATTCAATCCGGCGATCTGGATGTCGATGGGGGCTGGCAGACCAAAATTCAGGATCTGGCTCACGATGTCGGCCGGTTGAAAGAAGAAGGTCAGCCGGGGAAATCGGCGCGGCAGTTCTTCTCGCAACAGGGCGACATAGGCGGCCGTCGAACGCGATCGATGATGTGACAACGCCACCAGGATCTCACCATCGGCCGAACCAGTCGTCGCGCTGTCACCGAACGCCATGGCGTAAGTGCGATTCGGCAGGCCGATATGGTCCAGCACCAGTTCCACCTCGTGCTCGGGAATGATGGAACGAATCGCCTTGTCGACCTGGCTGAATTCGAATTCCGTCTGCTCGATGCGTGTTCCGGCAGGGGCACGCACATGCAGTCGGAACTGCCCCGTATCCACCGTGGGAAAGAAGTCGCGTCCCACAAACGGCAGCGCCAGCAGCCCACTCGCGACAACCAGCGAAAAAACAATCAGCACGCTGCGTCGATGATTCAGGTTCCACTGCAGAATCGCGACGTAACCGGCACGAAACTTCTCGAAGCGGTGCTCAAACTGACTGTGCATCCGGCCAAACCACTCGCTGCTGGCGCCATGTTCCTGTTGCAGTTCGGCCGGCAACAGGTAGTTCACCATCGTTGGCACGATCGTCCGCGAAAGCAGGTACGACGCCAGCATGGCAAAGGCCACTGCCAGTGCCATCGGTGTGAACAGGTACTTCGGTGGCCCGTCCAGGAACAACACGGAAACAAACACGATGCTGATGGTGAGTGTCGAAACAAACGTCGGCCCGGCGATCTGCATGGCGCCGTCGAGGATCGCCTGCCGCAGTGGCTTGCCCAGGCCAAGGTTGCGGTGAATGTTTTCAATTTCGACCGTGGCGTCATCGACCAGGATCCCCACGGCCAGCGCCAGTCCCCCAAGTGTCATCACGTTGAGCGAATGTCCCATCAGGAACAGGAGCACGATGGAACAGAGGATGGCAAGCGGTATTGAGACCGCGACAATCAAGGTGCTGCGCCAGCTTCCCAGGAACACCAGGATCATGGCGGCGGTCAGCAACCCGGCAATGATGCTCTCCATCACCACCCCTTCGATCGCGGCGGTCACGAACAGCGACTGATCAAACAGCAACTCGATTCGCAGATCTTTCGGAGCCGCCGCGCGGATCTCGGGCATGATCTGTTTGACCTGGTTGACGATGTCGAGCGTCGATGCGTTGCCATTCTTCAACAAGGTGACCAGTGCCCCGCGCGTTCCATTGCGCCGCACAATGGTGGTCTGAGTCGTGCTGCCATCTCGCACCTGCGCCACGTCGTTCAGGTAAATTGTGGCATCCCCCACCACCTTGACGGGGATCCTGTTAAACGCGTCCGGCGTCAATGGCGTGTTGTTCAGAGTGACCGGGTATTCATGCGTGTCAATCCGCGCGACGCCCGTCGGCGCCGCCAGGTTGTAGGCATTGATCGCATCGGCCACATCCTTCGGCGACACCCCTCGGGCCTGCATCAGTTGTGGGTCGAGATCCACCATCACCTGCCGTTCACGCCCGCCATAGGGTGTCGGCATTGTCAGCCCCTGCACCGTCGCCAGTTGAGTCCGCAGGACGAACAACCCATAGTCATAGACTTCCTCCTCGGACATCGTTTCGCTGCTGAGACCGATCTGCAGGATTGGCACGCTGGAGGCATTGAATCGCACGATCAGCGGAGGGTTGATCCCCGGCGGCATCAGGGCCCGGATCGACTGCGTCACCGAGGTCACCTGCGACAGCGCCGTTCCGATGTTGACCCCCTGGTGAAAGTAGATTTTGATCGTGGCCACCCCGTTCAGCGTCTGTGACTCCATCCGCTTGATGTCATTCACGCTCGACGAGATCGCGTATTCGCTGTACGTCGTGATCCGCCGTTCCACTTCGCTGGATTCCATCCCCCGATAGGTCCAGATGACGGTCACGACAGGGATGTCAATTTCCGGGAAAATGTCGGTGCGCATCTGGCTGATGGATGTCGCCCCGAGGACGACGATCAGCATCGCCATGACGACAAATGTATGCGGCCGCTGCAGGGCGAGTCGTACGATCCACATTTTCGAATCTCCAGGGTCATGAGTGTCACGGACGCTGGCAGATACCGGCAGAAAACAACGGACCTTACACCACAGTCCCCTTCTGACCGCGGTCAAAACGCGGGGATGACAATTCGGTGGAGTTCCGTGTTAGGTCGCTCGGGCAGCCCTGTATTCCCCGCTGAAGGACCGCTGGATACAAGTTCCTTCACCCGGCAAACAACCTTGCGGCAGCCCGCAAAATCGTCTCACTCACCTCACAGCAGGAAATTGAAGATGTCCAAGAAACTCGCAGGTCAAGTTGCAGTCGTCACCGGAGCTTCCAAGGGGATTGGGGCCGAAATCGCGGCTCAACTGGCGGCCGAAGGGGCCGCGGTCGTGGTGAACTACTCGTCAAGCAAGGCGAGCGCGGACCGCGTCGTCGACAAGATCGTCAGCGGGGGCGGGAAGGCCGTGGCAGTTCAGG
>Ga0265327_10004627_pt1 | contig 12079 bp, 11 predicted proteins | sample 41621metaG_FD_202089 | JGI IMG/M metagenome (GOLD analysis project Ga0265327, IMG submission 202089) | Rhizosphere microbial communities from Carex aquatilis grown in University of Washington, Seatle, WA, United States - 4-16-21 metaG | ecosystem: Host-associated > Plants > Roots > Rhizosphere...
GTGCACCGCCAGCGACACGTCGTGCAATGCCGTTTTCGCCCAGGGTGTTCCGCTGGCGTACTGGTGTGCGACGGAATCGAACTCGAGAACAACGGGCGACTCGGTATCGGGCCGCGCGGCCGTGGTGGTGGGCACCGGCACCGTCTGGATCGCCGTGGTCGCCGTCTTGCCGTTGACCGCACGCAGCGCGATCTCGCGATCCGCGGCGGCAGCCTCCGACTGGAAATGGGTGATGTGCACCAGTGACATCTGGTGCTGATCGGCGAGGCGGGACAGCACCCCCAGCAGATCCTCGCGCCCCTTCGGGTCGACCATGCTGGTGATCTCGTCGGCCACCAGCAGTGCGGGGTCGCGGGCCAGGGCCGAGGCCACCGCCAGCCGTTGCAACTCCCCGCCCGACAGTGAGGAGGTGCTGTGCTCGGCCATCCCCTCCAGACCGACCTCGCGCAGCAGGCCCTCGATGTCGACGTCGTGATCAGCGGGCAGACCCCACACCACGTCGTCGGCGACCTTGGTGCCCAGCACCTGACTTTCCGGGTGCTGCATGACGATTGCGGTGCCGCCGATGGCACCGAGCCCCACCGAGCCCGGCCGCTCGATCTCCCCCGACGTCGGTTCACGCCCGGCCAGGATGCGCATCAAGGTGCTCTTGCCGGAGCCGTTGGGCCCGGTAATCGCGACATGCTCGCCGACTTCGATGCTCATCGAAAGCGGTGCCAAGGCATCGGATTCACCGCGCGGATAGCGGAATCGCACATCGCGCAGACGGGCGGGCACCGGTCCCACCGCACCCGCCAGTGTCGGCGGATCGAGCTGGTGCACATCGGGAATCACGGCCAGCCGCTTGATCACACGAGAGAGCACCCACCAGCCGAACAGTGCGTTGAACAGCACGAACACGAAGACGATGCCACCGATGAACCACACCCAGTTGCGCATCGCGAAGTCGATGGCGTTCGTCGCATTCACGCCCACGGGCTCCAGGTGCGGGATGTGGCCGATCATCTTGAACAGGCCCTCCAGCGAGGCGCGCAGGGCATCGAAGAGCAGGGTGCGCATCCGGTTCAGCAGGGCCAGCGCACCAACTGCCAAACCCGCGATGATCGCGCTGCAAATCACCCCGAGCACTGTCAGCAGGGGCATGCCGTGTCCGCGCCTGCGCACTACGCCGGTCAGGCCACCGATGTATACGCAGTTGCCCATGGCGATCAATCCGCCGAGCCCGGCGAGCAGGAAGGCGATGACGCCGCCGGCCACGGCGGCGGCCAGCAGCACCCGCACGCGGTAGCGATATCCGAGCAGCCCCATGGGTACGGCGCCAAGTAGCTGGACGGCGCCCAAGATCGGCAGGGCAACCCCGACGATGACCATGGCGGCGGTGAGCGCAGCCATGACAGCCGCCTGCGCCAATTCATCGGGTTTCAGCGGCACCCTGGTGAAATTCACTTCAACAATTCTGCCAGCCGGTGTGCCCGCTCTCAGCGTATTCTCAGCTTCGCGCGCCGCAGCGCTAATTCACTGCAACGCCGATCAGATGACCTATCACGTAGGTGGCACCGATAGCGATGGCGCCAAAGGCCAACTGCCGCAACGCGCTCAGCCAGGGCGCACGCGCCGTGAAGCGCCCCGCGACCCAACCGGCGACAAGCAAGCCCACTCCCCCGCAGACCAGCCCCGCCAGCAGTGACGCGAATCCCAACAGGAACGGGATCAGTGGCACCACCGCACCCACCGAGAAGGTCAGGAATGAGGAGATGGCGGCCACCCACGGCGATGGGGTGTCGTTGGGATTGATGCCGAGTTCTCGGGTGAGGTGAATCGTCACCGCGGTGTTCTCGTCCTGGTGGATCTCGTCGGCGGCCGCGGACGCGGTCTGCGGTGAGAGCCCGATATCGCCGAGCATGGCGATGAGCTCTTGCTTCTCGGCGTCGGGGTGCAGCTGGATGGCGCGCCGTTCCACGCTCGCCTCGTGCTCGATCTGCGAATTGGACGTCGATACCGACGTGAACTCACCGAGCGCCATCGAGAACGCACCCGCCACCAGACTGGCCGCACCGGTCAGCACGATCGCGTGCGTGTCGAGCCCGCTAGCACCCACACCGGCGACCAGCGCGGTGTTGGTGACCAGGCCATCCATCGCTCCGAAGGTGGCCGCACGCAACCATCCCCCGGACACGTCTGGGTGGGTGTGGTCAAATTCATGCGGTAGTTCGGCAGATTCCGCAGAGCCGTCGAGTGCCACGATGTACGAATCTACTTCCAGGTTCCTGAAAACGCACTGCTCAGAGGGGAATTACCGACATGAATCGTTCACTGACCGTTTTCGGCACCGTGGTGCTGGCGGGCGGGCTGATGCTGGGCTGTTCGAGCAATGACAAGAAGGACGAGTCCGCGGGCTCATCGGCCAGCAGCAGCGCCACCACCTCGACGGCGGCCGCGAGCAGCTTCGATATCGCCAAGATCGACGCCATCAAGGACCAGTTCCCCGCCGGGTACACCGTCGAGGTGCAGCCCAAGACCACGGTGACTCAAGCGATGCTCGATCAGATGAAGGGCATCTTCGACAAGGCCACCTTCACGCCGCAGGAGTGCGCCGACAAGATGCTGGGCGCCTTCCCGCAGGTGACCGGTACGTCCATGCAGGGTGTCACCGGCGCCAAAGGCAACGGCGACCCGATGTCCAAGACGATGATCATCGCCGCGGCGATGGAGACGGTCAGCCCGATCCCCGCCGACACCACCAACGGGGCATGCGACAAGTTCTCGCTGTCGATCGCCGGCATGGCAGAGGGCACTGGCGAGAAGATCGACGCACCCGCCATCGACGGCGTGAAGACGACCGGGACGTCCACCAACATCAAGATCAGCGCGCCCGGTATGGAGAAGGAGATGGTGCAGATCGCCTACTCCGCTCAGCTCGACGACCACCATGCCGTGTCGGTGTCGGGCATGGGAGATGTCGACCGCAACGAGCTATCGGATGTCTTCGTGAAGGCCGTCAACGCCGTTAAGGGATAGGACGAACCGGGATGCCCGCCCCTGCAGCAAGGGGCGGGTACCCGGGCATTCCCCAATACGCCCCCGGCGGGTAATACCCGTAGCCGTACCAGGCCGAGCTGGGCGCACCCTCGCATTTGGAAGTGTTTCCGGCGGAGGCACACACGGTCGCGTGCGCGGTGCCCGCTGCGGGGCTGGGCAAGATCATTGGCGCTAAAGCCAGAGCTCCGACAGCGAGTGTCGAGCAGAGAACTCGCGCCACATTATGTGGTCGCTTCATGGCTCCAGAATACGCCGTGGCTCGGCACTAGCTGACGGATTCTCGTCGCGCACTAGAGGCTGCCCCTACTTGCCCACTAGAAGCCAGCCATCTATTCGCCAGACCCTCAAGATGTTTCGGGTAGTCCGTGCACTGTCGGATCGTGTAGGAGTTTCAGAATGGTATCGACGGCGGGGTCATGTGATCCCGCACGGGTGAGCGCGAGTATCTGCGTCTGGATCGCGCGCGGGGTTTCTGGTGTATCTGAAGGTATTCTGTTGGCCACCAACGGCTTCAGCACGACCTCCGGCGGGGCGATGATGAAGCGCATCCGGGACGGCACAAATGCTACGCATGATCCGGAAGCGACATGCGCAATCAGTCCGATCGTGGTGTTCGCGCTCGCGGTCTGCCGCGGGGTGAAACCAGCAGCTTCACACATGGATACGAGTTCGCTGACGAGGGATGTATGTGCCGTCCATGGCAGCGCGAATCCCTCGCCCGCAAGATCTCCGATGGCCACATACGGTTCCTGCGCCAGCCGGTGGTCGGCGGACAGCGCGACCACTATCGGCTCGGTCGTCACCATCGACGCTGTCAACCCCGTCAAATCACCAAGGGGGCCATACATTATCGCCACATCGACGTGCCCGGATTTCGTGCGTTCGATCAGTTCGTCGTATCGGTGGTCTTGCAGCCGGCGTGAGCTCGACAGCGCGCGAGGTTCTGACCAACAACGTCACCCCTAGAGACTGCTCCAGCCTGCTGATCGCCTGACTCAGCGAAGGCTGGCTGATGTAGAGACGATCTGCCGCCCGCCCAAAATGCTTCTCCTGGGCCAGAACACAGAACTGCTGCAGCACCCGCGGGCTCAGGCCGCTGCGGTGCCGGGGTCAGCCGGTTTGTCGATGCCCACCGTGATCGACTTCGCACCGCAATGCAAAGTCAGCGACTGCATGATCGCTCCCGGAAGCACCTCGAAGGCAACGGTGTACGTCTCTTGGTCCCCGGCGAGAACGTCCTCCGGATTGCCCAGGAACTGCTCGATCTTCGGCAGTGGCACCACGACCCCCTGCGAGGTGTCCAGTGACTGGTCGGCGAGGGTGAATGCCGTCGACTTCTCAGTTCCGTTGTTCGTGACCAGAATTGAGAATGCCGCCCAGTATCCGGTCGGTCGCGGCAGGGACCCACGCGAGGTCAGCATCGGCACCATGTTGCCGAAGCGCACTACCTGCTGCACCTTGCAAGCCAGCGGGCCATCGCTGATCTCGGTATCCATCGGCGGGAGCGCTGGGGCACTCGAGCACGAGACGAGGGCACCGACCATCCAGAGGGCAAACACGCCGGCGGTGTTCCTCATAGCCCACCTCACGTTCGATCGATATACGACGCGGCCTGGTCACCGGATTCTCCAAGAAATTAGCCGATGACAAAAACATGCGCAGGTTGACCCCCGCCGTATCCGACGTCGTTCGTTGCACACGTACACGCACTCGCAACTCAGCCATATCTGCCTCGTCGGCGATCATCCGGGCAGCTTCCGCAGATTCCCACTGCGGATCAGGAGGTTGACACCGGGCGGGTAGCCCGGCTCACGCGATATCGGCGGATCGTCGAGATTGCCTTTCCCGTTGTACTGCGCATCGACCACAACGAGGCTAGATTTGATGGAGGTTGAGTTCACAGCCACACGCAGGGTCATCAGCTCCCGGTGTAGAGCAGAACTCCCGACCTCACACCCCGCGCAGGCGCTCCTGAAAGTTCGCGAATCGCACTATTGGAGCCAAAGACATTCCTATTCAATCGTTTTCACGTCCCCGACCACCGGCCGCCGAGATGCCCTACACATAGGCTGAACGGCCCCATCGAATTGCTTTCACGACGAATACAACTGAATCGCCACCTGTGAGGGCCCATGTGAATGTGCTTCCCACGCGGGTCATGACTGACCTCCTGCCCTGCCATCCGCCGACCGGATGATGAGAAGTACGAAGTACCCACTGGGGTGCTCGACCAAACGCCCCGCTGTGGGTGCGGCCCTGCGGGCCTGAAGCTCAGGGGGTCGAGGTGGTGAGCCGCGTCGTTTATGGGCTCGCCGCACCGACGGTAAGGCGGATGTGAACCGACGGCGCCCGTGGCGAGTCGTGGTGTTGCGCTGGATCATTCCGTCTCCTACACACTGCGCTATTGCCCCGACAAGGCGCTTTGACCCGCATTAAGATCCGACCGTGACGCAAGATCTGTTCGGCCCAGAGCCGACGCCGATGGGGTGGTTCCGCTTCTATTTCGATGAGCAGCGATGGGAATGGTCGCCACAGGTAGCGCGGCTGCATGGTTACGACCAGTCCGACGTGGTGATCCCAACGACGGAGCTAGTGCTCTCGCATAAGCATCCAGAAGACCGCGCCAAGGTCGCCGACACGATAGACGCGATCACCCATACCCGAGGCGCCCTGAGCAGTCGGCACCGCATCGTGGACACCAGGGGCTCAGTGCATTGGGTCGTGGTCATCGGTGACCAGTTCTTCGACGAGGCCGGAGCGGTAGTCGGCACACACGGCTTCTACGTCGACGTGACCCCACCCGAGCACGTCCCCGAAGCGCCAGAGCACACCGAAGAACTGGTCAGCGAGCGAGTCGCTGAGATTGCCCACAATCGGGCCGGCATCGAGCAGGTCAAAGGCATGCTGATGCTGGTGTACAACATCGAGGAGGACGTCGCGTTCGGGCTTCTCACATGGTTATCGCAACAGCACAACATCAAGCTGCGCACGCTGGCAGAGCAACTCAGCACTGATTTACGTGGGGTCACAAGTTTTGACCAATCCGGCTTCGACCACGTCTTGCTCACAGCCCACGAGCGAGTCAACCGTGTGGGGATTGACCAGCTGCATTGAGGCGGCGAGACCGCAGCCACGCTGTTTTCTCAACGCGGGTTGCCCCGCATGAATCGCCTAGCGGGACCTCGTGGCAACCACGTCCTCGTCCTCGCCGTAACGAGACGTACCCGCCTACCGCGAGCTAAAAACCCTGAATTTCACGGCTAGTGTCGATCGCTATTGCGAAGCGGCGCCAGATCGTAGTGCGGTGTTGATGTCTTCTAGGTCCAGGATGCGTCCGATGCCTGCGATGTTGACTCCGGCCGTCACGAGAGTGACGATCCGTTCGATGCGTACCAGGTCATCGGCGCTGTAGCGGCGGGTGCCGCCCTCGGTGCGGGCCGGGGACAGCAGCCCGTGGCGTTCCCACAGTCGCAGCGATTGTGTTGGGGCGCCGGATAATTCCGCAGCGACCGTGATCCCATACACCCCATGGTGGGGTGCGGGTACCTGAGCGCGGATCCCCCCGCCTTGCACCGGTGGGCCTTCATTGATCATCGTCACAACTTTTCTCGTTCGCTTACTTGCACTCGGCATCGTGGAGTGCTAAATAAATCTATATCAACTGGCATAGATAAACCAGTTGGTAGCGCACAGATGGCACAAGGGAAAGGACAGATGGAGGTGGCCACGATGCTGATGCGTACCGACCCATTTCGGGAGCTGGACCGTTTCACCCAGCAGGTGCTGGGAACCGCGGCACGTCCGGCGGCGATGCCGATGGATGCCTGGCGTGACGGGGATGAGTTCCACGTGGAGTTCGATCTCCCTGGTATTGCTGCCGATTCGCTGGATCTGGATATCGAGAACAATGTGGTGACAGTGCGCGCCGAACGCGCACCGCTGGATCCCGGCCGTGAGATGTTGGCCGCTGAGCGTGCACGTGGGGTGTTCTCACGCCAGTTGGTGCTGGGCAATAATCTGGACACCGGCCGGATCACCGCGGACTACCACGATGGAGTCTTGCGTCTAGTGATCCCGGTGGCTGAGAAAGCCAAGCCCCGCAAAATCGCCGTGGATCGCCCCGTGGCGTCCAAGGCGATCGATGACACCACAGTGATCACCGAGGAGGGCGACGCGGTGCGTGGCCCTAGCGCGGCCAAGGAGCCGGTCAACGCCTGATTGTGGGCCGCGCTCCAGCAGCTCGGCAAAGGACACACGCACCACCTCAGGGCACCTGGTGCCAGATTAGGTCCGTCTTGGCGCCAGGTGTCCTCGGGGAAACCGCCAGTGGGGACCTGAGGCCAGATTGATTCTCGGCCACTTCCTGACCAAATTCCCAGGGCCGCAATGACATACGCATCGCGTATCCCAGCGGCCGCACACCTGGATGGTCGGCCTTGTTGACAGCACAAAGGAGGTGAGCAATGACGCAGAGCACGACGATGGCGGCGCCGGCACCGCCGAGCCCGGCCGAGTCAGAGGTGCTGGCCACCCTGGATCTGGACTACGCCACAGGGCTGATAGCGCTGATCGCCGAGGTCGACGCCATATTCTGCGCCGCCGAAGCTCCCCCGTGCCAGCGGCCGGCGCCACCAGCGGTCGGGTGCGCCCTTCGTGGGCCCCGGCACGCTGGTCGGTCTCACCATCGCACTTCGCCGCGACGACACAGTGAACCAGTGCGGCGAGTCCACCCGACGCAGCGCAGCCCTCCGCCAACCAGATCCACACGCCCACAACCCAATCCGATCACGATCAGGTGATAGCGAGGTGATGACACAGCTATTTACTACAGTGCCGGGCCAGCCCGCCCCGAAAAGACCACGCCACAGGGCATCGTCGTCTGCACCCACACGGGGGCGAGGGGCGGGCCGCCCGGCCCCACCCGATTCACATCGTGGCTCCACCCACAGGGGCAGAATCGCCGTCAGCTACACCACGAAATCGAAAATACCGCCTGACCTGCTCCCCCGCTTGGACTCGAACCAAGAACCGTCCGATTAACAGTCGGAAGCTCTGCCAATTGAGCTACAGGGGACTACCGGATCGCGTCGGTTTGTACCGCGAACCGAGGCATGACTTTAGCCTACGGGTAGGGGTGAAAGCCAAACCGTATACCCGCCGCATCGCCCGCCTACGAGCGACAAAGACGGTGAACATCGCGGTTGTCGCATAGAAGCGGGCAGATGTGACCTGCCTGACGCAGCCGTTCACAGCTGCGTCAGGCAGGATAGGGAGAACTTCGTTAGTTGGTGGAGGGTTCGTGATTCGGGTTTTGTTGGTGCTGGCCGCTGGCTACGTGCTGGGTGCGAAGGCTGGCCGTCGCCGATACGAGCAGATCGTCAACGGGTATCAGGCCGTCACCGGCAGCCCCGCGACCAAGAAGCTGATCGAGATCAGCCGACGTCGCCTGGCCAACTCGCTGTCCCCTGACCCCCACATGGTGGAACTCACGCCGATCGACGAGACAACCATGATCTTGGAGCCCGAGCCTCAGCTCGACAACAAGTAGGAGCGCTGCCCCTACACCGAGAGGTCGTCGCCGCTGACCTGCTCCAGCAGGCTGCGTCGATACGCTTCCAGCGCCACCAGGTCGCCGAATAGCGCGTGATACTCGTCGGCGTGCTCCACCGGTGACATCCGCTGCAGCTTCGACTTCACCTCGGCCACCTGCCGCCCGACCCACACCTCTTGCAGCTTGGCCAGCACCGACCCGATGTATCGCGGCAGCCGCTCATCGCTATCCACCTGGATGGCCTCGGCGGTCAACGCATTGATCAGCATCACCTGGTTCTGCGACGACGCGCTCTGTCGCACCCTGTCGATCCACTCCGCGCCGACGATCCCCGCCCCGGCACCACCGGCCGCCTCGATCGCGGTGCGCACCGCCACATATCCGGGGTGGGTGAAGCTGTCGGCGGTCAGCGAGTCGAACACCGGTCCGGCGAAGGCCGGGAACTGCAGCGCCGCCTTGAGCGCCTCGCGCTGCGGCCACAGCGTGGGGTCCTTGGGATCGGGCATGGCGACCTTAGGAGCCGCAGCGGGTTCAGCGCCGCGGGCACGGCGGTCGGGTGACACCGATCCGCCCTTCGCCGCCTTAGCGGCCTCCTCACGCACCCGCGCGAGCACCTGGGCCACGTCGTCCCATCCCACCCAGCCGGCCAGCTGCCGAGCGTACTCGTCACGCAGCGTCGGGTCCTTGATCCTGGCCACCATCGGCACACAGCGGCGTAGCGCGTCCACGCGCCCCTCGGCGATCTCCAGATCCGACTCCGCCAGCGCCGACCGGATCGCGAACGCGAACAGCGGGGTGCGGCGCGCCACCAGATCCCGCAATGCCCCGTCCCCCGACTTGAGCCGCAGATCGCAGGGGTCCATGCCGTCGGGCGCCACCGCCACGAACGACTGCCCGGCCAGATTCTGCTCTCCCTCAAAGGCTTTCAGCGCGGCCGCCTGACCGGCGGCATCCCCGTCAAAAACGTAGATGAGCTCACCACGGAAGTACGAGTCGTCCATCATCAGGCGCCGCAGCATCGAGAGGTGCTCATCACCGAAGGCGGTGCCGCAGGACGCCACCGCCGTGGTCACCCCGGCCAGGTGCATCGCCATCACGTCGGTGTAGCCCTCGACCACAACGGCCTGGTGGCCCTTGGCGATATCCCGTCTGGCCATGTCCAGCCCGAACAGCACCGAAGACTTCTTGTACAGCATGGTTTCCGGGGTGTTGACGTACTTGCCCGGCATGGTGTCGTCGTCGAAGATCTTGCGCGCCCCGAAGCCGATCACCTCACCGCTGCTGGCGCGGATCGGCCACAGCAGCCGCCGGTGGAACCGGTCGATCGGACCGCGGCGCCCTTCCTTGGACAGCCCGGCGGCTTCGAGCTCTTTGAATTCGAATCCCTTGCGCATCAAATGCTTTGTCAGGGTGTCCCACCCGGACGGGGCGTATCCGCAGCCGTATTGTTTGGCCGCCGCACCATCGAAATTGCGCTCGGTCAGGTACTGGCGCGCCGGTGCCGCCTCGGGTGAATCCAGCGCGGTGGCGTAGAACTCCTGCGCGGCCGCGTTGGCGGCGACGAGCCGCGCCCTGGTCCCCCGGTCGCGCTGCGCAGCAGTGCCGCCACCCTCGTAGTTGATGGTGTAGCTGATGCGGTCGGCCAGCCGTTCGACGGCCTCCACGAAGCTGATGTGCTCGATCTTCTGGATGAAGGTGTAGGCGTCACCACCCTCACCGCAGCCAAAGCAGTGGAACTGGCCATGATTGGGCCGCACATGAAACGACGGCGACTTCTCGTCATGGAACGGGCACAGTCCCTTGAGCGAGTCGGCGCCCGCGCGCTTGAGCTGAACATAGTCGCCGACGATGTCCTCAATCCGGGTGCGCTCACGGATCGCCGCGATATCGCGATCAGGGATGCGTCCGGCCACCGAGCCAGCTTAGCCAACCGCGCCGTCAGGCCCAGCTGGCTTGCACACCCTGACTATCGCGGTCCACCCGCTCGAGCCGGCTTTCGGTGTACGAGGCGATCTGATCTACCACCACCCGGGTACGCGCCGCGTCGTCGGCGGCGGCCTCGAACGCGGGCAGGAACACCGGATCCAGCGTGGCCGGAGCCCCCAATGCCAGCCACTGCGCCACCCGGTGAATGCGCTCACGCTGACGGGCCTGTACCGCGATATGCCGAGGATCGGACATGATGAATTGCAGCGCAAGCATTTTCAGCACGGCCACCTCGGCGGCGACCACGTCCGGCACGGTCAGCTGGGCCTCGAACCGCACCAGCGGCCCGTCACCGGCCACCTTGCGGGTGGCCCCGATCGCGGCCGAGGCGAACCGGCCCACCAATTCGCTGGTCAACCGCTTGAGGCTGGTCGAGGCGGTCAGGGTGCCGTCATACGGACCGATCGCGGCGACCACCGGCAGCGTGGCCAGCCGCGCGGCGGCCTCCTCCAGTGCGCCCTGCTCCAGCCCACCGAACGACTTCACACCCAGCTCCGCGAGCACCTGGGCCTCCCCCCGCGAAGCCAGCACCCGCAGATCGATACGCCCGGAGATCACGCCGTCCTCGACGTCGTGCACCGAATAGGCGACGTCATCGGACCAGTCCATGATCTGTGCTTCCAGGCAGCGCTGCCGCGGCGGCGCCCCGGCACGCACCCAGTCCAGCGCCGCGCCATCCTCGACGTAGGCACCGAACTTTCCGCCGCCCGGCGGACGCAGCCACGGATATTTCGTCGCCGCATCCAGCGAGGCACGCGTCAGGTTCAACCCAGCGCTGTTGCCGTCGGCATCAACAACTTTGGGCTCCAGCCGGGTGAGAATGCGCAGATTCTGGGCATTGCCCTCGAACCCACCACGGTCGACCGCGACCTCATCGAGTGCACGCTCACCGTTATGCCCGTAGGGCGGATGGCCGATGTCATGCGCCAGCCCGGCCAGGTCCACCAGATCCGGGTCGGCGCCCAGACCGGTGGCGATACCGCGGCCGATCTGCGCCACCTCCACCGAGTGAGTCAGCCGCGTGCGTGGCGTGTCACCCTCGCGAGGGCCCACCACCTGCGTCTTGTCGGCCAGGCGACGGAACGCGGCGCTGTGCAGAACCCGCGCCCGGTCCCGCGCGAAGTCGGTCCGGTACTCCGAAGACGGGATGTCGACGATGGCCGCCGTCTTGGGTGTTTCGGTGACGACGCGTTCACGGTCGAAATCGGTATAGGCGTCCTTGTAGGCATCCTGTGTACGCATCGTGGGCACCAGTCTGCCAGGACGGGTCCAAGCGACGCGCGAGGCATTAGATTGGCGACCATGCGTCTGCTGCGTGCCCTCGGGAGCCTGCTGGGAGTCATGATCGCGATGCTCACGGTGTTTGCCCCCACCCTATTGCTGGCACCGGCGGCCAGCGCCGACCCGCCCTTCCGGATACCCGCCTACGTCACCGACCGGGCCGGGGCGCTCAAGAACCCGACGAAAGTGCGCAACGCGATCGATCAGCTCTACGACGCACAA
>Ga0265327_10004628_pt1 | contig 12076 bp, 14 predicted proteins | sample 41621metaG_FD_202089 | JGI IMG/M metagenome (GOLD analysis project Ga0265327, IMG submission 202089) | Rhizosphere microbial communities from Carex aquatilis grown in University of Washington, Seatle, WA, United States - 4-16-21 metaG | ecosystem: Host-associated > Plants > Roots > Rhizosphere...
GCTGCAGCCTGTGCTGCTCCTCGCAGTAGGAGGCCACGTCCTGATGCGCCGCGGCGGCGGCCAGCTCGGCCGGCGTGCCGTGCTCGTCGGTGGCGCAGATGTAGAGCACCTCGTGCCCCTGCGCCCTCTGGAACCGCGCATAGACATCGGCCGGCAGCATCGAGCCGGCCAGGTTGCCCAGGTGCTTGATGCCGTTGATGTAAGGCAGGGCCGAGGTGATGAGGATGCGGGCCATGACGCCTTCTTGGGAAACTGAGACCGGGCCATATAAGCGCCCTGCCCGCAAAGCCAAAGGCCGAACCTGGGCTCCGGCCCGCGCAGGCTCCCCCGCTGGACTTTACCCCTTGCCCCGCCTAGCGTTGCGCCCTCAAGTGCACGTCAAGATGTTCTGGGAGGGAGTCCAATGAAGAAGACGATATGGGCGGCCGGCGTCGCCACCCTGGCGCTGATGGCCGGCGCGGGCGCCTTGGCCCAACCTCCCGCAGGCGCCCCGGCGGGCGGTCCTCCCGGCGGTCCTCCCGGCGGCGGCGCCCCGCCTCCGCAGGCGCCGATGGAGATCAAGCAGGTCAAGCCCGGCGTCTACATGGTCACCGGCAATGGCGGCAATTCCACCGTGGTGGTCGGGCCCACCGGCGTGGTCCTGGTCGACACCAAGAACCCCGGCGAGAAGATCTACGACGAGCTGATGGCCAAGATCGCCGGCGTCACTCCCGAGCCCGTCGCGGAGGTGCTGATCACCCACCACCACGCCGACCACTCGGGCAACACCCTGCTGTTCCTCAATCACGGGGTGAAGGTGATCGGTCACCAGGAGGAGCTGGAGGCCTTGCAGACCTACGTGAACACCGCCACCCCGCGCCCCACCCCGCCCAGCGTCACCTATGAGAAGGAGCTCGTCACCACCGCCGGCGGCGTGAAGGTCGAGGCCCATCACTGGGGCGCCGGCCACACCGGCGGCGACACCGTGGTCTATTTCCCGGCGCAGAAGGTCGTCTCGGGCGGCGACGAGGTGGTCGCGACCACGCCCAACATCGACTACCCGTTCAACGGCAGCGTCACCGGCTGGCTCAAGAGCCTGGACGCCATCGCCAAGCTCGACTTCGATTACGTGATCCCGGGCCACGGCAATGACCCGATCAGCAAGGCCGACTTCCTCACCTATGTGAAGAAGTGGCACACCTTCGCCGACCGCGCCCGCGCCGCGGTCAAGGCCGGGACGCCCAAGGACAAGCTGCTCGCGTCGATCAAGACCGACGACCTCGGCTGGAACGTCACCACCGGCCAGTGGACCCCGCCGGCGCGGCTCGATCCGTTCTACGCGGAGCTGTCGAAGTAGCCCTGGGATTCTGGGTTCAGAGCCTGTCCGGGCGGCGAAACCGCGCGCACTTTCGCCTGACAGGCTCTAGGACGCCGGATGGATGGTCGCCTTGATCTTTCCGTCCGGCCCTTCGGCGTAGGAATAGGTCGAGCCCGGCGGGACCTCGCCGAGGTCCACGTCCTCCTTCGGGCTGATCAGCCACAGCCGGTGTCCGGCCCGCGCCAGGACCTTGGCCGGCGACCCCCAGCTTTCCGCCGCATAGCGCTTCAGCAGGGAATAGACCGGCTCCTTGCGCCAGGCCATCGGGTTGGCGGTGTCGCAATGGGCCGCCAGGGCCCCGTCCGGGTGCCGCACCAGCACCACCTTGGTCCGGTCGGGCCGGAAGGCGTCGGGCAGCACCGGCGTGGTCAGCCATTCGCACAGGAAGTCGCGGCATTCGCCCGGCCGCGCCTCGTAGATCCGGCAGCCCGAACCGATCGCGCAGTGCTCGCACCAGGCCCCCGCCGGCTTCCCCAGCGCGTCGATCGCCATCACCTTGCAGCAGAACGTGCAGGCGCCGCAGCTCCTGGCGGGGTCAGGCGGGTTCAGGACGCCTCCACCTGAAGCAGCTTGGCGGTGGCCCGGGCCACGCCATAGGTCCCATAGGGCTCGCCGTCGGGCCGTTCGAGCGTGACCGTCAGCGGCGTCCCGTCGGTCACGATCCGCGCCAGGTGGCTCTCGGACGCCACCACCGGATGGCGATAGAGCGTCTGGCCGCCGGCGGAGATGGTCAGGATGTGGTCCTCCAGATGGGCGGAGTAGAATCGCAGCAGCAGCAGGCCCTCGCCCGGCGGCCGAATCTCGCCGGCCGCAGCGGTGTTCAGCATCACTACCTTGTCGTGCTCGATGATGCTGTCCCAGCCGGGGAAGCAGGCGGCGTACTCGGCCGAATGCTCCTCGGGCATGACGTCGGGAAACGACACCAGATCGCGCCCGCCTGGAGCGCTGCGGCGCAGCAGGGTGTCGCTGACCCGCCCGCCCCTGGGCTTGCGCCAGGTGGCCTCCAGCGCCGCGCCGAACAGGCGCGCCAGGTCCCGGTCGGTCCTGGCCCCGAAGTCGCAGCGATAGACCATGCGCCACACCTCGTCCGGCGTCGGCGCCCTGATCCCTCGCAGCTGGTCGGCATGGGAAAGCTCGCATCCCGCGAGCCGCTCGAGCAGCTGCGCCGCCACCTCTTCCTTCGAACGCCCGAGCAGCGAGCGCTCGAAGTCGCCCATCACCGGGTGCAGCGTCACCTGCGCGCCCGGGAGGGCTTCCAGATACACCGACAGCGGAATGCGGTCGTTCTCGACCATGCCGAACAGCTCTTCGGCCCGGCTGCCGGGAAACGGCGAGCTCACCGTCCACATCAGCCCGCGCTCCTCCAGCGCCCGCTCGAAGGCGCCGTAGCTCTCCGGCCTCTGGCTGCGGAAGCTGTACAGGCAGAAGTCGCGCCCGACCGGCTCGTTCTCCAGTCTCACGATGCCGCCCGGCTTGCACACCCGCGCCAGTTCGGCCAGCACCCGCCACGGCCGCCAGGTGTGGTGCACGGCCGAGGCGATGAACACCACGTCGAAGTAGTTGTCGGAAAACGGAAGGTCGTGAAAATCGCCGGCGATCTGATGCCGCTCGCCCTTCAGGCCCAGCGCCTTGGCGCGAAGCTCTCCGGCCGCCAGGGAATCGGGGGAGATGTCGTGCGATACCGCCACCCCGCCGCGCTCGTCGACCACCAGGGCCGTGGAGTGGTGGGCGTAGGCGCCGGCCTCCAGCACGCGCGGCGCCCGGCCGGCGACCTTCAGGATCGAGTCGGCGTGCTTGCGCGCCATCTCGTCCAGGTGCGGATCGCTGATGATCGCATGCCAGCCGATCTCGCCGATCTGGGCCGAGAAGTCTTCAACGCGCATGACGCCCCCCACAAACTCCGGCCGGAACCTAGCCTCCCGCCCGGTTCGGGGGCAACCCGACGCGCGGTATTGTGGAGCGTTCCGGCAGATCAGGCCTCGTCCTGGCCGCCGCCGCCCATCGCCCCGTGGGCGTCGACCCGGTCCAGGGTGAAGGCGCGGGCCTCGATCATGCGCCGCAGATCCGAGAAGTAGGCGTCGGCGTCGAACCGCGGATCGGCGCTGCGGCGCACCGCATAGTCCTGGGCCAGCGCATCGGCCGCGGTGCGTACGTCCTGGCGCAGGGTCTGTATTGCTTCGGTCATGGGGCGCCTCCTGACGATCGCAGGATCAACACCTGCGCGCAGCGGCTGTTCCCCGCCCGGCGGCGGCCCGGCCTCAGGCCGCCAGGGAGGCGGCGTAGCTCAGAGCGGCGATGACGGCGCCTCCGGACAGGCCGACGAAGGCCATGACGGCGGTGAGGATGTGATTTCCGGCGAAGCTGTTCATGTGTCCCGTTTTGGCTCGAAGTGGAAATTCTCCACTCCTGCTTGCAAAGGCGGGGCCGAACTCGGCGGCGGCCCCGGCCGAACCGGCTTGCCGCTGCAGGGCGCTTCATGGCATCCGTCCTGACGTCCTGGCCGGATTAGCTCAGTTGGTAGAGCAGCGGTTTTGTAAACCGAAGGTCGCGGGTTCGAGTCCTGCATCCGGCACCACCGCCCTGGTCCGCGCCGTGGCATCTTCGCCCGATTGCCCCGCCGAGGTGGACAATCGCCGCCGGCCTGCCCAAATGTGCGCCAGGGGCTTTCCACGACGATCATGACCACCATCCGCATCCTTGCGGCCCTCGCCCTGGCGTCGGCCCTCGCCGCCTGCGACAAGCCGGAGCAGCCGCTCAAGGCTGAGCCGCCGCCCACGATCACCGGCCACGTACGGGTGCTCGACGCCGACGTGCTGATCGTCGACGGCGTGCACGTGCGTCTGGCCAACGCCTACGGCCCCGAATCCCTGCTCAAGTCCCGCTGCTGGGCCGAGTCCCTGGCCGCCGATCACGCCGCCGAATTCGTCAAGCAGCTGGTCGAGCGCGCGCGCACCTACGATTTCAGGCCCAACGGCGAGACCGACGACTACGGCCGCAAGATCGGCTTCGTGTCGATCGACGGCGCCGACCTCGGCGACATGCTCTACACCCAGGGCTACGCGGCGCGTCCGTCCAAGCCCCGCTTCGACTGGTGCCAGCCGATCAGCCAGAAGGCCCCGGGCGCGCCCAGCATCTCCACGCTCTACAGCGGGGGGTGAGCGCCCACGAAAAAGCCCCTCCGGAGACCGAAGGGGCCAATTCCGTTCGGCGAAGACTTCAGCAGTCAGCCGACGATCTGGTCCGCGGTGAAGAACTGCGCGATCTCGATCGCGGCGTTCTCCTGGCTGTCGGAGCCGTGCACCGAGTTCTCGCCCACCGACTCCGCATAGAGCTTGCGGATAGTGCCCTCGGCCGCGTTGGCCGGGTTTGTGGCGCCCATCACTTCGCGGTAGCGGGCCACGGCGTTGTCGCCTTCCAGCACCTGCACCACCACCGGCTCGGAGATCATGAAGTCCACGAGCTCGCCGAAGAACGGACGCTCCTTGTGCACTTCGTAGAATTTTTCCGCCTGGGCGCGGCTCATCTTGATGCGGCGCTGGGCGACGATGCGAAGGCCGGCGTCCTCGATCACCGCATTGACCTTCCCGGTCAGGTTACGGCGGGTCGCGTCGGGTTTGATGATGGAGAAAGTACGTTCGGCCATGGGGAGAATTTCGCTTCTTAAATAACGGCGTGAGAGGCGCTGGCTTATAGACGCCAGAACGCCACGCGCCAAGGCGGGTCGGAAAAGGTTCATGCGGGCTTGCGAAACCTGCCCGTTTCGGGCCAATGCCCGCCGTCCATGCTCCTGATCAAAGAACTCACTCTCGACGCCTGGGGCCGCCGCTTCTTCGAGGAGGCGAGCGCCACCATTCCCTCGGGCGCCAAGGTCGGGCTGGTGGGCCGCAACGGCATCGGCAAGTCGACCCTGTTCAAGGTGATCCTGGGCGAGCTGCACACCACCTCGGGCGAGGTGGCCTTTCCCAAGCACTATCGCGTCGGCACCGTGGACCAGGAGGCGGCCGCCTCTCCGGTCAGCCTGATCGAGACGGTGCTCCAGGCCGACTGGGAGCGGCACGCCCTGCTCACCGAGCTGGACACCGCCCCGCCCGAGCGCATCGGCGACATCCATGCCCGCCTGATCGAGATCGGCGCGGACCGGGCGCCGTCGCGAGCGGCGGAAATCCTCAGCGGCCTCGGCTTCTCCAACGCCGACCTCGACCGGCCCATGGCCGAATTCTCGGGCGGCTGGCGCATGCGCGTGGCCATGGCCTCGGCCCTGTTCGCCGAGCCCGACCTGCTGCTGCTGGACGAACCGACCAACTATCTCGACCTGGAGGGGTCCCTGTGGCTGGAAGCGCGGCTCAAGCGCTATCCGCACACCGCCATCATCATCAGCCACGACCGCGAGCTGCTCAACAATTCGGTGGATTCGATCCTGCACGTGGCGGACGGCAAGCTCGACTACTACACCGGCGGCTACGACGACTTCGAGCGCATGCGGGCCGAGAAGCTGCGCCTGAACGCGGCGGCGCGGGCCAAGCAGGACGCCGAACGCGCCCACCTGCAGGCCTTCGTCGACCGGTTCAAGGCCAAGGCCTCCAAGGCCGCCCAGGCCCAGTCGCGCATGAAGCGACTGGCCAAGCTGCCGCCGATCGCCGCCATCGGCGCCGGGCACGTCCAGGGCTTCACCCTGCCCTCGCCCGAACGGCCCCTCGCCCCACCCCTGATCCGGCTGGAGGGCGCCAGCACCGGTTACGACGGCCGCACCATCCTCAAGGACCTGACCCTGAGGCTCGATATCGACGACCGCATCGGCCTGCTCGGCGTCAACGGCGCCGGCAAGTCGACCTTCGCCAAGCTGATCGCCGGCGCACTGCCCAAGATGAGCGGCGCCATGCACCGCGACTCCCGCCTCAAGGTCGGCTGGTTCCACCAGCACCAGATCGAGGCCCTGGAGCCGACCGACACGCCGCTCGACCTGATGCGCCAGATGCTGCCCGAGGCCACCGAGGCCAGCCGCCGCTCGCGCCTGGCGCAATACGGCCTGAGCAACACCAAGGCCGAGACCATGCACAAGGACCTGTCGGGCGGCGAGCGCGCGCGCCTGCTGCTCAATCTGGTCGCCGCCCAGGCCCCGCACCTCTTGATCCTCGACGAACCGACCAACCACCTCGACATCGACAGCCGCCGCGCCCTGCTCGACGCGCTCAACGACTACGAGGGCGCCGTGGTGTTGATCACCCACGACCGCTCGCTGATGGAGCTGGTGGCCGACCGCCTGTGGCTGGCGGCCGACGGCACGATCAAGCCCTTCGACGGCGATCTCGACGACTACGCCAAGTTCGTCCTCGACCGCGCCCGCCAGGCCTCCCGCGCAGAGAAGGCCGTCTCCAGCCCCTCCAAGCCCGACGCCAAGAAGGCCGCCGCCCAGGCCCGCGCCCAGTTGCAGCCGCTGAAGAAGGCGCTCGACGCCGTCGAGGCCAAGGTCGCCCGCCTCACCAAGCACCTCGCCGAGATCGACGCCGCCCTGGCCGATCCCAAGGTGCACAAACGCCCCAACGAAATGGCCCAACTCGGCCGCGACCGCGCCCGCACCCGCGCCAACCTCGATCAGGCCGAGGCTGAGTGGTTGGAGACCGCCGAAGCGTATGAGACGGCGAAGGCTCAGGCTTGAACGTGCACGCCCAGATAGCATAGTTCTTGCATTGTTCTTATTTCCGATCTTTAGTCATGCGGGCTTCCGGGGGGCGGCGCATGGCGGAGACGAGCTGGGTCTATTGGTGCGACGGGGAGCATGGCCCGTACGACTCAGAGCGCGTAGCGGCGCTGATCCGTGACGGCGCGATCGATGGCCGGACGGACATGCGGCCTGCCGACCGGACGGCATGGGCGCCCGCCCGAACCCTATTTCCGGAACTGTTCCCGGCGAATGCCGCCGCTGAGGTCTCCGACCCGCGCGCCTGGACCGACACCCGGCCTCATCCATGGCGCCGGTTTGCGGCCCGAATGACGGATACCTCGGTCATCGGTACGAGCGCCGGCGTCTTGATCGGCTCCCTTGCCTACGCCATCTGGCCCGAGCGGGCAGAAGCTGTGGCCCGCGCGCTGGATAGCCCCGGCGGGCAGTTGCTCGGCATAGTCTTCGTCCAATTGATCGTCATCCCGTTCAACGCGCTGGCCCTCGGCCTGTCCGGCGTGACCTTGGGAAAATGGATCTTTGGCGTTCGCGTGCTCAAGGACGCCAAGCCTATCGGCGTCTTCCGCGCGCTGCGGCGCGAACTCGGAGCCTTCGTTTTCGGAGTGGGTTGCGGCTTGCCGCTCATCTCGCTGGTGTCCCTGATCTACAACTTCAGGAACCTCAGCGGCGGCAAGACGACGCCCTGGGACCGTCACCAGAACCTCACCGTCGTGCATCGGCCCGAAAGCCTGAAGGCGACAGTGGCCATGATCCTCGCGGTGATAGCGGTGATCCTGGTCAGAATCGCCTTGAATTGGTTGTCGCAATAGCCGGGCTGCGCCTCCGCCGTCTTTCCGTGAGGACCAAAGGCCGCAAAAGCGTATGGAGGTAAAGGCAGTGAGTTGAAGGGCTATCGATGGGTCTGAAATTATGGATCGGCGGCGCATGCGCCTTGGCCGCCGCTGTGCTGTCCGCCGGCGCCCTCGCCAAAACGACTAAGCATCCTGAACCCACCGCCTCCAAACCCCTGATCCTCAAGGACTGCCGCGACTGCCCCGAGATGGTCGCCGTGCCCGCCGGCGAATTCCTCATGGGCTCGCCCAAGTCCGAATCCCACCGCGGCGCCGAAGCTCAGCACACCGTGACCATCTTCCGCGCCTTCGCTGTCAGCCGCTTTGAGATCACCTTCGATCAGTGGGGCGCCTGGGTGAAGGACGGCGGCTGCGACGGCTATCGCCCCGAGGCGCCCTGGGGCCGCGACCGTATGCCGGTGGTCAACGTCAACTGGAACAACGCCAAGGCCTACGCCGCCTGGCTCTCGAAGAAGACCGGCAAGCGCTACCGCCTGCTCTCGGAATCCGAGTGGGAGTACGCCGCGCGCGGCGGCTCGGCCGCCGCCTTCGCCTACGGCCCGACCCTGTCGCCGTCGCAGGCCAATTTCGACGCGAGCGAGAAGACCGAGCTAAATCCCAAGGGTCCAATGCGCGGCAAGGCCGTCCGCGTCGGCGCCTTCAAGCCCAACGGCTTTGGCCTCTACGACATGCACGGCAACGTCTGGGAATGGGTCGAGGACTGCTGGAACGACAGCTATGGCCCGCCCGTCCCCGCCGACGGCAAGCCCGCCCTCGCCGGCGACTGCGCCGGCCGCGTCCTGCGCGGCGGCTCCTGGGAGGATGGGGCGGCCGACGTCCGCGCCGCCGCCCGCGTCGCCAGCGGGGCGGGCGAGCGCTCGTGGTCGGATGGCATAAGGGTGGCGCGAGACCTGTAGCGAGGCCGAAGCCGGCCGCCACTTTTTCCCCCGCGGGTTGAGGCTAATATTACTGTTCGCCGAACCTTGTTATTGACAAGGCTGACATCAGATCGTCCTGCCGGGGGTGGCAATGCTAACCAAATTGATTGTGGGCGCAGGGATTGCGCTTGGCTTGGCCAGCTTTACCGTTGCCGGCGCCTCGGCGGCGCCGCTGGCAGTGAGCAGCTATTCGATGGCGAACGGTGGAACCGGCGCCTACAACTACCAGGATTTCAGCTACACCCCCTGCCCCGGCGGCGACTGCATCATTACCGGCGCGCCGCTGAGCGGCGGCGTCGGCAAGCTGACCGACGGCGTCTCCCCGACGGGGAACTGGTACGCTTACGGAGACGCGACGCCTTGGGTCGGCTGGTATTCCGGCTATCCCGGCGGGGCCGATCCGACGGTCACGTTCAATTTCGCGGGTTCGCAGAATATCGATTCAGTCACCGTCTGGGTCGACAACAGCCTGGGCGCCGGCGGGGTCAGTCTGCCCGACTCCGTGGTGATCGACGGGGTGAGCCATTCGATCGCGCCGGATTACGGCGACGGCGCCCCCCGTGGCTATACGTTCAGCGGCTTGGGTCTGTCAGGATCCAGCGTGGATATTCAGTTCAATCAGGGAGCTACCCCCTGGATCATGGTCGGCGAAGTCAGCTTCGACGGGAACGGCGCGGTCCCCGAGCCCGCCACCTGGGCGATGATGCTGATGGGCATCGGCGGCCTGGGCATGGCGCTCCGCTCCCGGCGCCAGGCGGCCGCCACGGCCTGACTGCACGTCTAGGGCGAACCGCGAGCGCCGCCGGTCGGAAAACCTGCGGCGTTTTCGCATGGGCCGCCAGACGCAGTTCCCGGCGACGACTCCAAATCCGGACGCTAAGCTCGGCTCCATGTCTGACGCCCAGTACCAGAGCGCCATGGTCCTGTTCGGCCAGGGCCGGCACGCCGAAGGGGTCGACCTGCTCGCCCTCGCCGCCAAGAACGGGCACGTGCCATCCATGTCGCTGCTCGGCGGCCAGCTGCTCACCGGCCGGGGCGGCGCGCCCTGCGACCAGCCTTCCGGCATCCGCCTGATCCTGGCCGCCGCCGAACGGGGCGGCGGATTCGCCTGCGCCACCGCCGCGACGCTGTTCGCCGCCGGCTATTCGGGCCGGGCCGAGTGGCCACGCGCGCTCGACTATCTTCAGCGCTCCGCCGAAATGGGCTACCAGCCGGCCCAGGAGCAGCTGCGCCTCCTTTCCGGCTTCAAGGCCGGGACAGACTGGAAGCGGCTGCGTCGCGCTGTCGACCTCGCCGCTTGGCGCAAACCGCCGCGACTGCAGGCCCTGAGCGAAAAGCCGGCGATCCATGCCGCGCCCGAACTGCTCTCGGCGGCCCTCTGCGACGCGCTGATCGCCCGCGCGGCGCCGCGCCTGGCGCCCGCGACGATCTACAATGAGCAGACGGGCGGCTCGACGCTGGAAGACACGCGCACCAACAGCGCCGCCGAATTCCCCATCACCGAGTTGGACCTGGTGCTGCTGCTGGTGCGGGAGCGCCTCTGCGCCCTTGCCGGACAGCCTGCCATCCACGCCGAGAACTGCCAGGTGCTGCACTACGAAGTGGGCCAGCGCTTCGCGCCGCACTTCGACTTCCTGGATCCGGGTTTCGTGGGCCACGCCGGGACCCTGGCCCATAGCGGTCAGCGGGTGGCGACCGTGCTGGTCTACCTCAACGACGGCTTCGAGGGCGGCGAGACCGACTTTCCCCGGATCGGGCTTCGCCATCGCGGCGCCAAGGGCGACGCCCTCGTATTCCGCAACGTCGACGAGGAGGGCCGCCCGGACCTTCTCACGCTCCACGCCGGCCTGACGCCGACCCGCGGCGAGAAGTGGCTGCTGTCGCTCTGGGTCCGTGACCGCATCCCCGGCGGGCTGGACGACCCGCGCCTGGCCGAAGCCATGCGGACGTACGCCTAGGCCTCCAGCCAGATGAAGGTGTTGATGCTGAACCGCCCCGTCGCCGGGTCGTCCGTCAGCAGCGTCCCCTCCGGAATCTCGGCCCCGTGCAAGGTGTTCCCGCGGTAGATCAGCAGGCGGTTGAACTTGGCCTCGTAGCGCCCGATGCGCTCGTAGAGCGGCGTATCGCCATCCAGGTACCGCGCCGGCGGCAGGCCCTGGCGCATCACCTCCGCGTTGACCGCGCGGTTGTAGGCCGGCAGGCGCGCCTCATCCATGGTCTCGAACCCGGTGGAGCGGTGGCGCCAGAAGGCGGTCGCGCCGCGTTCGGCCCGGCTCAGGTGATGCACCATGGCGATGCGCCGCGCGCCCAGTCCGTCGAAGTGCGGCAGGCGCTGCAGCGGCTCCAGCGTCTGCGCCGGCGTCGTCACCAGCGAATAGTAGGACTCAATCCGGTTGCGAGGGTCCTGAAGCTCGAACACCTCTCCGATCAGCCCCATCAGCCGCTCGCGCGCCTCGGCCACCATCGCCGGCGGGGTCGGATGGCGTACGCCGGGGAAATAGGGTCCGATCCGCCGCCAGTCGGCGCCCCGCGCCGCCTCCACGATCGCATCGGGATCGGAAGCGAAATCGTCGATCACGATCACCGGCTGCTGCTCGCGGCCCTGGCGGAACACGCGCACCTGCGCCGTGCGAGGCCCCGCTAGGCCTGCTTTTCCCAGCGCCCTTCCGGGCTCTGTTTCCAGTAGGACAACGCCGTCCCCTGCCCCTTCAGAGCCATCCATTGCTGGCGCGCCAGCTTCAGCTGGCCCTCGTCCTTGCCGTCGAACAACACCAGAGCGCGGGCGTAGCCGCCAAGGTTCCCCGGTTCGGCCCCGTCGATCAGGAACAGGGCCTCAGCGCCATTGGGATTGTCGTTCGAGGTGGTCAGCAACACCGGCTGGCGCTCGGGCTCGGGCTCGCTCTCCAGACCGTGGGCCAGAAAGCTGTCGTCCCGGTAGCTCCACAGCCAGCCGTCCAGGTGCTCCAGCCGGTCGGCTGACCCCGAGCGCACGATGGCCTTCCATCCCCGCTGGAGCGTCTTCTCCAGCAGTTCAGGCAGAGCCTGATCGAGCCCGGTCCGCTCCAGATGGTAGAACCAGACCTCGCAGGCAGCCGGGTCGGCCATCAGTCCTCATACCCTTCCGCCACCAGCCGGTTGAGCAGCCGCACGCCGAAGCCCGTGGCCCCGTCGGGGATGGTGGCGTTGATCGAGGGCTTCTTCCAGGCGGTCGAGGCGATGTCCAGGTGCGCCCAGGGCAGGCCGTTGACGAAGCGCTGGATGAACAGGGCCG
>Ga0265327_10004629_pt1 | contig 12074 bp, 9 predicted proteins | sample 41621metaG_FD_202089 | JGI IMG/M metagenome (GOLD analysis project Ga0265327, IMG submission 202089) | Rhizosphere microbial communities from Carex aquatilis grown in University of Washington, Seatle, WA, United States - 4-16-21 metaG | ecosystem: Host-associated > Plants > Roots > Rhizosphere >...
ACCTGCCCGCCCTGATGACCGCCCTGGTCCACCTGACCGGCAACACTCACCACCTGAAACCGGAATGGCGCCCCGCCTATGCGCCGATGGACCGCAACAACATCGGCGTTCCCGACGAGGAGCAGGCGATCATGCGGGCCTTCGCCAAGGGCGTGATCACCGATTATCTGGAAGGCCGGCGCGAGCCGATCGGCGACCTGGCGATCGAGGCCCTGCGCCCGATGATGGACTACATCACCGGGGTCGACATTCCGTCGGACTACCTCGACTTCCTGGAAGACGAGCTCGACCTGATGGGCGAGAGCTCCAAGCGCCCGAAGTGGGAGACGCCCAAGCTCAAGGCCGCGGCGGCCAAGATGAAGGTGCTGGTGATCGGCGCCGGCATGTCGGGCATCCTGGCGGCGATCAAGCTGGACGAGGCGGGCGTCGGCTACACCGTGGTCGAGAAGAACGCCGACGTCGGCGGCACCTGGCTGGAGAACACCTATCCCGGCTGCCGGGTCGATTCCTCCAACCACTTCTATTCCTATTCCTTCGAGCCCAACCATCTGTGGCCGCAGCACTTTTCGACCCAGCCGGTGCTGCTGGACTACTTCCAGAACGTCGCCGCCCGCTATGACCTGAAGAAGCACATCCGCTTCGAGACCGAAGTGGTGTCCCTGGCCTTCGACGAGGCCAGAGGTGTGTGGAAGGCGACATTGAAGACCGCCAAGGGCGAGGAGACGCTGGAAGCGGACGCGGTGATCACCGCCGTCGGCCAGCTGAACCGACCGCGCCTGCCCGACATCGAGGGGCTGGGCAGCTTCAAGGGCCCGGCGTTCCATTCGGCCCGCTGGGACCACGGCGTCGACCTGACGGACAAGCGCGTGGCCGTGATCGGCACCGGCGCCAGCGCCTTCCAGTTCGTGCCCGAGATCGTCGGCAAGGTGGCGCGCCTGGAAGTCTTCCAGCGCACGCCGCCCTGGTGCTTCCCCACCCCGCACTACCATGACGACGTGTCCGAGGGGAAAAAGTGGGTGCTGGAGAACGTGCCCTACTACGATCGCTGGTACCGCTTCTGGCTGTTGTGGATGGCCACCGACGGCCTGCTGCCGGCGGTGCGTTCCGACCCCGACTGGAAAGGCCCGGCCACGGCCGTGAGCGAAGCCAACAACGCCTTCCGCGAGATGGTCGCCGCCATGCTGCGCGGCCAGGTCGAGGACCGCCCCGACCTCGCCGAGAAGGTCGTGCCGGACTACCCCCTGGGCGGCAAGCGCGCCCTGCTGGACAACGGCGTCTGGCTGCAGGCCCTGCAGCAGCCGCACGTGGACCTGGTCACCACCCCGATCAGCAAGATCACGGAAAAGGGCGTCGTCACCAGCGACGGAGCCCTGCACGAAGTCGACGTGATCATCTACGGCACCGGCTTCACCGCCTCGAAGTTCCTGTCGCCGATGAAGATCACCGGCAAGGGCGGGGTCGACCTGCACCAGCAGTGGGGCGGCGACGCGCGCGCTTACCTGGGCATGACGACACCCAATTTCCCCAATCTTTTCATGATCTACGGGCCGAACACCAACATCGTCGTCAACGGCTCGATCATCTTCTTCTCCGAATGCGCCGTGCGCTACATCCTGGGCTGCCTCGAGCTGCTGGCCGAAACCGGAGCCAAGACCCTGGAGGTCCGCAAGGACGTCCACGACGCCTTCAACGAGAGGGTGGACGAGGGCAACAAGCTGATGGCCTGGGGCTCGCCCAACGTGACGAGCTGGTACAAGAACGAGGCCGGCCGGGTGACCCAGAACTGGCCCTTCGCCCTGGTCGACTACTGGCGCGCCACCCTGAAGCCCAACCCGGACGACTTCGTGCTGAAGGAGCCGGTGACGGCGTGAATCGCCGCCAAATCTCCGTAAATCACCGTTGATACGGTGGCCTCCGAGGCGCCGCGGGCTGGCCGGCGGCGACCTCTGGAGCTGGCTTCGGGGCGTGGGCTGGGCCTCCGGTCAGTGTTGCGACAACCGAGCTGTTTGCGGCCGATTCGCACCCTGGTCAAACGCCGGCTCACCGCGCCGCCGATGACGTCCGCATTCCGCCGGCCAGGCGGCGCGCCGGCCGGCACACTGGTTTCCTGACAACATCAGGAGACGCGGCCATGGCCTCGATTTACAAGGAAATTCTGCTCAAGTCACCGCCCGAGGCGGTGTGGGACGTGGTGCGCGATGTCGGCGCCGTGCACACCCGCTTCGCCCCCGGGTTCGTCACCGACGTGACCATGGACGGGCCCGACCGCATCGTCACCTTCGCCAACGGCTTCGTGGCCCGCGAGGTGATCGTCGACCTCGGCGAGGCGGACCGGCGGCTGGCCTATTCGGTGCGCTCCGAGCGCATGTCCCACCACAACGCCTCGTTCCAGGTGTTCGCCGCCGGCGACGGCGCGCGCCTGGTGTGGATCGCCGACGTCCTGCCGCACGAGGCTGCGGTCACGGTGGGGGCGATGATGGAAGACGGGTTGAAGGCGGCGCAGGCGGTGCTGGATGGACTGGCGGTTCGGTGACCGTGGGAATGGTGAGCGCGGCCTTGCGCCCCCTCCACCATCGCGCGGGTCGCGCGCTGGTCCCCCTCCCCCGCTCGATGGCGGGGGAGGAGAAGATCGCGTGACCTTCCTCCTCCCCTGCGAGCCGAAGGCGATGCGGGGGAGGTGGCGCTCAGCGCTTCAGCGCTGAGTGACGGAGGGGGCGCAAGGCGGACGCGACTGCGCCCTCAGGCGCTGACCGCAGCCCGGCCGTACTGGCGGCTCAGGCGGGCCACCGTGTCCTCGAACTCGGCCACCGTCTCGGCGATGATCTGGGCCACCGGCTTGATCTCGTCGATGCGGCCGGCGACCTGGCCGGAAAGGGCGATGGAGGCTTCCATGTCGCCGCCGAAGTAGAGGTCGAGGGCCTTGCCCATCTCGGCCATGATGTTCTCGGGCGGGGTCTTCTCGAAGGCGGAGGTCTTTTCCGTGCGCAGGGCGCGAAGGGCCGGGCCGGGGCCGAAGCGGTTCAGGAAGACGGTGTCGGTCTCCTTGGCGTCGAGGATCGCCTGCTTCCAGTTCATGTGCACCGGACTCTCGGCGGCCGAGACCATGCGGGTGCCCATCTGCACGCCCTCGGCGCCCAGGGCGAAGGCCGCGGCCATGGTGCGGCCGTCGACGATGCCGCCGGCGGCGATGATCGGCAGGTCGGTGTGCGAGCAGACCAGGGGCAGCAGCACCATGCTGGCCACTTCGCGCGGGTTCTTGAAGCCGCCGCCCTCCCCGCCTTCCACCACCAGGCCGTCGACGCCGGCCTCGATGGCCTTCAGCGCGGCGGTGAGCGAAGGCACCACGTGGAACACGGTCAGGCCCGCGTCCTTGAGGGCCGCACAGTAGCGGTTGGGGTCGCCGGCCGAGGTGGTGACGAACTTGACCCCCTGGTCGACCACGAAGGAGACGATGTCCGGGTCGCGCACGAAGGCCTGGGCGATGTTCACCCCGAACGGCTTGGAGGTCAGGGTGCGCATCTTCCTGACCTCTTCGCGCACCTCGTCGAGGCGGCCGGACGAGGTCTCGATGATCCCCAGGCCCCCGGCGTTGGACACCGCCGAGGCGAGCTGGGCCCGGGCGATCCAGCCCATGGGCGCCTGGAGGATGGGATAGTCGACGCCGAGCAGGTCGGTGATGCGGTTCTTGATGGCCATGGGGCTCCCCGGGTCGTTTTTGATTGTTCGCAATCGGTCTGGATCACTTGCCGTGGCGAGACGCAAGGGGGGTGCGCGACTACCCCGCCCCTTCGTCACCCCGGGCGAGGCGCGCAGCGTCGAAGACCCGGGGCCGGCCGCGCCGGCTCCTCATGCGAGTTCGTCTGGGCGCCGGACGGGCCGGCCCCGGCTCTCCGCTTCGCTGCGGCCGGGGTGACGGAAGTGCGGGGACGGCCGCAACAATCCGGGGTGCGCGCCTCAGCGGCGCGTGAACGCCGGGTCGCGCTTCTCGCGGAAGGCGGCGACGGCTTCGGCGTGGTCGGCGCTGGCCCGCAGGCGGGCGAGGATCGGCCCCTGCATCGCTTCGGCCTCGTCGGGCGACAGGTCCATGGCGCGGCCGGCGACGGCCTTGGTGGCTTCCACGGAGAGGGGCGCGCGGCTGGCGACGCGCTCGGCCAGCTTCAAAGCCTCGGCCGCCAGATCCCGCGGAGGGTGGATGGCGACCACCAGGCCGAAGCGCTCGGCCGCTTCGGCGTCGTGCGGCAGACCGGTGAGCAGCATGGCCTTGGCGCGGGAGACGCCGATCAGGCGCGGCAGGCGGTAGGCCGAGGCCATCAGGCCCATGTTGACCCCGGCGCAGACGAAGCGGGCCTCGGTGGAGGCGATGCGCAGGTCGCAGCACAGGGCCAGCTCGAAGCCGCCGCCGACGCACCAGCCGTTGACCGCCGCGATCACCGGGGCGCGGGTGGCGTCCAGGCGCTCCAGCAGGCGGGTGAAGCCGGCCAGGTCGCCGCCCTGGGCCGCCTCGTCCTTGAGGTCGTCGCCGCTGCAGAAGGCGCGGCCCTTGCCGGTGACGATGATGGCGCGAAGGCCGTCGTCGGCTTCGACCTGGTCGAGCACGCGCATGAAGCTGTCGCGCATGGCGACGCCCAGGGGGTTCATGGGTGGGTTGTCGATCACCAGGCGGACGATGGCCGGCGCCGGGCGCTCGATGTGGATGGTCCCGCTCATGGATCCTCTTGGGCTGTGGCGGCCGCACCATGGCGTCCGGGCCCGGCGGCGGCAAGGCGAGGCTGACGCGAGGTCTGACGCCGGGTCGGTCTGCCGCCAGGGCAACCTTGCCTCCGCCGCCCCGGGGCCGATTATGGGACCGGAAGAACCGCACGGGAGGCCGCCATGGCCAGGGCGAAGGCGAACGGCGTCGAGCTGGAGTACGAGAGCTTCGGCGATCCGAAGGCCGAGACGGTGCTGCTGATCAACGGCCTGGGCTCGCAGATGACCCGCTGGCCGGAGGCGTTCTGCGACTTGCTGGTCGCCGAGGGCCTGCGCGCCGTGCGCTTCGACAACCGCGACGTGGGCAAGTCGACCTGGCTGGCCGAGGACGCCGAGTACCGGGTCGAGGACATGGCGGCGGACGCCATGGCCGTGCTGGACGCCTTGGGGGTTCGCAAGGCCCACATCGTCGGCATGTCCATGGGCGGGATGATCGCCCAGACCGTGGCCTCCGACTATCCGGACCGCACCCTGTCCCTGACCAGCATCATGTCCAACACCGGCAATCCGGACCTGCCGCCGGCCACGCCCGCGGCCTGGGCGGTGATCAGCCAGCCGGCGCCGGACCCCAAGGACCGCGAGGCCTTCCTGGCCCACGCCGTGGAGAACGCCCTGGTCATCGGCAGCCCGGCCTATCCCTGGCCGGAGGGCGCCCTGCGCGAGCGGGCGATCCAGGAGCTGGAGCGCGCCTTCAACCCGGCCGGGGTTGGCCGCCAGATGGGCGCGATCCGCGCCTCCGGCGACCGCCGGGCCAAGGTGGCGACCATCACTGCCCCCGCCGTCGTCCTGCACGGCGCGGTCGACCCGCTGGTTCCGCCGGAGGGCGGGCGCGACACCGCCGCCCTGATCGCCGGCGCCGAGCTGATCGAGGTCCCCGGAATGGGGCACGACATGCCCCCAGCCCTTTACCCCACCTTCGTCCGGGCGATCATGCGCGCCGTCAAGCGCGCCCACGCCCCGGCCCAATAGGAACCCTTCGATGGCCGAGACCTCATCCCAGTTCACCACCCGCCTGGAGCCCCAGGACGAGTACACCCACACCCCCGACGCGGCGGCGAACTACAACGAGAGCATGTACTTCAACGTCTTCGACCACGGCTCGAAGGCGGGCGGCTGGTTCCGCATCGGCAACCGGCCCAACGAGGGCTACGCCGAGATGAGCGTGTGCCTGTACCTGCCGGACGGGCGCATCGGCTTCATGTTCGGCCGGCCCAAGATCGAGCACAACAGGGAGCTCAACGCCGGCGGCCTGAAGATCGAGGTGGTCGAGCCCTTCAAGAAGCTGCGCGTGACCTATTCCGGCAAGGTCTGCCTGATGAAGCGGCCGTTCGACATGGCCGACCCGTCCAAGGCCTTCCGCGAGAACCCCACCCTGCCCTGCGAGGTCGAGCTGGACTACGAGGGCGTCTCGCCGATGTACGGCGGCGAGACCGTGCGCGTCGACGGCAAGCCGATGGAGATCGACCCGGAGAAGTCTTTCGCCAAGGCCCACTACGAGCAGCATGTGGCGGCCGGGGGCTTCTTCAAGATCGGCGAGGAGCGCTTCGAGATCGACGGCTTCGGCCTTCGCGACAAATCCTGGGGGCCGCGCCACTGGTCGGCGATCAACTGGTACCGCTGGTGCCCGCTGAATTTCGGCCGCGATTTCGGGATGATGCTGTCGGTGGTCACCGGCGAGGACGGCAAGCCGCGCCAGGGCGGCATGGTGTTCCGCGACGGGATCTACGACCTGATCAGCGAATGCGCCATCGACAGCGACTGGGACGAGCACGGCTACCAGACCGCCCTGCGCGCCAAGGTGAAGACCAAGGGCGGCAAGGCCTATGAGGTGACCGGCAAGGTGCTGTCGCTGATCCCGCTGCGCAGCCGCCGCAAGGCGCCCGACGGCAGCGAACTCAACACCCGCATCACCGAGGGCATGACGGAGTATCGCTGCGGCGACCTGGTGGGCTATGGCCTGTCGGAGTACCTGGACCAGATCGTCGACGGCCAGCCCACCGGCAAGGTCGCCGAGGCCAAGGCCTGAACGCGCGGAGCCCTCATGACGGACGAGCCCTACAAGACCTACCAGTGCGGCACCTGCGGCTTCATCTATGACGAGGCCGAGGGCCTGCCCGCCGAGGGCTTCCCGCCCGGCACCCGCTGGGCCGACATCCCCGACAGCTGGAACTGCCCCGACTGCGGCATGTCCAAGAGCCAGTTCGAGATGGTGGAAATCTGAGGGGCGAGGGGGCCCGATGAAACACAGTCGGCGCCCTCATCCATCGTCACCCCGGCCAAGCGCAGCGCGAGCCGGGGCCGGCCTCTCCGGCGCCAAGACGAGGTCGCACGAGGAACCGGCCCGGCCGGCCCCGGATCAGCGGCGCTGGCGCGCCTTGTCCGGGGTGACGCGGTTGGGGGCAGATCGGCGGGCGCGGGTTCGCCTAGTCCTCCTTCTCCGGCGGATGGCGGGTCATCGAGGCGGGGTCGCTGGCGGGGAAGCTTTCGTCGAGGGCTTCGTCCAGCAGGTCTTCGCCGTGCTGGCGGATGTCGTCGTCTTCGGTCGACGGCTGGCGAGGTTCGGGCATAGCGGCCTCCAGGTTCCGGAACCCGATTGAGCCGCCGTGGCTGAAGCGAAATCAAGGCCTCCGCCACTCTGACGGCTGGCCCCTTGCGGCGCCGCAAGGACAAGGCCCTATGGTGGGTCAAACGGGAGGAACCGCCATGAACGACCGCGTCACCATGACCATCGACCGGGGCGTCGCCGACGTGCGCCTGGTCCGCACCGACAAGATGAACGCCCTCGACGACGCCATGTTCGAGGCGCTGGTCACCACCGGCGAGGCGATCATCAAGGACAAGTCCATCCGCGCCGTGGTGCTGTCGGGCGAGGGCCGGGCCTTCTGCGCCGGCCTGGACATGGGCAATTTCGGGCGCATGGCCGACGGCTCGCGCGGGTCGGGCGGCGAGCGGCCGCGGGACGACAACCTGGGCCTTTCCAGCCGCACCCACGGCATCGCCAACCGCGCCCAGTACGCCGTCTGGGTGTGGCGCGAGATGGAGGTTCCGGTGATCGCCGCCGTGCATGGCGTCGCCTACGGCGGCGGCTTCCAGCTGGCCCTGGGCGCGGACATGCGCTTCGTGGCGCCGGACACCAGGATGGCGGTGCTGGAGATCAAGTGGGGGCTGATCCCCGACATGGCCGGCACCCAGATCATGCGCCACCTGGCCCGCGAGGACGTGGTGCGCGAGCTGACCTACACCGGCCGCATCTTCTCGGGCGTCGAGGCCAAGGAGTACGGCTTCGCCACCCGCGTCTGCGACGACCCGCGCGCCGAGGCCCTGGCGGTGGCGCGCGAGATCGCCGGCAAGAACCCCCACGCCATCCGCGCCGGCAAGCGGCTGCTGAACGCGGCGGTGGTCACCGATCCCCGCTCGGGCCTGATCCAGGAGACGGTGGAGCAGGTCGCCCTGATCGGCAGCCCCAACCAGGTCGAGGCGGTGCTGTCGAACATGCAGAAGCGCGAGGCGAACTACGCCGATCCGGCCTGACGGCCCGCAGCGGCTTCGGCGGCGGCGTCGCGATCCGGCGCCGCCTCGACCGCCATGCTGATGGCGGCGAACAGTTCGGCGATGTTGATCGGCTTGGCCACCACCCCGTCCATGCCGGCGACCAGGTAGGCGTCGAGCTGATGGGTCATGGCGTTGGCGGTGAGCGCCAGGATCGGCGTGCGCGCTCGGCCCTCGGCGGCTTCGCGGGCGCGGATGATGGCGGCGGCGGTGGGGCCGTCCATCACCGGCATCTGCACGTCCATCAGGATCAGGTCCCAGGGCTCGGCCGCCCAGGCCTCCACCGCCGCCGCGCCGTTGTCGACGATCGTCGGCCATAGGCCGAGCTGCGCCAGCAGGGTCTTGAGCACCATCTGGTTCACCGGGTTGTCCTCGGCCGCCAGGATGCGGATCGGCGGGCCCTGGACGATGGGGTCGCCGGCGGGCGCCTCGGCGGTCCGCAGGCGCTCGGACGCCCCGCCCACCCGCTCGAGCGGCAGGCGCGCGGTGAAGATGCTGCCGACGCCCACCTGGCTGGTCACCGACACTTCGCCGCCCATGGCCTTGGCCAGTTCGGCGGTGATGGCCAGGCCCAGGCCCGTGCCGCCATAGCGGCGGGTGGTGGAGGAATCGGCCTGCACGAACTTGTCGAACAAGGTGTCCAGCCGGTCGGCCGGCACGCCGGGGCCGGTGTCGCGGACCTGGCAGCGGATGGCGCCGTCCACGCGGTCGATCAGCACCCGCACCTCGCCCTCGTCGGTGAACTTCACCGCGTTGGAGATCAGGTTGTAGAGGACCTGGCGCACGCGGACGGAATCGCCGCGATAGACCCCGCGGGCGGCCTCGGCGATCTCGAGGTTGAAGGACACCCCCTTGCCGTTGGCGGCGCCGGTGAAGGCCCCGTGGGCGCCCAGGGCCAGCTCGGCCAGGTCGAACTCGGCGCTTTCCAGCTCCAGCTTGCCGGCCTCGATCTTGGACAGGTCGAGGATGTCGTTGAGGATCGCCAGCAAGGTCTCGCCGGACTGGCTGATCACCTCCAGCCGGTCGCGCTGCTGCGCCGGCAGGCTGTCGCGGGCCATGGCCTGGGCCATGCCCAGCACCCCGTTGAGCGGCGTGCGGATCTCGTGGCTGACGGTGGCCAGGAAGTCGCTCTTGGCCCGGTTGGCGGCCTCGGCGGCGTCGCGGGCGGCTTCCATGGCCTGCATGGCCTGGCGCCGCTCGGTGACGTCAAGCACGGCGGCCAGAAGCGCGGGGCGGTCCTGGTACATGGTCGGCTGGACGTAGGGCATGATCTCGCGGGCGCGGCCGAACCCGTCCACCAGCCTCATGGGCGCGGGGGTGTTGGGCGCGACGATCTCGGCGAGCTGTTCGGCGGCCCGGTCGCGCCCGTCGGGGTCCAGGAACTCCGTGACGGCCAGGGCCAGCATCGCCTCGCGCGGCCAGCCGAAGGCGCGCACGGCGGCGGCGTTGACGTCGACGATCTGCAGGCTGTCCCGGTCGATCACCAGCATCGGCAGGGGGTTGTCGTCGAACAGGATGCGGAAGGACATCTCCCGCGCCTTCAGGTCGGTGATGTCGGCCGCCACCACCATGCGGCCCTGGTTGGCCATGGGCCGGAACTCGATGTTCAGCCAGCGGCCGGCGACGGTCTGGAGCTGGGTCTTCATCGGCCCGCCGGCATGCCATTGGGTGGCCAGGTCCTCGCCGCCGGTCATGGCGCCGAGCAGGTCCTGGGCGTGAATGCCGTTGACCGGCAGCGGCCCGGCCCGCGGGGCCAGGATCTCGAAGGTGTGGTTCCAGATCAGCAGGCGGTCGGCGGCGTCGAACAGGGCCACGCCCTCGGTCATGGCCTCGATGCCCTGGCGCAGCCACTGGCGATCCTTTTCCTTGGCCGCCAGGGCCGCCTCCATGGCCTGGCTCTCGGCGAGGAAGGTCTTGGCCATAAGGAGCACGAAGATGCCGTAGCTGAACGCCCCGACCATCATCGGGACGGCGTCGCGAACGGCGATGGGTTGGCCCATGGCGCGCGCCACGAAGGGCAGGCAGAGCAGCAGCACCGACGGCGGGGTGGTGAGGATCAGGGTCGCCCGGCGCACCCCCCGCGACATCAGGGTCGCGTTCAGCATCACGGCGCAGTTGACCAGCGCCGCCTCGGCCACGCCTATCGGCCCGCCGCTCTTGACCAGGACCAGGCCGATGCTGGCGTAGACCACGGCCGACAGGGCCAGGGCGGCGCAGAACAGGGCGCTGAACCCGCCGCCCGCGGCGAGTTGCCGGCGGGCGATCTGGGCGTCGAGCAGGATGGTCACGGTCGCCGCGGCGACCCAGGGCGCGGCCAGCCAGTCGCCGGTGGCGATCACCGCCAGCAGACCGATGAGGACGGCCTGGGCGATCCGTGTGACCACGGTCCGCGCACGCCAGTGCAGTACTCTCAAGTCGTCCTGGGTCTGCCCCGGCATGCCTGCTATCCAGCCTCTGAAGGCCGATAGCAGGCAGCCGTTACGGCATCGCTAAGCCAGTGTCCGGCCGGGCTATTTGCCGGCCGCCGGCGCCGGTCCCGCCGCGGCCTTGGCCGTCTGGGCCCAGCGCGCCTCGCCGAGGATGTAGGCGCGGATGTCCTCGGCCTGGGCCGGCGAGAGATAGCGGGCGAAGCTGACCATGCCGCGGCTCTTCAGCCCCCCGTCGATGACCACGGATTTGAAGTTGTCCGCGCTGAGGATCATCTGCGAGGTCTTCAGGTCCGGCAGGTAGCCGCCGCTGGCGTTCGGGCTGTGACAGACCGAGCAGTTCTGGTGGTAGGCCACCTTGCCGCGCGCGGCGTCGCCCGTGGTGGTCACGTTCGACAGATCGACGATGCGGGGCTCGGGCTTCGGATAGGCCGGCGCCGTCGCCGTCCCGCCGATCTTGAACACCATCAGCCGGCCCGGCAGGCGCGGGTTATTGGGCAGGGCGAAGCCCGCCGCCAGGGGCGCCGCGCCGCCGTAGCCGACCATCACGGCGACGTACTGATCGCCATCGATCTGATAGGTCATGGGGGCCGCGATGACCCCGTTGCCGACCTCGTAGCTCCACACCGGCTTGCCGTTGCTGGAGTCGTAGGCCGAGAACTTGCCCTCGGCCGCGCCCTGGAAGACCAGGCCGCCCGCCGTGGCCAGCACGCCGGCGTTCCAGAAGTAGGGGTGATCGACCGCCCAGCGCGCTTCCTGCTTGACCGGGTCCCAGGCGATCAGCTTGCCCTTCAGCATGGCCTTCATCGCCGCCCGCTGAGCCGCGTCGTCGGGCAAGGCGCCCAGGGAGGTGTCGAGACCGAGGTTCCAGGCGCCTTCGCGATAGGTGAAGTTGTTGTCGCGGCCGTACTGGTAGGGAACATCCATGGCCGGAATGAACACCAGGCCCTGCTTGGGGTCATAGGCCATCGGCTGCCAGTTGTGGCCGCCGTACGGCGCGGGCGACACCAGGGCGGGCTTGTCCTTGTAGCGGGCGGAGGTGGTTTCGATCGGCCGGCCGGTGGCCAGGTCGACGCCGCTGGCCCAGGTCACGGTGACATAGGGCTTGGCCGAGATCAGCTTACCGTTGGTGCGGTCGATGACGTAGAAGAAGCCGTTCTTGGAGGCCTGCAGCAGCACCTTGCGCGGCGTCCCGCCGATGGTCAGGTCGATGAGCACCATGTGCTGGTTGGCGTCATAGTCCCAGGCCTCGCCCGGGGTCACCTGGTAGTGCCAGGCGTACTGGCCGGTGTCGGCGTTGACCGCCACGATCGAGGCCACGAACAGGTTGTCGGACACCTTGCCGGACCG
>Ga0265327_10004630_pt1 | contig 12071 bp, 6 predicted proteins | sample 41621metaG_FD_202089 | JGI IMG/M metagenome (GOLD analysis project Ga0265327, IMG submission 202089) | Rhizosphere microbial communities from Carex aquatilis grown in University of Washington, Seatle, WA, United States - 4-16-21 metaG | ecosystem: Host-associated > Plants > Roots > Rhizosphere >...
TGTGGGCGTTTTCCTTGCTCCGGGTTATACCGTGGCATATGCATCAATTATGATCATCGGATTAGGCGTTGGAAATATGTTCCCGATTATTTTCTCACTTGCCCTGGCCAAAATGCCTGAGCGTGCCAATGAGATCTCCGGGTTATTGATCATGTCTGTTTCCGGAGGTGCATTCATTCCGCTGGTAATGGGTTATGTAAGCTCCACTTCAGGACCGCTTGCGAGTATTTTTGTTGTTGGCGGTTGTATGCTTTATATCCTTTGGGTATCCTTCTTCGTCAGAAAAAGCCAGGCAGCATAATTATTCCATGAATCACCGGGTGACTCTTCAGGACATGAAGAGTCACCCGGTGACTTTACCACGATCTAATTCATGAAAAAATATTTCTTTATCAGTTTGCTTTTCTGTCTGTTGGCTGGATATTCCAAAGCCCAGCAAAAATTACCCTCCAAAGGTGAGCTCCCAATTCTTGCCTGGTACAGCATTCCTTCCAATGAAACAACTTTAGAACGCTACCTGGAGATGAAAGAAGCCGGAATAACCTACCAGTTCAATGGATATTCAAATGCCGATGAGGTGCAAAAAGCCCTTGATGTTGCACAAAAAGCAGGAATCAAAATGGTTATCTCATGCCCTGAATTGAGGACAGATCCCGGGAAGACTGTCAGACGGTTTATGAATCATCCCGCATTGGTGGGGTATCACCTTCAGGATGAACCTTCATTTAGTCAGCTCAAAGGGCTTGGCGAATGGGGCAGAGAGATTCAATCCATCGATAAAAAACACTTCTGCTACGTCAACCTGTTTCCTAATCATGCTGATTCTACCCAGCTGGGGGTGAAAGATTATTTGCAGTACGTGAGGGAGTATATCAAACAGATACCTGTGCAATTTATCTCCTTCGACTATTACCCCATCATGAAGGATCGCATATCTAAGACCTGGTATCAAAACCTGGAACAGGTCTCCGATGAAGCCTCAAAATCAGGATTGCCTTTCTGGGCTTTCACCCTGACAACTAACTACGACAATGACCATGTGACTCCGCAAACCCTGGCTGCCATGCGACTTCAGGTCTTTAGCGATTTAGCTTACGGAGCCCAGGGGATACAATATTTCACCTATTGGTCAGCCACTTCCATCAATGCCCCTTCGGGCGAAGACCAGCGCGGAGCGCCAATAAGTGCTGCTGGGAAACGGAGCGTTGTTTACGATCGCGTTAAACTGTTGAGTCAGGAGATCAAAAACCTCTCCGGTGTTTTCCTGGGTTCAAAAGTGGTCTCTGTCAGACATACAGGAAAAGGGATGATTCCCGGCGGAACTATTCGCCTGACCACACTTCCTAAAGCAATAAAGGTACTTGATACCAATGGCGCACCTGCATTGGTTTCTGTTTTGGAAAATGGGGAGAACACCTTTCTTGTTATTGTTAATAAGGATTTTCAGAGCAGCATCAACGTCACACTCTATGGTGATGATTCTGTAAAAAAAGTACTCAAAGACGGAACAGTAGTCCCTGCGAATGCTTATGAAAGCTCGATGGAGGTTGATCCGGGAGATGCCGAGATCTTTATGTTTCCAACCGCGAAGATGTAAAAATTCAAATTTTAAAATTAGGAGCTTAAGATGAATAACCTTGTCAGATTTGGAACTCTTGCAATTCTCTTGCTATTATCAATAACCTGCTTATACGGCGCAGGCCCTGCAACTGTAAATTATGCCGGGTATGTTAACCCTTTCCTTGGGACTGATGATCATGGTCACACATTTCCGGGAGCTGCCCTTCCGGGTGGATTGGTTCAGTTAGGTCCGGATACCGATGTAAAAGGGTGGGACTGGTGCTCAGGGTATCATTACAGTGACAGTTCCGTGATGGGGTTCAGTCACCTTCACCGAAGTGGAATGGGTGCCGGCGACTGGGGCGATATCCTGCTGATGCCAACAACAGGACCACTAAAGGTTGAGCCCGGAGCAAAAGATAAACCCGGTGAAGGTTACCGGTCACGGTTTTCTCATGACCAGGAAGAAGCTTCCGCAGGATATTATGCCGTAACCTTAAAAGATTATGGTATAAAGGCCCAGTTAACACTGACTGAACGGGCCGGATTTCATAAGTACACCTTCCCTAAATCAGAGGCCTCTCATATCCTGATCGATATGAACCATGGTATCGGAGATAAGTGCACGGGTTCTGAAATTAGAATTGTAAGTAATACAGAAATTGAAGGTCACAGGGGCTCAAAAGGATTCGTTAAAAATCAAAATGTATATTTCTTCGCAAAATTTAACAAGCCATTCAAGACATTTGGCACATGGGAAGATAAGAAGATAAAAAGTGGTTCAAAAGAGGGGTCAGGTATTCAGACAGGCGCATACGTTGATTATGTTACCGCGGAAAGAGAAGTCGTTGAGGTAAAAGTTGGGATCTCTTATACAAGTATTGCTCAGGCTCGTTTGAACCTTGAGACAGAAATTCCCCAATGGAATTTTGATCAGGTTAAAGAAGCTGCCCATGCAAAATGGAACAAGGCATTGTCTAAGATTGAAATTGTGTTGGATAAGGCAGATGATGCAAAGAGCTCGAAGCAAAAATTCGAAACATTCTATACGGCACTTTACCACTCGCTGTTGTTTCCGGCTATCTTCAGCGATGCGGACGGAAAATATATGGGATTGGATAATGAAGTTCACACCACAAATGGTTTTACTTACAGAAGTGATATGTCACTATGGGATACCTTTCGTGCTGAAATGCCTTTACTTACCCTGATTGATCCGCAACGTAGCAACGATGCGATCAATACAATGATTAATCAGTACCAGCAGGGTGGCTGGCTCCCAACACCTCAGCAGTTTGGAAACAGTTATACAAACGATATGATCGGGGATCACCCTGTTGTGGTTATTCTTGATGCCTACCGCAAAGGGATCCGAAGTTTTGATCTGCAAAAGGCATATGAAGCGGTGCGGAAAAATGCGATGGAGACACCACCAGCTGATCATCGCTCCAGAGGCCGTATCGGATTGGAATACTATCTTAAGTTGGGCTATGTTCCCTATGATAAGATCCGGGAGTCGGTCTCCAGAACTCTGGAGTATGCTTTTAATGACTGGTGTGTTGCCCAGCTTGCAAAAGAAGCGGGTAAAATGGAAGACTATGAACTGTTTATGAAAAGGGCCTGCAACTACAAAAATGTGATGGATCAGTCAACTGGGTTTGCTCGTCCTAAAGATAGTAATGGAAAATGGCTGGATCCGTTCGATCCAAAATTTGTAGGACAAGGTAAGGATCGTCATTATACTGAAGCAAATGCCTGGCAATACACCCTTTTTGTACCACATGATGTACAGGGTGTGATTAACCTTGCGGGTGGACGGCCAAATTTTGTGGCAAAACTGGATACCCTTTTTACTACGAGCTCCGAAATAAAAAGTACCGTTTCCGACATAACCGGGTTGATCGGACAATATGCCCACGGCAATGAGCCCGGTCATCACACAGTCTATCTCTATAATTATGCCGGAGTTCCCTGGAAAACGCAGAATATGGCCCGCAAAGTAATGGATGATCTTTACACCTCCGGTCCTGCAGGCTTATGCGGGAATGAGGATATGGGACAGATGTCGGCATGGTATGTCTTAAGTTCTATGGGTTTTTATCCCGTGGCACCCGGACAGAATGTCTATTCAATCGGAAGCCCTTTATTCAGTAAAGTGATTATCCATCTTGACAAATCCTTTGGAAATTCGGAAAAATTCGTGATCGAAACCCACAATGGCTCTAAAGCTAACAAATATATCCAGTCAGCCACCCTGAATGGGAAACCACTAAATAAACCATGGTTTGATCATTCAGAGATTAAAAACGGAGGAACATTGGTCTTTGTTATGGGGGCTGAACCGAATAAAAGCTGGGGTAGCGAAGTGTCAGCTGCGCCCCCTTCTATGACAAATTAAATGATATAGGTAGTCGGAATAATTTAATGTCATAATTGTATTCTTCTAAAGGGTTAAGCAATGCTGTATAATTTACTATAAACTCTGTAAGAGTTTCCAGTAAACAACCTCCGGTTTTAACCGGAGGAAAGGAGTGAAAATGCAATCCGGTTGGGACTCTGTCGGAGTTATTCAATGGTAATAAACGTTAAGATACTGTCAGATATATGGTTGTCAATTTTAATGGGAAACCCCGACAGGGTTTTTCTTTACGTTCTGGTTCTCTTTCACCCAGTTTTACTGGGCGTTATTTACAGAGAACTCCTACGGAGTTAAGACAAATTGAAATAAATATTTTCTTAACTTATTGAAATTGGCCGGATTGGACATGATAATTTTTGATTAAATTTCTATTTACTATATCAAATGCCTCAGGCATTACTTAATTAATACCGGGTTACCGGATAACTAAATTAACGAATGAGAAAAATACTGTTACTGGGCACTTTTGTAATAATTACTTTTTTTACAATTCGTGCCCAGGAAAAACTAACTTCGGACAAACCCCTTCCCATAATGGCTTGGGCCGGTATTCCGGATTCGGAAACCACCATCGAACGATTCCGGGAATTAAATGAGATGGGAATTAATATCAACCTTTCAAACTATCCCAACGCGGATGCGATGCAAAAAGCGCTCGACCTGGCTCAGCAGGTTGGCCTCAAAATGGTTACTTCCTGTCCTGAATTAAAGAGTGATCCTGAAAAAACAGCCAAACGTTTTATCAACCATCCTGCCCTTGCAGGTTATTTTCTGCGGGATGAGCCTGTCAGGAAAGACTTTGCTGAGCTTGCTGCCTGGGCAAAAAAAATTGAAGCTGTCGATAAAAAACATTTCTGTTTTGTAAACCTTATTTCGAGTATCAATACAACTAAATCGGAGGCTCTTGGAACAGCTACCTATGCTGAATATGTAAATACCTTCGCATCAGAAGTCCCTTCCCGGCTTCTCTCTTTCGATTTCTACCCAATCCTTACTGCAGGAATTCATGAGAGCTGGTATGCAGGTCTCGAAGTGTTTTCTGCTGAAACAAAGAAACTAGGCAAGCCTTTCTGGGCTTTTGGTCTGGCAAGTTCCTATAATGAATTGCATCCGATTCCTACTTTAGCAGCGCTGAGACTTCAACTTTACAGTAACCTGGCCTATGGAGCTCAGGGTTTGGAGTTTTGGTCTTACTGGATGTCTTCTGGATTGCGTTGTGCCCCGATCGGACTGGATGGCAAACGGACAATCGTTTACGACCGGATCAAAACTGTAAATAATGAGATCCGGAATCTGGCAGGCGTTTTTGTTGGTGCAAAGATGGTCTCGGTAAAACATACGGGTGTTGTGATTCCCAAGGGAACATCACAGTTAAGTTCTTTGCCATCGGCCATCAAAGTATTTGAGACAGAAGGGGAGGGGGCGCTCGTTTCAACCCTTGAGAATGGGGCGAACACCTTTTTTATGATCGTCAATCGCGACCTGCAAAAGAGTCTTCAAATCACAATACTTGGTGATGAAACCTTGAAGAGGGTATTGAAAGACGGTTCGGTTGTATGGGCATCAGCCTATGCCACGACGACTGAAATTGAGCCGGGAGATGTTGCAATTTATATGTTTCCCACAAAAAATTAGAACGCAATGAAGAATATCATATTAACAGGATTCCTTGTCATTGCAATTTCAGGACAAGTAATGTCACAGGAGAAATTAAAACCGGCAGGCACTATCCCGGTAATGTCATGGGGCGGGATTGCCCAATCTGAGGTCTCGGTGGCAAGTTATAAAAAGCTTAAAGAGGTAGGTGTGAATATCGATATCGCATTTTTTGCAAATTCCGATGCCATTGCCACAGCCCTTGATGCAGCCGGCAAGGCAGGCGTTAAGCTGATGATCACCTGTCCGGAACTTAAGACAGATCCTGAGAAAGTTGCCACTCGGTTTAAAAATCATCCGGCCCTCGAGGGTTATTTCCTCTCTGATGAGCCTTTTAAGTCGCAGTTCCAGGAGCTTGCCGACTGGCAGAAAAGGATTAAAAGCGCTGACGGAAAGCATTATTGTTTTGTGAACCTCTTGCCCGACATTAATTCAAACCGGAGTAAATTCGGCACAAAAGATTATAAAGAATATATTGATTCGTTTGATAAACTCTTTCCTGCACCATACATCTCGTTTGATTTTTACCCCGTGGTAGATGGCGGATTGCATCCCCGCTGGTTTGAGAATCTGGAATTCTATGCCAATAAATACAGGAGTGAGGGGAGACCTTTCTGGGCATTTGCCCTGACTACTTCATATCTCGCCTACTCGGATGATGCAGCTCAGCCTTCGTTGAATGATTTTTATCAGCTCTATAGTGTCTATAAACCTGAAAAAACCTTTGTTCACGATATTCCAACCCTCGCTTCATTGAGATTACAGATCTATGCCGACCTGGCTTATGGTGCACAGGGTATTGAATACTGGAGCTTCAGGGGTTTTGGTTCCCCGCTTGACGCTCAGGGTAAACGGACAGTGGTTTACGATCGTCTGCAGAAAGTTAGCAATGAAATACAACAACTTTCGGGGGTTTTTTTAGGCGCAAAGGTTATCTCTGTTGCTCAGACCGGATTGAATATCCCAAATGAAACAAAACGACTTGTGGAACTTCCCGCACCGATAAAACTGCTTGAAACGGTGGGTGAAGGTGCTGTAGTTTCGGTTCTTGAAAACGGGAAGAATACCTTCCTGGTGATTGTCAACCGGGATTTTAAGAATTCTATGAAATTAATTATTTCAACAGATGATAGTGTGAAGAAAGTGAATAAAGACGGAACATTGATTACTGCCTCCGATTATGCCAACGCCACCGAGGTTGAGCCGGGAGATGTTGCAATTTATATGTTTCCCACAATTGGAAAGAATGAAAAATAAAAAATACAAAGTGCAAAGTACAAAATGCAAATTGTAAAGGGTTCTCTGAAAAGTTTGGAATGACTTCTGAAAAGTTTAGGGTGTCTTCTGAAAAGTGTGGGGTGCCTTCTGTAAAGTACAATGTGCTCTCTGAAAAGTTTAGGATGACTTTTGAAAAGTGCAAGGTGCTCTCTGAAAAGTTTAGGATGCCTTTTACAAAATTCAGAGTACTCTCTGAGAAATTTAGATTGGCATCAGCAAAATGTAATGAGTTATTTACTTAAAGAAACTAGAGTAATTTTAAAATAAAGAAGAAAAGTTTAAAATGCAGATTGCAAAATTTAAAATGCAAAATATCCCGAAATTAGGGTATAATGTATCGCACCACCCTGCAAGGGTTTAATTTGAATAACCGTGGGTGTAACCCATGGCGAAGTGTAACCCTGAGAGGATTCAATTTTAATAACCGAGGGTGTAACCCGTGGCAGAGTGCAACCCTGAAAGGGTTTAATTCGAATAACCGTGGGTGTAACCCACGGCAAAGAAATAAATCAAGGCCCAGCCCCGAAGGGGTTGAACAGCTGATATAAAGTAATGATATAATATAATAGAAAACAAAAAAACGAAATGAAAAAAGAGCAATTACAAAAGATTCTGCACGATATCAGTGGCGTAAAGATTGCCGTGATTGGTGATTTCTGCCTTGATGCCTATTGGTTTATCGATGAGGCGATGAGTGAAATCTCTGTTGAGACCAATCAGGCAACGCGCCCGGTGAGAACACAAAAGTATTCTCTGGGGGGGGCAGGTAATGTGACCAATAATCTGGCGGCAATGAATATTAAGGATATCCGTGCCTTTGGAGTGATCGGAACCGACCCGTTTGGTGCAGAAATGGTTCGCGTCATGAAAGCAACCGGTATTGAGCCTCGAAATCTGCTGATCCAGGAGGAGAATTGGTACACCCATGCATATGCAAAACCCTATATCGATGATAAAGAGCTAAACCGCGTAGACTTCGGTAACTATAACCAGTTATCCATCGAAACAGCCGACCGGTTAATTGCCAGCCTGGTTAAGGAGATCCCTGAAATGGATATTATTATTATCAACCAGCAGGTCCCTTCAGGTATTCATATCGATTATTTCAAGAAAAGACTTGTAGAAGTTATCGCACAGTTTCCTCAAAAGACTTTTATTGTCGACAGCCGTAACTTCAACGATTATTACACGGGAGCCATACGTAAAATGAATGATACGGAAGCTGCACGATTGTGTGGAATGGATAAAAAACCCGATGAGGTGGTTCTTTATTCCGAAATTGTCGCTTCCGCCAACGAGCTGTACAAACGTTATCAAAAACCGCTCTTTATCACAAGAGGGAGTAAAGGCTCTTTAACTATTGATGCCAATGGAATATCCGAAATTCCGGGATTGATGATTTTATCCAAGGTTGATACTGTTGGTGCTGGTGACAGCTATCTGGCCGGCGCTGCCTCCTCCCTGGCTGCCGGTTATTCGATGAATATAGCTGCTCAGGTTGGTTCATTCGTTGCCGGTGTTACGGTTCAGAAACTATTTCAGTGCGGTACGGCAACTCCTGAAGAGATCCTGGCAATCGGGGCAGATCCAGATTTTATCTTTGCCTCTGAATTAGCTGAAGATAAACGACATGCCAAATATATTGCGGGTACCGAAATTGAGATTGTCAATAAATGGGAACATCAGCCACAGATTGAACATGCAATTTTTGATCATGATGGGACAATCTCCACACTGCGTGAAGGGTGGGAACTGATCATGGCTCCGATGATGATCAAGGCAATTTTAGGCGAAAAATACCTTGAGGCTGATGAAGCATTATATCAGAAAGTTAAGGAGCGCTCTGACGAGTTTATCGACAAGACGACCGGAATTCAGACACTTGTTCAGATGAAAGGGCTTATTGAGCTGATCCGCGAATTTGGTTGTGTTCCTGAAGATAAAATCCTTGACGAATTTGGCTATAAACAAATTTATAACGACGAGTTGCTCATTATGGTTAAAGAGCGCGAAGAGAAATTTGCAAAAGGTGAACTCTCACTTGAAGATTTTACCCTTAAAAATGCAGTCTCATTCCTTGAGAAACTTCATGCAGCCGGAGTGAAACTATACCTTGCAAGCGGTACTGACGAAGCCGATGTGAAGAGCGAGGCGAAAGTTCTGGGTTATGATCACCTCTTTGAAGGTCGGATTTATGGAGCTGTTGGTGATATCACCAAAGAGGCCAAGAAAATCGTTCTGGATCGTATCCTCGACTCAATCGGTGAATCCGCTCTGGGCAAGGTTGCTACATTTGGCGACGGACCGGTCGAGATGCGCGAAACAAATAAACGGGGTGGAATCTCAATCGGAGTAGCAAGTAATGAGTTGCGCCGTTACGGGTTGAATGAAAGCAAACGTACCCGCCTGATTAAGGCTGGAGCCGATGTGATCATTCCCGATTTCTCCCAGTTATCCCAATTGCTTACCCTATTGAATATTAAATCATAAGTTATGCCTTACCCAAAATTGGACCGCGACCGGTTATCGGTTAAAAAACTGGCCGACCGGAAAAACAAGGTTTATATTGAAAAGGATCACGTCCCCGTTACTCAAAAGCCTGCTCATCTCTCGGAATTAGGGGTGAGTCTGATTGAGAAAACTGCTGATCGTATCCGTTCTGCCCGTGAGGGAGGACGTTCCCGAATGCTAACTTTTGGTGCACATACAATTAAAAACGGTATGGCACCCACACTGATTGCCTTAATGGAAGAGGGTTGGGTCACCCACCTCTCAACCAATGGCGCAGGGATTATCCACGACTGGGAGTTCGCCTTCCAGGGAAAATCAAGCGAGGATGTTCGTGAAAATGTTGAACTCGGACAGTTTGGAATCTGGGACCATACCGGTTTTAATATCAACCTGGCGCTCATTATTGGCGCTTACGAAGGTCTGGGATACGGCGAATCGGTCGGGAAAATGATCTCTCTCGAAGGGTTGCAGATTCCTGAAATCTCTGCTTTGCAGCTGGAGGTCGTTCAGAATATCAAAACTAATCCTGATCTGGCCGCAGCTGCAGCCGATCTGGCGGGCGTGATTCAAAAATTTGAATTGCCTGCCGGTTTTATGTCGATTCCTCACCCATTCAAACGTTATTCTGTGCAGGCCAGGGCCTATGAACTGGGTATTCCATTTACTGGCCACCCCATGTTTGGTCATGATATCATTTATAACCATCCTATGAATCATGGTGCAGCCATTGGAAGAGTGGCTCTGAACGATTTCCTTAGTTTTGCAAAGAGTGTCAGCAACCTTGATTATGGTGTTTACATGTCTATCGGATCGGCCGTGATGTCACCAATGATCTTTGAAAAAGCGTTGTCAATGTCACAAAACCTGATTATCCAGGAGGGTGGTCATATCGACAACCATTTCATGCTGATTGTCGACCTGGCCAAATCGGAATGGGACTGGAACAAGGATGGAGAGCCGCCGATGGACAACCCCGGTTATTATCTGCGTTATTGTAAGACTTTTAACCGCATGGGGGGCGAGATGCACTATCTTACCGCTGATAACCGAGATTTCTTGCTGGCAATCTATCAGAGGCTAAATGAGATAATTTGCTAATTTGCTAATTTGCTAATGCGGAAATTAATTTGAAAATGTGCTAATTTGAAAATGTAATAATGCGCTGTATAGATATTGCTGACTGCAATCAGAATGATGTTCCAATCCCAACATGAATTTTCTTACCCTGAAAGGGCTAAATATAAATAACCACTGGTAAGGAGGAATGACGCCACCCAGGGAAGATAAATCCTGTTTGAAGTAGACGCAACTGTAACAGCGAATTGAAAAGAGCCATTGGATTGCGCCGCATAGCTAACCTTCTTTAAGGTAATAGCGGCTTTTATTCTGTTTGACGGACATATCTAACATTAAATAAGGAAACATAAACTACCATGTTATGACTAAAAACGAAATTCTTAAACTAAAACAGGAGGCAGAAAATCACCTGATTAATGAGCTTCTTCCATTCTGGACTACCAGAATGATCGACACTGCCAATGGCGGTTACATCACCCATTTTGATAAAGACGGAAACGATACTGGTGAAGATGAAAAGTCGTTGATTGCACAGACACGCTGCCTTTTCACCATTTCATCCGCCCATCGCGCCGGATACGGGGGCGGTGCTTATGCCGCAATGGCGAGTCATGGAGTCGATTTTCTCATCAATAAAATGTGGGATCAGGAACATGGCGGGTTCTTCTGGATGATGGACCGCAAAGGAAACGTCAGGATTGACCAGAAGATTATCTACGGACATAGTTTTGCAATCTATTCATTAAGCGAATATACCCTCGCAACGGGTGATCAGCGTGGAATCGAATATGCTGAAAAGGTTTTCGACCTGCTTCAGAAATATTGTACCGATACGATGTATGGCGGTTACTGGGAGATGTTTCATCGCGACTGGACACTCTGCGGCCCCGGCAGCCAGGGGGGCGACCGCAAGACCCTTGACGTTCACATGCATCTGATGGAGGCCTATACGACCCTTTATGAATGCACAGGCAAAGATGTTCACCGTAGAAAATTGCTTGAGGATATCGATCTGCTGATCAACCGGATAATCCATCCTGTTTATAAAACCGGAATCCCTCAGTTCTTTAAGGATTGGACCGTTGCCCCTCAGATAAAATTCGATATTATCTGGGGATGGGATCGGTTCTCCGAAGAGGGTCAGAAAGGAAATGCCACTGACAACACGTGTTATGGACACAATGCTGAATTTGCCCATCTGTTAATTCATGCATTGAAAATCCTGCGTATTGATCCCACAGCCTATTCTGATCTGTTCCGGATTATCTTCGATCATACTGTGGATAACGGGATCGACCGTGAGTTTGGCGGTGTATTCGTTGAGGGGCCACATTCCGGAGGTGTTTACGATAAGGAGAAAGAGTTCTGGCAACAGGCAGAAGCGTTAATCGGCCTGCTCGATGGCGTATTGATGTTTGAGGATGAGAAATACTTCGATGCCTATCAGAATGTTCACCGTTTTGTACTCGATAAAGTGGTTAATAAAGGGGTAGGAGAGTGGTATCCGCTGCTTTCACGCAAGGGTGACCCAATCTGGACTCATATGGGCCATTCGTGGAAAATCAACTAC
>Ga0265327_10004632_pt1 | contig 12061 bp, 10 predicted proteins | sample 41621metaG_FD_202089 | JGI IMG/M metagenome (GOLD analysis project Ga0265327, IMG submission 202089) | Rhizosphere microbial communities from Carex aquatilis grown in University of Washington, Seatle, WA, United States - 4-16-21 metaG | ecosystem: Host-associated > Plants > Roots > Rhizosphere...
TCCTCATAAGCCCATCTTAACACCTCATACACACAATTGCACCTCATACACACAATTGCACCTCATACACACAATTGCACCTCATACGAATAATTGCGCCTCATATTCATATTTCTAACTCATAACGAAAAAGAATTTTGCGACGTACCCACTTTTTTCATGCGCGTCGGGCTGTGCGTTCGGGAAAAAAGTGGGTATGTACGAAAATTCTATGTTAGCGGCAATTCCTTCGTTCATAAATCGTTTCATAACAAAGTTATTCAATTTTATTATCCAAAAATAATCAAAAATATACGATTTCCAAATAATCAACCTTTTTCAAAGCGGCACGGCCGCTAACAGGTTTTGACTTTGATTCCAGACATCGGAAATGGTTTGTTTCCGCGTTTCATGTTCTACTTTTTAGGTTCGAAAAAAGTCAAATTTTTTTTCATATCAATTATTGTCGCGTTAATCAATGACTTTATTGAGTACATCAAAAAAAATGATATTACTGAAACATCATTATTTATGTGGCAAAGATAATGCGTTTCATCAACGGCTAAAAATTGACATTTAGGTCGGTGTAAAATTGTGTAAAACTTTGTCAAAGTCATAATAAAAAACTTTGACAAAGTTGATATTACGAAAAATTATTCCATCGTATAAAGTAAGTTTGTAAAACTTCCTTCGGAAATAATGATGTAATCAGTACCTTTCTTTACAGTAAATTGGAAAGTTCCTGAAACGCGACGATTGGGATTGTCAACCGTAGTGAAAGTTACATTGCCTTCGGTACTTGTGTAAAGATCAGCGCCGGTTTGTGTTGCCATTTGTGCATAGTACGCACCGCATTGATTTAATGGTGTGGCTGCATTTGTTGTTAATGTGTAAGTTTGTGGCAAATTTTTGTCAGGTATACCTTGGCTTCCGCAATTAACATAAAAAGCAACTTTTTGTCCGGTGTTAATGTCTGTACCATCGGTCGAAACAATTGTCAATATGCCAGTTGCATTGGAATAATTGCTTTGACGAATAAATGAAGAATAGCTTTGGTCATGGATTTTTGCTGTAAGTGCACCGACGCCTATTGAACCTTCTTTTGAGCAACTGTTAACCGCAAAAAATATTACCAAAAGTGCGAGTAATTGAAGTAAATTAATTTTTTTCATGTTTGTAAAATTTTTTAATTAATGTAATTTTTACTTTAAATTTATTTCTGATTTATCTGACTTAACAATTTGATTTTTATTATAACTAAATCCAAAAATACTTCCAATTACGCCACCAAGAATATGTGCAAATTGCGAAATATTATCTTTTGCAAAACTACCTAAAACTTCTTTACCTAAAAAAAGAATTAACACTAAAATAAATGTTAATGGTATATGTCCACGCTGAACATTGGTAAATGAAATGACAATGATAAACATAAATACGATTCCACTTGCCCCGATGAGTCCGGTATTAAACAGCAATACATTTAACAATCCCGATACCAATGCTGTTACCAAAATCATTATCAAAATATGTATCGACCCGTATTTTTCTTCGAGTACCGGTCCCAATAAAAGAACAAACATCATGTTGCCAACCAAATGTTGAAAATTTGCATGTCCAAGAATGTAGGTAAATAATGTAAAATAATCGACGATCGAAAAGAAACTAAACCTTGGCGATAGCGAAATCAAAGGCGTGAATGCATAACCTATGCCGCTGTTGATAAAAAAAATAACAGTGCATAGCAGAGCAAATGTCAAAATTACCGGCGAATTATATTTTATTGTTAATGCCATTGTTGATTTAGCGTCAATTAAAATCTGAAACCCATTACCAGTATATCGTCAACCTGTTCGTGAATGCCCATCCAAGTTTCGATAGTCTCATCGAGTATCTTGCGTTGTTCGGTCATTGGTTTGTCAGCAATCTGAGTTATTATTTCTCTGAATTGGTTGAATTTAAATTTTTTGCCAAACTGTCCACCAAATTGATCAGCATAACCGTCAGAGAAAATATAAACACAATCGCCATCTTCTAATTGTACTTCGTGGGTTGTAAATTTTTCCATGTGATCATAAATTCCGATTGGCATTTTATCGGCTTTTACAACGTGTAACTCGCCTTTGCGTACAAAAAACAACGGATTGTTTGCTCCGGCGAAATGTAACATTTTTGTTTTGGTATCAATAGAACACAATGCAATGTCCATACCGTCGCGGGCTTCGTTTTCCAATCCTTTTTGTTTAAGCGACCTGATGATATTCGAACGCAAACTGTCGAGAATTGCAGTTGGATGCAAAATGCCTTTTTCGATAACAATTTTGTTTAGGAAACTTACGCCGAACATACTCATAAATGCGCCCGGAACCCCATGTCCGGTGCAATCGGCAGCAATCAGAACGAGTGTGTCGTGTTTTTTGCTTATCCAATAAAAGTCGCCACTGACGATGTCTTTTGGTTTTAACAACACAAAGAAATCGTCCACAATTTCGCGAATATATTCATCGCTTGGCAAGACAGCGGTTTGTATGCGTCGCGCATATACAATGCTGTCCAAAATTTCCTGATTTTGTTGTGCAATGTGGTCGCGTTGCGCGAGAATGCTGTTGCGTTGCGCCTCAATTTCGTCGCGTTGGGCTTCTATTTCTTCTTTTTGTGCTAATATTTCGTGTGTTCGTATTTTTACAAGTTCTTCGAGATGTTGTTTTTGTCTTTCGATGCGACGGATACGGTATTTGAATCCTGCATAAACCGAAATTATTATTACTAACAGCGCTGTAATTTTTGTTGCCAGGGTTTGATACCATGCAGGCTCAATAATGACAATAAGATTTGTTCCAACTTCATTCCAGATTTCGTCGTTGTTCGAGCCGATTATTTTTAAAACATATTTGTCGGGTGGTAAATTTGTAAAGTTGACGGTGCGTTGCGTTTTCAGATTTATCCATTTGTTATCGAAACCTTCGAGCATGTAAGAATATTGGTTTTTTAACGGGAAAGTGTAATCGAGTGCAACAAAGTCAAAAGAAATTACTTTGTGTTTGTAACTTAGTATAAGTATCTTTTTTTCAGCAATATTGGTGTCGAGCACTGCGTCTTTATTAAATATTTTAAATCCTGTAACAACTATTTCCGGTTTATGTGGATTGTCGCGCAAACGTGATGGATAAAAGGCGTTGAAACCATTGATGCCGCCGAAAAGCATTTCTCCATCGATGGTTTTAAATGCCGAGCCTGCCAAAAATTCGTTGCTTTGCAAACCGTCGCGCATGTCGTAGCTGCGCACTTTTTTGCTTCGTTTATTAAATTTAAAAATGCCTCCGTTGGAACTTACCCAAAGATTTCCGTCGTCGTCTTCCAAAATTCCAAGAATGACATCGTTTGGTAAACCGGACGATTCGGTAAATCGCTCGAATGTCTCGCTGTTGCGGTCGAAACGGTTTAAACAGCCTTTTGTTCCAATCCAAAGAATGCCGTCTTTGTCTTCGTGGATGCTGTAAACGCGGTTATTTCCCAAGCTGTTGGACACGTTTTTTTCGTATTTGTAATTTATAAAGACATTGTTTGCTTCGTCCCATTTGTTTAATCCGCCGCCAAAAGTCCCAACCCATATTGTATTTGTATAATCTTCGAAAATGGTGGTTATATGGTCGTCGCTTATGGAGTACATATTGTCTGCCGAGTGTTTGAAGCATTGAAATGTACCTGTTTTTGTGTCAAATTTATTAAGTCCTCCGCCATCAGTCGCAACCCAAATGTTACCTTTGCGGTCTTCGAACATTTTCCATATTTTATCGTTGCTCAAACTTTTGCTATTCGTTTCATCGTGTTGATAGCGTACAAATTTACCGGATTTTCTATCGAATTTATTAATGCCTCCACCGTCGGTGCCAATCCAAAAATTGCCTTTGCTGTCTTCGAGCATTGTACGAATGTGTGGGTTACTAAGAGATGTTGGATTTGATGGGTCGCTTTTATATGACGAAAAACGGTTTGTTTCTCTGTCCCATTTGTTTAATCCGCCATCGACAGTGCCAATCCATACCTGACCACTACGGTCTTGATAAATGCAGCGCACCTGACTGGAACTTAGGCTTTGTGGATCGTACGGATTGTGTCTGAACAAATTTAGAAATTCTGCAAATTTATTTACTTTGTTAACGCCGCCTAATGCTGTGCCAACCCAAAGTACATTGGCGCGATCTTGATAAATCGAAATGACATTGTTGACGCTTAGGCTTTGTGGGTCTGCCGGATTGTTGACATAACAAAGAAAACGTCCGTTGATGCGGTCAAATTTATTGAGTCCGCCTTTTTCTGTGCCAACCCACAAAGAACCGGTGTTGTCTTCATAAATACAGTTTATCTTGTTGCCACTGATTGATGTTTCGTCTTTTGGATTATTCTGGTAAACGGTAAATGTCTCCGAAATGACATCCATTTTATTTAAACCATTGTCGGTGGCTATCCAAAGCGCACCAATCATGTCGAAAAACAAATCGTTAATTATTTTGTTACTCAATCCTGATATGGTAGAATAGTGTGTAAATTTATTTTCTTTTGTGTTATAAAAATTTAATCCGTTGTCTGTGCCAATCCATAGATTACCGCTTTTATCGCCGATAATTTTTTTTATGTTGTTACTTGACAGACTTGTTTTATCGTTTGGTTTATTTTTAAAGACTGTAAATTGATTGTGCGTTTTGTCGTATTTGTTTAATCCGTTAGTGGTTCCAACCCAGAATATGCCGGATTTATCTTTAAATATTGATAAAACAATATCGCTCGATAATGAATTATTGTTTTTGTTGTTGTGTTTGATATTTGTAAATTTGTCATTTATGCGGTCATAGATACTCAGACCGCCACCGCGTGTACCGATCCAGAGCGAACCGCCTTTGTCGTTTTTGTCTTCGTAAAGTGTGGTAATGTAATTGTCGGTAATAGAACTGTCTGAAGGATTATTACGATATTCTGTAATTTTATAACCATCATATTTGTTTAGTCCGTCGAGTGTTGCAAACCACATGAAGCCCTTAGTATCTTGTAAAATACAATTAACGGTGCTTTCCGACAATCCATCTTCGAGGGTGATGTGGTCAAATTTTATTCGCTTTTTCTGGGCGTTGGCGGTAAGCGAAAAATATGCCACCAACCACAACAGCAAAGCAATTGCGAATGTTAACTTACGTATTTTGGTGGTTACAATTTTTTGCTTCAATATCATTTTTCTTACCGGTTTTTGCTTTACAAATATAATATACTGAATTAATAATACGAAAAATTTTATCTTATTGTTTTAATGAAATTTTTATTTTGACAAACATTCATTGATTTATTGAACGTTTAAATTGTTTTGATAAAAATCGCAATATAAACTGATTCCACATTCAGTACATTTAGGTTTACGAGCCACACAAACATATCGACCATGAAGAATCAGCCAGTGATGCGCCGTTGAGATAATATTTTGAGGAATGTTTTTCACCAATTGTTTTTCAGTTTCTAATGGGGTTTTAGCATTTTTAGTTAAGCCAATGCGCGCCGAAACTCTTTGAACATGCGTGTCAACAGGCATTGCCGGATTGTTAAACGCAACTGCCGTAATAACATTTGCGCTTTTGCGTCCTATACCGGGCAGTTTCTGCAAGTCTTCGATATTTTCGGGCATCGTACCATTAAAATCGTTTACCAACATTTGTGCCATACCAATTAAATGTTTTGCTTTATTGTTTGGATACGAACACGATTTTATCAATGCAAAAACGTCGTCTAATTGCGCAATCGACAATGATTCTGCGTTCGGAAATTTTGCGAAAAAAGCCGGCGTGGTTTGATTTACTCTTTTATCGGTGCATTGTGCCGAAAGTAAAACGGCAACTGCCAACTGATACGGCGTTGTATAAAGCAATTCTGTTTCGGCGACGGGTATGTTTGTCTTAAAATATTGTAAAACTTTTTCATATTTTTCTGATAAATCCATTTTTAGATTTTTAAAATTTGTATTCTTTAAATTTTTTTGTAAATTCATTAGTCGCAAATGGTGGTGCGACAACTACATTGGTATATTCGAATTGTTCGTAAAGACCATTTTTGTCATAAATTTTTGCTTCGAGCGGAATCATTCTTTTTATATCGACCAGCAACTCCATGCGCGACGCATAATCGTTCGGAATTTTTATAATCTGACCTTCTTTCAGACTGCCAAATGATGATAAATTATTTAGTTCGACAATCATATATTCATTTATTTCTAACTTCCAAGCAATTGAAACAACGGTTTCGTTTTTCTGGACTTTGTAGTCGATTATTTTGAAAAACGTATTGTCAAGAATTATTTTTTTGCAGGCAATTCCATTGAAAGTTGCAGCGCCGGCGTCTGTTATCAAGCCATCAATTTTTGTTAGATATTTGTGCATAAGAAATTCTAAAACATCAACAAGTTTATTGTATCCGGCGTCATAAACAGTATGGTGTTGCTCAGCATGAGCAAGGTCGCCCAACGGATCGATATTTAAATCGATGTACGGAAATTTAGCTGGGTTTACTAAAACTTCTCCACTGTTAGCACCGTCGATAAATAAATACTCCTGATCTTTCATCGGAAAACTTTGCTTGCTGTAAACTTTCAGCGGTTTTGTTTGCATTTTAAACGATCCGACCTGTTTTGTCGTTTTGTTGCCAATGCGTTCGTATTGCGTCAAGTCAAATTTAAGCGTTTTTATGTTTTTGGTTTTTTCTATTACTTGTTTTACAAAATCGACCGGCGTTTGTGCATCGGTATTTATTATTGTTTTGCAAATCAATAAAACTATTAGACTTATTCTTTTCATATTAATATCAAAAATATTTTTTTGAGCGTCAAAATTAATAAGATTTTTTTTATTGCGACCTATCAATTTTAAACTAACCAAATTTTAAGTTTTTATTTACGCGATAAAGGTAAAGCAAGATTCATTCCAACTTGAATATCGGGAGCGTTGTTCAGTTTAAAATCCTGCAAAAGATAAACCGTATAGGTAAACCACCGCGTATATGAATAATAAAAACGCCAGTCCTGAATATTTTCGTAAAGATGTGCCGATGTCAAAGCCCAGTCGCGAAAATTGCGTTGCCCCACAAAAACCAGATAGCCATAATTGTCGGTTCGGGGAAAGCCGCTGAAAAATGCGCTTTGATAATACCAGTTGACGCCAAAACTATGTACCGCTGTATGTGTTTTGTTTTCAATATGGTAACTGCCATCCATTTCGAAACCGTACATCGGCAAATTATTGTTTATTAAGACGCCGGTATTAAATGCAACAATTTTCTTTTTGATTCCGTTAATGCCGGCGCCGAAATTTATTTTCTGACGGTCGTCTAACAAAAGCGTTCCAATTGTTGTTGCCGAAAAACCAATGTCGATACCGGCATTGAATCGCGAAAAATCGACGCCGGAATGAATACCGATATTTGCAGTTATATATTTCGAATGTAGTTGCGGAAAATAAAAATAAGAAAGTTCGGCGCCCGGCACAAAAACGTCGCCATTGTTTACTTTAAGTGTATTTCCGTTTTCATCAATGTAAGTAATTCCGGCGCTGTCCATAGCGTGGAGGCTGCGTTTGTAAGGATCAGGTATTCCAATCAATTTATGAAATCCTTCGATAAAATGATCACCGGTGATAACCGACAGTGGCGCTTTGCCCGACAAACGGTAAGCTTTAATAGCAAAATGGATTTCAGAATTTTTTCCGTTGCCGGTGATAATTTCGAAACGGTATTCCTGCAAAACGCCATCGCCGCCAAAATTAGTTTTCTTTGCCTTGGTTGTATCGGTATTAAAATAATCCTGACGGTAATACCACGAAATTGCAGCTATTTCTTGTTGAGTTGCCGGATTTGTTGGTTTGTATGTATCAATTGTTGGCAGCCAGATGTTTCCATTCGACACGCCAACGCTGAAATAAATTTTTGCGACAGGTTTTGTTTTAAAATTGTTGACAACGCGCATACTGAAAATTCCCAATGGATGCAAAGGCAGCATGGATGGTTTAACAATGTCGTCTTTTAAATTGACCTTAACACTGTCGGTCTGTGCAAAAATAATTTGTGGTACAAATAAAATGACGAAAATAAAATGTCGCATTATAGAATTTAATTCAGGAAAAATTTCTGGAAAGGCACAAAAATAATATTTTTTGCATCAATTTTATTTAGGTTTGAAATATTCAAAATCTTTTTTCCATTATCTTTATGTTGTCCGTAAAATTACCTTGCAATTCTTTAATTCTCCACCACATATTTTACCGGATTAATAAACCGCTGAAAAATGGAAAGATTGTGCGTAATAATATCTGCCGTTCCAGTCATTTCTTCGCGCGTAGGGAGATAGCGACCATAATTTGTTTTCAGCGTGTCGCTCATGGCAACTTCTACAAAATACGAATTATCGGTTGGTACAAGCGAAATGTTTTTGATGCATTATTCTTTGTGCAATTACAAATTTACTGTAATTTTGATATAATTAAAACATTGATAATTTTTAACTATCTTATATAAAACTGATGAAAAAAATATTATTTATTATAGGCTTAATAATTCTTAAAGTTTTTAATATCGATGCTCAAGAATGTAATTGCGGTGAATCGTTTGATTGGATGGTCAGTACTTTTGAAAAAAATGATGCTGGTTTTCAATATATTGTTGATAAAAAAGGGGTTGATGATTATAAAAAATTCACAGATAAATTAAAGGATAAAGCTAAAAGTACAACTTCATTAATTATTTGCCAAAAAATTATGACTGATTGGTTACATTATTTTAGATCAGGTCATATTGGCATAGGAATCAAAGATGCGGGTGAAAATGTATTAAAGTTAACTGATTCTGAAATCAGGCAGAAATATAAAAGCGAGAAAACAATAAATCTAACAGAAAAACAATTAATTACTATTTTGGAAAAGGAACAAAATAAAAATCCTATTGAGGGTATATGGTACTATAAAAATAATTCTATTACTTATACCATTGGAATCATTCGAAATGAAAAATCCGACAAAAAATTTACTGCATTAATTATTCATGCTGATAGCGTTTATTGGCTGCCAAAGCAAATTAAGGCTGAATTTACAATGAATGATGATAATAAAACTTATACCGTAGATTTTTATGTCAGAGATCATTCAAAGAAAAATTTCCAAATAAAATTCTATAATGATTCCGCCAATATGTTTTATTTAATTGACAATTATTGGACAAGAATATATCCTCAAAATACTTTAACTTTAAAAGAAGAGTTGCAGCTTTCATTTACGAATTCTAAAATACCATTTGTCATGCAATTAAGTGATAAAACTATATATCTACGTATTCCGTCTTTTTTATATTATCAGAAAAAATATATCGATAGCGTTTTGACCAAAAATGATAACTTAATAACATCCACACCAAATTTAATTATTGATATACGCAATGGTACCGGTGGGAGTGATCATTCATTCGAAAAGATAATACCATATTTATATACGAATACAATTAGAGATGTTGGCGAACAATATTATGCAACAGAATTAAATGCAATGGAATATGAAAATTATGCAAAAGCGTTTAAAGACACCACATTAATTAATCACTGCAATTACGTTGCTAAAAAGATGCGAGAACATTTGGGCGAATTTATAACACTTACCGATTTAAAATACGAGACTAAGACTACGGGTAAAGTCTTTCCATTTCCACATAAAGTAGCAATTATTTGTAATAAAAATAATGGAAGCGCTGACGAGGGGTTTTTATATGAGGCAAAACAGAGCAGTAAAGTGAAAGTTTTTGGCAAACCTACAAATGGTTGCTTTGATTTTTCAAATATGAAAATTATTGATTTCCCGAATAACAAATTTGTTTTATATTATAGTATGACAAAAAGTCTTCTTATTCCTGATTATTGTATTGATGGAGTTGGTATTCAACCTGATTATTTTATTGATAGTGCTATTCCAGATGAAGATTGGGTTGAATATACAAGAGCAATATTAGAGCAGTAATGTTTTAATCCGATATGTTAATTTGCTATCAAAACATTATTAGCTTTATATTTTATAAAAGTGTTTACTTCAATTTCACTTTTCTTTAATAGACAAATATTTTCAATTTCATCTTTAGGTGTTTCAACTATTTTTTGAATACATGGTCCAAAACATAGTGGTAAATGTTTGCATTTAAGACACATTTCATTTTCAAAGGGCGCTTTATTAAAATATTTGTAGAGCAAATCTAAATTCCACTCAATATTACCATTTTCCACAAGCTTACCTATTCTCCATTTTTCATTATAATCTCTGGCTGTACATTTAAATATATATCCATCATAATTAATTGCAATATGATGATATCTATCCGAATAACATCTATGAAATTTTAATGGCTTAAAAGCCCACAAGTGAACTTTAAAACCCATATCAGAAAATTTTCCTATAGCTTTTTTTAAAACTATGTTTTCGTTTTTAGTTTGGTTAATTTGAAATATTTTTTGAAAATCAACTGTAATATTTTTTATTATTTCCTTTGGGATATCTGATAATATATGGTCAATATCTTTTAAAGTTTGTTTGTCATAATTAATTCTTAATATAATACTTACGTCTTTAATATATTTTGATAAAATATATAGAGATTCGATTACTTTATTATAGGAGTTAATGTCATCAATTTTTTTAATCTTATTATGTCTTTTTTCATACCCATCTAATGGAATCTGAAAACTTCTAATATTCATATCATTAAAAAAAACAGCCATCTCGTTATCAATTAAACTAGCATTTGTTGTGACATGTTGTATAATTTTAACATTTTGTTTTTCTGCTATAGGCAAGATGTATTCAGATATTGGTTTGACTACTTCTTGAAAAAAAAGCAGTGGCTCGCCACCAAACCAATCAATAAGAATTTCGTTTTTTCTATCTATTTTTATTGAATTTTCTAAATGAAGTTGAATCAGTTTAACTGTTTCTTTATTCATACATCGTTTTTCGTATATAGTATTGTTAAATTCAGTTGTACAATACCAACACTTTGCATTGCACGCCAACGTGGGATTTATTGTAACTTGATAAAATCGATTTAAATGTGTCTCTTGTTTATTGTAAAATCGTATAATATCAAGTTCATCCGTATTTTGTTCAACAATAAACCCCCAACTCAATAATTTTTTAAATAATGTTGGATATTCTTCTTGAAATTTTGATAGTGCTAATAATTTTAGTTTTATGTTTGAATATTCCGTTTCGCTTAAGGTAAATATTTTATTTCTCAAACTATTATAACAAATAACGTCATTTTTATCTATAATAAAATAATTATACTTACTTAATTTATGCTCTACCATTTTTTATATTTTTCAAATAATTCAATTGTTGATAGTTAGTTTAAATAATTTTGTATTATCAAGATATAATATTAATAAAAGCAAGCACCCTTAATTAACGGCACTTGCTTTTAAAAATTATTTTTAATATGTTGTAAATCTAAACTATACACATGTTACAATCGTTGGATGGCATATTGAATCTAGTGGAGGTGGTAAACAACATGAGTCTACTGCTTGATTTTCACCACCTTTAATCTCATTTAATTCCATTGACTTTAATGTATTTTCACTTAAAAGGTCTTTTACTTCATCGTAATCTAAACCTAATTTTTTTGCTAATTTTTTCTTTTTCATAATAATTTGTTATTAAATTTTTCACATACTCGTTTTTCGCTTTTCGATATCAGCTACAATATATTGTAAGGCAAATGTAGAATCTCCCACTCTGATTATTTCGGAGTGTGTAAAATAATTATAAATTAAACCTCCTTTAATAGATTTTAATGAATCCTTGCTGAGTTTTTCAAAACAAAATTTAAATTTTACAATTTCTTCGTAGCAATAACTTTGTCTGGTATTTGAATAATAAATCGGTGCACCTAATTCTTTCATTAAGTTTAATAAATCATATAAAACACTTACCGAGATATTTAACCTATTTGCTAATTCTTTCGGTGTACCGGTAGCTTCAAGTCGAATTAATTGATCAACTCGCTCTATTCTTTCTAAATA
>Ga0265327_10004633_pt1 | contig 12058 bp, 8 predicted proteins | sample 41621metaG_FD_202089 | JGI IMG/M metagenome (GOLD analysis project Ga0265327, IMG submission 202089) | Rhizosphere microbial communities from Carex aquatilis grown in University of Washington, Seatle, WA, United States - 4-16-21 metaG | ecosystem: Host-associated > Plants > Roots > Rhizosphere >...
AGCACAGCGTGTTCGATATCGGCGGGCGCAAGGTCGGCGGACAGAACTTCGCCCTGATCGCCGGACCGTGCACGGTCGAGTCGCGCGAGCAGACGATGGAGACCGCCCGAGCCGTGCTCGACGGCGGCGCGACGATGCTGCGCGGAGGGGCCTACAAGCCCCGGACAAGCCCCTACGCCTTCCAGGGCCTCGGTCAGGAGGGCCTGCGACTGCTCGCCGAGGCCAAGGCCGAGACGGGCCTGCCGATCGTCACCGAGCTGATGGACATCGCCGACGTGGACGCCGTGATGGAGGTCGCCGACGTCGTTCAGATCGGCGCCCGCAACATGCAGAACTACCCGCTCCTGGCCGAGATCGGCCGCTCGGGGCGCCCGGCTCTGCTGAAGCGGGGGCTCTCCTCGACGCTCGATGAGCTGCTGATGGCGGCCGAGTACATCCTCAAGGAGGGCAACCCGAACGTGATGCTCTGCGAGCGGGGGATCAGGACGTTCGAGAACGCCTACCGCTTCACGCTCGACCTGATGGCAGTCCCGGTTCTCAAGGAGCTGACCCACCTACCGGTGATCGTCGACCCGAGCCACGCCGCCGGACGGCGCGACCTCGTCACGCCGCTGTCGCTGGCCGCGGCGGTCGTCGGGGCGGACGGGATCATCGTCGAGGTTCACCCGAACCCCGATGAGGCGATCTGCGACGGGCCCCAGCAGCTGCGGGCCGACGAGTTCGTCGCCTTCGCCCACTCGGTCGAGCAGGCAGCCGCTCTGGCGGGCAGGGCGCTCGCCGGAAGGGAGCCGATCCTTGCCGCCTGAGACGCCCGCACCAAACACGGCTCGGCCGTCAGAGCACGTTCGGGACAACCGCATCGAGCGGGTCGTCCCGCTGCTCTCCCCGGACACGCTGATCGAGGAGCTGCCGCTGGGCGACGGGCACACCGAGGTCGTGATCAAGGGGCGCCACGACGTGGAGCGGGTGCTCGACCGCACCGATCGGCGGCTGCTGGTCGTCGTGGGGCCCTGCAGCGTCCATGACCCCGAGGCGACGCTCGACTACGCGGGCCGGCTGGCCGCGCTCGCGGGTGAGCTGAGCGACGAGCTGCTGATCGCGATGCGCGTCTACTTCGAGAAGCCGCGGACCACGATCGGCTGGAAGGGCCTGATCAACGATCCGGACCTGGACGGCTCATTCGACGTCAACGCGGGCCTTCACCTCGCCCGGCGGGTGCTGATCGGCGTCCTCGACGCGGGACTGCCGGTCGGCTGCGAGTTCCTCGACCCGATCACGCCGCAGTACATAGCCGACGCGGTCTGCTGGGGCGCGATCGGCGCACGGACGACCGAGAGCCAGATCCACCGCCAGCTCGGCTCGGGGCTGTCGATGCCGGTGGGATTCAAGAACCGGACCGACGGCAACGTCCAGGTCGCAGTCGACGCCGTTCGCGCGGCGGCCACGACGCACGCCTTCGCCGGCATCGCCCCCAGCGGAACACCGGCGATCCTGCACACGAGCGGGAATCCCGACTGCCACGTCATCCTGCGCGGCGGCAAGGGCCGGCCCAATCACGACGAGGCCGGTGTCGCGGCGGCGCTTGAGCTGCTCGACGCCTCCGGTCTGCCGAAGCGGCTGATGATCGACCTGAGCCACGACAACAGCGGCAAGGATCCCGAGCGCCAGCCGGCTGTCGCGGCGGAGGTCGGCGCGCAGATCGCAGCGGGCAACGACGCGATCGCGGGCGTCATGCTGGAGTCGTTCCTCGTCGGCGGGCGCCAGGACCTGGTTCCGGGGGCCGAGTTGCGCTACGGCCAGTCGGTCACCGACGGTTGCATCGGCTGGGAGACGACCGTCGAGGTGCTCGAGGGTCTGGCGAGGTCCGTCCGCGACCGCGGCACGCCCGAGCAGCGCTGATCGGATGCGGATAGCAGTCCTCGGAGTCGGCCTGATCGGCGGCTCGATCGGCCTCGCGGCGCGGCTGCGCGCCGACGCCGAGGTCTGCGGATACGACCCCGATGAGCAGGTCCTGGCTCGGGCTCTGGAGCTCGGCGCGATCGATGAGAGCGCGGACTCCGTGGAGGCCGCCGTCGAGGGGGCCGAGGCGGTGTTCGTGGCGGCCCCCGTGGGTGCGCTCGAGTCGACGGTCCGGCAGGCTCTCGCGGCCGCTCCTCCCGGATGTGTCGTGAGTGACGTCGGCTCGACCAAGCGGCTGCTCGCCGCGGCGGCCGCCGATGAGCGCTTCGTCGGAGGGCATCCACTGGCGGGGGCCGAGACCGAGGGGGTCGAGCACGCGCGCGAGGACCTCTTCGACGGCGCCACCTGGTACCTGACCCCGGCTCCGGAGCGGACCGCCGGTGTCCTTTACGAGCGCCTCCACGCGCTGCTGCGCCGCTTCGGCGCGCGGCCGGTGGCAATCGACGCCGCGACCCATGACCGCATGATGGCCAACGTCTCGCATCTGCCCCATGTCCTGGCAAACCTGCTGGCCGCCCAGGCCGCGGGGCTCTTCAACGAGCCGGCCGGGGAGGGGGACGCCCCCGCGCGGCTGCCGGCGGTCGGGCCGAGCTTCCGCGACGCGATCCGGGTCGCGGGCGCCAACACCGCCATCTGGACCGACATCTACATGTCCAACCGAGATGCCCTGCTGGACGCTGTCGATGAGTTCGCCGGTCGTCTGACGGAGCTCCGGGAGGCGCTTGGGAGCGCCGACGCGCCGCGCCTGAGCGCATGGAACGACGCGGCCCGCTCCGACCGCGATGCGCTGCTCGGCGCCGGCCTGACGGGAGAGTCGGTCCACGAGCTCAGGGTTCCCGTGCCCAACCGCCCCGGTGTCATCGCCGAGATCGCTCTGGCGCTGGGCCAGGCGGGCGTCAACATCGTCGACATGGCCCTCTCGCCCTCCCAGGACAACTCCCGGGGGGTCGTCGCCCTCTGGATCGGGGGAGAGCACCAGGCGGCGCAGGCCGAGCAGCTGATCGGCGGGCTCGGTCTGCCGGTGGTCCGCCCATGAGGGCTGTCTCGTGAACGTTCGCTTCGAGCCCGCGCGAGGCCTCAGCGGCACGGTCGAGGTGCCGGCGGACAAGTCGATCTCCCACCGGGCAGCTCTGCTGGGAGCGATGTCCTCCGATCCGGTGCGGATCGAGAACTACCTGGAGGCGGCCGACACCCGCTCGACTCTCGAGGCGGTCCGCGCCCTGGGCGCCCTTGTCGAGGAGCACGGCAGGGACCTGGTGATCCGGGGGACCGGGCTGCGCGAGGCACGCGAGACGGATGAGCCGATCGACGTCGGCAACGCCGGCACCCTCCTGCGGCTCCTGCCCGGCTGGCTGGCGGCACAGGATGGACGATCCTTCACGCTCGACGGCGACGCGTCGATCCGCAAGCGGCCGGTCGACCGGATCGCCGAGCCTCTGCGCCAGATGGGTGGGCAGCTCGAGGCCACCGGCGGCCGTTTCGCCCCCCTGAAGGTCCACGGCACCCGCCTGCACGCGATCTCATACAAGCTCGACGTGGCGAGCGCCCAGGTCAAGTCCTGTGTGCTCCTGGCCGGTCTCGCGGCGGACGGCTCGACCAGCGTCACGGAGCCGGCACGCAGCCGCGACCACACCGAGCGGATGCTCCTCAGGGCGGGCGTCCCGATCGAGCGTCACGGCCTCGCCGTCTCGGTCGTCAACGCCGATGAGCTTCAGCTCGACCGCGTCAAGGTGCCCGCCGACCCCTCCTCGGCGGCCTTCCTGATCGCGGCAGGGGTGCTCGTCCCGGGATCGCGCCTGCTGCTCCGCGACGTCGGCGTCAACTGGACCCGGACGGGCTTCCTGAGGATCCTGCGCCGCATGGAGGGGATCGTGCTGGGCGACCTCGAGGGGCCCACCGAGGAGATCTCGCCCGATGAGCCGGTCAGCGACCTCGACATCGCCCACGGCGCGCTCGAGGGGACCGTCGTCGAGGCCGACGAGGTTCCGCTGGCGATCGACGAGCTGCCGCTGGTCGCCCTGCTCGGCTGTTTCGCCGAGGGGGAGACGATCGTCAGGGGCGCCCAGGAGCTTCGCGTCAAGGAGTCCGACAGGATCGCCGGCGTAGTCGACGGCCTGAGCGGCCTGGGGGCGGACATCGAGGCGACCGAGGACGGCTTCGTCGTCAGGGGCACCGGCGGGCTGCGGGGCGGGACGATCGACTCGCACGGGGACCACCGCATGGCGATGGTGGGGGCCGTTGCCGGTCTCGCCTCGAAGGAGGGTGTCGAGGTCCGCGGAATGGACGCCGCAGCCGTGTCCTACCCGACCTTCGTCGAGGACATCCGCCGCCTCGGCGGCTGAGCAGCGGGACGCCCAGAATGGTGATCGCGATCGACGGGCCGGCCGGAGCGGGAAAGTCCACCGTCTCAAGAGCGCTGGCCGAGCGGCTCGGCTTCACCTATCTGGACAGCGGCGCGATGTACCGCTGTGTGGCGCTGCTGACGATCCGCAGTCCGCAGGCCGATCATGCCGCGCTGGCCGCGGCGGGGAAGATCGAGCTGGGTCAGACGGTGCGACTGGATGGGGAAGACGTCAGCGCCGAGATTCGGACCGCCGACGTCTCGCGGCAGGCATCGGTCGTCGCGGCCGAGCCAGATGTGCGCGAGGCGCTCGTCTCCAAGCAGCGCTCGCTGATGGCGGAGGGTGACTGGGTCGCCGAGGGCCGGGACATCGGAACGGTCGTCGCACCGGGGGCCGAGTTGAAGGTCTACCTCGACGCCGACCCCGTCGAGCGGGCCAGGCGAAGGGCGGTCGAGATCGGCGCCGAGCAGGCCTCGGTGCTGGCCGAGCAGACGATCCGCGACCAGCGGGACACCTCACGCTCCGACAGCCCTCTGCGTGCCGCGGAGGGGGCCGTCGTGCTCGACACGACAGGCCTCTCGATCGAGCAGGTCGTGGACCGGATCGCTGAGCTCGCGGCGCAACGGCGCCAGTCCGGCAGCTAGGGGATCCGAACCCGCAGGGAGTGCTGGGGGGTGGTGATCAGCGAGACACTCGTGACCGTCAGAGTCCGGTGGCGGTGGCGGGCGAGCCAACGCCGGCGACGGGGGTTGAGGGGAATGCTCAACGTGTGGCCGGCTCCGGGCAGCAGGGTCACAAAACTCGATTCGGCGCTGAGCGGGGAGATCGTCACGTAGCTCAGGGGACAGCCCAGCTGCGAGCTCGGCGTGCAGGTGAGGGTCACCCGGATGCTCCGATGGGTGAACTGCACGCGTGAGACCCGAGCCGTGGGGCAGGTTCCGGCTGGAACGGCGGGCTGCGCTTCGCCGGGCGCCCACGTCACGAGGAAGCTCCGCCCGCAGGGAGTCGAGGCGGCCAGCACGCGGCTTCCGTCGAAGTCGAACCCGTTGAGCGATCCGACCTTGATCGTGCCCGACTGACTGCCGTCGAGCCCCGCGAGGGTGATTCGCCCTTCGGTCTGGCGCTCCGCGAGTCGCCCGTCCTTGAGGATCAGGCTGGGCCCCGGGAAGGAGAGTTCGGGCACCTTGATGTCCGTTTCGGTCTGTCCGAGCGGGCGCGGGGTGGGGGTCCCGGGCGAGGCCGTCCAGAGTTCGCCATGACCTTCCGAGTCGGGCAGGTAGACGATCGTCCCGTCTTCCTGGACTGTCGCGAGCGCCGGATAGTGGCATCCGCCGCACTGCCCAACGTGAGGGCCGCGGGGCCCCAGGTCGATCTGCAGCGGTTCGGCACCGGTCAGGAGGTTGCGCTCGATCAGCCGGAGCGGTTCGTGGGTCACTTCGAATTTCGGGCCGTACCCCCTCCAGCCGGGCGCGAGGCCCACGAGCCAGGGCCCCGCCAGGGCCTCGGGGTGTGCGATCTGAGGGACCGACACACGGGTCGAGCCTTCACCGACGACGGTGAAGTCCTCGCCTTCCCGGGCGCAGGACTCATAGACCAGCCGGCCTTCCGAGACGAGCGCTTCGTCGATGTTGAGGCACGCGTTGGAGGCCTCGCAGCCCTTGATCCCCGACGCCGCAAAGAGGCATTCCGCGCCACCCCCGGGGCTCAACACGGACAGCTCCTCATCGGTCAGGTAAGGGCCCTGGTACTTGCATCCCCCGGCGCATTCCCAGTTGGCGCCCTGCAGCACCTGCAGGGCTCCCGAGACCCCAAGGTGGGCGATGTCGAAGCGGCGGGAAAGCGTGGTGCGTTCCCTGATCTCGCCGCCGGCGGCCGGGTCGATCGACTCGAGGCTGTAGCCGCCACCGGCCCTGACGAGAGCCAGAGCTCTCCCGGCCGCCCAGACAGGCGCCGCGCCAAGCTCCCCGTTCAGGGGTATGACGGCTGCTCGCGCCGGAAGCGGCGACATGGCAGCGAGCGACGCCACGGCGATCGATACCCCCAACAGCGCTCGGAGAGCCGCATTTCGCATGGGGCCCGACGATACGCCCATGCGCGGCTCCGAACGCCGGCATCGGGCTCGGACCCGGGAAACGGTCCTTTGCAGGTCATACTGAGCCGATGAAGGTCGCTGTCGTCGGGTACCCGAACGTGGGGAAGTCCTCACTGATCAACCGCCTCACGGGCACTCGTGAGGCGGTCGTCCACGAGCGCCCGGGGATCACCCGGGATCGCAAGGAGCTCGACTGCGAGTGGAACGGCCGCCGCTTCACCCTGATCGACACGGGCGGCGTCGATTTCCAGGACGAGGACCCGCTCGCGGGCTCGATCCGCGACCAGGCCAAGGCCGGACTTGCGGACGCCGAGGTGGCCGTCCTGGTGGTGGACGCACGGGCCGGACTGCGCCCGGGGGACCAGGAGATGGCCGATCTGCTGCGGCGCTCCTCGCTGCCGGTGATCGTCGCGGCGAACAAGTGCGACAGCGTCCGCGAGCTCCCCTACGCGGCTGAATTCCACGCCCTGGGCCTGGGCGAGCCGCTGGGCGTCTCGGCATCGCAGGGGCTCGGCTCGGGCGATCTCCTCGACCGGATCGTGGCGCTGCTCCCGGAGGGCGATGAAGAGGAGCCCGACGACACGATCCGGCTGGCCGTGATCGGGCGCCCGAACGTCGGCAAGTCCTCGCTGGTAAACCGCTTTCTGGGCGAAGACCGGGTGATCGTCTCGGACGTCGCCGGGACCACCAGGGACTCGATCGACATGCCGCTGATGGTCGATGACCGCAAGCTGACCCTGATCGACACGGCCGGCATGCGCCGCCAGTCCAAGGTGGCCGACTCGGTCGAGTACTACACGGCCCTGCGCTCCCAGCGGGCCGCCGAGCGGGCCGACGTCGCGCTGGTCGTCTGCGATGCCTCCGACGGCGTCACGGCGCAGGATCTGCGGATTGCCGAGCTGGCCATGAAGGCCGGTTGTGCCACGGCGATCGTGCTGAACAAGTGGGACCTGCAGGCCGGAAGCGGCGACGAGGACGGCCCGGAGGGGCTCGATCTCGACCACGAGCGGGCGCGGGTGGCCAAACAGCTGCGCCTCCGGCCCCGCGTCCTGACGGTCAGCGCCAAGAGCGGGCGCCACGTTCCGCGCCTGTTGAACGAGGTGATCAACCTTGGCGACCGCATGATGGGCCGGATCCCGACCCCTGAGCTCAACCGCTTCCTCTCGGAGGCGACCCAGGCCCGTCAGCCGCCGATCGGATCGCGGCGCAGCGCCGGCGGTCACCGCCTGAAGCTGATCTACATGGCCCAGATCGGCGAGCGCCCGCCCCGCTTTGCGATCCAGATCAACTCTCGCAACCGGGTCACTCGCGACTACGCCTACTACATCGAGAACCGTCTCCGGGCCCGCTATTCCATGGACGGCGTGCCCCTGATCATCGACTTCGTCGAGCGCGGTCAGCGCGGAAGCGCCCGCGCCGCATAGACTTCCCGCACTTTTGCCAATCCGGCCGGCGGACAGCCGTCGCGGCCACCCACGACCCTGGAGCTGATCCACCCCGCCATGACTGAGCTTTCCGACACCGAGTACCTGTTCACCTCCGAGTCGGTCACCGAGGGGCACCCCGACAAGATCGCCGACCAGATCTCCGACGGCGTCCTTGACGCGGTGCTGACGGACGAACCGTATGGCCGTGTCGCATGCGAGACGCTCGTCAACACCGGCCTGGTGGTCGTCTCGGGTGAGATCTCGACCGAAACCTACGTGGACATCCAGGAGATCGCCCGCGAGACGATTCGCAAGATCGGCTACACCGACGCCGACCTCGGCTTCTCGGCTGACTCATGCGCGGTCCTGAACGCGATCGACAAGCAGTCTCCCGACATCGCCCAGGGCGTCGACAAGGCCTACGAGGCCCGGACGGATGCCAACGACGACGACGAGCTCGACGTCGCGGGCGCGGGCGACCAGGGGATGATGTTCGGCTACGCATCCGATGAGACGGACTCGCTGATGCCGCTGCCGATCTCCCTCGCCCACCGCCTCGCCGAACGTCTCTCGGCGGTGCGCAAGGACGGCACGCTCGACTATCTACGCCCCGACGGCAAGACCCAGGTCAGCGTCCGCTACCAGGACGGCAAGCCCGTCGAGATCGAAAAGCTCCTGATCTCCACCCAGCACCGCGACGGTGCCGAAGCCCTGATCGCCGACGACCTGTGGGAGCATGTCGTTGAGCCGATCCTGCCCGACGGCCTCTACGACGCGGCGGGCCTGCGCAGGAACTTCCTTGTAAACCCGACGGGACGGTTCGTGATCGGGGGCCCCGTGGGTGACTGCGGGCTGACGGGCCGCAAGATCATCGTCGACACCTACGGCGGCATGGCCCGCCACGGCGGCGGCGCCTTCTCCGGGAAGGACCCCTCCAAGGTCGACCGTTCGGCCGCCTATGCCTCGCGCTGGGTCGCCAAGAACATCGTCGCGGCGGGTCTGGCCAAGCGCGCCGAAGTCCAGGTCGCCTACGCGATCGGCGTCGCCCACCCCGTCTCGGTGATGGTCGAGACGTTCGGCACCGAGCAGCAGGGCCTCACCCGCGGGCAGATCGCCAAGGCGGTGGATGCGGTCTTCGACCTGCGCCCGGGCGCCTTCCGCGAGGAGCTCAACCTGCACCGGCCGATCTACCAGAAGACAGCCGCCTACGGCCACTTTGGCCGCGAGGACCACGACTTCACCTGGGAGCGCACGGACAAGGTGCCGGCGCTGCGCAGCGCCGTCGGTCTCTGACCGCGCCGGGGACTAGTGTCGGGGAGGTGTCTCCGACAGCCCAACTGGAGCCCCGGGCGCTCCGGATTGCCCCTGCGATCGCCCAGGTCCAGCCGATCACGACGGCCCGCTCGCTGGAGGGGCCGTTCGACTATCGCCTGGGAGAGGAGCTGGCTCAGCGGGTCGAGATCGGCTCGCTGCTCGTGGTCCCCTTCGGGCGCCGGCAGATCCTGGGCGTGCTTGTGGGACTCTCCGAGCGCAGCGAGGTGGACGAGGCCAAGCTGCTTGAGCCGCTGCGCCTGCTCGAGCCGGGGCTGCCGGGCGAGCTGGTGGACCTGGCACGCTGGATCGCCGGCGAGTACTGCTCGACCTTCGCCCGGGCGCTCAACCTGGTCCTCCCGCCTGGCGCAGCCAAGCGCCTGAGCGGGCGAAAGCGCCGCGTCGTGGCGCGCCCCAGTCACCGCTCGGTCGGGATCGCGCGATCCGGCGCCCCCGACCTGACCGACGATCAGCAGGCGGTGCTCGAGCCGCTGATCGAGGCCCTTCGCAGTGGAGGCGCACGCAGCAGGCTCCTCCACGGCGTGACGGGCTCGGGCAAGACCGAGGTCTACCTGCGCTGCGCCGCCGAGGCCCTGGAGCAGGACCGGGGAGCGATCATCCTGGTGCCGGAGATCGCGCTGACGCCTCAGATCGTCGCCCGTTTCATCGAGCGTTTCGGCGAGACCGTGGCGGTGCTCCACTCGCGCATGACGACGGCCCAGCGCCACCAGGAGTGGCGTCGGCTGCGAGAAGGGGAGGCCAGGGTCTGCGTGGGTCCGCGCTCGGCCGTGTTCGCCCCTGTCGCCGACCTGGGGCTGATCGTCGTCGACGAGGAGCACGACTCCTCCTACAAGCACGAAGGCGACCCCCGCTACGACGCGCGCGACGTTGCGGCGGAGCGAGCATCGCGAGCGGGCGCCCTGCTGCTCCTGGGAAGCGCCACCCCGAGGCCCGAGAGCGTCCGCCGGACCCCGGTCTGCGAGCTTCCCCGGCGGGTGGACGGCCGGCCCCTGCCGCCGGTCGAGGTGCTGGACATGCGCGGCCAGCGGACGGGACTGCATCCCGAGACGGCCTCGGCCCTCGCCGCGGTCCGTGCCGAGGGTGGCAAGGCGATCGTCCTGCTCAACCGGCGGGGCTGGTCGAACTTCCTCTCGTGCCGCTCCTGCGGGCGGGTCTGGAACTGCCCGGAATGCGATGTGGCTCTGGTCCTTCACCGGGCCGGCGGCTACCTGGCCTGCCACCACTGCGGCCATCGCGAGCCGACCCCCTCGTCCTGTCCGGACTGCGCCTCACGGGCAGTCGCCCGCCACGGCGCCGGAACCGAGCGCCTGGCCCACGAGCTGGCCGCGGTCTTCGACGACGGGGACTTCCCGGTCTTCCGCCTCGACGCGGACGTCCTGGCGAGCGGCGCCGACGGTGAGCCGGGGGCGATCCTGAGCGATTTCCAGGCGGCCTCGAGCGGGGTCCTGATCGGCACCCAGATGGTCGCCAAGGGTCATGACTTCCCCGATGTCAGCCTGGCGGTGGTGCTCGACGCCGATGCGACGCTGCGCTTCCCCGACTTCCGTGCCGAGGAGCGCACCTTTGCGCTGATCTCCCAGCTCGCCGGCCGTGCCGGGCGTGGGACCAACGGACGGGTCCTGGTCCAGACGATCGCCCCCGAGGCGCGGGCTATCCGCCACGCCGCCGAACACGACAGCGCCGGGTTCATCGCCGATGAGCTCGAGCGGCGCGAGGCATTGCGCTACCCGCCCTTCGCCCACCTGATCCGGATCGTCTTCTCATCCGAGGAGAGCGCTCCGGCGCGGGCGGCCGCATTGGCGGCCCGGGAGCTGCTGCTGGGATCGCTCCCGCCGGGGCCGAGCGAGAGCGCCGTGCTCGGGCCCGCTGACCTTTTCCGCCTGCGGGGACGCGAGCGCCAGGTGCTCGTGGTGAAGTCGGCCGAGCGCCGTCCTGCCGTTGCCGCCGTGGGCGAGGCGGTCGCCCGGGTGGCGCGCGAGAAGGCCAGCGCCGAGGTCAGCTTCAGCGTCGATGTCGACCCGCAGTAGGCACGGCGCAGCAGCGTCGCTCGTTCAGCAGATTGGTACTGTTCGCTCTCGCGGGAGACGCGAGGAGGGGGTCATTTTGGCAGGCAGGGGGCAGAGGAGGCTGAGGCAAAGAGCGGGCCTGGCGCTCGCCGTGATGGCCGTGCTGATCGCCTGCTCCTCGGCGGCGTCGGCATCGAGCGCCCGGGCGCACTCCCACCGTGGCGCCGCGGCGCGAGCCGGCTGGCACCTGCACCGGGCCCACGGGCAGCGGGCTCGTCTGCGCCACCGCTCGAGGCGCGCACATGGCGCAATCGTGGGCGGGTCGTCGATCGCGATCGCCCAGGCCCCCTGGCAGGTCAGCGAGCTTGTCGAACTGGAAGGCGGCGGGGAACTGCTCTGCGGTGGCGCGGTGCTCGACTCGACCCACATCCTCACGGCGGGTCACTGCGCGATCAATCCCGAAACCGAAGAACCCGTGCCGGCGAAAGCGATCCTGGTGATCGCGGGCACTGCCACACTCAACGAAAAACTGCCCACGGCGCAGGTCGCCGAAGTCGAACATGTGCGAATCCACCCGGGCTTCAACTACGCCAAAGGGCCGGGGACGCCGGATGACGTCGCCGTCCTGACGCTGGAAACACCTCTGGAATCGACCGCGTCGGTGAAACCGATTTCGCTGGGCAGCGGCTTCACGACCGAGGGAACGGCCCTGCACCTGACGGGCTTCGGTCTGGAGAACCCCGGGGCCGAAGAACCTGACGGGCTGCTGCACGCCCTCAGCCTGAGCAGTCTGTTCCCGCGGAGCTGCGGCGGCGAAGCCGATGCCCTGTTCATCTGCGCGGCGACGCCCACGGGGAGTGCCTGCAGCGGCGACAGCGGCAGCGCCCTGACGAGCATCGG
>Ga0265327_10004634_pt1 | contig 12055 bp, 14 predicted proteins | sample 41621metaG_FD_202089 | JGI IMG/M metagenome (GOLD analysis project Ga0265327, IMG submission 202089) | Rhizosphere microbial communities from Carex aquatilis grown in University of Washington, Seatle, WA, United States - 4-16-21 metaG | ecosystem: Host-associated > Plants > Roots > Rhizosphere...
CGCTGGCCTGCCAGGCCTCGATGTGATGGTTCCAGTTGATCCGTGCCGCCATCGCTCACCCTCCGCAAAAATGCAGAGGATGGCGGTTTTGCAAACAAGATCAAAGACGGGGCGGCTGACTGCTTACTGTACTCTGGCTTCCCCGCTGCTTCATCAAGCACCGCCGCCCCTGCAAGGATTTTGCGGCGCGTATCATCCTTACGCTTGCGCTCGTTCTCGCGGTTGAGTTCTAGCCTAATCCGTGCTTCTAATGCCTTGCGCTGCGCCAGCAGCTTTTCTAGCTTGTCGCCCGTCATCTTCTCCCCCGTTGGTTTTAATTTCGTAATCTTGTATCACACCCCCTAGCATCGTGCTACCCTCCGCTTTTGGTAAATTGATTGGTGCGAGGTCGGCGAGTGCAGCAAGGAAAAAGACAGAATGGCGCACTTATGCAAACTCCGCTTCGCTATGTTTGCGTGCGTCAGGGCGTTCCCCCTGAACCTCCGCCAAGAAGCTACGCGCCCCTTGGCAATTCCGCGCAAGGAGTGCCACCCCTTGCCCCCGTGCGTTTTAGCCAGCAATGACCCAAGCGGCTAGCTGGTATCATTGCAGCGTTAAGCCCGTGAAGCGTTCAATAGGGCGTTCTGCCGTTGCCGCCGCCGCGTACCGAAGCGGCGAATGCTTGCACGACGAGCAGACCGACCTAACCCACGACTACACCCGCAAGAAGGGCGTAGAGGCGAGCTTTATAATTGCCCCCGACCATGCGCCCGATTGGGCAAAGGACACGGGCAAATTGTGGAACGCCGCCGAAGCGGCCGAGAAGCGAATTAACAGCCAGACGGCAAGAGAGATAGAGCTTGCCCTTCCTGCTTCTGTGAGTGCGGCAGAGCGGGCAGGCATCGCAAGAGATTTAGCCGCGCACTTGGTTGAACGCTACGGCGTAGCGGTGGGGGTTGCCCTGCATGAACCCTCACGCCAGGGCGACGACCGCAACCACCACGCCCATATTTTAATGACCACCCGCCGCATGGGGGCGGAAGGACTAACCGAGAAAACCCGCGAGCTTGACGACAAGAAGACAGGCAGTAAGGAAGTACTGCATATCCGCGAATATGCCGCCGAGCTTATTAACGCCGCCCTTGCCGACGCGGGAAGCAGTGAACGGGTAGACCATAGGAGTTTTAAGGACAGGGGAATAGAACAACTCCCCACCCAGCATTTAGGGGTTGAAGCCGCCGCGATGGAACGCCGAGGCAGGCAGAGCGACCGAGGCGACCTTAACCGCGAGATTGCCGAGCGCAACCAGACCTTGGGCGAACTCACCGAGGAGCGCGGCGAACTGGATAGGCAGATAGCGGAAGCCAGCCAGCCAGAAAAAGCCGACGCACGACCACCACCACAGCAAGACCCACCACAGGCAAGGAGTGCAACCTATTGGCAAGACCTAATTAAGCAAGAGCGCGAAGGAGACGAGGGAGGAACACCGCCCACCACTCCGCGCCCATTAGAACCCGACCGCCCCAGTATTTTTAATGAGCCAAGCCTAATTCAACATAAGGCGCAGATATTGAAAAATGGGGCGGTTAAGCATCGCGGCTTAATCGGCAAATGGTACGAGCAAGCCGCCGAGTGGGTGCATGAAATACGCGAAGGCATTGCCGAAAAATTGCATAGATTTACCCGTACCAGTGAACTAGACAACAGCCCCAGTAACACCATAGAAAGGTAATTTATGCTTGACCCCCTCGCCGCGTTTGGATTCAAAGACACCAAGCCCGCCCGTGCCGCAGCCACCGAAAGCGGTAGCGGCGACCTTCCCGAGTATCTGGCTTTTGACGCTAAAGACCGCAGCAAATGCCTACAAATAAAAACAGCGCGGGGCGTATATCGCGCCCCAACATACACCAATTTGCTAGATGTTATCAGCGACGGCGAACGCGGCGAAGAAATATCATTGTTGTTTAGCTTTATGGTTATTGATATTCGCGGGAAAAATCTGCAACTGGTAGCCCATTCGCTTATAAAGCGCGAATGCGCTTTTATTCAAGACTACAGCCCTAGCAAGTTTGCCCAGCCAAAACCCGAGGAGGCAATCATTGACAGCATAGAAATAACCGCGAAGGAGTGAAGCCCCTACCCCTGCAACGCCCTGTAGAGCGTCCGCCGCGACACGCCGAGCGACTTTGCAACGGTGTTGTGGTGTTCGCCCTGGTCTAGCAGCTTGCGGGCGTGGGCGACCTGTTGCGGGGTTAGCTTGGCTTTCCGCCCCATCTTCACGCCACGGGCGACCGCCGCCGCCCTGCCTGCCTTGGTGCGTTCTCCGATTAGGGAGCGTTCCAGTTCCGCCAGAATGCCCACCATTTGCCACATAGCCCGCCCCGTGGGTGTGGCTGTGTCTATGGACTCGGTAAGCGATAGAAACGCCACACCCCGCGCCTTGAGACCATCGAGCAGCCCGATTAGCTCATGGAGCGACCGCCCGAGCCTGTCCAGCTTCCACACTATGAGCGTGTCGCCGGCCACCAGAGCCTTAAGGCATTTCACCAGCTCCGACCGCTTGACGCTTCCCCCGCTGGCTTTGTCGGTGAACACCCGCCCGCACCCCGTCGCCTTGAGCGCGTCAAGCTGCAAGTCTGCGTTTTGCTCCTCCGTGGACACCCTTGCATAGCCGATTTTCATAGCTCTTTTTGTCCCCGATTTATGGCACAGATAAGCCATTGATTTATCAGGCTTGCCCGCTTGTGTCAAATGTCTTGAATTGTGGCACAAGTTGCCGAAGCTACAAACTGGCATCGTTTCCGCCGTTTCCAGCTTGGTTTTTTCATTGACACTGGCGGTTTACGGGTTAATAGTTCGCAAAAGCAACCACTTAACGATAGGAAACGACAATGTACACACTCAAGGAAGCGGCGGAAGCGGTAGGGATGACCAAGCCCGCCATCTTCAAGGCTATCAAAAAAGGCACGATTTCTGCCGCAAAAGACGAGCGCGGGCAATGGCTTATTGACCCATCCGAGTTGCACCGCGTTTACAAGCCCGTAAACCAAAACGAAAGCCGTTCTGTGTCCAGTTTACGAGGGGAAACGGCAGCGGACACGCATGGTTTGCAGGCTGAAATAGAGCGTTTGCGGGAAGAGCGGGAGCGGGAACGGCAGCAGCAGCAAGAAACGATTGCCGACCTTCGCCGCCGCCTTGACCAGTCCGAGGCAGAGCGGCGGGAGACCCAAGGAAAGCTAACCGCCCTCCTCACCTACCAGCCGAAGCCCGAGGCGATGCCGACCCCGACCGAGCCACAAGGCAAGGGCAAGCTGTGGGAAAAGCTCTTTGGCAAGCTATGAAAATTGCTATTGCATTATAATACTAGGAGTTATAGAATGTTCAACATTGGAAGGATTTAACATTGAGGATTTTTAAGAACAAGGTATTTACACGCTTTGCCAGAAAATCAGGCATTAGCGACGCGGCTTTGTGTAAAGCCGTTATAGATGCCGAAAGAGGCTTGATTGATGCGGATTTAGGCGGAGGCGTTATTAAACAGCGTGTTGCCAGAGAAGGCGGGGGAAAATCGGGCGGCTTTCGTACTATGGTTCTTTTTAGAACGGGAACACGGGCTTTCTTTGTTTATGGTTTTGCAAAGAACGAGCGAGATAATATAGAATTTGACGAGTTGACAGAGTTTAGACGGCTTGCGGCAAGAATGCTAAATTATAGTGATGCAGAGTTGCGTCACGCGATTAGCAATAACAAACTGACTGAGGTTTTTTATGAAGACAAAGCAATATCGTAGCAAGATAATGGCAGCTATCCACGAAACCGCCGAGGATTTACACGAGGTTGGTTTGTTGGATAAAAAGACTATGAGGGAATTTGACGAGCATTGTTTAACCCCTGTTCGCCATCTTACGGCTGATGAAATAAGAGATATTAGGGAGCGCGAGAATGTTAGCCAAGTAGTTTTTGCTAACTATCTCAATGTTTCAAAAGGTGTTATAAGCCAATGGGAGAGAGGCGAAAAACAGCCTTCTGGAACTTCGCTTAAGTTGCTTTCTCTGGTTAATTCAAAAGGACTTGATGCAATCGCATAAAAAAGAAAAAGCCGCCTAACCCAACCAAGAGCAGCGGCTTTTCTTTATCACTTCGGGCAGTTTGGAGCGTCCCCGCTCTTGAACTGCCCGACCATCATAACAAACCCTTGCGGGAAATGGAAGGTTGAAAATGAAAGACGACGATAAAAACGACAAATCGCTTACACCAGCTATCCTAAAACTTTTGGATGCTGGCTCTGTGATTTATGACAAGCCAGCAACTTCAAAAGATGCCGCCTATATGGCAAGTGAGCTTGTGCAATGCACTTTGCCGCATAAAGACCCTAAAAACATCCCAGAATGGGTACGCAGAAATGGAAATATAACTTTAAGTATAAAAGCTGGCTATAAAAACGACCCAAAAGACCCTAGCCGCCGTATTTTTATTGGCTATCCATACGGCAGTATCCCCCGTCTTATATTGTTTTGGATTATCACCGAAGCCATACGCACCAAGAGCCGCCGTTTAGAGCTTGGGCATAGTTTGCGGGGATTCATGGCTGAACTTGGTTTGAATTCGTCTAATGGCAGTAGTGGAGCGAAACGCAGCGACGCCCGCCGTTTACGCAATCAAATGGAACGGCTTTTTAACGCATTTTTTAGCTTTGAAGGTTCTATAACTCAAGATGGAAGGATTGGAACAGCCCGCCTTAATATGGTTATAGCTAGGGCAACAATGCTATGGTGGAGCGAGAAAAGCCCCGAGCAAGGCGCACTTTGGGGAAGTTGGATTGAACTAGGAGAGGATTTTTATAACGCCATAATTGCCGCCCCTGTGCCTGTAGATATGCGGGCGTTACAAGCCTTGAAGCAATCGCCCGTTGCCCTTGACCTTTACGCATGGTTGGCGAGAGAGGCTTTTTTTGCGCATAAAAACGGCAAATCCCGCTTTACTTCATTTGAGAAACTGCATAATCAATTTGGCGGTGAATATGCAGACCTTGCAGACTTTCGGAAAAAGGCGGTAAAACCAGCACTTGCTAAAATCAAAGTTGTTTATCCTAATTTGAAACTTGGAAAGAAACAGGGCGGTATAGAGATTTTACCTGAAAGCCTGCCCGCCTTGCAGCCCCAAAGCGTAACGATAGAAGGGACAGCAGAACCGCAGACCCCGCCCAAAGGTGAGCTTTCACTTGTTGCGGGGCAAGGGCAAGGCGGCAGCGAAAGACCTCTAAAGACCACGAGCATTGAGCTTTTTCGCAAGCGTTACCCCCGCCTTGACCCCTACGCCTGCAAAATTGCTTTTGATATGTGGCTTGCGGGCGAGGGTAAGACCCCGCCCGACAACTACGACGCGGCATTTTTGGGCTTTGCGAAGAAGTGGACGGCGGGCAAGCTGTGAACTACGGGAGGGGGCAAAACGCCCCCTTCACCCTAAAAATTAAGCAATAATCGAGCCATAATTCAAGTAACCATTTTAATAAAGTGGTTTTTTTGCCTGTGTGTAACCTTGTGTGCTTGTGAAGTTATAGGGGATGAAACGCTCCCCCCCCTAGGGGATGAAACGCTCCCCCCCTAGGGGATGAAACGCTCCCCCCACTCCCTTTATATATCTAGTCTTCTTTCGTAGTTAAAAATCTTTGGTAGTTGATGGGCGGCATCTGTGGGTAAATTTGCACTCATTTGGTGCAAGCAAAATAGGTGGGGCTAGACTTAAAAAAATGAGTTCGCTACGCTCACCCCCCCTTTTTTTGATGGTGGGGCGGTTGGGGCGCGAATTGCCGAGGCGGGCAGGCAAGCCAAAAGACGGACAGTAGGGAAGGGAAGAAGGGGAACGCCAGACCCAAGCACACCCACAGCAGGCAAAGGCAAGGCGAACAGCCCCAAAGAGCAAGAGCGGTTTTTTAGGGGGGTTAGTGGCAACGCTCAACACTTGTTCAAGCGGCAAGCACCGCAGCCCGAACCAGACCAGCCAAGAGCAGACCGAGGCAAGGCGGCAGCAATGGGGAAGCAGGGAAGCAGAAGAAAGAGCCGAGAAGGGGCAAAGTCTTGTTTCTTGAGGTAGGTTAGAGGAGGGGCTTATTTGTTCTTTCGCGTTGGCGTGTTTTGTGCATTTTTATTTTTCATGCCGCATATTAGGCTGTAAAAAAGGCATAATCGCAGGGCTTATGAGCAAAACCGAGAGGGCAAGGGGGAGGAGAGAAAGGCTTGGCATGGAGGGATTGAACCCGTTGCCCCTACACCGCCTAGAAACGCCTGTAAGCGCATTTTGAGGGGTTAGAGCCATATAGACCTAGCTCCCAGCCCAATTTCACGCCCTAGCGGCGGTGTTATGCTGGCTTCTCTCCCCTCCCTCATCGTTTAGGCTTCACTTTGGGCAAAACATCCTAGCGGGGCGCGGGGCTGGCAATGAAGCCCCGCCCACTTCATAGCAGGCTGGCGAGCATTTTCAAGCGTTCATGGGGCGAGCGCATTTTTTACACTCCCCCCGCTTGCGGCGCGGGGAGAAGTGGCGAACAATGGAAGCCATCAAGGAACAAAGACCATGCCTAACCACATCTACAAGCCCTCTTCTGCCCTCCTGAACCTGTCACGGCGCGACGCTTGGACGCTGGACGATGCTTACATGGGGGTGTTCGTGGTGGGCGGCACGGGTAGCGGCAAGAGTTCAGGCAGTGGGCGAAGCCTTGCCCATGCGTACCTACGCGCAGGCCTCGGCGGCTTGGTGCTGTGCGCCAAGCCCTCCGAAGCCGACACTTGGCGGCGGTATTGCAAGGAGACAGGGCGGCTTTCCTCTCTGATTGTGCTAGGCGGTAGCAGCGGCCACCGCTTCAACTTCCTTGAGTACGAACTAGCCCGCATTGACGGGGGATCTAGCAAAACCCCCTTTGCTCTTGAAGCCTTGCTTAAAATCTATGAGGCTATGCAAGCCGCCGACGGGGTTAAATCAGATGAAAGTTTTTGGCGCAATTCCGTGCGCTTGCTGCTTTCCCATAGCATAGATTCCCTGTATGCCGCCTATGGACGCTTGCGCTTTCCCGAGCTTATGGATTTTATCAATTCAGCGGCGCGGAGCGAGGAAGAGTTTAATAGCCCGCAGTGGCGGGAGAACTCTTTTCATTACCTAACCCTAGAGAAAGCCGCGAAGAATCCGACCAAGCCCGCCAATAGCACCGACTTTGCCGCCGTGCTGCGTTATTTTCGCGGGTTTTGCGAATTGGACAAAAAGACCAAATCCAACATTATAGCGACCTTGGAAGCTATGGTTATGGACTTTCAGAAGGGGGATTTAGCAAAAATTTTTTGCACGGATACAACCATCGTTCCCGAGCTTTCACACCACGGCGCGGTTATTGTGCTAGATTTTCCCGTCAAGGAATGGCAGCGGGGCGGGCAAATCGCCCAGCAGATTTTTAAATTTGCATGGCAACGCGCTATAGAACGGCGCAGAGTAGAAGAAACCACCCGACCATGTTTCTTGTGGGCGGATGAATACCAGCTTTTTGTTTCCGCTTACGATGCAGAGTTTCAGAGTACGGCGCGGAGTAGCAGGGCTTGCAGCGTGTACATGACCCAGAGCATACCCGCTTTGCGCGAAGCGGTAAAAAGCACGACTCCCACCGAAAATGTGGACGCGCTGCTTAATAATTTCCAAACTACCATCATTCACACGATTAAAGACCCGACTACGCAGGAATGGGCAGCTAACCTAATCGGAAAGGGCATACAGTGGCGATATACCGAAAGCCATGGAGTGAGCCACGGCAGCACTTGGGGGCAGTCACAGGGCAGTAACAAGGGGTGGAGTTGGGGCAAATCATCCAACACCAGCCACGGCAGCAGCAGCCAAGGAAACAGCGGTTCTAGCAGCACTAGCGGAATGCAGAGCAGCAATAGCAACTCATGGGGGCGAGGTTGGGGCAGGAGCAGCCAGACCAGCCACGGAGTAACCGACAGCAGCAGCGGAGGCAGCAACCACAGCGAGAACCACGGCGGCAGCCATGGAGCTAACGAAGGAGTCAGCCGAGCGCAAACCATGGATTACCTCGTTCAACCTTCTTTCTTTGGCACAGCTTTACGCATGGGCGGGGCGAGAAATAACTTTTTAGTTGACGGGGTGATTATGCAGGGCGGCAGAACATGGCAGCATAATAACGCTACTTGGCTAGTTTGCACCTTCCCGCAAAAATGACTATGGACGAATTTTTAAGCCATGTTGTGGGTACTATGGGCTTGTTTGCCACGGCAAGCCTAGAGCTTGCGTTATCCCGTCTGGATTACAGCATCCCCGCCGCTTTGTTTATCGCCCTTGCCCTGTATTGGCATGAAACGGGGCGTTTTCCCATTGTGGGCTTGATTGTTCGCATTCTCTGGATACCAATCAACCTTATTTATGCGGCATTGTGGCTAGTGGGCGGGGTGTTGTCGGTTATTCTTGGGATACTGGATTTTTTCCCGAAGACCAAGCCCGCTATTTTGTTCTTTGCCTTGCTCCTGTCCTTGGCTGATGCAAGGTTTTATTTATTGTTGGGGTTTTTGTTCCTCTTGTTCTGGCAGGGCGTGGACACCGCCAAATTGCGCCAAGCTATGAACTACTACCCGACCGCCAAGCGCACCCCCGAGCGACCCGCGCCCAGGGCGAAGGTAGAGAAGCCCACACCACCGCCCAAGCTACCCCAGCGCAAGGAGTCCGCCCCCAAGATTACGCCCCCGCCGCTTGTGACCATCGCGGCAGCAGCACGGGGCAAGGTTCACAGTGAACGGCAGCTTATCGCACAGTTGCCCCCGCACCTTGGGCAGCTAATCGCCAACGCAGGGGCAGGAGCAGCCCCCAGCACCCGCCGCCCGTCCTTGCTCAAGCGGGTGTTGCTGTTCCCCTTGTGGCTGTTGCTCCTGCCTGTAAGGCTGTTTAGGAAGCCACAGAAGCCCAAGAAGCAGCCAGCGCAAGCCATCCCCGCCACCAGTGAGGCAAGCAATGAATAAGTTCCAGCGACCAGCAGCGGGCATTTACGGGGCGATTGAAAACGCCCTAGACGACCTGCGCCACACTTGGGAAAAGGCGTGGTTTGGCAATGAAATAACGGGCGATGTGAACATGTTTCAAGCACAAGGGCAAGACCACACCACGGCGGAACTGTTCGACACGCTTTACAGCCCCAGCCATGAGCCACCCGACCACGGGCAGGATATAGGCATAGAGCCAGACATTGAGAGGTAAGGAAAATGCAAATTGAGTTAGTTAAAAAAGACCATTTTTCTATAGCTCTTGGAAATTCCATTGATGCGCTTTTAGTTTTTACGAAAGAAAAACCATGTTATGGTCATAAAATTATTTATAAAATAATAGGTGAATTATCTAAATCGCATTTGCTAGATTTTGATGCTGGCTTATGTGTGCCTTTTAATGGGGATTTAACAGACCCACTTTCTTTGTCATTAGCTGTTTCTAATGAAACTCCCGCTATCATTCATAATTTGGCTGATGATTTTATTTATAAATACTGGTCAGTTATTGAAAAAGTTCGTGACAAATACGGGGCTGATGATGTTCACGGCGATATTGCAGTTAAATTCATTGCAGGGGATTTTTCTGATATTTCAGGCGGTATAAGTTCTGGCGAGTTGAGTAAATATAAACTTGATTTGCATAAAAAATATGGTGTTGCTAGAGATTACGAGGAAAAAATTGCTGAAATTTTTGATAGTAATTCAGTTAAACATTGGGTTCTTCGTGCCGATAGCTATAACGGCGGAACTTATATAACTAGCTTTTATCGTGGTGATATAGAACACAGATATTCTAGTAGAGATGTTTCCTGCTTTAACGCTTTATTGCCTTTTTTATATAGGGTTTGCAATATTGCTGCAAACGGATGGTCTGGTGTCTGGGTTGGGTTAATGACCTGTGAAGAAAATCCTAGGCTGTTTTTTGATAGCTGTGTTGAAGAACATAATTATTACTATGCTTTTCGCACTATTATAAAGCGTGAAAAAGAGTGTTTTTATGGGCTTGTAAATGGTGTTTCAAACAAAGCGTATTTTGACTTTGTTGATGATGATTTTGGTTTTGGTTTTCTGGTTATAAAGTTACAAAACCCTAGGATGGTATCCTGTCCAATTTTGGCTATAACTGCCAGTTTTGCAAGGGATATTATGAGTCTTGAGCATGTTTATGAGGCATATAAAATTGTTTGATAATGTTGATTTTGTTGTTGAATCAACAGCGGAAATTGATTTTAACGCTGATTCTGTTCGTCATTTTTTGAGTACCCTTGCAAAGCTAAAAAAACCTAAAATACAGTTGGATTATAAGTCGGCTGATAGGTTGATAAATGCAAATCCAACAGCGAAAAAGAAAATTTCTATTTCAAATTTGGAAAAAATTGTTAATATAATAAATGAATTGCCTCATGATTTACTTAAAAAGGGCGGTAATGAGTTATGCGAGACTATAAAAAAACACTTTAATAGAAGTGGATTAGAGGAAAATCAAAAGTTCAAGAAGGAACTGCCGAAAATGTCTAGGGAAGAATTATTGCAGCAAGCTATAGATGATTTAGACGCTCTCTTACAATCGGGCGTTGAAAACTGGCGGGCGCAAGTGCAGGGTGTGCGCGAAAAGTTAGAATTAGCAAAAGAGCTTCCCGCACAGCCAGACACTTGGGCAGCGCGAGTTAAACCCCAACCAGCCCCTACGCCTTCCGCTGGCGACCTTGAACAAGCCAGCCCGTCAAGTGTGGGCGGTTTAGATTTACCGTCATTTGAGGAAAATCTAGCAAAATTTGGTCGTTATGAAGACAGAACTACAAATGAAAATGCTATTCAATTTTTAGAGAGGGCTTGGGGGCATTATATTAACCGCTTTAATGGTGGAAAAGGTGATTATTTATATTTAGACCGATTGAGAGAATTAGATAATAGTTTAGCTATGGGTATTAGAAATTTTTGCTCTAAAAGAGGCAATTGCAGTTCATCTGACTATGTGCCAAATAAAAGTATTAGAGTCAAAAAAGAAACAGCAGACTTATTAGATACTCTTAAAGGTGTGCAAACAGATGTACCCGTAGAAACAAAAGTCTATCGCTTGCAAAAAGCGGCAACTTCTAACGCTATAATAAAGCAATAATTGCGCCAAAAAATTTCGGAAAAGGGCATATATTTTTTTTAGCACAATGGCAACATAAAACTTCTCTTTCTGTTTCCCTTGTGCTAGATTTATGCTGCGTGTGAGGCATTGACCCGCCCGCGAACCTCCAAGCTATCGTCAACTATTTGATTTTAGAGGATAAAACCATGAGCAATGAAATTCAGAGTCCGCAGAAAGACCCTGTTGAGCGTTTTGTAGAAGCCGCCGCCATTGAGATGGCGGTGGTGGCAGCGTTCGGGTTCGTCGTTGCCGGCCCAGTGGGCGCGGTGGCTGCCGTAAAGGCGTGTGGCATCGGAAGCGCGATAAATGCCGCCTGCAATGCGGGTAGTGGTGGGTAATAGCTCTGTAACTCATAGCGTTAGGAGGTTGTAAAACTTCCTAACGCATTACCATTATTGATTTGTGAGGGTGAGTAAATGTCTAATCATAACAATCATTGGCTTCATCTTGCTCATGTGGCAACGCATGACAAATCAAAGGGCGGTGCGTATGGATTGATTATTGTCGGGTTTTTTATGGCACCGATGCTGATTGGAATCCCGCTCATGATTATGGGGTTTTACAGGTTATTTAAGTAATAATCTGGCGATACAATACCAAGCCCCCGCGCCCGTAAAGCGCGGATTTTTTGCGTTTTCCTTCCACGGCGTAAATATCCATGTGCCACGCTTCCGCGCACGATGTCTCATTTCAAGAAATTGTTTCATACAATAGCCCTGAATTTAGCCAACTCTATAAACTCTACGAGCAGGCTTTCCCATTACCCGACGAGCGCGAGCGTAAGCAGTCAGCCACCCCGCCGGCCGGGTGTTTTTTTAATCGGCTTGCTGATCCCACCTCAGCGGCAGCAGCTCGTCGATGCGGCTGGCGGGCCAGGCGGGGAGTTTTTCCAGGGTGTCCT
>Ga0265327_10004635_pt1 | contig 12055 bp, 10 predicted proteins | sample 41621metaG_FD_202089 | JGI IMG/M metagenome (GOLD analysis project Ga0265327, IMG submission 202089) | Rhizosphere microbial communities from Carex aquatilis grown in University of Washington, Seatle, WA, United States - 4-16-21 metaG | ecosystem: Host-associated > Plants > Roots > Rhizosphere...
GTAGGGCGGGCGAAACTTGCGTATCTCTTCGAGGATCACCGCCAGCAGGGGTAAGTGGTCAGCCCGGCGCGATTTCGTTGCCTCGGCGCGAAGAAACAGGCCTGGCGAGTCATCCAGGTGCACGTCACCCCAAACCAGCCGCTTGGCTTCGATCCGCCGCAGCCCAGTAAATGCCATGAACCGATAGAAGAAGGCCCGCTTCGGTCTCGCCACGGCGCAGAGCCGGTCCAACTCATCCTTCGTAAACGCCCGCGGACCTTCCGGAAATTTCGGCACCACTTCCAAAGTCTCGACCCGTTTCAGCGGATTGGGGATTTCATAGCAACGGTCAACCCAGTTGAAAAACGCCCGAGCGGCTTCGAAGAAGTTATTCAACGTGCGCCGCTCGTACTTGGTTTGAGCATTCCGCCAATCGATGAAGCTTCGGGGAGTCACGTCGGCCATGCATGACCAACGGCAGTCCTTCGCCAGCTTTAGAAACCGGCTCTTGAGCACGCGCATGTGGTCGTGCGTCCGGCCATTCTTCCGCACGTCCCCCAGGTACTCATCCAAAAGGGAAGGGAGCGGCCGCCGCTTGGTTTTCCGGGTGACGGCCGAGGGGATCAGATCGACAGACTCCCGCTGGGCATCCTCGTGAATTTCTTTCAGGAGTTTTTCGGCCACTTCCTTGACCGTGGTGTGCAACGTGACCTCATGCACCTTCGGATTGTCCCCGACCCGGTAGCGCCCGCGGTAGGTCCGATGCTTGGAGTCGGGCGGAATGAGATGCCTATGCATGGCTCCCTCCCGCATTGAGGTATGCCAGAAGTTGGCTCCGCCAGATCATCCAGCGCCCGCCCTCCTTAAAGGCCTTCAGCTTGCCGTCTCGGATGCGGCGATAGACCGTCTTTTCATCGGCCCGCATTTCCGCGGCGATTTCTGGGACCTTGAGAAGCCGGTCGGCGTCCGGCAGTGGCTGCATCGTGTTCACGTCTTTTTTTCTTCAAAGACACCCATCCCCATCATCGTTTTAACTATCATCTCGGGGTTGACCATTTTCCCCATGTTGTTCTGTACCCTTCGACTGGTGAGTGTGGCCGTGATTGCTTCAAGGCCTCGTTGAATCAGGTACCGTGCAGCATCCACTTCGCTGTTCAGGCTAAGCATGTCACGGACCTCGCGGACCTGTTCCAACTCGGGTCCGTGAAACCTGAAGGTGACTCGGACGACCTCCTTTGCTGCTTCCTTTGGCGCAGGGGATTTCTTTGGCATACCGCATCCGATGCCAAAAAGTGCCAGAATGTCAACTAAAGACTACCCAGAACGCCTTTTGACGACAACGTTGATGTCATCCGCGCCGCCCAAAGGCGAGCGTCGGATGCGCAGATTGGTTGGGCATTCTCATCAGCGAAGCTCAGCGTGACCGCCCTTCAAAACAAATCGGGCTCTAATATTTGTGGGTAGTGCAGCGAATGTCTGAGCGTCCACTGCAGCCACGCCAGCCCGGCACTCGCGTAGCGCAGCCTCAGCTCGCTGATACGCAGCGCCAACAAGGACGGGCCGCTTCGAGTTCTCGGGGCCTATGTCGGCCAGCGCGAACTCGGCAACCGAAACACTCACTGCGATCGCATCTCTGCAGGCAGTGACGATGTCGGCAGACGCAGATATCGCGCCTTCGGCACCGCCAGGCATCGCCGACGGCGGCCAATACGCCAAGACGCTCCCGCCGATGTGCGCGAAAATGATTCCGCCGCGCTTCTCGATCGCGGCTATTACCATCGTCGTGACGCGATTCAAACTGGCGACCACCTCGGCCGGCGAAACCCGTTCGCTCAAGTTTGCGACTCCCCGCGAATCGGCCATCAATATCGCGCCCGTGCCAGAAAAGCTCGCCCGCTCGCTTTTCCTGGGATCGAAGACGTTCTTTAAAGCTGAAAACATCCTGCGTTGCCCAACGTTGCTGTCATCCGCGCCGCCCGAAGGCGAGCGTCGGATGCGCAGATTGGTTGGGCGTCTTTCTCATGGTGCGAAAATTCCTTGTTTGGGTGTCCACGGAGTCAACGTATGCCCCGGGAAGTGGGACTCAATGATTTGACGCGCAGTCTCGGCTAGCTGCTTCTCGCGTTCTTCGCTCTTACGATCTCTACCTAAATGAAGCCCCGTATCTGTGACCGCCAAGAAGACGGAATGGTTGCGAGGATAGATGCTACAACTGATCACGAATCCGCGATCATCTCGTATATCCAAGTAGACCGCTGAGCTGTGCTTGTCATCAACCACGGAAAGAGGTGATGCAACCAGTCCAGTCTTCTGTGCGATCTCGGCTGCCAGCGATCTTCCTGCCTCCTGCGCTTCAGGCATCGAAATGCTCAACGAGTCCGCACGAAAGTGAAGTCCTGGTAGTGGTGGCATCATCGACTCGCAACCCGTCAATGCCATGATAACGCCGCAAAGCAAAATGGCTGTGACGCGGCTTGTCGTTTGCATTCTATTTGGCCCAACGTTGATTATACCGCTGTCATTTCACGCGTGAAATGCAGATAGTATTACGGGTTAATAGGTTGAAGAAATTCAAGGGTAAATTACTAGTACTCAGAATATGGCCCGCAAAACCGCTCGTTTCCGAATCTCCATCAAGGATAACCTATCCGGAGAAGCGCTCAAGATTGAACTGCTGCCTTGGATTGGGAGCCGTTACACGGTCCGCCAAAACGGTCTTATTGCCGCCCGCATTCCGCACGCGAGCCTTTCAATTGTCTGCAATCGACTGCGGCGCTGGCTGGTCCGGCAGGTGAACGCCACTTATCGTAATCACTGAGATATGCCGTCGATTGTTTTGAGACGCGCATGATCAATCACCATTTGTGTTAAGGAGAGGCTCATCTCGATTGACCGGCGCTTGTGGCGCAGGTTCTGGCGCGAGCAAGCCGGCTTGATTGCCGACGTAACCCGGAAGCCACCACATGAGCTTCCGTTTGTGCTCGAGGCATTCGCGCCACACCGCTCGATAAGCCGCAACCCCCTCTGCAAACTGGAACACCGTTCCACGGTAAAGTTCAGCATCTTCACGGACCCGGCTTACAACGATATCGTAGTATACCTCAGGAGCCGACCACAGCAGCCAAGGCAGCCATTCTCGCGCCTCCCGCGCCCATGGACGCTCGACTAGGTCTTCCAGAGAGGGGAATGCCTTCGCGAGCTCCAGTTTCCGCTTCCTCACTCGGACGATTATATAGTTCCAAGGGGAGAACGGTCCGCAAACGCAACGTTGAAACGAACGCGAGTACCGCACCAGCTTGGCCCGCCCATCACCTGGACGCCGCTGGGTATTGCCGGCCACATACCTCGCCAAGTATCGCCCAAATCCACGTTCTTCGCGGATCGGCAACAATTCATGCCGTCCAAAATTGTACGCCGGCAGCGTCTCGCGGAGCCACTTCCATTCGGCCTTGAGGTACGGACAGGCCGACGAATAGTCCCGCCGTTTTACAGCGTCGAAATTGAACCCCGTGCGAATATCCTCATCCAACACGACGACGAAATGGAAATGGATCTTTTCATCCTTGTGGCGCTGGACGACGGCCATCCACTCGACATAGCGCTTCGAGAGGCAGTTGGTTAGCAGACTATTCATCCTCCTTGACGCCTCTGTGACGGTCCGGACGTCATCCGCGAAAGTGAATGTCAGGAAGCCGAGCTTTTCGAGACCATGGCGAATGACCAGGCCCTGCACCTCAAGTGCAACGATAAGCTTCCGATGACGGCCGGCCAACGCACCACGAAGAGGACTGCTCGACGAATTGACTTGTTCACTCATTAGACAAGGAAGGGCGGCAGGCTCCGGCGCGCGCGCTTCGCGCGCGCATCCGGAAGCCTGTCCGCCCTCGTCCTCGCTATTTGGCGCAATCACGGACGACCTCCCTTCGCCGCATCGACCAACGCCAGGACCGCCGCGCGGATGGACGCAGACAGCTTTGCCCACGCGAGGACTACCTTGGCCAAGTCTTCCCCATCATGGCCGGCGCTGCGTGGAGAACTGCGTGGAATTACTGAATCTGATTTTCCCGCATCGGCCGCAGCTTCAACTCGTTTGCCATTTTGCGCGGTGGGTTCGACCCTCCGGGCACCATCCGTCGCCAAGCGGGAGCGAAGGCTGCCCTTCCTGGCTTTAGCGACGGAGGGCTTTCAAAAACGGCTTCGAAACGGGCTTCGCCTGGCAGGCCAATAAAGACCCCATATCGCGCCTGGGTTATCGGGTGCACCATCGGCTCATGATCACGTCACCAAATCCCTCGGCTGCCACTGGCTCACCCAACCCCAATTCTGTTCCGCCCGCAGTTCGCGCCACGTCGACCTGCGAGCCCGACCAAGCGACGCCATCAGCAAAGCAACCTTCCGCGACTGGACCGAAACCGTCCGAGGAGGAGATTCGCGACTACGCCAACCATCTCTTCGTGCAGCGCGGTTCGGTGCATGGACACGACTGGGACGACTGGCTGGAGGCCGAGGCCTGTCTCGCTGCCAAGATTCCGAAGGAGTCCTCGCGCACCCGGATGCACCAGCACACCCAGATCACGGTTCGCACTGCGCTCGCCTTGGTGAAGCACGGCAGATCGTGAAGGCGCGAATTTCGAGGGAGGCGCGGGCGACGATCAGCGGGTGGGCGGGCGCATTTTGAATTCAGGATGTCCCGATTGCGGAGACCGGAGACCTCGTAGCTCGTCCCAGGTCGCTGTTCTCATTCGTTGCGGAAGAACCGAGGTCAAGGTGAAGCCAGGCTGCGCACCTGCTCGGCGGTCAGCGTGACTGCCGGCGAAAAACCGGGACTCGCCGCGTAGGCGAGCAGGCTGGCCCGCAACTGCCGCCGGACGGGATCAAGCGCGGGTTCGCTCAAGTTCACGCTGGTGACGAGCAGCCGGCCTCGGCCGACGCGGGCCTCGAAAACGAGCGCCAGTTTGCGATTCGTGAACCAGTCGTCGATGACCTCGACGACCGGATGCAGCCCGGCGGGCAGGTCATCGAGGATCATCGCGGACGCATGGGTGACCGGATACCACCACTGCCAGTTGCTGTGGCTGTCGGTGGGAAAGGTCGCCAGCGCCGGATGCTGCGGGTCGCAGAGGATTCCGAGCGTGTGCGGCGCCTGGCTGCGGGTCCAGGCGGTGTTCCAGAAAATACTCGAGAAGCCGAGGGCGATCCGGCCCCTCGTTGCATCGGGCCTAACCTTTTCCGGCGGGATCAGCAGCACCACGGTGCCGCCGGCTTCAAGGGCGGTCCCGGCCGCGGCGTCGAGCTCGGGCGTGACGATGACGCCGGCCGGAACATCGGCAGCTACCTGATCGGCGGGCGGGTAAACCCAGATGTCCCAATCGTTCGCGAACTCCGTGCCGGGTAACGCCACCTCCAGCTTGTAGCGGGCGGGCGCCGGCACCGTGTTCAACGCGACGTCGATCCGCCCCAGAGTGTTGCCCCCGCCGACCGGGATGTCGCGCGGGTCAAAACGACCGCTGCCGGCAACGTGACCGGCGTCGTCGACGAGGGTCCAGGTGGCCGCCACCGCCGTCAGCGGCGCCGGTCCGAAATGGGCGACCTCGACGTCGGCGGCCAGATGTTCGTCCGTGGTAAAGACGCGTTTTTCCAGCCGGGCGAGGGGGACCGTGCTGCCGCTGAAGCGGCGAAATTCCGGTGCGGTGATGTAGCCTTTGTCCTCCCAAAAAACGTTCACGATGCCCACGAGAGCCGTGCCCTGGCCGGGGAAATCGCTCAAGCCCAGCAGCTGGAAGCCGCCCATTTCGGACGTCCGGAGCGCAGACTCGATGTCTTCCTTGTAGCAAAGCGCCTGGAGCTTGCCCGAGGCGATGAGGAAGGCGCGCGCCTGCGACGAAAGGCCGTGCGCCTCCAGGCTGTCGCGGAAGATCTCAAAGTTGCGGGGCTTGAGGTAGCCCGTGTATTTCGGAATTTCCGCGAAATCCGGATAGGCGCACCACTGGCCGATCTCGTGGCTCACGACCGGGACCGAATGGGCGTGGATAAACTCCCGGTAGTCCGTGCGGGTTTCCGGCGGACGGGCGTTGATCCGCGAGGCGAGGCCGGCTGCCCAAAGCTGGATGCGCGGCTCGGCGCGAACGTGATAATCGTTGGCGGGCACGTCTGGCCAGCCGGCGCCAGCAGTGTAGAGGCGACGCTGGTCCGCCGATTTTTGACGCGCCACCCATCCGGCCAGCCAGGCGGCGTGATGGTCGCCGCCGGGCTCGTTGCCGGCACAGAGCATCACGAATGAGGGATGGTTGCCATAGGCCTGCAGGATGCGGGCGGTTTCCCGTTCGAGCCACGCGTCCACGGGTTTGCCGTCGCCGAGGGTGGTACTCCCGTTGGGCCACGAGGCGACTTCGACCTGCAGGTACACGCCCAGCTCATCCGCGGCGAGAAAGGCCGCCTCGGGCGGACACCACGAGTGGAACCGGACATGATTGAGCCCGTGCGCCTTGACGACACCCAGCACGCTTTTCCAAGAGTCGGTGTCAAGCGGCGGGTGGCCAGACCGGGGAAACGCCGCGCAGTCGAGCGTGCCGCGGAGGAAGAGTTTTCGCCCGTTGATGGTGAGCTGCCGGCCGTTGGCGGCGATCTCGCGCAACCCGAATGTGATTTCGCGCGACTCGCCGTTGCGCAGCCTGGCCGTGAGGTGGTGCAACGCCGGGATGAATTCGTCCCACAACGGCGCGTTGGCTCCGAGGGCGTAGTCGGCGGAGAAGCTTCCATCGGCGGCCACGGGCACTACCAACGCCGTTCGCGGCGCCGCGCCGTCCAGCCCGGCCGTCAGTTCCACCGTGGTTGGCAGCGACTGGCCGGTCGCGGCGGCGAGCCGTCCGCGCACGACGGCGACGCGGTCCTCCAGGCGGGGGAAGACCTGGAGATCGCCGATCCAGACCGGGGCGGTGGCGGTCAGCTCGATGCGCCCGACCAAGCCGTTCCAGTTGCCCTGGGTATGGTCGGTGACGCTGTGCGAGTTTTCGCCGATGTCCGGCTCAAGGGTGTTGTCCACCCGGATCGTAAGGCGGTGGTGCCCCGGGGTGAGCGAGGCGCCGAGTTCGTATTCATGCGGCACCGAAAGGGCATCGTTTGAGCCGACCTTTTGCGCGTCCAGGCAGACCGTGGTTTTCCAGTGCGGCCGTTCGAGCGTCAACAGCACCCGGCGACCCGACCACGCCGTCGGAATATCGACGTCGCGTTGAAACCAGGCAGCGCCGACGTAATGCGTTTCCGGCTGAAGCCAAAAAGGGACCTTGATGTGTCCTGGCTGCCGGTAAGGCGCGTAGGCGGGGGCAGTGAAATACGACTGGTCGACAATCTCGCCGGTCCAGTGGGTGTCGGCGGTGACCGGGTCGCCGACGCTGCGGCCGGGCAGGGTGCCGGGAAGGTCGAAAGTTCCGGGCAGGGTTCGCGCAAACCATCGCTCCGATTCGCCGGAGTTCCCCGGATCGGTTTGAAAATGCCAGGAGCCGGCGAGATTGATCGTTTCGGCCGCTGGGGCGCAGGGGACAAAAATCGCGCCGATTACGAACAGGGCGGCGCCGACCGAGTGGTGCACTGCGAGGTTCATGGCCATGCGGAGGTTGGTATCAGGAACGCAGTTTTCGGCGGATTTTGAAAGACCTATGACCAGGCCCGCGTGATCGGACTGCAGGCGGCTTGTACAGTTATGTAGTTTTGGGGCGGAGACCTCGCCTCCCCCAAAGGGGGACATACTGTATCTGGCGTAAAGCGCCTGCTTGGCGTGGGTGAGGGCCGGCTCGAGCCTGGCGGCCATGCGCGAGGCACGGATCAAGGTGGACCCCAAGGCCGGTGAAGCGGTCTACCATTGCGTCAGCAGGGCGGTGGCGGCGGCCTGGCTGTTTGATGACGCCTCCAAGGAAATCTTCCGTCGACAGCTTTGGCGGGCAGCCGACTACTGCGGCGTGCAGGTTATCACGTATGCCATTCTCTCGAATCACTTCCATGTTATGGTCCGGGTGCCAAGGGCCACGACCATCTCCGACGCCGAATTGCTGCGCCGTTACGGCCTGTATTGCGATACATCCAAGAAGGACGAGCGGGCGCGGCTGGCCACGATCAGGGCTAGATTGGAGGCCAACCACCCGAAAGCCGAACAGTGGAAACAGGGACAGCTCGCCCAAATGGGCGATGTTTCGGCCTTCATGAAGAAGTGGAAGCAGCGCTTCAGCCAGTGGTTCAACCGGTCCCACCGAAGGATCGGCACTCTCTGGGCCTCCCGGTTCACCAGTACGCTCGTCCAGCCCACTGGCTTCGCCGCGGAGGGGATATCGGCCTACGCGGACCTCAACGCCGTCCGGGCCGGGATTGTGACTGAGCCCAAGGATTATCGCTTCTGCGGCTACGCGGAGGCGGTGGCCGGGCAGGCAAGTGCCCGGGAGGGGATCCGGAGCCTCTACCTAGATTTGACATGGAAGGAGGCCCACAGCCGGTATCGTCTGATGCTGTTTGGGATCGGAGCCACCGCCCGGGAGGGGAAGGCCTCGATCCCCTACGAAGATTTCAAAGCGGTGACACGGGAAAGGGGCGAACTGTCTTTGTCCGGCGTCCTGCGCTGCCGATTGCGGCACTTTGTGCATGGAGGCATTCTCGGTTCGCGAGCCTTCGTGCAGGAGCACCTGCCGGAATATGAAAGACGCACGCGGGAGCGTCCCCGCACCCGCCCGCGGCCGCTGCCTTGGATGGGTGAGAGGGACGACCTTTGCGTGATGCGCAACATCCGGCAACGCGACGCCGCGTAGGATTGTTCGGGCAGGCGTCGGCTTCCCAGTAAGGAAAGGGGCGGCGTCGGCCGACTACATTCGGGTGAACCAGGTCGCGCCTCGTTTTGCGGGGATCGAGCGGTCTTGGGGACGAAAATGGAGGCATGCCTCTGGCGATGGCTTGTTGACAGGCGCTACCCCTCTCGGCTGCCTCCATCTCTTGAAACATGGCCTGTCCCTGTTGGGACAGGCATTTTCGCCTCACGAATCATCTCTTGTCTCAAGACGCGGTCTGTCTCGGTTAGGAGGAACATAGTCTGTCCCTCCAGCGAGGAGGAACATAGTGTGTCCCTCCAGCGAATAGGGATTAGCGAATGTCGGCAGAACGAATTTGCCGTCCTGAGCCTGGCCTGAAATCCAAAGGGAGGGCGGACGCCCTCGTCCGCCATGCCTAGCGGGGTGGGGGCACCCCGCCCCCGCCTCCATCACGCGGATTTCGCGCCCGCCATCATGGCGCGCTGAGGATCAGCTGATTTGGCAAACACGCCGCAGGTTTGCGTCGGTCGGGACCGATGCCAGCTTCGAACCGGCAGCGCAACGCGGCGGGTGCGATTCTTCGCAGTCCGGTGTGCGCACCGGACCCTACCGCGCGCTCGCACTCGTCGGGGCCTTGACGTGAAGGTTTTTCAGGAAGTCGAGCGAAAGGATGGCCTCTCCGGAATCCGACCCGCTCGACCAGTGCAGCGCGAGCGTACGGGGTCCGGGCACCATCGGGAAAAAAAGGCTTCCCGTTCGGGTCTCGCCGGGGGCGAGGATAAGGGGCAGGGCGTGCCGGCGGCGGCTGAATTCCTTTTCCATCGCGACCTTGTTGTAGTGATTGATCATCACGACCGAAACGTAGTAGACGGGAATCGCCACGACCGTGACCAAGGCGGCGGTTGAGGCCGCGGCGGAAAAGATCCCCACTTCACCGATCACGACGACCCCGGAGCCGACGATGATGAGCCCCGGAGCGGTGTAGCGAACGAAGGCGACGCCGGCGTCGCGGTACTTTTGCTCGAGGGACTTGCTGAGCTTTTCCAGCTCCCAGGGATTTTCGCCCGGCGTCCGGACGGTCCCGGCGAAATCGGTCAGCCTGGCGGCATCGATGGTAAGGGCCTGCGTTCCGGGGTTGTGAACGGTGACCACATATTCGTCCCAGAACGCGTTGCGTTTCCACGAGCCCGCCCCGTTGTAGGTGATGACGGTGTTCAGGTTCGCCTCCACCGGACCGGGGGCAAACACCACGTTCATCATCTGCGGCGGAGGTGTGTCCTTGCGCGCCTCCTGAAACCGGCTCGAGACGCAACCGGTGAGCAGCGGCAGGACGACCGAGAGGCAGACGACACGAAACGAGTTGGATGGGTTCGGATTCATGGCGGTGGGCAGCGGGCGCCACTGTGCACCCGCGGCGCGGCGACTGTATCGGGGCCGGACCCGGAGGTCGGGCTAGGGGTTTCCCTGCTTGTCGCCGGTCGCGGCGCGGCAGCGGACCGGCCAGCTTACCCCTTGGGTTTGATTAAAAAATCAACCCATTCCCATTTCCGGTCATTCTGATCCCGCCTTGGCGGGAGAAGAATCCGTGCGTTCGCCCGTGATCGGGCGCGCCCGGCCGCGGGTCCTTCGTTCCGTTCTGGATGAGAAACCGGAGTTTCGTCCCGCCCTAAATCGTTGGAGGAAAGGGCTGGACGCGACGCAAATAAATCCGATTGCCTGTCGCCGCACTTTGACCAACGTGTGCGCCGCTTGAACCAGCTACGCCATGCCGGGTACGCCGATGGTTTTCGTCGCCTGATCGCGACGTCGTGCGCCGCGCTGGTGTTCGTGCTGGGCCTGTTTGCCGCCAGCCCGGTCCTCCACCAGCAACTGCATCACGACGCGCATCCGCCGGCCGATGATGGCTGCGCGGTGGTCCTGTTCGCCGGCGGCGTTTCGATGCCGGTCGCGGCGATCGCCCTGCCGCCGGTGCCGGTGAATTGGACGAAGCAGACCTACGTCGTCACGTCCGAACTGTTCGTCGCCTCGCCGCGCTACCGGTTGCTGCCCGCGCAGGGTCCGCCGGTTGCCTGAACCAGTCTGAGCCGACGGTCGCGCCGGTTCTCCCGCGGGAGAATCCGCCAGCCTTGAACAGGCTTGTCCGTCGTTTGTCGTCCGCCTGACGCGGACGTTTGTCTCGATTCAGAGTCAACGTGTGTCCCGGAGTAGTCATGAATTTTGGTCCAACTTTAACGTGCGCGGTGGCCCTTGGTTTCGGCCTGGCCGGGCCGGTGCTGCGAGCGCAGTTGCCCGGCGGGCCGGGAGATCCGCCCGCGGGCGGCGCGATCGGCCCGGCGCGCCTCACGCGCGTGCAGGCGGTGCAGGCGGCGCTCGCCCACAACCCGGCGCTCGAGGCGGCGCGCGAGCAGGTCGCCGAAGCCAAGGCGGGCATCACGGTCGCCACCGCCTGGGCGGATCCCTCGCTGGTCACCGAGGCGGACCAGTTGTCGAGCTTCCTCAAGCCCCACAGCGCGTCCGAGCACGATGTCGGCGTGCAGTTCACCGTGCCGTTTCCCAACCGCACGCACCTCAACGGCCGCATCGCCCGCGCGTCCTGGCAGCAGAGCCAGTATGCGCTGACGCAGTTGCAGCAGCAGACCGCGGCGCAGACGGCGCAGGCCTTTGACGCCGTCCTGGTCGCGTTGCGGCATCGCGACGACCTGACGCAGAGCCAGGAGATGTCGCGGCAGTTCCTGGAAAAGACCGAGGCGCGTTTCCGGGCCGGGACCGCCGCGAAGCTCGACGTCCTCAAGGCGCGGGTGGACCTTTCCAAGGCGGCGAACGCCCTGATCGCGAACGACCATGCGCTGACCGCGGCGCGGGCGGGGCTGAATAAGCTGCTCGGCCGGCCGGTACGGTCGGAATTCGAGCCCGCCGAGTCGCTGACGGTGCCGGGCGCGCTGCCCAGTCTCCGGGCGCTCGAGGCGCTGGCGATGAATTCCCGGCCGGAGCTCCTGAGCCTGACGGTCCAACAGGGAGCCGCCCATGACTCGACCGTGCTCGCCAAGCGCTACTGGATGCCCGACCTGAACCTGACCCTGTGGCGCAGCTACATCAACGGCGCACCGGATTCGTACAAGTTCGACGGCGGCATCTCCGTTCCGCTGTTCTTCTGGCAGCACGAGAACGGCGCTGTCGCCCAGGCCCGACACCGCGAGCGCGAGCTGCAGGCGACCGGTTCCGACCTCGCCGGCCAGGTCCTGCTCGACGTCCAGACCTCCTATTCGGCGGCGGCGACCGCCAGGCGC
>Ga0265327_10004636_pt1 | contig 12053 bp, 7 predicted proteins | sample 41621metaG_FD_202089 | JGI IMG/M metagenome (GOLD analysis project Ga0265327, IMG submission 202089) | Rhizosphere microbial communities from Carex aquatilis grown in University of Washington, Seatle, WA, United States - 4-16-21 metaG | ecosystem: Host-associated > Plants > Roots > Rhizosphere >...
CTGTCACTTAGGGAATTTTAAACTACCTATCTATTTCGTCAATTTATTTATCAGCCCTAAAATGCGGTCGGTAGTTAAATAGATTGGATTGACAGATACTTGCGCCAGGGACATGCAGGGTTTAGTTCTTTTTTGGCGATGCCTCTTTTATCGCCAAAAAAAACCGAAGCGGAGCCCGAAGTGGCCCGCCCGGGCGCCCTAAAAAATATAAGAAAGTTTTTTTGTGGCTCTAATTAACTCCAAACACTATTTTAGCAATTTCCTACAACTAAAAACCATCTGTAACCGCATGAATATGTTTTATAAAATCTACCGTTGTACGTTTGTTGTTTTTGATCAGGAATAAACCATAGTCATCTAATCTAACAATATCAATGTCCTTGTAATTTTCCTTCACGTAAGTATCAAAATTATAATCTGCCGTCAACACAATAAATTTTTGGTGTACATTTTTACTTTCTTCAAATATTCTCCAGGTTCTTCTTTCAAATGAGGGTTTAAATGTATTCGGAAAATCGTCGTACACAGCGGGACCAGCATAATTTATTTCATCGTCGTGCCAAACAGGGTTTACCATCACAAAATCGTTTACAGCTTGTTCCTTACAAAACTCTTTATAGGTATTCAAAGTTTGCAAAATTTCGCTTAGAGTATTCAAATGTACGTGCCCCCACATTTTCTCTTGCCGGTGGTAAGCAATTGTTTTTTTAAAATAAAACTCTTTGTAAACCGTAAACAATAATGTAATCGGTATCAAGACAGCCATTATTTTTTTAAAATCAAGATTCAGTTTCGTGGTCCATAAATAAATCAGAATAGGAATTCCTAAATACATGCGGCTGTATGAAAAGAAAGGCCACACAATGCCATCACTTATTTTACTTGAAAAGAAGGAACAAAAAATAATGAATAGAAATAAAAGATAGGAATAGAATAATTTTAGATCCCTTTTATAAAATAGAACTCCTATAAGTGCAAAGACGAGTAAAATTAAAATGGAGTTTTCTTCCACAAAGAAACTAATATGGGCAAAGCGTTGACCTAAATTTAATATAGCATTTTTAAAATATGTGAAAGAGTACTCATTGCTAAAGCTGTACAAAATATAATTGGGATGAACTTTGTAAAAATGGTTTAACCCATAGTCAATCGGTACAGCAAGCAGAACGCCTGTAATGGTATACAAATAATATTTTTTGTCTTTATAATTCTCTAAAAATAGATAGAACAAAAAAGGCGCACTTACCAATATTGAGTTTTGATTAACGAGATAACCCGTATAAGCCAAAAAAGTATTAATAAGAATAAATCTGTAATTTTTAAGATTATGTAAGCTGACAACAAATAAGCTTGAAAAGAACATACCCGTAATAAATCCTCTTGGTATTGAATTCATGATGTCATATCCCACCGGCATGCATAATAGAATGCTTAGCACAAAAAGAGATCGTTCTTTTTTTCGTTTAAAAAATAAATAGAAGGCTGTAAATAAAAAGGGTGTTAAAAAAATAAGATGTGTTGCAAGAGGTACTGCGTGATAAACCGGTAAACCAAGTTTTATAAACGGCACGGCAAATAATCCTTCCATCATGGTGTTATAATCCTGGCCGTAATAACGGGGCACGTAAAATAAACCTTGTGCAAAGTGTTTGGCGCCCGACCACATGACTACCTGGTCGTTATCAATACAATTAATATTGACGGTGAGAAACAAAAAAATTCTGTTTACAAGAATAAGAACAAGGAACAGCCAGAAGAGACTGTTTAAGACAATATCTTTTTTAAAAACCGATATGTACCTGTTAAGCACTGTTCTTTTTATAATTTGTAAACACGTTTATTCCTTCCAATGTTTTTGCTGAGAGAAACAAACGCTGACAGCAAAATGGATTAAACCGGGTCTACATCAAGGGAAACTCTGTATCTCCAGTTCTTGTAATTATTTTGTAAATCATTCAAAGATGTAAAAATAATTTGTCTTATAGAAGCAGAAACTTGCTGTTTTGAGGTCTTAATTAAAATATGTTTGTGATATTGATTTTTTATTTTTGAGATGAGTGGAAATTCCGGTCCTAAAAGATTCTCGCCAAAGGCCGGTTTCAACAACATAAATAATTCGTTCGATAAATGGTTGACTTCATTTACATCTTTAGAAATAAGAGTGATCTCAAACAAACGCGAGTAGGGTGGATAGTTATATTGTTTGCGCTCTGTAAGCGTTTCGTCAAAAAAACTATCAATTCTGTTTTCAGTAATGTATTTAAGAATGTGATGTTCAACCTGTGTTGTTTGGATAAACACTTTTCCTTTTTCATTATTTCTTCCAGCGCGACCTTTTACCTGCGTTAATAATTGGAAGGCTTTTTCAAAAGAGCGAAAATCAGGAAAATTTAAAATAGAATCGGCATTCAAGACTCCTACCACACTCACATTGTCAAAGTCAAGGCCCTTGGTCACCATTTGGGTTCCAATGAGTATGTCTATGGTTCCACTTTCAAAATCGTCAATCAATTGTTTGTATGCATACTTGCTTCGCGTACTATCCAGATCCATCCGCGCAATTTTTGCTTTCGGAAAAAGGATCTCAATGTCTTCTTCAATTTTTTCTGTGCCCATGCCTTTAAAATGCAATTGGTTGCTTCCACATGCGGAACAGGTCTTTGGAGGAGTCACTGTATACCCACAATAATGGCAGACTAATTTCTGACTGTGTTTGTGATAGATCAAGGACACATCGCACTGTACACAATGCGGCACATGCCCGCACTGTTTGCACTCTGTATAAGGCGCAAAGCCCCTCCTGTTTTGAAATAGAATAATTTGTTGTTTTTTGGAAAGTGCGTTTTCAATGGCGTCAAATAAAGGGGGCGTTAAACTCGCTTTCATTTGATTGGTACTGTTATAATGATTTACATCGCAGATTTCGATGTTAGTTCCACCACCGGCAACAAACTGATTCTCCAATTTAACTAATTCGTATTTGCCTTGTTGTGCATTGTAAAAACTTTCTACCGAAGGAGTCGCACTTCCTAAAAGTACCTGTGCTTTGTGAAGTGTGGAAAGATACAAGGCCGCATCTCTGGCCTGGTACCTCGGCGAAGGATCGTACTGTTTAAAAGAACTATCATGCTCTTCATCTATAATTATCAATCCTAAATTAGAGTAGGGTAGAAACAAAGACGAACGCGCACCTAAAATTATTTTGTACTCATTTTTTTCTTTTGTCAATTCAAAACTGCCTCCAGCCTCCTGCCCACTGCTCACTGCCGAATGCCTCAAAACATTATTCCAAATCTCTACCCGTTCATTTTCACTAAAGCGCGAATGATAAACGCCAACAATCTCACCAAACACAGCTCTAAGACGCGTTATTAATTGTGTAGTTAAAGCAATTTCGGGAATTAAAAAAAGTACGGTTTTATTTTTTTTAAGTGTATCTTTTATCAGTTGAATGTAAATCTCTGTTTTACCGCTACCAGTTACGCCATGCAATAGAACAGTTTTGTTTTTTTCAAAGGCAAGATTTGTTTCCTCGTATGCTTTTTGTTGTGCGGGACTCAATTCTTTATGCTTGGATTTACTTTTTTCAAAAAGCAATCTTCCCACTTCAAATTCCTCTTCAAGAAAGATTAATTTTTTAACCAGGCCGGCAATAGCCGTGTTCTCAGATTTTTTCAGCAATTCCGATTTTTTTATCCACCCGTTTAAAGATTCGCTTTTCGTTTTTTGCAGATGTAAAAAATAGAGGAGCGCCTCTGCTTGTTTAAAGGCTTTTTTTTCAAGCGCATTTAAAATTTCATGTAGCTTTTTTTCGTCTTTGTATTCTTCGTTAAGTCTTATAAATGATTGTAATTTCGGTTTGTATTTATCTTTAACGTCTTCATAAACAACTACGGCATTTTTCTTAAGAAGGTTTTGAATAATTGACTGAACAGATTTTATTTGTAAAATTTCGGAGAGGTTATCAAAATTTAAATTTGGCGTCGCGTGCAGGGCGTCAATTACAATATGCTCACGTTCTGTGAAAAAACGGTGTTCGGTTTCTTCAAAATTGAAATCGGGATTTAACTGGATGTGCGAAGTACTGCTGAGCTTTAATCCTGAGGGAAGTGCGGCATTCATAACGTCTCCTGGATTGGCGCAGTAATAAAAGGCAATCCAGTCCCAAAATGCTAATTGTATTTCGGTAACAACTGGTTCTTCATCCAGGATCGCTTCAATGTATTTTGCTTCGTACTCTTTAGGCGCAACTTCATGAATTTTATAAATAATACCGGTGTAAATTTTTGTTTTTCCAAATTGAACCAAAACACGTTTTCCTTTTTGGATGCCTTCATTCAGGTCAACAGGCACACGGTAAGTGTATTTATTGGGAACACCTAAGGGAACAATTACATCTACAAAATAAGTAGCACCTTGCATTTAACTGATAAAATACGCTAAGATAATTCCGCAAGCCATCACAATTACTTTTTTAATATTGTACCGGTGTTGGTCACTGGTTTCGAATAAAATTGCTGTTGAAATGTGAAGAAAGATCCCTATTACTAGGGCGAATGCAGCCTGGCTGTATATCTCGTAACTTTGCAGACCGAAAGATTGTAGTACAAAACTGCTCATATAACCTATGGGTGTCATAACAGAAAATAAAATAAGCAGCAGCCAGTTTTTATCTTTTGTTTCGTGTTCTTTTAAAAGGGAAACAAACGCAATGGTGATGGGCAAATTATGAATCGCCAAACCAAGAATGAGCTGATGATTAATGTTGGAAGTTTCAGGAGAATTAAGATCGTAAATAGGAAGCCCTTCTAAAAACGAATGCAATAGAAGTCCTATGATAATCCCATATGGCAGATGTTTATCGCAAGTGTGACTGTGTAAATGCACATGGCCATGCTCAATACCTGTGCTAAATGTATCGATGAGTAATTGAAGAACAAATCCAAGCACAATAAATAGTCCAACAAATTTTACATTCGCATGTGCAAACGCTTCCGGCAACATGTGCATGATGGAAAGCGCAAATAAATAAGCGGCGCTAAAAGCAAGAATTAAACGAAGGCGGCTTTGTTGGATGGAAATATTAAAAGCAACTATTCCTGTGATTAAGATAGGCGCTATTAAAAAAACTATTGCTAATAGTGGATTCACAAATTATTTTTTAAAAATTAAAATTAAGCGGTCTGAAAGGTTTTCGTCAAAAGGTTCCAGCTGATAATTTCCAAAACAGCTTTTAAGAACAAGGCCGGCATCACTGGCGAAACCTTCGAAATCTTTTTTCTTTAAAAGTGAAACGGATTCTTCGAAGTAATAGTTTTTTCCATTATCACTAAACTCTATTCTTTTTAGAATGGCATCATTTATTATTTTCTTTTTTATTTCGAAACTAATGTCGCCTCTTTTTTCATAGTACTCCGATTTAAAAGAGTTGATCACCTTATTGGAATTAAAAAAATCAATTACAAAAACGCCTTCTTCTTTTAAGGCAAGCGCCACGTTTTCAAATACAGGAAAATTGTCGCAAACTTCTTTAAAATAACCGATGCTTGTAAACAGATTAAAAACGGCATCAAAATAATTCACCTTAAATGGCTGACGCATGTCGTGTACAAAAAATTCTAGCGTAGGATTTATACATTTAGAAGCTTCTGTAATACTGTTTACCGAAAGGTCTGTTCCGATCACATGAAAGCCTTTTTTGTTCAGAGCAATGGCGTGGCGGCCTTTTCCGCAGGCCAGATCCCAGATGGTGGAGTCAGGAACTAATTTTAAACTCCCACAAAGATTATCGATAAAAAAATTCGCTTCGTTGTAATTGCGGTTGTTGTAGAGTAAATGATAGTAAGGCGAATTAAACCAATTCACATACCATTCTGCATTTTCCATGTGCGAATTTACTAAAACTCCTGGTTTATTATGGCCACAGATTACACGGATTTCACAGATTTTGTAAATAGTATTCTAATACAAAATTAATAAGCGCCAAATAATACAAAAATTCTCTCTGTAATAATCTGCGTCATCTGTGGCTAACTATTTAGCCCGTACTTTCACAAACTGATGCTTCTCATATTTTTTACGTCCCACTTTCCAGTCGCCGCGGTATTTCGGGCCACCAACAGAAGATGTTTTCAGGAATTTGATTTTCGATTTATCAATGCCTTTTGATTCGAGTGAACTCCGGATTAATTTTTCTAAATTTTTTCCTCTCACTGCTGCCAGCGCTTTGTTTCCGCCTTTTGTTCTTGATGGAACACGCGACGCACTTGATTTTAAAGTAATCACCACAACAGGTCTTTTCTTCGTTAATTCCACCACGTTTTCAATAAAGTTAATCCAGGTTTGATCATCTTCATTAATAACTTTTCTTCCGTACTTATAATAAAATTCATAATCGGTTGCCGGTAACACTTTCACTGTTTCAGAAGTATGTGAAATGGCTGTCTTCGTTGGCACAGCTGCAATTGGAATGATGGAATCTTCAAAGGCAACGAATAAATTTTTAGTGTAGGTTTTTCCTTCTGAGATTGGTCCCGTTGTAAATGTTTCCACTTCAGAGATCGAACCGTCTTTATAAGCGATCACAAAATATTTTGTTTTTGGTGTGAGTTCAATGCCTTTCACCATTCCTTTAGCATCGGTTACTGTTTCGTATTTTCCACCTTCAGAATCCGTTAAAGTAATATTTGCATTGGCCGCAGCTTTTTTACTTTTAGGATGTTTTACTGTTACATCCAGTAATAATTCTTTGGACGTAAATTTTTCAGCCTTACCATCTAAATAAATTACCTGGTTAATAATTTTGGCCGATTTGGTCCCAATGGTACTAATTTCAATGGTTGCCGATTTTTTGCTATCTAGTTCTGCAAATAAGGTATAAATTTTTTCAGGTTGCAAAATAATTCCGTCGTATTTTCCTAATGTATCCGAGTCGAATAACTGCGTGGCACCGCCTTGTTCGTTCAAGGTAATTTTAGCGCGTGAAATTGGTTTTTTATTTCTGTTGTCTTTTAAAACTATCGTATTTAAAACAATTGTTTTCGAACTGACTTTAATTTTTCCAGCAAGCCTCACTGGTTCCAAAGCAACCTCACGTTTAATTTCCTGGTAAGAAACATCATTGCTTACAAAAACGTCTTCGTTGTAAAACTCTTCGTTGTTATCTGTCTGGTAAGAAAAATTATATTCTTTCCCCGGAGGCAGAATGGTCGAAAAGGTTCCATTCACAAGTTTTGGACGATAAGTTCCAATAACTTCGTTTGTTTGTTTATCCGTAACAATAATTTGAATATTATCCGGTAAAGCCTCTCCCTCCGCTGGAATCAGCTGACCTTTAAATAAAGCTAAAAAAGTTTCTTTAGCTTCTGCAATGGAAATTCTATAAATATCGTTGTCCCCAAATCCACCTGGTTTTGCAGATGAAAAATAACCACGTTTCGCATCTGGCGAGGTCACATAAAAAATATCATCTTCTGTTGTATTAATCGGATAACCAATATTGGTAACATTAGAAAATTTATTATCTTCATTTAAAGTGGCAAACATAATGTCATAACCACCAATGGATTTAGGTCCGTTAGAAGCAAAGAAAAATGTCTGACCGTCTGGATGAATAAACCCACCGTCTTCATCATATTCGGTGTTAATGAGAGGCCCCATGTTCAAAGCCTTGCTCCATTTTAAATTAGGAAGTTTAATACAACGGTAAATGTCTTTGCCGCCATATCCGCCCGGCCTTTCAGAAGCAAAAAATAAAACGTTCCCGTCTGCGCTTAAACAGGCATGCGATTCCATAAAAGGAGTGTTTACATTCGATCCGAATTCTTTTAAAGTACTCCAGTCCTTACCATCAAAAGTGGTATAATAAATATTTCCATCACCCTCCGGATTTTTGCTGTTCGCATCATTACGATATACTATCAGCGTTTGTCCATCGGGAGTTAAATTAATAGAGGCTTCGTGGCCAATGGTATTCACATTCTGACTCAAACCAACTGGTTTACTCCAGTTACCTTTATCATCCATATAAGACACAACGATATCTTCAAAATATTTATCATCCTGGGTCTTTAAACCGCCCGTGGTTGTTGGTCTGCGGGTGGTATAAATAATCATGCGTTCATCAGCACTAAGTACTGCGCTGTATTCAGGGAATGGACTGTTAATGCTATCTCCTAAATTTGTTATCTGAACATTCAAAGGTTGGCTGGCCGTTTCTTTCGCGAGTTTCGCAGTAGCAACACCCTTTGCTAGCATTTTTAAATACTCTTTGTCTTTCGGATCAACGTATTTTTTAAATTGTTCGTAGCTGGCCAGGGCTTCATCAAATTTGTAATTAATGTGTAATGCTTCTCCATAATAATAAAGCGCTAAGGGAGGAGCATTTTTTTCAGAAGCATCATCGGTTCTATAAGTCTCAGAAATGTGCTTAACTGCGGCTGCCATGTAGGGTTCGGCTTTTGTTTTCATTAAAGGATTCTGCAAATAACACACACCCACCATGTAATTGATGTTTGAAGAGGTAGAATCTAATAAGTAAGCAAGTTCAAAATTACGCTGGGCCTTGTCTGCGTCCCCTTCCAGCAATTGAAAAGAGCCTTCTAAAAAATAGTCTTTGTACGACGCAGGTTTCGTTTGTGCTGAAAAAGAAATCGTGAGAGCTATGAAAATAAGACTGTAAAAAATTTTCATGTGTTTTATTATTGTTTTTTAATTGTCACATGGAATATCCATGTTATTCTCTTTCACACCTGCTGGCTCAAATGTTTACCGAACATTTGCCCTGTTTGCGGAACGGAAACATGGCTACTTCATTTGTTTTTTATTTAATAATTAAATAAATAAACTGTTATTCTTTGTAACACAGCTTATTACCTCTTCAAAACTTTGGTATGAAGCAAATATAAAATTTTATTTAAGAAAACAAAATGCAGTCCAAAAAAAGTACTGGACAATGTTATGAACCGTTTAATGAAGACGATCAAGTAAGGGATCAACCGGAATTGTTAGGAAGACGTTGACTATATTTTTCGACAGATTTGTGAGTGTTTTTGGGCGCCCCCTCTCTGAAGCCGAAAGGCCTTCTTCATTTCCAGGAAAGCCTTTCACTTCATAGAGGTCCTGCCCTTCGCTGTATCCCGCTTGTCTGGTCTAAAAGCGACTAAGTTTGTGCGGGGTCTTTTCGAAAGAGAAAAGCCTCCGCCAAACAGTCGCTTTAAGCCCAGTCTGCACGGGGATGCCGCTGCGGTCAGTGGCGCAATAGTGTATAAAAGCCTAATTTAAAATTATATTGGTCCCCAACAATTCAGATTGGTCCAAAGTATGGGTTTAACTTATAAGTACGCTTCGCATTAAGTATTAGTGAAGCATCCGCTATATTTACGCTTCTTTTTTTTTGCCACAAATTACTCAGATCACGCAGATTTCCATATCTGTGCGATCAAAGTAATCTGTGGCTCTAATTTGAGTGATTCCTTGCAGTAACGCTGCCGGGTAGTTCATTTAAGAGCTAAAATTGGTTATCTTTGCGCCCACTAATTTTTGAAATGACATTTACAGAAGAAATAAAACGCCGTAGAACCTTTGCTATTATTGCTCATCCCGATGCGGGAAAAACCACGCTTACCGAAAAATTACTTCTCTTTGGAGGAGCAATTCAAACAGCGGGCGCGGTAAAATCGAACAAGATCAAGAAGGCAACTACTTCCGATTTTATGGAAATTGAAAAGCAACGTGGAATCTCGGTTTCAACGTCCGTAATGGCATTCGATTATAAAAATTACAAAGTAAATATTCTCGATACTCCCGGTCACGAAGATTTTGCAGAAGATACCTATAGAACTCTTAGTGCTGTGGATAGTGTAATCATGGTAATTGATTGTGTGAAAGGTGTTGAACCGCAAACACGGAAATTATTAGAGGTTTGTCGCATGCGCAATACTCCTGTAATTGTTTTTATAAATAAACTCGATCGTGAGGGACAAAATCCTTTTGATCTGTTGGATGAAATTGAAAAAGAATTAAAAATAAAAGTGCGTCCGCTTACCTGGCCCATTGGTATTGGTAAGTCTTTTAAGGGCGTTTACAATCTTACCCAGAGTTCTCTAAATCTTTTTGAAGGAGAAAGTAAAACTACTTTAGGTGAAGTGCTCACTATTAAAGATATCAACGACCCACTTATTGATAAACGCATCACTCCCGATTTTGCAAAACAATTGCGTGAAGATGTGCATTTGATTGACGGTGTTTATGACAAACTCGATGTTCAGAAATACCTCAACGGGCAGATCAGTCCTGTATTTTTTGGAAGTGCTGTAAATAATTTCGGGATTCACGAGTTGTTGGATTGTTTTGTGGAAATAGCACCATTCCCGAAAGAGAGAGATACAGATGTAGGAGTTGTGAAACCAGATGATTTAAAATTCAGTGGATTTATTTTTAAAATTCACGCCAACTTAGATCCCAAACACCGCGACAGGATTGCATTCTTAAGGATCTGTTCAGGAAAATTTGAACGCAATAAATATTATTATAACGTTAGAGAGAAAAAAGAATTACGTTTCAGTAATCCTACCGCCTTTATGGCACAGCAGAAATCGGTGATCGATGAAGCTTTTCCAGGAGATGTGATTGGTTTATACGATGCAGGAAATTTTAAAATCGGCGATTCGCTAACAGAAGGCGCGAGTTTTCAATTCAAAGGAATCCCAAGTTTTTCACCGGAATTATTCCGCTACGTAACAAACATGGACCCAATGAAAACCAAACAGCTTCAAAAAGGACTGGAACAATTAACAGACGAAGGCGTAGCACAATTATTTACCAAAAAAGTAGATGGCCGCAAGGTAATTGGTACCGTGGGAGCTTTACAGTTCGAAGTAATTCAGCACCGCTTAAAATCTGAATACAATGCAAGCGCAAGTTTTGATCAGATCAATTTGTACAAAGCCCTTTGGATCAGTAGTGACGATAAGAAAAAACTCGATGCTTTTATGCAGGACAGAAATGCGCACATTGCTTATGATAAAGAAGATCGCCCTGTGTTTTTAGCCGAGAGTCCCTGGTTGCTGCAAATGGCACAGGAAAAATTTCCGGATATTAAGTTTCACTTGAAGAGTGAGTTTTAGATAGTTGCTTTTTGGCGTCCGACTTTCTCCCTTAACACCGTGTTTCTTTGTGTCTCCGTGCCCGCTTGATCGGACGGGCAGGTTAAAAAAGTTACCTATTCAACAACACCGTCCCCGTTAATGTCTTCATCTCTCCATTAATAGCAGAAATACTCATCTTCCAGTTGTACACATCGTTGCTACAAGGTTGATCATTAAAGACTCCCGGCCAACCAATGTTGAGATCGTTAGTTTCAAAGAGTTTGGTGCCCCAGCGGTTAAAGATCATCAGGTTGTAGGTTTTAATTCCTCTCAGCACAGGTAAAAACACATCGTTCAGCCCATCATCGTTAGGAGTAAAAGCATTGGGAATATACATCGTTAAATCGGGATCAATTTTTATAAGTTTTATACTGCTATCCGCACAACCCCATTTATTCTTTACCACCATGGCCACCGGGTATGTTCCTGACTCTGAATATGAATAAATAGGATGCTCCTGTTTAGAACTATCTACTTTGTTTGTTTTAAAATACCAGCTCCATTTTTGGAGCTCTTCGCCCTTACTGGTATTGGTAAACAAAACCTGCTGGTCTTCTACAGGCAGTTGCGGACTATATTCAAAATCTGCTTTCGGTAGTGGATAAACTTCTACCACATTGCTTACTGTGTTGGTGCAAAAGTGCAGCGTATCGGTTAAAGACCCTGTGATGGTATAAGTACCGGGACTTGTAAAGGGAACCATAAAACTTTGTCCTGTGTAGTTTTTTCCATTCACTATCCAGTTACTCTTAATACTTGTTGCAGAAGTTCCTGCACCGGCTAAAAAATTAAACTGCGAGGTAAATGGCACACAGCCCTGCATCTTGTTTCCCACAATGCTTCCATCGGGTAAAGGGTCAATGGTAATAACAGTTATCGTAGATGCTTTGCAAGTATTGACGTCAC
>Ga0265327_10004637_pt1 | contig 12052 bp, 18 predicted proteins | sample 41621metaG_FD_202089 | JGI IMG/M metagenome (GOLD analysis project Ga0265327, IMG submission 202089) | Rhizosphere microbial communities from Carex aquatilis grown in University of Washington, Seatle, WA, United States - 4-16-21 metaG | ecosystem: Host-associated > Plants > Roots > Rhizosphere...
GCGGCGAATGACGTTGGGGGTGCGTATCTGAAGCGCACGGACTGTCAGATTTCGCACCCCCATCGACCCTCCAGCGAAGACGCTGTCGGGCCACTTCCCCCACGATGTGGAGGAAGCTGAGCTGGCGGTGCGGGTCATCTGAGGGGGATCACCGCCGGCGGCGGCCGCCCTGGTCGCTGCCGGTGACCACGTCGGTCCCGGGGCCGCCGTCGCGGATGGTCTTGTCGCGATAGATCACCGCGCCGATCAGGTTGGGCTTGCGGCGCAGGGCGGCGCAGAAATCGTCCCAGTGCTCGGAGGGCACCCAGAGGCAGGGGGCGCGGGGATCTTCGTCTATGGCCAGGTCCACCAGGGTCTTGATGTCCATGGACTGACCCCGAGGACGTCAGGCCGGTTCGGCGACCGCTGCGCCGGGGGCGGTCTCGGCGGCGGTCGGGGCGGCGGCCTGGACCGTCTTGTCCGCCCGGCCCCAGGGCACGACGGCCCAGACACGCTCGTGGAAATAGAACAGGCAGATCTTGGTGACGGTCTCCACCGAGGCGATGGAGGCGGCGAAGACCAGCTGGTGGGTGACGAAATAGCTGATGATGAAGGTGTCGATGCTGCCCAGAATCCGCCAGCTGACAGCTTTCACGAAGGATCGGGAATGGGCCTCAGGCGCGCGGAACAACATGGGGATCTCCGGTCTGATCTCGGGCCAGAAGATCACATTTGGAGCCTCCCGACGCCAGGGGGGGCGGATCACGATCGGGCGAAGTAATTCAGAGTGCGACGATAGGATTTCTGACGCGGCAGGCGCAGGGGCTGGCGATCAGGCTATGCTGGGACCGGCGGCGACGGGGCCGCAGGACAGAAGCGGAGAGGGCCCATGAGCCTCAGCGGCCAGCGCGTCGTGATCATCGGCGGCACATCGGGGATCGGCTTCGCCGTGGCGGAGGGCGCGGCCGCGGCGGGGGCGAGCGTGGTGCTGGCATCCAGCGATGCGGGCAAGGTGGCGGCGGCGGCCGCGCGGCTGCCGGGGGCGCAGGGCCTGGCGATCGATGTCACCGACGAGGTCGCGGTGGCGGCGGCCCTGGCGGGACTGGGCGGGTTCCATCACCTGGCCTTCACCGCCGGCGACTGGGGCGGGCCCCGGCGGGCGCCCCTGGCGGAGCTGGACCTGGAGGCGGCGCGGGGCGTATTCGCCGTGCGGTTCTGGGGGGCGCTGGCGGTGGTGAAGCACGCCCACGGACAGATCGCCCCCGGCGGGTCCATCACCCTCACCGACGGCATGATCGCCCATCGGCCCAGCAAGGGCTCGGCGGTGAGCACGGCCATGGCGGGGGCGGTGGAGCACCTGACGCGCGGGTTGGCGGTGGAGCTGGCGCCGGTGCGGGTGAACGCCGTCTGTCCGGGGCTGATCCGCACCGGGGTGTGGGACTCGATCCCCGAGGACCGCCGGGACGAGCAGCTCAGCCGGATGACCGCCCGCCAGCCCCTGGCGCGGGTGGGGGAGCCGCAGGAGGCGGCGGAGGCCTATCTCTATCTGATGCGCGGCGGCTACACGACGGGCCAGGTGCTGAGGGTGGATGGCGGGACCTCGGTGGTCTGAGCCTTGCGTCCGGCGCGGATCGGGCGTGCTATCGTCTCTCCGGCAGAGGAGACCCGCCTCGTGAAACTTTCCCATGAGCAGCTTGAACGCCTGGCGCTGCACAGCGCTTTCGGTTTCCACCTGATCGCCAAGTGGATGGCCGGCCGGGACGATATCGACCCCGAGATCCGCGACCGGCTGTCGACCCATGTGGCGGCGCTGGAGGGCGTGCTGGTGAACAACGGCCACGACTGGATCCGCGACGAGATCGAGGCCACCGAGGCGGCGCTGCACTCGTAAGGGACTACCGCCGTCCGCCGATCCATCGTCCGGTATTTCGGGGACAGGATAACAATTCCCGATCCGCCACGACGGCTGCCTGCAAGCTGGGTCGGAATTGTCATCCTGTCGCCGAAATACGCCCGAATTGCCCGCGGGCTGAGACGCTTGCCGTTTGCGCGGCCTTGTGGCTAAATTGAATTCAATTCAGCGTTGGATTGGCCATGAGCGCAACGAAGATCGGCACGGCGGAACGCCTGATCCGCGCCGCTCAGGAGGAGCTCATCCTGGGGCACGGGCTGCTGGAGATGCAGGCGGTGGCGAAGCGGGCCAAGGTTTCGGTCGGCCTGGCCTACCACCACTTCGGATCCAAGGCGGGCCTGATCGCCGCTGTGGTCGAAGGGTTCTACAACCGCCTGGAGGACGCCGCCTTCAGCCCCTCGAAGCTGGTGTCGCCGGACTGGGCGGGCCGCGAGAAGGAGCGGATCGCCGCCTATATCTCGTTCCACTACGACCATCCGTTCGCGCCCCTGGTGGTGGGCCCGTTGAGCCGGGCCGCCGAAGTCCTGGATGTGGAACAGGCGTTCACCCGGCGGCAGCTGACCGCGGGCGCCTATAATCTGCGGGCCGGCCAGCGCGACGGCGTCATTCCCGCCGACCTCGATCCGCGGCTCACCATCGCCCTGCTGATCGGCGGCATCCGCCAGGCGCTGATCGGCGCGCTGACCAGCAGTCCCCGGCCTGACCGCGGCGCGCTGACCGCCAAGATCTGGATCTTTGTCGCCGGCGCCTTGCGCCTGCCGACGACACAGGCCGCGACCGATAGCGCAAGCGACCGGGTCGCCTGACCACAAGCAACGGCGCTCAAAGGAGCTGCGAGGCCATGGCTGATCCGCACGCGTTTCACACGCCGAAATCCCACTACACCAAGGACGACCTGATCGCGTCCGGCCGGGGCGGCTATTTCGGCCCCGGCAATGCGCAGCTCCCAGCGCCGCCGATGCTGATGATGGACCGGATCACCGACCTCAGCCTCGACGGCGGTGAGTTCGGCAAGGGCCACATCGTCGCCGAGCTGGATATCACCCCGGACCTCTGGTTCTTTGAGTGTCACTTTCCCGGTGACCCGGTGATGCCAGGCTGCCTTGGGCTGGACGCCATGTGGCAGATGGTCGGCTACTGGCTGGGCTGGTCGGGCTCGCCGGGCAAGGGCCGCGCCCTGGGTGTGGGCGAGGTGAGGTTTCGCGGCGACATAACGCCCGCGACCCGCACGGTGCGCTATGAGGTGAGCCTTCGGCAGGTGCGGCGCGGCAGGCTGGGGCTGGGCGTGGCCAATGGCCGGCTGTTCGCGGATGATTTCTGCGTCTATGTCGCCAGCGACCTGAGGGTCGGGATGATCATGCCCGCGGCCTGAGGCTCCGTATCTCAGCCCCAGGGTGGACGGCGGGGATCGCCCCGCCTGCCCTAGCTGGCGGTGCGGCCCTCCAGGAGGGCGACGCCGCTGGCGGTGATGTCCCAGCCTTCGCGGCTACGCTCGGCCAGGCCGAGGGCGGTGAGGACCTGGGCGTCGGAGATATTGACGAAGGGCACGCTCTCGCCGGCCTGTTTGCGGGCCAGATTCTGCAGGGCCTCTTTCTGCCGGGGTGTCAGGTCAATCATGGACGGAGCGTACACCCTCCGGCGGATTCCGGTGCGCCTTTCCTGGCCGGACGGGGACATCGCGCGCCAGTTGCAACCTTTAGCGTGGTCCAGGGGTTTTCCTCGCGAGAACCTCGGCAGGCGGGGGCCTGAGCCATGAGCGGATCTGGCGGCGACGACGGCGACTATGTGCTGATCTATGACGGCGCCAACGGCCTGCGTATGGCGCCTCGCGCCGCGGCGGCGGCGTTCGAAGGCCAGGATCCCGGACATCTGGACATGAGCCCGCCGACATCGGCGCCCGACGTGGCGCGCGCCGCGCCGGAGTCACGGCCGCGGCCGGCGGTGGTGGTGATCGGGGCGGTGATCGGTCTCAGCCTGCTGGGCCTGGTGGCGGGGCTGGCCCTGCGCCTGCCTGCGGTGCAACCCCCGCTGAGGATCGAGCTCCCGACTGCGCCTGCCCCGGTCCTGGCCGGCGCGCCGACGACGGCCGCCCGGCCCCACGGGTCAGCGTCACGCGTCCTGGCGGCGGGCCGACGGGCCCGGACCGGCCATCCGCCGCTGGCCGTCGCCACAAGATCCGTGACCCGCACCATTCACACCCGGCACGCCGCGCCGGCAGGGCCCTGCGACGCGATCAGCGACCGGGTGGAACGCATCGTCTGCCGGGATCCCGACCTGGCCGCCCAGGATGCGCGGCTTGCCCGGGCCCTGCGGGCCGCCACCCAGGCGGGCTTGCCGCCCCGGGAGCTTGAAGACGGTCAGACGGTCTGGCTGATGGAACGGGACGCGGCGGCGCGCCGCTCCCGCGCCGAGGTCGCCGCCGCCTATCAGCGGCGCATCGACGACCTGGAGGCCCAGGCCGGCGAGGCGCCGCCGTTCTGAGCAGTCAGGTCTTCGGCTTGGTGTTCGCCGCGGCGGCCTTTGCCTTGGCGGCCTTGGCAGACTTGGCAGGCTTGGCGTCCGTCTTGGCCGCCGTCTTCGTATCGGCCTTGGCCGCCGCAGGCTTGGCGTCGGTCTTGGCGGCCACCGGCTTGGCGCCGGGGGCGTCGCACTTGGCGAACTTGCCCTTGTCGTCACGGCAGACCTGCTTCGTCGCCACGGCGGGGCACTTGGTGAACTTGCCCTTGTCGTCGCGGCAGGGCTTCGCGAACGAGGAGCCGGCGGAGAGGGCCAGGGCCAGGGTGGCGATGGTCAGGATCTTGAACATGGGAGTCTCCAGGTGAAGGGGGCAGCTTCGCCCCCTTTGCCCCCAGGGTTCAAGACGGGATCAGTGGTGATGATGGCGCCGGTGATGCGCAGGGCCGTGACGGACCGCGGCGTGATGGTGGCGATGGGCGTGGGCCGCGGCCTTGTGATGGCCGGAGACCCGATGATGACGCCCGGCGGTATGGCCGTGATGGCGATGGCCGTGCGCCGCATGACCATGGGCCGAGCGTCCATGGCGTCCATGGCGACCGTGATGGGCCGCGCCGTGGTGGGCCTTGTGGGCCGGGGCGGTCATGGAGGCGTGGCGGGCCACGTGATTGGGATTGTAGAGCGGATTGGCGGGGTCGCGGTACGGATCGTACTGGGCGGCCGCCGGGCCGGCGATGGCGACGAGGACGCAGGCGAGGGCGGCCAGCTTGGCGAAGGCGAGTTTCATGGGCGCTCCCTGGAGGACAGGCCCCTATGACGCCCGATTCTTGTGGCGGGAAAACGCCCTTGCGCGGACCTTGGCCGGCCGGGGCGAGGGCGGTTCGTCGCAGGCCCCGGCGGCGGCGGCGTTGAAATGACCGCCGCGCGGACCACATGACAGGGGGAGAGCCTGGCCTTGGCGCCCGCGAACGGGGATCCCGGATGAGCATGCACCGCGACCAGATCCAGCGCGACGCCGTGGGGGCCACCTTCGGCGAGGCCGATGTCGCGGCCTGCTACGCCCGGCGTGCGCCCTATGCGCCGGCGCTCTATGAGCGCCTGCTGACCCTGGTTCCGGGGCGGGGGCGGGCCCTGGATCTCGGCTGTGGGCCGGGCAAGGTGGCCCGGGTGCTGGCCGACCATTTCGATGAGGTGGTGGCGCTGGATCCCGCCGCGGAGATGCTGGCGGCGGGGCGGGCGGCGGACGCCGGGGCGCATGAGAACATCGCCTGGACCCTGGGGCGGGCTGAGGACTACCAGAGCGGGGCCGGGTTCGACCTGGTGGCGGCCGGGACGTCGATCCACTGGCCGGACCATGCGGTGGTGTTCCCGAAACTGGCGGCCTGGACCCCTCTCCTGGCTGTGATTGGCGGGGACGAACCGGTGCGCCACCCCTGCGGACAGGAGGCGTGGCTGGATTTCCTGAAGCGGTGGCTGGCGCGGATGGCGGCGCGGACGCCAGGGACGCGGCGTCCCTATGACCCGGCCGCGGCGGCGGCGGAAGGCTCCCGGCACGAGGCCTGGATGGACATCGCCGGGCGCGAGCGGTTCGCCTTCACCTTCCATCAGAGCGTCGAGGACTTTGTCCTCGGCCAGCACTCTCGCGCCACCTGGAGCCGGGCGGCCATGGGGGCGGAGCTGGCGGCGGCGTTCGACGCCGAGCTGGATACCCTGATGCGGCCCCTCGCGGCGGACGGGATGCTGGCCCTGGAGATGGAGACCCAGCTCACCTGGGGCGCGCCCAGGCGGACGCGACGGGGATAGCGGGAGATGCTCCCCCGCTGGGGGAGTTGCCGCCGACGGCGGCTGACGGGGCTCATAGGGCTGTGGGCTTCAGCTGCTTGATGCGCTTGTGGGCCTCAGCCCCCTCCACCGCTTCGCGGTTCCCCTCCCCCAGGGGGGGAGGATCTTGAGTCTCTCAGCCCTCCGCCATTTCCATCGCCGTGACCTCATAGGCGCCGTCGAGCCAGGCGAGGACCTCGCGGGCGGCGGGGTGGTCGAATGCGGCGTAAATGTCCCTGAGGCGGGGGAGGGCCTCGGTCAGGCGGTCGCGGCCTGAGTCCTGCAGGACACCCACATGGCCGTGCAGGCGCCGCGCGAGATCGGGCCCCATGACCATTTCGGCGGCGTGCAGGAAGGCCTGGCCGTACTGGTAGTCGGGACCGAGGCGATAGCTTTCGGCCAGGCTGAGCGCCGGGATGCGGGTCAGGACCGGCTGCAGGGCCGGATTGATGGCGTGGGCGGCGATGTGGCCGGCGATGGCGGCCGGGCGGCCGGTGAAGGCGCGGATGTGCAGGGACTGGCACATGCGGGGACCGTCATTGACCGGGTAATTGTCCCAGAGGAACGGCTTGCGGCGTAGCTGGTCGGTGACCCGGGCCAGGTGGCCGGGGGAGAATTCCGGGCTGCAGACCTCCTCGCCGGTCCAGAACACCTGGATTGAAGGATCGAGGGCGGCGCCGAACTCTTCCAGATAGTTGGGCGGGCGGCGGCCGAAGAACCGGTCAAGCTCCGGGGCGTCGGAATAGTAGGTGGGGCAGACCACGATGCGACTGGCGGCGGTGCGCTCGGCGATCCAGTGGACGATGCGCACCTGGGTGGCGGCGAGCTCGGGCAGATCGCCACGCATATCGTCGAACAGCACCCCCAGGTCCTGGACCCCCATGGCGCCGAGGGCGGAAAGCTTGCGGGCCAGCGCCGCCTGGGCGTCGGCGCCGAAGTCGCGATAGATCTCGAAGGGGCTGAGGCCCACCCCGAAGCGGACGCCGAGCCCCCGGCAATGGGCGGCGAAGGCGGTGATGGCCTCGGCCTGCGCCAGCGGGTGATCCTCCGCCCACCGGCGGCGCAGATACGGGTCCGCCTTGGGAGCGTACATGTAGAAGCCGTAGCCGTGGGGGGCGAGGAAGGCGGCCTGGTCGGCGCGCTCGGCCCAGGTCCAGGGCTTCCCATAATAGCCCTCGATCAGGCCCAGCTCGACATCCATGGCGCACGTCCCTCGTTATGAGGGCCGGACCATCCGACGGCGGGTTCGGGGCGGTCAAGCCGTGGGTGCGGGCGGCTCAGCTGTCGTCATCATCCTCGTCATCGGGGAGGTCGGTGACCAGGGCGGGCTCGCCGCGGTTCATCAGCTCGCCGTTGGGACCCTTATTGCCCATGAAGGCGTCGAGGATTCCGGCCGGGACGGTATGGGGCTTGGGATCGGGATCGGACATGGGACGCTCCTGGGGGCCTTAAAGCCCAACCCGCGGAGCTCCATGCTGTTCCGCTTCCCCGACGACAGCATTTCCTGCGCACGGAATTGGGGTCAGCATGGGCCGACGCCTCCGGAGCCCGCCATGCCCAGTCCCGCGATTGACCCCAAGGACTTCACCTGCGTGCTCTATGAGCTGCGCGACCATGTGGCGATCATCACGCTCAACCGGCCCGACCGGCGCAATGCGCTGAACCCGCGGGCCTATGCGGAGATCGAGGCGGCGTTCCGCGCGGCGAGCGCGGAGCCCGAGGCCCGCTGCGTGGTGGTGACCGGGGCCGATCCGGCCTTCTGCTCCGGGGAGGACGTGAAGGAGATGATGACCGCGGACCGGCCAGTGGACCCGGCGCCGCGACCGGTGGCGGTGCGCCAGCCGCCGACCCCCGCGGCCATGGCGGCGATCGACTGCGAGAAGCCGGTGATCGCGGCGGTGAACGGCGCGGCGGTGGGCTGGGGCATGGAGCTGGCCCTCTATGCCGATATCCGGCTGGCCTCGGAGCGGGCGCGGTTCGCCGAGCTGTTCATCAAGCGCGGGCTGATCTGCGATGTGGGCGGGCTGCTGCGGCTGCCGGCCATTGTTGGCCCGGCCAAGGCGGCGGAGTTGTTGTTCACCGGCGACCCGATCGACGCGGCGGAGGCGCTGCGGATCGGCCTGGTGAGCGAGGTGATCGCGCACGAGGACCTGATGGGCCGGGCCATGGCCCTGGCCGGACGCATCGCCGCCAATTCCCCCCTGGCCCTGCGCTATATGAAGGAAGGGCTGAGGCGCACGGCCTATGGCGATCCGCGGGAGATCGGCGGCTGGGCGATCGAGGTGATCCACCGGCTGTTCGCCACCGAGGACCACCGCGAAGGCGTGCGGAGCTTCCTGGAGAAGCGCGAGCCGGTGTTCACCGGGCGCTGAGCTAGCGGCCTTCGACCCAGAGGTCGAGGGGCTGGTGCTCCTCGTGGCGGACCAGCAGCAGATAGCCCAGAACCAGCACCAGCAGGCCCACCGTCGCGCCGCCGGCGAACCCGGCCGGGGTGGCGAACCACAGGGTGAGGCCGGAAATGGTCGCCGCCAGCAGCACCATGCACCAGCGGATCAGCACGTTGAACACCTTGTAGGTCTGCTCGTGGGTGATGAGATCGGGATCCTGGGCGGGCGAGTCCGTACGCGTGACCATGGATGGGCCTCCGAAGCCGGGTTGTTCAGGAGCCGATGCTACGCCGTTCGGAAGGTTTTGTGCAGGCCTGTCAAAATGGATGCGCCGCCGACCGCCTGGGCGATCGACGGCGCCGGATCCGGAACCCCCATTCCTGATCCAAACCTGTGCCTTGAATTCCTGAAACGACCTTAGGCGTGGGCGACCCGGCCCGGGAAGTTGCGCCGGCGGTCGTCGGCCTGCACAAGGTTGCACGGTCGCCCGCTTCCCCCACTTGTTGGGGCACGTGTCACAAGGCTTGCGCCAGCGAGCCGCGTGACGATGGGGGTGCGAATCTGAAGGGCGGTGTGCTGCAGACGCTCACCCCCATCGACCCTCCAGCGAAGACGCTGTCGGCCCACTTCCCCCATGACATGGGGGAAGCTGGGGTGCGACCATCGCTCAGAGTCGCGCCGTCAATTCCAACCGGCGGCCGCCTGGTCCTCGGCCACGAAGTCGTAGCGGCCGCCGGTCTGGACCAGGAGGATGCGGCCGTCCTCGGCGCCGTGGTTCACCAGGCGGTGGACGTGGCCCACCGGGACCTCGGCCATGTCGCCGGGGCGCAGGGCCACGGGCGCGCCGTCGCGGCGTTCCAGGGTGATCGTCCCGGCCAGGCCGTAGCCGCGGTCCGTCATCTCGCTGTGGCGATGCCAAGGCGTGGCCTCGCCGGGCGCGAAGGTGAACTCCCGCACCAGGACGCCGGGGCCGCCCGCCACCTGGGTGACGGCCTTGATCTGGTAGGGGCTCATGTGCCGGTCCTCAGCCAGGTGAGGAGCTCCGCCAGACGGCGGCGGGCGGGCGCCTCGTCGAGCCCCATGTCCAGGATCTCCCCCTCGGCCAGGGCGTCGGACAGGCGTTCGAGCTGAAGCAGGACCGCGGCCACCTCGTCGGCGGACACCGCCCCGTCCCGCCACTGGCGGATGCGATCGATCTGGCGCAGGCGGCTCTCGGCGCGGGCGGCGCGGACCTTGTCATCCTCGAGGGACAGCCGGCGCAGGGAGCGGCGGAAGATGATGTACGCCTTGTGGTGGGAGATGGCGGCCTCCACCACGTCCTCCTCCTCGGCGCCGCGGCGGCGCAGGGCGCCCATGAGCGACCGCTCCTCGTCCTCCCAGGCCCGGTAGACGGCGATGAAGATCTCGGTCTTGTCGCTGAACCAGCGATAGAAGGTCTGGGGCGCAAAGCCGGCGCGGCGGGCGATGCGGTTGGTGTCGGTGCCGGCGAAACCGTGCTCGCGGAACTCGGCGGCGGCGGCCTGGACCAAGCGCTCGCGGGTGCTGGGTGTGGCGTCGGTCACGACATCGGCGGCGGACTCGACCATGGGGCTCTCCTTGACACGGGCGTGATATGCGCATCACATGTGATATGCAAATCACATGAGGTGAGCCATGAGCTTGCGGCAGGCGACGGGAGTTCCCGAAGGGTCCGAGAGGATCGAGGTGGACGGGGTGGCCCTGGCCGTCGCCCGGGCGGGGCGTGGGGTCCCGGTGGTGTGCCTGCACGCCATCGCTCATGGCGCCGGTGACTTCGCCGCCTTCGCCCAGCGGATGTCCGGCCGGTTCGAGGTGATCCGTGTCGACTGGCCGGGGCACGGGCGCTCGGGGGAGGACGCCTGCCCCCTGTCGCCGGCCCGCTATGCCGAGCTGCTGGCGGGGCTGCTGGACCGGCTGGGGATCGAGCGGCCGATCGTCATCGGCTGCTCCATCGGCGGGGCGGCGGCGATGCTCTATGCCCGGGCCCATCCGGTGCGCGGCCTGGTGCTGTGCGATCCCGGCGGGCTGGTGGAGATCAACGGGACGACGGCGCGGTTCTGCGGACTATTTGCGGCGTTCTTCGCGGCCGGGGCGCGGCGGGCCTGGTGGTTCGGGGCGGCCTATGGCGCCTACTACCGGTGGCTGGTGCTGCCGGGCCGGGCGGCGAGCGCCCAGCGGCGGAGGATCATCGCCTGCGGCTATGAGATGGCCGGCAAGCTCCGCGAAGCCTGGGCCGGGTTCGGCCGGCCGGAGGCTGATATCCGCGAGATCGCCTGGGGTCTGCAGGTTCCGGTCTGGTTCGCCTGGGCCCGCGGCGACCGGGTGATCCCGCTGGCCTTCTGCCGGCCGGCGATCGACCGGATGCGTCGGGCCACGGTGACCTCCTTCGCCGGCGGCCACGCGGCGTTCCTGGAACAGCCCGACGCCTTCGCCGAGGCGTTCGCCGCCTTCGCCGAGGCCCTGGAGGACGGCGAGGTCAGGCGCGCGACGGCGGCCTGAACCGGCCGATGGCGATGAAAGCCAGGCCGGCCACGGCCATGGCCCCGCCGGCCACCAGGAATCCGACCCGATAGGAGGTGGCCTGGGCCAGGCCGCCGAACGCCGCCAGGAGGATCGTCATGGTCACCTGGCCCGCGAAGCTGCGCACCGAGGCCAGGGTGGCGCGCATCTCGCTGGGGATGGCGTCGTGCAGGCGCGCATCGAAATTGACGTCGATGAGCTTGAAGCCGCCGGCCAGCACCACCACCAGGGCCACGGTCCAGGGCTGGAAGATCCAGGCGGCGAGGGCGAGCGCCAGGCCCATGGCGGCGAACAGGCCATGGAACGCGGGCCCCGCCAGCCGGCGCAGCCGGTGGGCGTTGGCGCTGGCCAGGGCCTGGGCCCCGGCGATGGCGGCGGCGAAGATGGCGACCTGAGGCGCCGACAGGCCGGTCTTGGACCCGAAGATCGGCCAGAACCCCTCGAGCCCGCCGCCGAAGGCCTGGCTGAAGGCCAGGAGGGCGATGATCGCCGGGATCAGGGCGTGTCCGAGGGCGAAGCGGAAACCCTGACCCAGATGGGCCAGGTACTGCGGCCGGCCGATGGGCAGGCTGCGGCGCGCGCGGGGCAGGGCGATGGCCGAGGCGGCGCAGGCCAGGCCGCCGGCCACGGTGGCCCAGAGCACCAGGGGATAGCCCAGCTTCACCGCCGCCGAGGCCAGGAGGGAGGCCAGCAGGATGGAGATCGCCGTGGCCGCCCAGGCGCCGCCCATCACCCGGGCATAGTCCTGGCTGCGGCCCGCCGCCTTGAGCTCGTCATAGACCAGGGCCTCGAACACCCCGTTGGTGAGGGCGGTCTTCACCCCCCACAGGATGAAGCCCACCAGGTAGCCGGGGAAGCCGGGGGCGTAGATCCAGGCCAGGAACCCCAAAATCCGCACCAGCTGGCCGGCGCAGAGCATCCAGCGCCGGGACCAGCGATCGGCCAGCACGCCGGAGGGGAT
>Ga0265327_10004638_pt1 | contig 12051 bp, 14 predicted proteins | sample 41621metaG_FD_202089 | JGI IMG/M metagenome (GOLD analysis project Ga0265327, IMG submission 202089) | Rhizosphere microbial communities from Carex aquatilis grown in University of Washington, Seatle, WA, United States - 4-16-21 metaG | ecosystem: Host-associated > Plants > Roots > Rhizosphere...
TAATGCTGCTTCCAAAAGGGGGATTAGTAATAATGAAGTCGAACGAATTGTATCTGAACTCTTTATTCGTTGAATTGGTTTGCATCTCCAGATCGCTTAAAAGTCCGTCAGAAGCGATTACATTGGAGTGCCCGTCATTGTGAATGATCATATTCATTTTTGCGGTTCTGGCGATCTGATCGTTTATCTCAATGCCAAACAAATTCTTCTCTGCAAAGTCGTGCCCATGTTTGTAATGATCTTTCTTCTCTTTTTTGGAATCATAAAATTCATTGGCTTGTTCCCTTACTTTATCCAGCGCATACAATAAAAATCCCCCACTACCGCAACTTGTATCCAAAACCCTTGATTTAATAGTGATTGGCAAACTCTGGACAATGAATTTAACGATTGCTCTGGGGGTAAAATATTGTCAAAGTCACCCCTGAAATAGCTGCCCATAAAGGTTTCGAAGGCTTTTCCTTTGCTGTCGAGGTCTGTTTTGTTGAGGTTTATTCGCTGGAAATATTTAACAATAGTCAGTGTTTTCTGAGCGGAAAGGGATATTCCGTCTTTGAAGACTTCCGGGGCTTCCTTTTCTCCAACAGCATATATTTTTTTAATCCGGCTTAACAAATCTTCAGGATCTTCACCTCTGAAGATTTGAAATTCATAAGGTTGCCCATTTTTTCTGGGGTGCTTTTCATCCCAGATTTTGCAGAAGATCAGCTTATCCAATTCGTCAAAAGCAACACTCTGATTTCGTTGTCCGCCTGCCCAAAGCGCCTGATGCGATTGAATGAATATTTTCGTCAGTTCACTTTCTGTAACAACCTGCAATTCAAAGAATTTTTGGTTTTTACCCGGTGATGGTTCTCCGATTTCATTTATTTTTACAGCTGTTTCAGTATCAGTTTGCGAAATTCCTCCCTTCACTTATTTGTAAGGGGCAAGATTACCAATCCCGAACTGTGGAATATCGGGAATTTCAATCCTGCTTTTCGGTTTTTTTATCAGGAATTTCGTAATACTTCTCAATCCCATCTGCTAATACTTTGGCCAAATCTTCAGGTGTATCAATCCCAAAATTATCGGAGTCGGTAATGTTGGTTTTTATTTTATACCCGTTTTCAAGCCAGCGCAACTGTTCCAAAGATTCTACTTTCTCAACTAAAACTTCTGATAATTTGGCTAGTTCCTGCAAAACTGAATATTTATATGCGTAAAGTCCCACGTGGCCATAGAATGGGAAGCTTTCAAGCCATTTGGATTCGTCAACACCAAAGATATGTGGAATGGGAGCACGGCTAAAAAAGACTGCATTTGAATCTTTATCAAGAACAACCTTTACCATAACTGGTTTAAAGATGTCTTCATTAACCAGAATAGGTTGGATCAGGGTTGCGATTTCGGTATTTTCCGATTTCGTAAAGCAATCTCTGATGAGTTCAATCTCATGAGGTTGCATAAATGGCTCATCACCCTGGATGTTTACTACTACATCATATTCTTTACCGGTTAATTCCGAGATTTTGATGGCCGCCTCTGCGCATCGGTCTGTGCCGCTTCTGTGATTTGTTGAGGTCATCACTACGTTACCACCGAAACCTTTGACAGCTTCAGCTATACGATTATCATCTGTTGCCACCCATACCTCGTCCATCGCCTTTTTAGCTTGTTCATAAACGCGCTGAATCATCGTTTTTCCACCAATGTCAGCAAGTGATTTTCCCGGGAATCGGGTCGATTGGTAGCGGGAAGGGATTATTCCAATAAAGTTCATGCTCTGAGTTTATATTTTTTTCAAAAATAGCAGATTGATTGATTCAATGTGGTCATTTTGTCGTAAATTTAATGCAATGATGACGAAGTGTCTTCTTTGCATTAATCCACAGAAGATAAATCGGAATTAATTGTAAATTTGTATTCCAAAATTTCGTATAGGCAGGATGGATATTCAGGAGATAAAACAACGGTTTGGTATAATAGGGAGCGCCCCGGAATTAAACCGTGCGATAGAGGTGGCCATTCAGGTAGCCCCAACAGATTTGTCAGTATTGATCAGTGGGGAGAGTGGTGTAGGAAAAGAATCATTTCCTCAGATTATTCATAGTTTCTCACATCGTAAGCACGCAAAATTTATAGCAATTAATTGTGGGGCTATCCCTGAGGGAACTATTGATTCTGAGTTGTTTGGGCATGAAAAAGGTTCCTTTACAGGCGCTCTGACCGACCGCAAAGGATATTTTGAAATGGTTGATGGCGGTACTCTTTTCCTCGATGAAATTGGTGAACTTCCTGTTTCAACTCAGGTTAGACTTTTAAGGGTTTTGGAATCAGGCGAATTCATCAGGGTTGGTTCTTCACAGGTACAGAAGACAAATGTCAGGGTTATTGCTGCAACGAATGTAGAGCTTACCAAAGCGATCAGAGATGGTCAGTTCCGAGAAGATCTTTACTATCGGTTAAATACGGTCCCTATTAAGATTGTTCCATTACGTGAACGTTCTGAAGATGTGCTGCTTCTTTTTCGGAAGTTTGCATCTGATTTTGCCGAGAAATACAAAATGCCACCTATCAGACTCACTGAAGATGCTCAGAAAGTGATGCTTAATTATCGCTGGCCCGGGAATGTGCGTCAATTAAAGAACATTACCGAGCAGATATCCATTATTGAATTAAGCAGGGAGATTACAGCTGCCGACCTCATTCATTATTTACCTGCCGATCGTATCGAAATTCTTCCTGCTTTGTATGATAAGACGATTGATGAGAAGACCTTTAGCAGTGAGAGGGAGATTCTTTACAAGATCTTGTTCGATATGAAAAAAGACATGAATGATCTTAAAAAGTTAGTTCATGATTTATTGCCGGATGCTCAAAGCGCAAAACCCCATGAGGATAATGAACAATTAATCAGAAAGTTGTATCGGGAGTCCGAGACAGATTATCCGGCGGCTCAACCTACTTTTCCCGCTCCTGTTTTACTTAAGAGTACAAAACATGACAACATTCAGGATACTGAGGAGTTTATCGAGGAGTCTCTTTCACTTGAAGATAAGGAGATCGAAATGATTCGAAAATCGCTTGACAAGCATAATGGAAAGAGGAAGCTGGCAGCTTCTGAACTTGGAATTTCCGAGCGAACACTTTACCGAAAAATTAAAGAATATAATATCGAATAATCGATGATAAAGCTAATAAAAAGAGTTTTTACACTTATTCTCTCAGTAATTTTTCTTGGAATTTTGCTGGATAGCTGTAAAATTGGTTACTCCTTTACCGGAGCTTCTATTTCCCCTGCCGTAAAATCTGTGTTTGTCGATTATTTTGCGAATCGTGCCCGGGTGGTTAATCCGATGCTTAGTCAGACTTTCAGTGAGGCAATGAAAGATAAGTTTGTGAATGAAACTGGATTATCGATGGCGCGCGATCAGGGAGATCTGGAGTTTTCGGGCGAAATAACCGGTTATGATGTCAGACCACTGTCTATTCAGCAAAGTGGAACAACAGGTAAAGATTATGCCTCGATGAATCGGTTAACTATAACTGTAAAAGTCGTCTTCACCAATAATAAGGATCACACACAGGATTTTAATACCTCATTTTCTGCTTATTACGATTGGGAAAGTACCCAATCTTTAAATAGTGTGGAAAGTACAGCAGTAGAAGTTATAGTTGGACAGTTAATTGACGATATATTTAATAAATCTGTTGCTAATTGGTAACCTCCTGGTGATAAATGATTAATAGAAAGATATTTCCATGTCAATGAGCAGGGACCAAATGGTGCGATATCTCGACGATCCGTCAACACTAAATGAACGGACGCTTGGAGAACTGCGTGAAATTATTGACGAGTTTCCATATTTTCATACTGCTCACCTCTTATATATCCGAAATCTTCAGCTTGAAAATAATTTTCGATTTTCCGGTCAGCTTAAATTGGCCTCGGCTCATGTCACTGATCGCACAGTTCTTTATCATCTGTTAAATTCCGGATCTCATAAAGGTTATCAGACAGATGCTGACTTCCTCAGGTTAAAAGCCTCTTCAGATAGCAGTGAGCAGGTTTCTATCGAGTTGACAGATAATGTTTTAAATTCAGGAAGTGTTCTTTTTGATGTCTCCAAACATGCCTCTTCACAGAATGTTACAGATAATTTTGATTTGTTGAATTTCGATGTTTCTGAAAATACTTATTCTTTGGATAATATTAACGTCGAAAACGAGGCGCTTCCCTCTGAATCAAGCGATTTAACAAATCCATTGTCGTCTGCAAGGAGAAAAGGTAAAGGTTCTGATCAGAAAGATCATTTGATTGATCGTTTTATTAAAGATAATCCTGCCTTTACTGTTAAGCAGGTAGAGAATTATGAAGTTATCGGAAAGAAAAGGGCTGATTTGGAAAATATAAGTGAGAAAGAAGAGTTCATTACCGAAACATTAGCCCGAATTTATATGAATCAGGGGCTATTTCAAAAGGCAATCAATGCTTTTGAAAAATTAAGTTTGAAATATCCCGAAAAAAGTGCTTATTTTGCGCGTCAAATTGAAGAAGTTACAAATCTGATTAATAAGTAATCCAATGTACGCATTTATTATTGTTATAATTTTTATTGTTTGTGCCTTACTGGTGCTGTTAGTATTGGTTCAGAACTCCAAAGGGGGTGGTCTGGCCTCGTCTTTTTCAAGCTCAAATCAGGTAATGGGTGTTCGCCGTACTACCGATTTTTTAGAGAAAGCAACATGGATTTTGGCTATTGCTCTGGTTGTTTTATCTATTTCTTCTACAGCTTTTCTTCCTCGTAAAGGAGAAATGCAGAAATCTGCAATTGAAGAACAGATTCAACGTGTACAGGATCCAACACAGGTTCCTAATTTTCCGCAGGCTGTACGCGATTCAACCAAAAAATAGGAATTTTCCTTTTTTTCATTACCTGAGATGTCTTATTGTTACATTCCACGGTGAATTAAATACTATATTTCTTATCACAAAGCCCGATTTATCGTCAGACAAACCGGGCTTTTGTGCGTATGGCTGACAAATGAAGTATTTGGTGTCAAGTTGTCAGTATAAAATGTCAGCACAATTCTCCTGTAAATTAATTGAAATATAATTAGTTATCGGATTATGGGAGGAATTTATTTAATTGTTATGCCAAAATCATCTTTCCAAATTGACAATTGGAGTGTTTGCGCGATTTGGCATATTTTCTGTTAGGTAAGCAGGTACAACGATAAACTATTGTCTAATTATAAAATAAAATTTGAAATGGCAGAACTTAAAGGAAAAATCCTTGCCGGCAAAGTATTGGTGGAGCCGCAGCAAGCTATTACTAAAACAGCAGGCGGTATCATAATCCCTGACTCAGCGAAAGAAAAACCCCTTGCAGGTAAAGTGGTCCTTGTAGGAATCGCAAAAAAAGACGAAACAATGGAGGTTAAGGCTGGCGATACAGTATTTTATGGAAAGTATTCGGGAACTGAGCTTACAATCGAGGGAAACGATTACTTGTTGATCTCGCAGTCTGATGTTCTTTTTATCGCTTAATTGACTAATTTACTGATTATTTTTAAACACATCAAACAATGGCAAAAGAGATTAAATTTAATATTGAGGCCCGCGAAAAGCTTAAAAAAGGTGTTGACCAACTTGCGGACGCAGTGAAGGTAACCTTAGGACCTAAAGGTCGTAATGTAATTATTGAGAAGAAATTTGGTGCACCTCAGGTTACCAAAGATGGTGTATCTGTGGCAAAAGAGATTGAGCTTTCTGATCCTTATGCAAATATGGGTGCTCATCTTGTTAAGGAAGTGGCTTCTAAAACCAGTGATGATGCGGGTGATGGTACTACAACCGCAACTGTCCTGGCACAATCAATTATAAGTGTTGGCCTGAAAAATGTTACCGCCGGTGCTAATCCGATGGATTTAAAACGTGGTATCGACAAAGCAGTTATTAAAGTTGTTGAAAGTATTAAAAATCAAGCTAAGACAGTAGGCGACGATTATAGTAAAATTGAGCAGGTGGCACGTATAGCTGCGAATAATGATGCTGAAATTGGAAAACTCATTGCCGAAGCGATGGAAAAGGTTCACAAGGAAGGTGTTATTACAGTTGAAGAGGCTAAAGGTACTGAAACTTATGTTGACCTTGTTGAGGGTATGCAATTCGACCGTGGCTATATTTCTCCTTATTTCGTAACCGATACTGAGAAGATGGCTACTGAAATGGAAAATCCTTTTATCCTGATCCATGATAAAAAGATCGGTTCTATGAAGGAATTGGTTCCAATTCTTGAGGCAACTCATCAGTCTGGTCGCGCCTTAATGATCATTTCTGAGGATATCGAAGGAGAGGCCTTAGCAACATTGGTTGTTAACCGTTTGCGTGCCGGATTAAAAGTGTGTGCAGTTAAAGCTCCGGGATTTGGTGATCGTCGTAAGGAGATGCTTGAAGATCTTGCAATTCTTACAGGCGCTACTGTAATTACCGAGGAAAAGGGGATGAAGCTTGAAGATACCACCCTTGATATGTTAGGACGTGCCGAAAAGCTTACTGTCAATAAAGATACAACCACTATTGTGAATGGTGCTGGTGATGCTTCCAATATTGCTGCCAGGGTTACTCAGATCAAAAAACAGATTGAAACAACTACATCTGATTATGACCGTGAGAAATTACAGGAACGTCTTGCCAAGCTTTCTGGCGGGGTTGCTGTTCTTTATGTTGGTGCATCTTCTGAAGTTGAAATGAAAGAGAAGAAAGACCGCGTTGACGATGCTCTTCATGCTACCCGCGCGGCAGTTGAAGAAGGTATTGTTCCTGGTGGAGGTGTATGTTATCTTCGCGCTATCGAGGTTCTTGAAGGGCTTGTGGGCGATAACGAAGATGAAACTACTGGTATAGAAATAGTAAAACGTGCAATTGAAGAACCAACACGTCAGATTGTTTTCAATGCCGGACTTGAAGGCGCTGTTATTGTACAGAAAATTAAAGAAGGTAAGGGCGACTTTGGTTACAATGCACGTCTTGATGTTTACCAGAATCTTTTTGAGTCTGGTGTAATTGATCCTGCAAAAGTGACCCGTGTAGCTTTGGAAAATGCAGCCTCAATTGCTGGAATGTTCCTTACCACTGAATGTGTGCTCGTTGAAGAGAAAGAAGACAAACCAGCTATGATGCCACAAGGCGGAATGGGTGGAGGTATGGGTGGAATGATGTAATCTACTACATCCAATATATAAAAACCATTACGGTTTAATCAAAAAAAAAGAGGCTGGCTCTATTGAGCACAGTCTTTTTTTATTTGTTAGATACTGGGTTATTACATTCAAGATAAGCGATTTAACTCATCATTAATCAGGTCTGACCATTTTTGTACCAATTCTGGTTCTTGCCGTAAAGTCAAAATGTCATAATTTGAATCGTATAATTCCAAAATAAGCTCCCGCTTTTCGTTAGCTTTGAATGTTAATCCTAATTCCAGTTTCTCAAGGATAGTTTGATAACTTTTATTATTCGTCACATTTCTACTGATCTTTATAAACCTACTCTTCTGTACATCCTCAATATCTACTTCATTCTCTGTCACGTCTCCTTCAATATCTTTGATAAAGAAGTGCTTGTGTGTTTTGCGATCCATTCCAAATTACAAAGTATTCCGGTTTATCATACACAGTTAGCTTATTTTGACTTTTAGCTGTCAGGTCAACCGGTGTTTGCAAAAACTTTCTTTCCTTTATCTTCTTTTTCAATTGAATTAATTTTTAAAGTGACTGGATAAAGAAAATATACGAACTGTTTAAGGGTGATTCGGACGAAAAGTTTTGTTTTGAATTCTCTTTCCTGGCCGGGAATCCACCGGTTTTGTTCCTGAAAAGGTCTGTACGCAACCTGTTGTCTGTAGCCATTTATCTGTTGCAAGGTGGCTGGTTCTGTTTGCAGGTTGTAAGTTACTGGCCGCCATTTGAACAGCCTTCATATTTATTGAATCAAATTTCATTTTTACACTATTTCTTTAGTTCCAATGGTATAGACCATCAATCAACCTTTCCTGTTTTTCTTCATCTGATAACGAGTTATACTTTTCAACTTCTGCCTCGTAAGCCTGTTGTTTTTTCGTTTCTTCCTCCTTTAATTTGGTTCCGTAAATCCTGTCAATTTTATCCTGTAAAAATTTATTGGCTACAGTAGGGAATAATTCAAGCAATAGTTCCTCCTTTTCATTGGAGGCCAGTTTTACATTTTCTCCGTATTTTGGAAAACTTGGATTAGGTTGCTTTTCGTAATTGGCAGTATTGTAAGGTACTTCTTCACGGGTACCTGCAATCTTCTCACGGAAGTCCGGATCTACGGGAATGGGAGTTTTACCATATGAGCCTTTTACGAGATTCACAAACTGGTTTGAATTATTGCTGTAAAATGGTTTACCATGTTTTTCGTCGATCACGCAATTGACCGCCTGAGCTCCAACAATCTGACTGGTCGGAGTAACCAACGGAGGACATCCTGCAGCCAATCGTACGGTAGGAATTACTTCAAGTACTCTGGGTAATAGCTCTTCCTGTTTTAGCTGTTTTAGCTGTGAAAGCATATTGGTATACATTCCTCCGGGTACTTCAGCGAATTTTACTTTTTCATCAGGATCCGGGAAATTGAAATATTTCTCTATGTCACCACAGGCGTCCAACAGTGCCTCCTCATTATCCGATTTGGCATATTTTATTGCATAATCGAATAATTTATCGATATGAGGTGGTAATTTATCTTTAGTGATATCGAAATCAATGGGAAATATCTTGTAGCTATCGATGTCGGCCATTTCAAGACGGATATCCTTAAGTATTTTGTTAATTCTTACAACTGCATCTAAATTTATACCTGTTTCGATACCTAATTTGGTACAGAAAATCTGAATTAGTTCAAAGGCCGGAGCGGCCGGACCGCCCGCAAAATTTAAGATCGCAGTGTCAAGGATATCTACCCCTGCAATTATAGCGGAGAGGGCAGAAGCGAGTCCGAATCCAGGTGTACAGTGTGTATGAAAATCAACCGGAATTTTGAGCTCTTTTTTGAACGCTTTGATGATCTGACTTACCCGGTGTGGTGGAACGAGCCCGGCCATATCTTTAAGAGTGATCATATCTGCGCCAAGAGATTCTAACTCTTTAGCCATATTCACAAAATATTCGTTGGTGAAAATAGCTTTTGGAAGTGGTTTCCCTTTTAACCTGGCAAGGAAACGTTCCTTTCTTGTAAATTTAGGATCGACAGTATAGCAAACGACACAGTCCGCAAGACCACCGTTCTCCTTGACATATTTGATTGTTGATTTGATGTTGCTTGTATCATTAAGCGCATCGAAAATACGCATAATTGATATACCCGATTGAACCGCATTCCGGTTAAATCCTTCTATAACCTCTTCCGGATAAGGATTGTACCCGAAAAGATTTCTTCCTCTGGAAAGCGCTGTTAAATGCGAAATAGTTCCGATCTCTTTCTTGATTTTTTCAAGACGTTCCCAGGGATCTTCGTTCAGAAAACGCATAATTGAGTCGGGAACTGCTCCTCCCCATACTTCAAGCGCATAAAACCCAGCTTCCTTATAAATTGGTAAAACCCGTTCTATCTGTGATTGCTTCATCCGGGTAGCAAAAAGAGATTGTTGGCCATCTCTTAATGTGACATCTCTAAGACGTAATACTTGATTCATCTTTTGGAATATTACTTAATTTTCTGCAAAATTCGGTATTAAATTTGGATATTTGAAATTATGAGACAAAAATTCTAAAAATATTGGTGTGATTTAAATCATGTATAAATAAGTGCCATTGTTAAGATTTCCCTTGCTTACAAAAAAACCTTCTAATATTAAAAATACATAAAATGTGTGGCGCTAAATGATATAATATCAATAGTATAAGTTCAAATACTTAATTTTGGTTTTTATTAGCTTCTTTTTTATTACGAATAAATTGCCCATCTTTGGCAAACCATGGTTTATTTAAACCTGATTTTATTTTAGAATTCACTTAAAGCTCTTTTAATGATATTTCTATTTCAAATCGCAGCTGAAGTTTCGTATCTTGATCTTCTGATGAAGGGCGGATTTTTGATGTATCCGTTGTTGTTACTCTCTATTATTTCAGTTTATATTTTCTTCGACAGGTTTTTCTATATTAAAAATCAAAAGAAAGCTGATACCAATTTCTTTGAAAGACTGAAAGATCTTGTTAAGGATGGTAAAATTGATGCAGCATTAGCTTTGTGTGCAGCTACCAATAGTTCGGAATCCCGTATTTTGAAAAAAGGTATTCAAAATCTGGGTAAACCATTGCGTGATATCCATGAACAGATGGAGATGGAGGGGAAACTCGAGGTTTACAATTACGAAGGCAGCATGTATTTTTTGGGCGTTATCGCTGGGGTGGCACCCATGATGGGATTTATTGGTACCATTGCAGGTGTTATTAAAATATTCTATAATATTTCACTTGCTGACAATATTAGTATTTCGCTGATCTCCGGTGGATTGTATGAAAAACTAATTACCTCCGGGGTTGGTCTTAGTATTGGAATTATTGCTTTTGTCGGATACCATTATCTTAATAACCGGGTTGACAAACTGGTTCAAAAATGGGAATTACAGAGTGTTAGATTTATTGATTTGATTAATAATAATTAGCAATGAGTTTAAGAAGTTCAAGGAAACATACCTTTGAGATATTCTCAAATTCATTCAGTGACATCATGTTTTTTTTGATGCTTTTTTTTCTGATTGCATCTACCATGATCACTCCCGGAACAATCAAACTGATGCTTCCTCAGGCTAATCAGACACAGTCGATGAATAAGCCTCCCAAGGAGATTGCAATATCGATTACCAAGGATTTAAAGTATTATATCAATAACAAACAGGTTCAGTTTTTGGAAATTGAACCTGCATTAAGGAAAGAGAAAAAAGAATATAGCGAAATTCATGCTATTGTGCGTTGTGATAATGCCATTGCAGTTCAGTCCTTGATAGATGTTTTACAAATTGGGAGTAAGGTTGAGATGAAAATGGTTTTAGCGACCACCCGGAAAGAGAAGACCAATTAATTTATTTTATCTTTGCGGCTCAATTTTTAAAATGGATTTTCTCACTGTTTTCATTCTTGCTATTGGGCTTTCAATGGATAGTTTTGCTGTCTCAGTGGGCTGTGGTCTGGCTGAGCAAAAAATCTCTTTTAGTCATGCAGCAAAAATCTCCTTTTCCCTGGCCTTCTTCCAGGGTGTACTTCCTGTGCTGGGATGGTTTATGGGTTCAGAAATAAGAGATTATGTTCAAAATGTTGACCACTGGATAGCCGCAATTCTCCTCTTTTTTCTTGGTGGAAAAATGATTTTGCACCGTTTTCAAAATAGTAACGAAGAGAGTTTATCAGATATTTACTCCTGGAAACATATTATTACACTCTCTATTGCAACTAGCATTGATGCATTGGTGGTTGGTTTTTCGTACGCCATGGCTTCAACCGGCAATATTTTTGGCGGTGCAATAATCATTGGTGCAGTTACCTTTTTCTTCGCTATGTTGGGAATACGGATCGGTAAAGATGTCGGAGACAGGCTAGGCGTTAAAGTTGAATTCTTTGGAGGAATAATACTGATTGGTATTGGAATCAGAATTTTGTTTCAACATTTTTTTAGCTGATTCACTTTTTACATAATCTTGACAGAAATTTTAATAGTCTTTGATAACTTTCAGTTTACTCTAAAGTTATTGATTAACTAATCCTTCTAATTTCCCGTACGCCTGGTCTAATCCTTTAATAAAATCTGTTTTGATATTGCGGTAATGCTCTTTTACCAGTTTTGAATTATTCTTTACTCCCGGATGGCTTATCCGATCAAGCATCGTATTATTCAAAAGTACTGATTCCTCAATGATCGACAATACGGAAGTCTCCTTTTTATCCTCAAATGTATCAAGAAGATCAATGCAGTCACTAATCAGCTGAGATGACATGAATTCAATCTCTTTTTTTAAACGTCGGACAGTTGCCATTATTTTTTTATTT
>Ga0265327_10004639_pt1 | contig 12050 bp, 6 predicted proteins | sample 41621metaG_FD_202089 | JGI IMG/M metagenome (GOLD analysis project Ga0265327, IMG submission 202089) | Rhizosphere microbial communities from Carex aquatilis grown in University of Washington, Seatle, WA, United States - 4-16-21 metaG | ecosystem: Host-associated > Plants > Roots > Rhizosphere >...
ATACTGTCATTTCTGCTGCATGTGCTCGTCACCAAACCGCTGGACAGGCTGTTGTGGGGCGTGAGGGAGATTGCCAAGGGCAACCTGAACGTCAGGGCCGGTGTGTCGGGAATGAATGAGATCGACCAGTTGGCCCTGGCATTCGATGAAATGGCGGAAGAACTCACAAAGAGCCAGGATTATCTGCATGAGCAGAATGTCATGCTTGAGGCGGAGGTTGCCGAACGCCAGATGGCGCAAGAAACCCTTGAGGAGCAGACCCAACTCCTTGAAGAGGAGATTGTCGAACGCAGACAGGCGGAAGGGAAATTGCGGATTATCTTTGATGCCGCACAGGCAGGGATTGTCATGGTCGACGCCAACGGCGTCATCATCTTTGCCAATCGCTGCGTGAGCCAGTTATACGGGTGTGAAGAGGATGAAATGATCGGGTCCCGGTATCTGAATCATGTGCATCCGGAGGAACGTGAAACCTCGGCAACTCTCCTGCAAAGCCTGATACGGGGCGAAACAGAGTCAACTTCAGTGGAGCGCCATTATCTACGCAAAGATGGCGGCGACTTCTGGGGCTTTCTGAACGCCAAGCGACTTCTGGATGACGACGGCAGACTGGTCTCCGTCATCATCGTCATTACCGATATTACCGCGCTCCGGACCGTACAATCGGAGCGGGATCTGCTCCAGCAGAAATTCAACCAGGCCCAGAAGATGGAGGCTATCGGCAGGCTTTCCGGAGGGGTTGCCCATGATTTCAATAACAAGCTTTCCGTTATCATGGGGTACAGTGAGATGATGAAAATGCAGGGGAAGAATCTGGATGGGGAACAGATCGCCCGCCTGGACGAGATTCTGAAGGCGGCCAAACATTCCTGCGAGATTACCCGGCAACTCCTGGCCTTCTCCCGAAGCGAGGTCATTTCACCCCATAGCGTCAACCTCAACACTGTCATCGAGGACTCCCGGAACGGCCTCGGACGGTTCATCGGCGAAGATGTTAGATTGGAGTTCAAGCCGGCAGCCGACCTCTGGCCGACCCTGCTCGATCCGACACAGATCGATCAGATCATCATGAACCTGGCGGTGAATGCCCGCGATGCCATGCCCGATGGCGGCCTGTTAAGCATTGAGACGGCGAATGTGCATGTCGATGACTCATACGTTCACAAGATTCCGGACGCTCATCCGGGTGATTATGTGCAGCTCACTGTCAGTGACACCGGTTGCGGCATGGATTGCAAGACATTGGGACACATATTCGAACCTTTTTTCACCACCAAAGAGTCGGGCAAGGGGACCGGGTTGGGGCTGGCAACCATTTATGGCATTGTTTCGCAGAATAATGGTTTCATAAATGTGTACTCCGAGGTGGGCCTGGGAACAACGTTCAAGATATATTTTCCCCGAATGGCATCGAAAGATACGCGTACGACAGCCCAGGATGCGCAGGCGGCGGTAATTTTGGGAACCGGTACTATCCTGCTGGTGGAGGATGAGGAAGTGCTCCGGAAAATGGCTTCAAGCATGCTCAGTCAGCTTGGCTACGATGTCGTGGAAGCAAAATCGCCTATGGAGGCCATAGAACTGTGCAGATCCGATGATCTCAGACGAATCGATCTGATTCTTACCGATGTCATAATGCCAGGGATGAACGGAAAAGAGATGAGCGACCGGATTCTGGAACATCGCCCCGATATTCCGGTGCTGTTCATGTCGGGCTACACCGCGGATGTTATCGCCTTAAAAGGGGTATTGGAAGGCTCGGTACATTTTATTCCAAAGCCTTTCAATCTGCAGAAGCTCAGTATGACGTTACAAGGGATCATGAAAAATAGTGCCCACTAGGGTAATTGCCGGGCGTCACATTTGGGGAGCCACAACCCAATGGCCGGTTTCTTAAGGGAAACCGGCCATTGGATTTTAGTGTCAGAGGAGCAGCAATGAGCATCAGCGACAAACAGGGTGCCACCATCATCACCGCCATCACCCGAGAAACCGGGCTCAAGCCCTTTCAGGTACAGCAGACCGTGGCACTGTTGGCCGAGGGTTCCACGGTGCCTTTCATCGCCCGTTACCGCAAGGAGCAGACCGGCGAACTGGACGAGGTACAGATTCGTTCCATCGAGGAACTCCATGCCTATTTCCGTGAGCTGGAGGAGAGAAAAAACACGATCATCGCCACCATCGGGGAGCAGGGCAAGCTGACCCCCGAGCTGGCGAGCCGCATCCAGGCTGCCCGCCTGAAGACCGAACTGGAGGATCTCTACCTCCCCTACAAGCCCAAGCGGCGTACCAAGGCCGCCATTGCCCGTGAGCGGGGGCTGGAACCGCTGGCCGACCTGATCGCCGCCCAGGGACAGACCAGTGCCAACCCGGAGGAGGTGGCAGCACCATTCGTGGATCCTGAGCGGGAGGTGTCCGACGTCCGGGCGGCCCTGGAGGGGGCCGGGCATATCCTGGCCGAGCGGTTGTCTGACGATGCCGATGCCCGCGCCATGGTGCGGAGGTTGACCTGGGAGCAGGGGGTTTTTGCCGCGCGAGTGGCGTCGGACAAACGGGGCCAGGTGACCAAATTCGAGATGTACTATGACTACCAGGAGCCGATGAAGGGCATTCCGTCACACCGTATGCTGGCCATGCGCCGGGGAGAGAAGGAGGAGGTGCTGATCCTGTCCGTTGTGGCGCCGACGGAGGAGATCCTGGCCGGGCTGAAGGCACGGCTTGTCCGGGGTGTGAGCATCTTTACGCCCCTCCTGGAGGCGGCGGCCGAGGATGCCTACAAACGGCTGATTGCCCTCTCCATCGAGGGGGAGCTGCGGCTGCAGGCCAAGACCCTGGCCGACGAGGCCGCAATAAAGGTTTTTGCCCAGAACCTGCGCAACCTGCTGCTGGCGCCGCCTGCCGGCGGCAAGCGGGTGCTGGGGATCGATCCCGGCCTGCGCACCGGTTCCAAGCTGGCCGCGGTGGACGCCACCGGGCGTTTCCTGGAACACGTCACCATCTACCCCCATACCGGCGAGGCACGCGTTCCCCAGGCCAGGAAGGAGTTGCTGCGGCTGGTGGAGAGCCACGCCATTGAGATGATCGCCATCGGTAACGGCACCGCCGGCCGCGAGATGGAGTTGTTTGCCAGGGAGAGCCTGTCGGATGCGGGCAAAAACGTGGCGGTGGTGATGGTCAGCGAGGCGGGTGCCAGTGTCTATTCTGCCTCGGATATAGCGCGGGAGGAGTTTCCCGATCTGGATCTGACCGTGCGCGGCGCCATCTCCATTGCCCGCCGGTTGCAGGATCCGCTGGCCGAGCTGGTCAAGCTCGATCCCAAGAGCATCGGCGTCGGTCAGTACCAACACGACGTCAGCCAGGCCATGCTCAAGAAGGCGCTGGACGACGTGGTGGAGTCGTGCGTCAACTATGTGGGGGTAGATCTCAACACCGCCTCATGGGCGCTTTTGTCCTACGTCTCCGGCTTGGGGCCGTCGCTGGCCAAGGCCATCGTCAACTATCGCGACAAACAGGGGTCCTTCCCGACCCGCACGGCGCTGCTCAAGGTGCCGCGCTTCGGGGCCAAGGCCTTCGAGCAGTCGGCCGGCTTCCTGCGCATCCGCGGCGGCGGCCACCCGCTGGACAACAGCGCCGTGCACCCCGAACGCTATGCTCTGGTGGGGGGTATGGCAGCCGACCTGGGGGTATCCCTGGACCAGTTGGCAGGCGACCCTGGCCTGGCGGAAAAAATCGACCTCACGCGCTACGTGACGCCAGTGGTGGGGCTGCCGACCCTGGTCGACATCATCGAGGAGTTGAAAAAACCGGGGCGCGACCCGCGCCGGCAGTTCGAAACCGCCTCATTTCGCGATGACATCCGCGGGATGGGCGACCTGAAGGAGGGGATGATCCTGCAAGGGGTGGTGACCAACGTGACCGCCTTCGGTGCCTTCGTGGACATCGGCGTGCACCAGGACGGGCTGGTGCATGTCAGCCATCTGGCCAACCGCTTTGTCAAGGATCCCAACGATGCGGTGCGGGTGGGGGACCTGGTCAAGGTCAAGGTACTCTCGGCCGACGTAGCGCGCAAACGCATCGCCCTCTCCATCAAGGAGGCAGAGCCTGGGGGCGGACAAAGAGCGGAGCGGCCGAAAACCGTGCGGGATGTAACGATGGTGGAATCGGCACCAAAAGATACACTGGACCTGAACAGCCTGGAAAAGGGCGGGTTCAGGGGGAAATGCCGCAATTAAGCATCAAGCGCGATCTCTTTAAACCCCGTCATGTTCAGTTTTAAGGAAGAGGGCCGGCGGCAAAAATCTTGTAACAAATTCTAAATGCGGATAAAATGTCAGCGAATTATTGTCGTCAATAACTCAGGATTCATGTCGGATTGACAGAATACAGCGGAATAAAGATCGGAGTAACTCCCCATGATAACCGCCATTTCCCTGAAACGTGCCCCACGATTGCGGTGCCGATGCTGCTTTCTTGCTGTTGCACTTGTTATGGGAATCTCATTCGTGCCGTCCCGGAACAGCGCGTACGCCGAGCAAAACCAGGGCGAAGGTACCGATCTGAAGGAGATGGGCCTTGAAGCCCTCATGGAACTTCAGGTTTCTTCCGTTTCCAAAAAGGATCAACGGGTAGCTGATGCCGCGGCAGCGGTTTTTGTCATCACCCAGGAAGATATCAGGCGTTCGGGGGTTACCACCATTGCCGATGCCCTCCGCATGGCCCCGGGGCTTGAAGTTGCGCGCATCGACTCCAACAAATGGGCCATTACCTCACGAGGATTCAACAGCCGGTTTGCCAGCCAGATGCTGGTTCTTTTTGATGGCCGCGTCGTCTATACGCCGCTTTTCTCCGGTGTTTTCTGGGACAGACAGGACACCATGCTGGAAGATATAGAGCGAATCGAGGTTATTCGGGGGCCTGGTGCGACCCTATGGGGTGCCAATGCGGTAAACGGCGTCATTAACATCATTACCAAGCAGGCAGGTGACACCGTTGGGGGATTGGTTTCAGCCGGCGGGGGAACCGTGGAGCGCGGTTTCGGGGGGGTGCGTTATGGCCTTGCCCTTGGCGCCGATACCACGCTGCGATTGTACACGAAGTATAATGACCGGGACAATTTTACGGCGACCAACGGAAAAGATGGTGGTGATGCCTGGCACATGATCAGGGGGGGATTTCGGCTTGATTCCGAATTCTCCACCCAGGACAGCCTGACCATTCAGGGGGACATTTATGACGGAAGGCTTGGCGAATCCTATGTAAACATGTTGCCTGACAACAGTACGCACAATTCCGTAGCTCCCGTATCCGGCGGGAATATCCTGTCGCGCTGGAAGCGGTCCCTTTCGGAAAGCTCCGAGGTGTCCCTGCAACTTTTTTACGACAGAACAGAGCAAAACATTGCCATTTTAGGCGAGAAGCGCGATACCCTGGACCTTGATCTCCAGCACCGCTTTACCCTGGGAAACAGCCATGAAATCATCTGGGGGCTTGGCTACCGGTTTTCCCATGACACCATCGCCAACTCCACGTATCTCTCGATAACGCCGACCAGCCAGGAAACCCATCTCTTCAGCGGCTTTGTGCAGGACGACATCACGCTTGTGCCCGACCGGTTCCATTTTGTCCTGGGGTCCAAGTTCGAGCATAATGATTATACCGGCTTTGAAGTCCAGCCAAACGCCCGCCTGCTCTGGACCCCAAACAAGAATAATTCGGTCTGGATAGCCATTTCCCGGGCCATCAGGACACCTTCGCGGGCAGAGGAAGGTGTCACTCTCTACACCCCCAACCCGCAGGTGTCGGTCCCACCCCCACGTATACCTCTGCTGGTGCAGCTCAATGGTTCCAGCAACCTCAAGGCTACCGAACTCCTGGCCTATGAACTGGGCTACCGCGTGGAGCCTTTCGAACACCTGACTTTGGATGCGACCGCTTTTTACAACATCTATCACCGGTATGATGTGTACGTGTTGGATACCTCGGGTAAACTGGGTACCATTTATCCGACGCCGCCACCGGTCCACATAACCCAGCCGGTCAATTTCGGCAGCTACGGAGATGTGCAGACCTGCGGGTTTGAACTGGCGGTCGATGCCAAACCGCTCCCCTGGTGGCGTCTCCGTACCGCCTATACCTTTCTCCAGTATGTGGAGAAAGATGCTCCGCCCGGGACGGTCAACTGGAATCCCAAACGGGAAAATCCCCATCACCAGGCTTCAATGCGTTCGTCGTTTGATGTAACCAGAAACGTTGAACTTGATCTCTGGCTCCGCTATGTTGACGAGTTGCCCGCCTTTGACATCGCAAGCTATGTTACCCTGGATGCCCGTCTGGCGTGGAAACCGCTGAAAAATCTGGAACTGGCGCTTGTTGGGCAGAATCTGCTTCACGACCAGCACAAGGAGTTCGTGGCCCAGTTTATCGGCATACAGCCGACAACCGTCGGCCGCAGCATGTATGGCAAGATCACCTGGACGTTCTGAAGAGTGTCATACGTGAAAACAATGCTCGAAAATCGGATAACTGTCGGCAAGGGGGACGTCCGTTCCACTTTGGGAAAGGGCCTTTCACGGGCACGTGTGCTCGCTGCGTCCTCGCTTGCCTGTCTGGGATGGCTGACGGCTGCGTGTCCTCAGGCATTTTCCCAATCCCCGGATGAATTCCAGGTCAAATCGGCCATGGTATTCAACATCACCAAGTATGTTGAATGGCCGGCTGAGTCATTTCCCGGCAAAGGTGCCGCGCTCACCATCTGCGTAGTGGGCACAGGTCCTTTCGGGCAAGCCCTTGAAAGCCTCAAGGGGACAACGGTTCAAGGACGTACGGTGATCGTAAAACATGTCTCCCAGACGGAAGAGATAAGCGCCTGTCAGGTCCTGGTGATCAATAATTCAGAACGGCGTCAGTTGCCGGCCGTCCTTGCCAAGGCCAGGCAGCACGGTGTGCTTAGCATCAGCGATATACCACGGTTTGCCCAGAAGGGGGGCATCATCGGCTTTGTTTCACAGGAAGGCAGAATCCGTCTTGAAGTCAACCTGAGCAGTGCTCAAAGCTCCCGGATCAAAATCAGTTCGCAACTGCTCAAGCTTGCGAAGATCGTGCAGGAGGGGGACCAATGAAGCGACGGTTCTACTCCCTTTCAGGGGACTTTCCCGGTAAACGGAGATACAGGGTGCGGGTATAATGAAAAAGTTATTGGTATTCAGGTCCTATTCCCTCCGCCAAAAACTCATGTGCATCATGCTGATCACCAGCGGTGTCGTGCTCTTGATGGCGTCACTGGTGTTTTTTATCAATGATGCCCAGTCGTTTCGTGAGGGGTTGCGGAAAAACCAGCGCATCCTGGCGAACATCATCGGCAGTAATACGGTGGCCGCGGTTTCTTTCAACGACCCGAAAGCGGCCAGGGAAACCCTGGAAGGTCTCTCCGCCAACCACCATATAGTGGCTGCCTGCATCATCACCAACAATGACCAGATATTTGCCCTGTATGTACGTAAAGGCGCCGATCCCAAAGATCTTAAACTGAAGATCAGCTCTGACGGCACAACGATGCGCGTCGCGCCGTCAGAGCTGGCTGCCATGGCGGCACGTCAGGACCTTCTCTGGGACCTGTCTCTCGGCCAGAACACCATCTTTCCGGTCACCATCGACAACCAACTGATCAGTACCGTCGTGATCGTCTCCGACATCGGCGAACTGCAGTCGCGCCTGTCGCGCTCCATCGTGCTGCTGGTTTTCATCCTCGTGGGCGCCTTTCTGGCCGCCTACGGTATTTCAAGGAAGCTGCAGGCGCTCATCTCGGAGCCGGTTCTCCATCTTGGGGAGACCATGAAGATCGTTTCCCAGGAGCGGAATTACGCTATCCGGGCAACGAGCGAGTCTGAAGATGAACTCGGCGAACTGATCAACGGCTTCAATGACATGCTCGTGCAGATAGAGGTGCGTGACGGTCAACTGATACGGTATCACGAAGAATTGGAAGAACGGGTGGCCTCCAGGACCGAAGAGTTGAGCCTGGCCAACAGGACGCTGGAAACGACCGTCACGGAGCTGATGACAGCCAAGGAAGCGGCTGAGGCGGCCAGCCGCTCCAAAAGCGAATTTTTGGCCAACATGAGCCACGAGATCCGTACCCCCATGAACGGTATTATCGGGATGACCGAGTTGCTCATCGACACCGAATTGAATCGGGAACAGAACAAATACCTGCAATCCGTCAGAACCTCCGCCGACAATCTGCTGTCCATCATCAATGATGTGCTGGACTTCTCCAAGATAGAGGTGGGGCGTCTCGACCTGGACGAGGTTCCCTTCCTGTTGCGCGGCATGGTGGGCCAGGCCCTGAGGATCGTCTCGCCCCGCGCCTCCCAGAAAGGCCTGGAGATCGTCTTCAATGTCGAGGGGAACGTGCCGGATGCCCTGGTGGGCGATCCCGGCAGGCTGCGCCAGATACTGATCAACCTGGTGGGCAATGCGGTCAAGTTCACTGAAAAAGGTGAAATCAGCGTTGTCATCAGCTTGGAGGAGGAGACGGATGCCGGGGTGCTGCTTCGCTTTCGGGTATGCGACCAGGGCGTGGGCATCCCGTACGAGGCCCAAGCCCGCATCTTCGAGGCCTTTGAGCAGGGCGATGCCTCCACAACCAAGCGCTTTGGCGGCACAGGGCTCGGATTGGCCATCTCAAAGCGTCTGGTCACCCTGATGGCGGGTACGATCGGTGTTGAAAGCGAGCCGGGCGTCGGCAGCACCTTCAGTTTCACGGTGCGCCTGCATCATCAGACAGAGGCGCTGTCCGGTTCGGGCATGGCCGATCACCTGTCGGGTATCCCGGTTTTGGTGGTTGATGATGTGCCACTCAACCGCCAGATGCTCGAAAGCCTCCTCTCCAAATGGGGCATGACCGTCCACATGGCCGAGAATGCGCCCCAGGCATTGGAACAACTGGCTCGTCTCCGCGCAGAGGGGGCTCTGCCCCGCTTGCTGCTTGCCGATGTCTGCATGCCGGACATGGACGGCTGGGAGCTGGTCCGCCGGGTGCGGGAGGAGGCGGCCTATGCCGACCTGAAGATCATGATCATGCCCAGTACGGGAATTCGGGGTGATGTCCACCGCTGCCAGGAGCTGGGCATCGAGGGATACCTGAGCAAGCCGTTGATCCACGAGGAGTTGTACGACGCTCTCACTGCGATTGTTCAGGAAACCTCCACCGCCGGGCCGGAGCCGGCGGCCCGTCATAGCGTGCATGATGAGCATGCCCGCTGTTCGGTACTGGTGGTGGATGATGTGGAGATTAACCGGGAGATGGCACTTGTTACCCTGGAAAAACAGGGGCACCGGGTAACCTTGGCCAGTGACGGCCGCGAGGCGGTCGATGCCTGCCGCAGCGGACAATTCGACATCATATTCATGGACATCCAGATGCCGGTGATGGACGGATTCGAGGCGACCCGCGAGATTCGTGCCCTGCAACGGCATCGGGGAGATTCAGTGCCTATTGTGGCCATGACCGCGTATGCCCAGCAGGGTGACCGGGACAAGTGCCTGGAGGCCGGCATGGACGCATACCTGTCAAAACCGGTACGCCCTGTCGAGATTATCGCCATGCTCGACCGTCTCGTGCCGGGCCGCACACCGGCAGACGGTGAAACGACCGGACAGTCGACGCCCGAACCTCACGCCGCGGAAGCGTCAAAGACCGGGACCACGCTCCCGGTCTTTGACCGTACGGACCTGGTGGAGCGTTTGGGCGGGCGTGAAAGTATGGTGGAACGTTTCGTCGCCATGTTTATCACCAATACCGCCACGTACCTGACGGCACTGCGGGCAGCGGTGGATGCGGGGGACGCCGAAAATACGCGTGTTCAGGCGCATGCCATCAAGGGAGCTGCTGCAAACATTTCCGCCATGCGGATCAAAGAGACGGCAGCCATCCTTGATGCTCAGGCAAAGCTGGGGCAACTGGATGGAGCCGCCGGACTTGTGGAACGTCTGGAAGAGGAATTCGCCGAATTCAGCCGTCTGTTACATCAGTAACCTCTCTTCCCACTGCTCGGATTTATCCGAACCGGGGAGCCATCCCCTTGTATGCAATTCCGGAAGCTGTCGTCATGATTGTTCAATAACAAAGCCGGATTCCTCTTTGGGGAACCCGGCTTTTTTATAATTTGTGCTTCCGGTGAAACTGTTGAACAATCTCTACACGCGATAATGAAGGAGGAACTTAATTGATCGTGGGAGCGGAAGCACTATCCAACTCTCTTTATACCTTATAGTATAGGCTTGCACGGATGAAAATGCAAAGCCTGCTTCGCGCCCCCGCATCGGTCCTGTTGCCGAACTGGCCCTATAATTTCAGACGTGGTGAAACGGCCAGTGATGCCTCTCTTCCCGTTCGTCCCGATGGCGTCTTTCGCTACCGTGGTTGATGATGCTGTACATCACTACCAGCCAGAAAACGATAAGCACGAATACGATCAAGTGCAGAAAGGTGATGACAATATCCCTCACCCCCTCATCTCCATTGTATCCCCTTTGCCGGATTCGGAAAGCGAAAACGGGTTTCCGGCAGGTCTCCGCTCGCAAAACAGGCATTGCGCCGCGATATTTTCTGCTATGCAATCCCGAGATTATTTATTAGAATCCGGCAAGCCTGCATGTACAACCAAAGCCGGACCCCCGGCGGTTTTTTTTGCGCAGCCACGAGGTGTATGCCGTGCCCGATCCTTTGCAACTCATCATATTCAGCCTTGATGAACAACGGTATGCCCTACGGCTCTCGTCCGTGGAGAGAACGGTCCGCATGGTCGAGATTACCCCCCTGCCCAAGGCGCCGGAGATCGTGCTCGGGGTGATCGATGTCCAGGGCGAGGTCGTGCCGGTCCTGGACATGCGCAAACGTTTCCGCCTGCCGGAACGGGTGCCGGGCATCGCCGACCAGTTGATCATGGCCCGTACCGCCAGGCGCCGCGTTGCCCTTGTCATCGATGCGGTCATTGATGTCGCTGCGCTGCCTGAAGATGAACTGGTCGAACCGGCCACGATCCTGCCGCGGCTGGAGTATGTGGAAGGGGTGGCACGGCTGGGCGATGGGATCGTATTCATCCACGATCTGGACGCATTCCTCTCCATTGAAGAGGAACAGACGCTGGAAACGGCGCTCACCGGCAGCGGTTAACGGCCATCATGCCCCGCCAGATTTCCGACCAGCAGATCTCCCGGCTCAACCAGTTCATTACCGGTTGGCTCGGCCTGCACTTCCCCAAAAAGCGCTGGCGCGATCTTGAGCGGATCATCGTTCATATCGCTCCCGAACTGGGTTTCCCGGGTGTGGACGAATGCATAGAATATCTCGTCTCCGGCCGGCTCAGCGCGAGCCAGGGGGAGACCCTGGCCAGACATCTCACCATCGGCGAAACCTATTTTTTCCGTGAGCAGCCCAGCTTCGATTTTCTCGAGAAACGGATCCTGCCCGATCTGATAGCCTCACGCCGGTGCAAAGACCAGCGTCTGAGGATCTGGAGCGCAGGGTGCTCCACCGGCGAAGAGCCCTATTCTCTCGCCATCCTGCTCAGCAGGCTGCTCCCGGATATCCGCGACTGGCAGATCACCATCCTGGGTACCGATATCAACACCAGTGCCCTGGCCAGGGCCAACCAGGGTGTGTACCGTGAATGGTCCTTCCGCGGCGTGCCGGAGCGGCTCAGGTCGAGCTACTTCACCAGGACCAACGACGGGTTGTTCGAGGTGCCCCATGCCATCAGGAAGATGGTGACCTTTGCCGTCCTCAACCTGGCGGAAGACAGCTACCCATCTCTCTCCAGCAATACAAATGCCATGGATATCATCTTCTGCCGCAACGTCCTCATGTACTTCGAACCGGGACGTCAACAGCAGGTCATCCGCGGCTTCCACCGCTCGCTTCTGGAGAGCGGCTGGCTGGTGGTCAGCCCCTGCGAGACCTCGCCCCTGTTCTCCAACTATTTCGAGACCATCATGTTTCCCGGCGGGTCCGTGTATACGAAAGGCAACGGTGTTGCAAAACCTCACGC